>Ga0307471_100001297_pt1 | contig 13621 bp, 14 predicted proteins | sample atmos_gasesAM3C__2_FD_204566 | JGI IMG/M metagenome (GOLD analysis project Ga0307471, IMG submission 204566) | Hardwood forest soil microbial communities from Morgan-Monroe State Forest, Indiana, United States - atmos_gasesAM3C_515 | ecosystem: Environmental > Terrestrial > Soil > Temperate... | reverse complement strand
TGATCCTTCTCGTATCCGACAACAATCGCGACGTCCTTGATTCCAACCATCGCTAGAGCGTCGAGCTGATGATCCAGAATCGTGCTGTTGTCGACCTCAATGAGGCACTTCGGATGTTCCCCATGTACAGAACGAATCCGCGTGCCCCTGCCTGCGGCTAAGATCACCGCTTTCATAAAGCCTCCTTGAAGTTGCTTACAGTCGGTTTCACGTCGGTCTGAGACCGCATGAAGAACCTGCGGTTGAAATAGAGCGTCAAAATCCAGGTGAGGTGGGCTCCAACGGTTGCGAGTAAAAATATGAAGGGCAGGAGGCCGAGGATAGTGAAAAGGACGATGTAATGAATCATTATCCCTCTTCTTTGAAAGGCCTGAACCTGGCGGACGACGCGGGAAATCCAGTTTCCTGAGTCCTTCTCGAGCAACTCATAAAAACGTCCAAGGTATTCATTCGGCCGGTCGGGAGTGGTAGCTCGTTTTCGCTGCAACGTCGTGGTGATCAATGCGAGAACGGCCCCTACGAGAAGTGCAATGCCGAGAAAGATCGCGACCCGGCCGTAATGCCGATACATGCCGATGGTGATGCCCGTGAAGAGCAGCAAATAGGTGAGGCCGTCGGCAAAGCCTTCCAGATAAGTCCCGCGTGGTGACTCCGCGAACTTGAGCCTGGCCAGCATGCCGTCCATTTCATCGAAAAGTCCCGCGAGGTAAGAAAGCAGGGCGCCCAGCACCGACCACCAGTACGTCCCATGCGCAAAAGCGACGGCCGAAACAAGGGAGACCACTATGCCACCGAAGGTGACGGCGTTCGGCGTGATTGAAGTGTGAGAAAGCATTCTTACGAACGGGCGACAGAGCCGGCGGTTGAACGATGTGTGAATGCCGTCGAGTACCTTTCCCGAATGAGCAACCAGAAACCGTTCGGCACTGGCAGCGCTTTCTGGCGAGGTGACCGCGACGCCCTCAGGATGGAGGTGGGCAGAAGAGAAATCGTCGCGGGTCACCTCATGGAACCTTGTGTAGGCAGGCTTGCACCAGTCGACAGACCGGATATCAACGAGCAGCAGCTTAGCGAGAGATTGTTTCGTGGTAATCCAGTTCCACGGCACCCAGAGGAATTGCTGGTGGAGATGAGGTCTTAGCGCCCACCATCCAGACGAAGGGCGTGGATCGAAGTCCTGCAATTGAACGACGCTGACATGAATCCCAAATTGCGCAGTGCTGCCCACCAGTTGCTGTATGAGCTGTTCGCTGAATGCGGCCGGACAGATCAAGAGAATGTCGTTTCCTCCAACGCGGGCCGCCGTGAGTACCGTTCTGATGACAAGCGGAACACCCGCAATCGGCCGCAGCAGCAGTTCCGCTGCTTTTTCTTTGCCCACAAGGCCAAACATTTCTGGAATGGCTATCACTGCCTGCATTCGACAATCTCCTCCAGGATGGTTCGAGTCGCGCCAGTTGAAGCCTTTTCTGCACCACCTGCTACACGAGAATTCCAAACAAACCAAAGGATGCCGATCAGCGCCCAGAGCATGTCGCGCACACGTCGAGTCAGCGCGAGTGACAGGCCGAGCAGTGGCGAAAAACCAGTGAGAGCAAATGCCGAAATGGCGCCGCCTTCGTCCGAGCCGAGCCGCGCGGGAATCCAGCCACTCACCAGCTTCAACGCACGCGTGACCCCGTCAATGGCAACCACTGAGAAAAAGTGAATGGGTAAGCCGAGGGACCACAAGATCACGCAGACTTCGGAAGCGATCAGTACCTGACAGGCCAGGTCGATCCAGAACATGCGACCGACGAGTGCTGCGTGACGAAGGCGATAGCTTCGAATGGACATCTCCAATTTCTCAGCGCGTGCAAGCCAGAATGGAGCGCGATTGCCAAGTGCACGAACCAAGCTGGAGAGAATTGGATCGCGGCGCGCGATTAAGTAGACCATCCCTGCAAGGGATAGAAAGGCTGGGATTGCGTGATACCGTGCTCCATGCACTGCTACGAAGGGAAGACTGACTACTCCCGAGATTGCGAGCAGTGCCGAGGTGAACCAGTACACTCCGTCATCGAGAAAAGTGGCAGTAATCGTTGGCTCAGTTGGTGTACCAAGGAGCTTGATTTTCATCGGTTCAGAAATAACGGGGCCTAGGACGGTGAGGTATCCCATGGACTGAGAGGCAAGCCGCACTCCCATCAATTTCGTCGTGTTGACCGACAGATCTTCACCCTTGAGGGAAGTTGACCAGGTGATGCTTTGGAGAAACAGCCGGAGAACGCTTAGGAGCAGGACAATCGGCAAAGCAACGCGCATCGCCTTCAGCTGCACCAGCATGGCTGAGAATCCAACGTGGCGCATCACCCAGGCGAACATCACCAGTAAAATGGCCGCCGCAATGAGGTGGCCCTTCTTCATCGGACTAAACTCACTTGGTCATTGGCTTGTGCCATGCGATCGGCAGGAGGGTTCAGGGTGTAATCAGAGTTGTCGATCGTTAACTCCGATTCGCCAAAAATCCGGATCTCGCTAGTCGTGTGGGTTGAAGATGCGAACCAGAATTGGCCTACCTTCTGATATGTATGGACAAAGTGAACGCTACGCACCCAGAACGAGGGATTCTTAGCCGGTTGGCCCTCGATTCGAACGATCGAATAATCGTTGGCGTCTACCCAGATTGTGCCGTCGATCAGATACTTGTTGGCTGTTTTCGGAGTGACCGAAAGCACGTACGCTGGTCCCGTTTCGAGAGTCTCGCCTCCCAACATCTGAAACTGGTAGTTGTCGGGTATGAGGCGCGTGCTGGCTCGCGTTCCACGGCGGGACGCCTCAGTTTCTTCGCTCAGGAGTTTGTGGAATACGTGTTTGCGAATAGAGCCCGAACCTACTTCAGAAACAATTGTGAACTCTTTGGCGCCCGAGCTATCGCATGAGACACGCACAAGCATTTCCGCGTGCCGCTTCTTGTTCACCGCAGCATAACGGCGAGTTGCCGTGTATCCCGTCTGTTCAGATTGCCGCTGGGCATCGAACTGGATCATCTTCGAGACCACTTCTTCCGCGGATGGAACTGGATCGCTGGTTTGCGCGGAAGAAGTCGTTACGACGCAAAGGGCGATTGCCAGAGTGAAGACAACATTTGTGATGGTCAGTTTCATAATCAGAACTCCAGTACGAATTTGCCGTGGAAACTCCGGCTCAGGCCGTTGAAGAACTCGCCGAAGCGATTGCTATCTAGATCGTTCTGCACATCCCGGTAATTGGGGTGATTGAAAACGTTGAACACTCCGAACCCGATCTTCGCGTGCTTCTCCTTGATGGGCAGCCGGATTTCGCGCCAGACTTGCAAATCCATTGAAACGAATCGCGGGAAGCGCAATTCATTTCTGGGTCCTACAAATTCGCGGAACTGATCGATGGTTGAATAAGGAAAGCCCGTATGGGTATCGAGCACAGGCGCGAAGGTTAATTTCCAAGGTGCGGCGATCTCCCCCCAGGCCAAAATTCGATTTGGGGCGTCAAAGTTCAGCCGACCGCGCTGATTCGGCTGGATCACCGCCTGCGGATCATTCCCAAAGAATTGGTTGAAATCGTTCAGGTCACCGTAGGCGCGCGAGCGTACGTACGACGCATTTAGTGTGGTGCGGCGGATCCGATATTGCCCGGTGACTTGAAACTCCTTGTAGAAATCACTGCCCAAGTTCGATAACGCAAGGAAGCCCGTTGCTCCTGACGCCACAGGATTCAGATAGAAGTCGCGTACCGTGTTGCGCTGCTGATACGCCACCCTGATCAGGAAGTCGCTCGTCACCTGCCTATCCACTTCGAGGTTCCACACCTCACTGCGCGGATTGCGCAACCCATCGGAGATGACATTGGCGTACGCGGTCGAACTGATCACCCCGCCTGCTGGCTTCAGTTCAGAGACTGTGCGATTCGGCAAATCAGGAAACGCCGGGATATTGAGAGGAACGCGATCATAGAAGAATCCGGCTCCTCCCTTTAACAAGGTTTTACCGTCGCCGGTCAGCGCCAGGATGAAGCCGGCGCGAGGAGCTGTATTTACCGAGTCTGTGACAGAGTCGCGATCAAAACGAAGACCCAGGTCGAGCGTGAAGCGATTTGAAACGGTCCACTTGTCGCCTGCGAACCAGCCAATTTCGTTCTGATCAACCGAAAATGCCGAAGTCGGGCCGAAGTTGATTTGTTCCAATGGATATCCGGCGACGCCAATGATCTGCGCCGGAAGAAACTGCTGGCGGCCGTCATACGAGCTGTGAGAATAATCCGTTCCCGCATCCACTTCGTGCGAGCCCAAAAAATGATGCGGATGCGAACGGTAAGTTTCTTCCCATTCTGTGCGCGCTGTCTGGCGGTCTTGGCGGTTGAAAAACCCTCCCTTGGTGGTTTCGACGAGAAGTTGGTAAGGCGAATCGCTATTCGGCACCAGGTCGGCGTCAAACCTTCTGAAGCTCACCTGCGACGTCAGGAGATCGCCAGAGTCAGTTGCGTATCGGTGCTGCAGAACGGCTTGATATCCACGCTCATTTAAATCCGGCGTGCTGGGTTGTGGTGTAAACGTGTTCAAGCCGTAGTAGTCAAGGTGTTGTGGAAAGATCGCGAACGATGCCGTCGTTGTTTGCTTTGGGCTGATATTGACGTCAAATTGGGTATACGAGTTGAAATTTTCGGAGCGGTTATAACTTTGCAGCGGCGGCAAGCTGTCCACGGGGTCTCGCTCATAGCGGTACTCGGCGGATTCGGTGAAAGCTAAGCGGTCCTTCACAAGCGGGCCGGAAACGGTCATCCGCGGCGTAAAGGCAGCAAGGCCCATGATCGACCCGTCGACTCTTCGCAGCCGCGGTAACAGGTTCTGCGCTGACATTCGAAGCTTGTTGAAGTCTCCAGATCGCGTTTCGACGTCTGACACCGCACCGGTGAACTTGCCATACTCGGGGTCGTAAGGAGTAGAGAGCACCTTTACTGACGAGACGACGTCGATCGGAATGTTGATCGCTGTTGTACCTGTGGCTGGGTCGGTCACGTCTGCGCTGTTTACAAGCGAGCCATTCTGAGACGCTCGCGCCCCCTTCATATTGATTTGGCCGTTTGGGCCGCGTACTACTCCTGGAATCAGCGGCAGCAGGCTTTGGAAATGCTCATCGATGTTGGGCATGTTTCGGATTGCGGATTCGCCGATGGTGTTGGTCCCAGAGGGTTCACTTTTTGTGTCCACCGAACTCGCACTGGCAATTACAGTCGTCGATTCAGTGACTGCTTCGAGTTTCATCTCCAACTGCACTTGCGACACAGCTCCTGCTGTAACCACCACGCCTTGCATCGCGGCCATTCCCGGGGTGTTTGCGGTGATTGTGTAGGAACCGGCAGGAACTGTGCTGAGTGCGAAGTTGCCTTCATTGTCGCTCTCAGCTTCCAGTTGTGTTGGACCGTCCAACGTAATCTTCGTGGCCGGGACGACCGAGCGCCCCCCATCCGCATCCTTGATAAAGACCTGGCCTTGAACCGCTCCGGTTGGCTGCCATGTGCCCTGCGCGAAGGCACGAACGCCGATCAGCCCGAGGACAAGCGCCACAATTGTTAGTCTTCGCATGATCGCGATTTCCTCTTTGTGAGAGGCGCGGAGAGTCGCAACGCGACGAAGAGAACAGAACGCGCATTTCGCGGGAGAGGCAACGCCTTTTCAGCCTCAAGCGTAGCCGCGATCTCCGGTTGTGATTTCCGAGCCATTACGCATGGAGAAAGCAAGCCCCTTGCCAAATGCCAGATGGGACCATGTGATTGAATTCGAGAGCTTGCTTTGACGCTGGTCTGGATGGAAGTGTCGAATGTGTTAGAAGTGTCGAGATAGGTCAACAGGCGGGACGTTGAAGTTCAACTACGCGCCAAAGATGAAGCGACGCTCGCGAATGAGTCGCAGAGGTTTTTCTCGTCAAAGCTTTGATCTCTTCAGAGAGCTTCCACAGCACGGCTGGCTGGCTTGAGATCCCACGCCTAAAGCCGAAGGGATGACCGCCGATTAGGCTAAGCCATCCCTCTGATTTCCCTCAGAGGTGACCGCGATGCGACCTGTACTTCTTCGGGGAGGGGCCAAAGAGGCGTAGCGTGGTCTAGGTCATAAAAGGCAAGCGGCTCCTTTGCGGGGGACCGTGGAGATGCATGGTCTTCTCGTTGCTGCAAGTGGCACGGGTGTTTGGTTAAACACCCGTACCACGCCTTCGGCCGGGGTTTGTTAAAACCGGAACACGATGCCAGCTGACGGTTGCGCAATATGCGTCCAGCTGTCGGTATTCAAGCCCGCGAGATTGAAATCTGGTGCTTTGTATTCCCGGTCGGATCGAACACCAGAGCGCCGCCGCCAGCTAACGCATGCGGCTGAAGCCTGGCAAAGCTCGGCAGTTTCACCACAGCTGAGCCAGTGATCTGGTGGATGTTGGACTCTACGCGAGCCCCGGTCCCGCCGAAATAAATATGCGTATTGCGGTCATACCCGTAGTTCGCCTCTGCTGCAAGCCAACGATTGAAGTTGTAGCGATAGACTACCAGGAATCCACCGGTGTCGGTCGCGTGTTGCCGAATCCCGTTTCCGTCGGTGTCTTTTGTGAAGAACCCTGTGCCCTGGATGCTAATTTCCGATCGGTTTTCCTGCGCGACTGCGGTGACGGATTCGACGGCCAGAACGCCTACAATCATTGCTGCTCGTTTCATCGAGTACTTCCTTCGAATGCTTGGTCTCCTTGTGATTTCTACGACGCCCGTTTCTCATGGTTGGGAACGGTAGCGGGGCTGGCAACAAGGTTCATCGCAGCCAGGAGTAACACTTCTTGCAGTGTGAAACCGCGAGTTGTGATCTTCCACATGACCGCCTCCAGATCCGATCCGAAGCGTCGCATCTCTCCCCAAGGCAAAAGTGCTGCCAAACTCCTGGCACACTTAAGTGCTGGAAGATCGCGGCCGTTAGCACAAACCTGACTGGACGGAAGTGTTGAAAGGGTCGAAATTGTCGATTACCGCTGGTGGGCAACCAGCATGAGGTGGTTCACAATTCGTGAAACATTCACTTGAACTTGAGGCATCACTACGTGCAGGTGAACTATGCCCGATCCTGAGTCATTTCCTGGCGGTCGCATTCCCCAGAATTGCGTCAGTTGGCACATTATCTTGCGACCTGTAGGGGGGATGAGGCATCATTTGTCTAAGTGAGATCTGGGGTTGAAACAAGTCTGAGCTTTAGCGCTGGACGCACGGCTATGGGCACGGAGCCGATCACCGAGTCTCAAAGGGACTGCCACCGCTATGAGGCGGTAATGCGCATCAGCGAGGCGATTGCGGCGTGCCGCGAGCCCGATGAGTTGGCCAGGACTCTGGCGGATGAAACCAGCAAGTTGCTGCGCTTCGACCATCTCTACTTTGTAGTGTTGGAGGCGAACTCCAGCCAAATCGAATGTCTTGCCTGGGGTAAGGGACCGCTTCCTGTGTCCGATTTGCCGATGGAAGATACGCCAACGTGGCATGCAATGGCCAGCAACGAACCACAACATACTGCGGATTGGGACATAGAAGAACGGTATCCACGATTCAAGCCATGGGCTAAGAAATTGGGCCTGGGCTCGAGTGTTCGCGTACCACTGACAACGCCGCATCGTCGTTTGGGTGTATTCGGAATCATTCGCGACACCGTGAATCCATTTAACGAGGAAGAAATAAGTTTCCTCCACCTCATCGGGCGTGTCGTCGCCTTCGCGCTTGATGATGGTTTGAATCTCAGGCGCGCGCAGCATCAAAATGATCAGCTGCAGTTGCTTCTGAACCTGACGAATCGAATCACATCAAATCTTGAACTTCGTGACCTGTTGCGCGCCGTTGCGGCGAACATACGCGAAGTCATACATGCCGAAGGTGTCACCGTTTCGTTGCAAGATGCAGCGTCGGAGAAATTCCGGGTATTCGCCGTTGATTTCCCGCATGGAAAAGGGGTCCTCAAGGAAGAGTTGCTTGTCAGGCCAAGTACAGCTGTCAAGAAAGCGTTAGAGACCTTAAGACCCGTGGTCAGTCACACTTGCGACGAGGCATCTGACATAGTGGTTGCGGAGGGTCTAAAGGCCTATTGCAGCATTCCGCTTGTAAATCGGGGCCGGGCGATCGGGATTCTCTCAGTGTTACGTGCGACGGAAACTCCGTTTTCCCAGGAGGACATAAATTTCTTAAGCCGTGCGTCAGGCCAGATCGCCATCGCCATTGAAAATGCTTTTGCATATCACGAGATTTCACAATTGAAAGACAAGCTCGCCCAGGAGAAGCTGTATCTCGAAGAAGAAATCCGCAGCGAGATGAGCTTTGAAAACATCATCGGAAACAGCCCAGCGTTGAAACATGTTCTGGAACTTGTTGAAACGGTCGCTACCAGCAACTCTACAGTCCTGCTGCTTGGAGAGACAGGTACAGGCAAAGAGTTGATCGCCCGCGCCATTCACGACCGCAGCAGACGCAAAGATCGCACGTTTGTGAAGCTGAATTGTGCCGCCATTCCTACCGGCCTGCTGGAGAGTGAATTGTTTGGACATGAAAAGGGAGCTTTTACGGGCGCGATTATTCAGAAGGTCGGGCGAATGGAGCTGGCAGATCAAGGTACTTTGTTCCTGGACGAAGTGGGAGACATTCCGATTGAGATTCAGCCGAAGCTGTTGCGTGCATTACAAGAACGCGAATTTGAACGGCTAGGGAGCACTCACACGCGAAGGGCCAATATTCGGCTCGTCGCGGCGACCAATCGCGATCTCGAACAGATGATTGCAGCCCGCGAATTCCGAAGTGATCTGTACTACCGCTTGCATGTATTTCCAATCCGGATACCGCCTCTGCGGGAACGTAAGGAAGACATTCCGCAACTGGTGAGTTATTTTGTGCAGAAGTTTGCCAAGCAAATGCAGAAGAAGATTGAAGCTATTTCTCCGGCGGTCATGAAGGGGCTTACGGCTTGGGACTGGCCAGGCAACATTCGCGAGCTGGAGAATTTCATCGAGCGGGCGGTGATCGTCACGCGCGGCAAATCGCTTGAGGCGCCGGTTGGAGAACTCCGTAAAACAAATACAGTCGCGTTCCCGCATGCCGCGCAGCATAACTTCGAGCAAGTCGCTGGACAAAGAACAGCGCAAAGCGACCAAACCAGCGTTGCTGGCGAATATGAAAGAAGGCAGCGTGATGAGATCGTACGGGCGCTAACTGCTTGCAATGGGCGCGTCGGCGGTGCCGATGGTGCTGCCGCACGCCTGGGAATGAACCGCACGACTTTCCTTTCTCGAATGAAGAAATTTGGCATCTATGCGAAGCAGTATGCTTGATCGCCAGCCCTCCTCGTAGCGTCGACATTTTCGACGCTTTCAACTTCTTCGACCTCGATACTTCGAGCTCTGGCATTACTCTCCCTTAGATTCAGCGACTTACGGCTCGCCGGGTTTGGTGTGCGCCTTGCCTTATCGCGAGTGGGAGAAGCAATGCTGAAGATCTCGCTCGTTGATAACGCCAGGCAGCGTCGGGTGATTGTGGAAGGAAAGCTCATAGCGCCCTGGACGGCTGAGCTAAGGAATGCGTGTCAAGCGGCAAGAGCAGGCCTTCGTGGCCGCGAACTCGTCATCGAGATGAAACATGTCACGACGATTAGCCAGGAGGGCGAGAACGTAATCCTTGAATTGATAAACGGGGGAATTCGATTCCGTTGCCACGGCCTGTTTACCAAGCATGTAGTGAAAGAACTGACTCGCCGCGCGAGCAGGAATCTGGGGATACGAGCAGGTGATTGAAGAGAGAAAGCAATCGATCGCGGGTCGCGATACTTTCGCAAGATTGAGGAAAAGAGCATGCACAACACCAATGCATACGTCGCAACTGAGGAGCGCGAGGAAATTCCAAATGAAGGAAAGGCGGCTCAACAGTTGGAGCAAATTCTGGCCAGTGGCCTGCCACCTCTGTACAGACGGGCATACCGCATCCTAGGCAATGCAGCTGACGCAGAGGACGCGGTTCAGGATGCTCTTCTCGCCGCCTATACCCACCTGCACCAGTTTAGAGGGCAGGCACAGATCTCTACTTGGCTTACCACCATCATGCTTAACTGCGCTCGATTACAACTACGTCGGCGGGGAAAACAAGTCCGAGTGTCTCTCGACGAATCCACCGGAGGATCGCAACCAGTTTTAGTGGCGGAGCGACTAGCGGATCACCGGCCTAATCCCGAGGATGAATACAGAGAGTCTGAGCTGAGTACTCGCTTGACCCATTTGCATAGTCAGCTCTCGCCCACGCTGCGCAGGACTTTTCAGTTGCGCGACGTGGAGGGTTTATCGATCCGCAAAACCGCACAGATCTTGGGAGTACCAACCGGTACTGTGAAGGCCCAGTCAGCACGGGCGCGACAAAAACTAAAAGAACTAATGCGCCGTACTCTCAGGCCGCAATATCGGAGACTGCCAAGTCGATTATTGGAGTTCGCAAGTTCGACAAGCTGAAATTAGTGCGTCGGAAACCTCGCCACTGAGTTCGACCGCGCAGGTCGACGAGGCTCAAGAGACAAGCAGATGACTAACGCCGCACAATTTGCACTCACGCACGGTGCTGCGATCCTCTTCATGTGGATATTGGCCCAGCAAGCCGGTGCACCGATTCCGAGTGCGCCAGTGCTTATTGCGGTCGGATCGCTTGCAAGCTCAAGGCGGTTAGAACTGGCATCTTCCCTAATTGCAACTTTTAGTGCTTGTCTGCTGGCAAATGGATTCTGGTACCGAGTAGGACGGGAGGGCTGGCCCGAGGGTCATCGGTTTTGCCGAACAAACGGCAAGTGGCACGCTCGCGCACTGAAGCTCATGCGGAACCATTCAGCTGCCAGCATGCTATTAGCAAAGTTCGTTGCTGGCTCGAATTTCGCGTCGCTACTGGCTGGCAAAGCAGGCGTGTCGCTCCCCAGGTTTCTCACTTACGAAAGCATTGGCTCGCTGACATGGTCCGGTACTTACATTGCGGTTGGATACCTTTTTCACGGTCACCTGCATTGGACGCTGGTGCAGACTTTACGTCCCCTCTTGGCCGCTCGCATCGCAGTGTTTCTAGCAAGATTGTGGCGCCGCAGATCGCTGGCGCATGCTGCGATTCTGGCAGTGGCAACCTTGTTTGTTTGTGCGCTGCGACCTGTAAGTCGATACAAGGCTGCCCTGCGAGTGGCAACTGCTTTTGATTCCCCACAACTGACGAACAAAAGTAGCAGGCTTCGGGAGTGGTTGCGCCAATGAGTCCCACGCTCTGCTATTTGGAGACCAAGAAATGACTGAACAAACCCAGATGCAGGCTCTTCAGAAAGAAGCGAATGTATACGCGAGTCACGAGGACTTTCACGCAATCTTTAATGAGGATCTGAAGGAGCTCTATCAGCTTTCGTTTCTACTCACGCGCGATCCCGCAAAGGCGGAGCGATGCCTCGTAGTTGGCCTTGAAGATTGTGTCAGGGAAAACCGCGTATTTCGTGAATGGGCACGTTCTTGGGCGAAGCGAGTAATAGTCCAGAATGCGATTCGTGAGTTGAAGCCGCGACCAATCCATTCCAATTCACGTCTACCGGAAGCCATTTTCCCCGATATTGACCAACTCTCGAGCGTTCCAGACCGACACTTCGCATTAGAAGCTGTGTTGAACCTTGAAGATTTCGAGCGGTTTGTATTCATGATGTCCGTCCTGGAGCACTTCTCGGATCATGACTGTGCCCTTCTGCTCGGGTGCTCAATTAGAGAAACCCTGGAGGCTCGTGGTCGCACTTTTAGGAAACTGGTGGACTCAAGCCAACGAAGTTCTTCTCAGGGCCAACCTTTGGTGCAGGAAATGAAATGACTCAAACCAACTTTGATGGCGAAGTTCTGATACACGATGCACGGTGCAGGGATGAGTGTGTCTCAATGCTGAAAAATCAGGAGCCAGATTGGAATATCGACGCCCTAACCGATACAGAGATCTACGCGGCGATTCACTATCTTGAGCCGGACCCAAGAAACGCGCCCGAGCAGGATCCGGACGCTCAGGATCAAGATATTGGCGTCGTGATCTGCGTCTGTTTGTACATCGCAATGTCGGTCTGCTTGGCCTTCTTGTGGTTCTACTGGAGATGATGTGCTTTTCTGGTAAGACCGAAAACGAGACTCATTAGCAGATATTGGGGCCCAGGACGCATTTCCGCATTAGCGGCCATTCTCGGCTCGCATACTGCCCGCTGGATACGCTCAAGGTCACCTCTCGTCGCTCTCAACACCTTCAACAGATTCGTCACCCACATGACCCACGATCTCGGTGGGACGCTCTAGAACTCAATCACTTAATTCAGAGCGACATTTGGCATGAGCCTTGCCTCCGCTATGAGCAATGGCACGGAAATTTCAAATGGAGACCGCGGTTATGGTTCACACTCAATCTCTCTCGCTTCTGCCGCGAAATGCTCACTCTGTTCCCTTCGTCGAGTTGCGCCAGTCGCTTCCAAGCCGAGTGGGAGTCGTCTCCCCATTCGTCGATCAACTCATGCGGTTCATTCTGAACTTTCGAATGGCGGATGGAAGTGAAATCGACATCGAGATGGCCCTGCTTGAAGCCCTCGCGAATGCCGTGATCCATGGCAACGGTGATAACTCCGGCAAGAGAGTGTACGTCACATGCCGTTGCTATATGGACGGAGAAGTCTCAATCACGGTTCGGGACGAAGGAAAAGGATTCGACAGCAACACGGTGCCGGATCCCACCTTTCGCGAAAACTTGCTCTTCACGCACGGTCGTGGAATCTACCTGATGAAAGCATTAATGGATGAAGTCTTCTTCGAAGAGAACGGGGCCGTTGTGCGGATGCGAAAGAACTCCAACTCCTGCGCGAGCTCTCAAGGAAATCAGGATGACAATCACAGTCACAATCAGCATCTTCGGCATCGTGGCTAGCATCATGGACATGCCGGCGAGACAATCTCCCGAGTACAACCTCGCTGCGCCAACGGTTCGTGTTGCGCGACCTGAGCTCTTCTTTCAAGACACACAAGGATTCAGCGGTGGCGAAACGGAGTTGAATCCTTGATGCTACCGGAATACGATCTCGTCGTTATCGGTAGCGGCCCAGCTGGACAGAAGGGCGCTATTGCGGCCGCAAAGGCGCGCAAGAACGTTGCCGTTGTTGACCGCACTCCGATGATCGGTGGCGTGTCCGTTCATACCGGCACGATCCCCAGCAAGACCGTTCGCGAAGCTATATTTCAGCTCACCAGCCGTGCCGTCAAAGCGCAGTACGGCAACGGGCGTGCAGCGTACGGCGACATTTCTGTTCGGGATGTTTCGGTGCGGGTAAGAGACATCATCGAGCGCGAAACCGACGTCGTTCGAGCTCAACTGACGCGGAACGGAATCAGCATCTATCAAGGTCTGGCACTGTTTCTGGACCCGCATACGCTGACGGTGCAGGACGGTGAGGATAGGCACCAACTCAAAGCCAAAAACATTCTGATTGCTTGCGGTACGCGCCCGGCGCACAGCCCGGAAATACCGTTCGACGATCATCGCATCGTAGACACGGACCACCTTCACGCTTTGAGTGGCGTGCCGC
>Ga0307471_100001296_pt1 | contig 13630 bp, 12 predicted proteins | sample atmos_gasesAM3C__2_FD_204566 | JGI IMG/M metagenome (GOLD analysis project Ga0307471, IMG submission 204566) | Hardwood forest soil microbial communities from Morgan-Monroe State Forest, Indiana, United States - atmos_gasesAM3C_515 | ecosystem: Environmental > Terrestrial > Soil > Temperate... | reverse complement strand
GCCCAGGCCTAGGACGCCCAGACGCACCTTGCCGAGTTTGCGTCGCCCGGTGAAGACGTAGTCGTACCCCTCGTCAACGAACCATTTGTTGTAAAGCACGGTGTAGAGTGGCTTCGCAGTGGCCTCGATCGGCTCAGCGTAGCCTTTATCGGCCCGAGCGTACGATCGAAAAGCCAACCCACCACCGACGACCGCCGCTGCTACGGACAGAAACATCAAACCGTATTCTGTCGAACTGGTGTGTTCCCTTTCCTTCCCGCTAACAGCCAATGGGGCACTCTTGCCCTCTTCCTGGAACACGTGAGCCTCGTTTGCAAAAACAGGCTCGACAAATTTCATCAGCCGGTCATTTCCGCCCAGGCTTTGCGGCCAACTCAGCCATCCAGAAAAAATCGAGAAAAAGGCCAGTACGATAAGAGGGACGGTCATCGACTTCGGTGATTCGTGAATGTGATGTTCCACCTCGTGACTCATGCGGGGCTGGCCGTGGAATGTCAGAAACATAAGCCGAAACATATAGAAGGCCGTCATAAGAGCCGTGCCGAACCCGATTAGCCACAGGTATGGACTACCTTCGGCCGAGTGCCACGCCTGCCAGAGAATTTCATCCTTGGAAAAGAAGCCCGCGAAGAGTGGTATCCCCGCGATCGCCAAGGTGGCGATCAGCATGGTCATGTACGTCGTCGGCGTGCGACGGGCTAGATCCCCCATATTGCGCATGTCCTGCTCGCCGCTCAAGGCGTGAATCACCGACCCGGCTCCGAGGAATAACAATGCCTTGAAGAAGGCATGCGTAAACACGTGAAAGACACCGGCTGCAAAGGCGCCCACGCCCAACGCTAGGAACATATATCCGAGTTGCGAGACCGTGGAGTAGGCCAGCACGCGCTTGATGTCGTTCTGCACCAGTCCGATCGAAGCAGCGAAGATCGCGGTCAACGCACCCACAATGGCCACCGTCTTCATGGCATTCGGAGCCAGCACAAAGATGGCGTTCGAACGAGCAACCATGTAAACGCCCGCCGTAACCATGGTCGCTGCATGAATCAGCGCGGAGACCGGGGTGGGCCCTTCCATCGCGTCGGGCAGCCAGATGTAGAGCGGAAGTTGTGCCGACTTACCGCAAGCACCGACGAACAAGAGCAACGCTGCCGCGGTCAAGACCGGGTCGCCCACATGGAAGTGACCACTGCGCGCCATCGTGGTCACGTCAGTGAAACGCACCGAGCCGAGATGCCAGGCGATCGTGAACATACCCAGCAGGAAACCGGCGTCGCCGATGCGATTCACAAGAAACGCCTTGTTGGCCGCATCGCTAGCTGATTTACGATGGAAATAGAAGCCGATCAGCAGGTACGAACAGAGGCCCACACCCTCCCACCCGACGAACAACTGGGCGTAGTTGTTTCCCAGAATCAAGGTCAGCATGGAGAACATGAAGAGGTTCAGGTAGCCGAAGAACCGGTAATACCCGCCTTCATGCGCCATGTAGCCGGTGGAGTAGATGTGGATCAGCATGCCCACGCCGGTGACGAACAGCAGCCAGATGCTGGAAAGCGGGTCGAGCAGGAACCCGACTTGCGCCTTAAACTCGGCCGGGAAGCCGTCATGCGTCGTGTACGTCAGGTGGCCGGTGTCGCTGCCCAGCCAGGTGTACATTACTTTCTCGAAAGGCTGGCTTCCGGGATAATTGTGAACGTACTGCCACACTGCGCCGCACGACAAGACGAAAGCCAGAGCCACGGTTCCGACGCAGACCGCGCTCACGGTCTGCTTCTGCAGTTTCCTGCCGAAAAAGAACATCAGCGTCGCGCCGAGGGCCGGCAGCAGCGGGATGAGCCAGATGTGATCGAGAAAGAACATGATTTTAGCTGGTAGCTCCTGGCTGTTAGCTCTAAGCCCAAGTCACAACTTCAACACCGCTAACGGCTAACAGCTAAGGGCTGAAAGCCGTGTCCTACCACTTCAATAAATCTATTTCATCGACGTTGACCGTCTCTTTATTTCGGAAGAAGGCGATCAGGATTCCCAGTCCCACTGCCGCTTCAGCGGCGGCGTCAGTGATCACGAAGATCGCAAAGACCTGCCCATGAAGCCCCCATATCCGGGAGAATGCGACCAGGTTCAGGTTTACCGCGTTCAGGATCAGTTCGACCGACATCAGCACGATGACCACGTTTCGGCGGGTGAGCACTCCGATCACACCCAGCACGAAGAGCGCTGCGGCCACGACGAGATAGTGAATAGTGGTTATCGGAGCCATAATTTACGTTTTACATTGAGCATTTTGGCGACAGCCGCCAACTGATGATCAAATCCTCTTCTTCGCCATCACGACTGCTCCGATGATCGCAACCAACAACAGCAGCGATGCGATCTCGAAGGGGAACATGTAGTTGCTGTACAGCATCTGCCCGACCTGCTGGGTGTTCTCGGCTTCGGGAAATCGCATCTCGGGTCTGACGAACAAGGCGTCGCCCTTGATATAAATCGTCACAAAGAGCGCCCCGAGCGCGACCGCGGCCAGAATCCCCGGGACCCATTGCTGGTTGAACTGCTTTTCTTTTTGCGACCGCTCCAGGTTCACCAGCATGATCACAAACAGGAACAACACCATGATGCCGCCGACATACAAAATGATCTGAACACCCGCAACGAATGGCGCGTAGAGCATCAGGTAGAGCCCTGCCAGGCAAAGCAGCGTCAGAATCAACGCCAGCGCGGAATGAACCGGGTTCTTGCGTGTAATGACCAGCACGCCGCTCAGGATCGCCAATCCGGAGAGCAGGTAGAAGAAAAACGTTGTCGCTACCGGTTCCATGTCAGACGTGTACCAAACGGCGTATAGCTTCGTGCATAAAGTCCCAGAGTTCGGTGCGCAACGCAACAATGCCGGTCAACATCAACACTCCGATACCCATGGGCAAAAGAATCTTCCATCCCACCTTCATGAGTTGGTCAAAGCGGTAACGTGGGAACGTACCGCGATACCAGATGTACAAGTACATGAATACCGCAATCTTGAAAATAAACCAGTAAATGTCTTGAACTCGGCCGTTCACCCCAGGGAGCAGCAGAATCAGGCCGATCAGAGCAAATACAGCGCCGAACGCCCCCAGACCTATCGTCTGGACCCGGAAATACGAGTGCTTGGGCATGCGCATGGTGCTGTAGAACGTCATTCCCGCCAGGCCAAAAAAGGTAAGCGCGGGGAAAAATGAAAACGCGAGGTCCCACGTAGGACCGCTCAACAGATTGGGGAACGGCCGCATCCAGCCACCCAGCCAGAGCGTGATCGCGATTGAAGACACCGCGATCATGGCGGCGTACTCACCCAGCATGAATAGCGACCAGCGCAATCCGCTGTATTCCGTGTGGAAGCCGGCAGTCAGTTCCGACTCGGCTTCCGGCAGATCAAAGGGGGCGCGGTTAGTCTCTGCCACCATCGCCACCGCGAAAATGAAGAACGCGATCAGCCCCAGCGGAAAGAACTTGAAGATGAACCACACGTGCTGGGCATATTGAGCCTGGACGATTCCGATCATGCTCAGAGTGCCCGTCCCTTCGGCATTGAGGCTGGTCATGAGCACCGCGGAAATAACCGCCAGTCCCATGGCTACTTCGTAGGAGACCATCTGTGCGCTGGACCGCAACGCTCCGAGCAACGGGTAATGCGAGTTTGAGGCCCATCCCGCCATTACGATTCCCAGCACGCCCAGCGACGATACACCAAGCATGAAGAGGATCCCGATGTTCATGTCGGTAATCGCGTGCGTCGGTCCGAAGGGCACGACCGTGTAGACGCTGAACACGGCCAACAGAATAATCATCGGGGCAATCCAGAAGACGAACCGATCCGCACCTTCGGGGATGATGTCTTCCTTCAAGATCAGCTTAATGGCGTCAGCAATCGGCTGCAGCAAGCCGTGAGGGCCCACGCGCATGGGACCGAGACGTATCTGCATATGGGCAAGGATCTTCCGCTCAAGCCAGTTCATGCACACGACTGCCAGGGAAACGCCGCCGAAGACAACCAGGATATAGACGAGAGCCCAGAACGGACTGCCATATTGGCCCGGCGTGACGTGGATGTTCTTGTCGAGATAGCTCGTGATGAAGCTGGGCATCAGCGATCCACCTCGCCGAGGACGATGTCGAGGGTGCCGATCACCGCAATCACGTCGGCTACCAGCTGGCCGCGGCACATCAGGTCCAACGCTTGCAGGTTCACAAACGACGGCGGACGCACGCGCACACGATACGGCTGGGTCGAGCCATCACTTACAATGAAATACCCTAGCTCTCCTTTGGGTGCTTCGATGGAGTGATAGATCTCGCCCACGGGTGGCTTCATGACCTTCGAGACCTTGGCCATGATCGGACCTTCGGGAATTCCGTCTATCGCCTGCTGGATGATGCGCAGAGACTGCCGCATCTCGGCCATGCGTACGAGGTACCGGTCGTAGGTGTCGCCGTTTTGCCCGGTCGGAACTTCGAAATCGAACTTGCTGTAAGCGGCATATGGTTGGGCCTTGCGGATGTCCCACTTGACGCCGCTGGCGCGCAGGACCGGGCCGGTGACGCCGTAGGCAATGCAATCTTTGGCTGAGATCGTTCCCACGTTCTTCGTGCGTTCCACCCAGATGCGGTTGGTGGTCAGCAGTTCCTCGTACTCGTCGATCTTCGGAGCCACGAAAGCAACGAACTTCTTAACATCTTTTTCGAAGCCCTCATAGGTTTCGTACTGGCAGCCGCCGATACGAAAGGCATGGGTGGTCAGGCGGGCGCCACAATATTTCTCGAAAATCTTGAGGATTTCTTCCCGGTCGCGAAACGTGTAGAAAAGGGGTGTCATGGCACCGATGTCTAGCGCGTGGGTACCCAGCCACAACTGGTGGCTTGCCAGCCGGTTCAACTCCGTGAGGATGACCCGAATGTAGTTGGCGCGCGGCGGTGCCTCGACATTGAGCAGCTTCTCGACGGCTTCACAATAACCCAACCCGTTCGATACCGCGGCCACGTAGTCCATGCGGTCCACGTAGGGATTGAACATGGTGTAGGTGCGGTGTTCCGCGATCTTCTCCACCCCGCGGTGCAGATATCCGATCACGCACTCCAAGCCAAGAACCTTCTCGCCGTCGAGCCGAAGGATGACGCGCAATACTCCGTGCGTCGCCGGGTGCTGTGGACCCATGTTGAGGATGAGCTCGTTCGCGTCGAGGAAAGTCTTCTTGCTTTCGTCGAGGTCCAGAGGCGAGACGGAGCTGGTCGAGTCGGTCATTGGCCGCTTTCGATCCCGAGGTTGATCTGCACCCACTCTGAGTCCTGCTCGATGATGCCGTAGTCCTTTCGCAGCGGATGGCCCTTCCATCCATCAGGAAGGAGGATGCGCTTCAATTCCGGGTGACCGTCGAACTGGATCCCGAACATATCGTAAGCCTCGCGCTCCAGCCAGTTGGCAGTCGGCCAGATGGAGACTGCTGAAGGAATATGCTCCCCCTCGGCGATCTGGGTCTTCACGCGAACTCGCTCATTGCGTGCGAAGGAATAGAGGATCCAGAGAACATCAAACTGGCGCTCGCGCTTGGGATAGTGGACGGCAGTAACGTCAACACAGTAATCGAACTGTTCTTCGTCGCGCAGGATCTGGAGGATATTCGGGATCAGCGACCGGTCCACCTGCAGGGAATTCTGGCCCAAGTATGTCAAAGCCTCCACGCCCGAACCAAACTGGCCCTTCAGTTTGGCGACCAGCGCGGATTCCCACGCCACCGGGACAGGGCCCACGGGCTTTGCAGGTGCCGGCGGCTTTGGTGCAGCGGCCGCTGCAAGTTTTTCGGCCGCCGCGACAGGCGGCGTGGCCGGAGGTGCAGGCGAGGGACTGCTGGCTGTCGCGCCAGAAGGGACAGGTGTTTCTGCGGCCGACTTGGGACCGCCCTCTGGCGGTGGTGCCGGCGATTTGGTCTCATCTGGCATAGCTAAGAAAAACGAAGATTCACTGCGTCGCGGAACTTCGAAAGAAGCCTAGTTCTATCAGTCTCCAAATTCCCGTGTCAACGAGAGTGCACGCGATCAGGCTGCCGCGACCACACTGACAGCACACTCTTCACTTGAATGCACAACAAATCGGAGGGGGAAAGAGCGTCACACCCACTCCAGCGCACCCTTCTGCCAAATCCAGATGTAACCGACGATCAGAATGCCGAGGAAGATGAGCATCTCAAGCAATCCGAAGAGCCCAAAGAACTTGAACTTTACGGCCCATGGAAAGAGGAAGATGGTCTCCACATCAAAGACCACGAACAGAATGGCAACGATATAGTAGCGAACCGTGTAACGCCCGCGAGCGCGGTCGACCGGATCGATACCACACTCGTAAGGAAGAAGTTTCTCCCGTTGGGGGTTGTCAGGCCGAACCAGCTTCGTCAGCAGAAGCGTAATGGGAATCAAAATTCCGACGACGGCAATGAAGATGAAGATGGGGACGTAATTCTGAGGCAATGGCTTCCTCGCGCCACTTCTTCTTTCCCGGAGCGAAAATCGGGAAGGGGAATAGTAGCGCTGATGCGGCGCGGCTTCAAGGGTTAAGCGTGAATAGGGATTGCCAAGTTCAATTAACACGTCAGCAGGACCAGCGTTCTCGCCGGTTGTTTATAATCACTGTTTGTCATTCCTGACACGGGCTGCTCCTGATAGGACACAGGCTGTTTCGCTATTAATACAAGGATCCATTTGGCCCTCGACGAAAACATCTACGAACTCCGGCGGGAAAAACTGAAACAGATTGAGGCCCTCGGTCAGGAGACCTATCCGCGCCGGTACGATTTCACTCACACCATTCCCCAAGTGCTGGCGGACTATTCCGACAAGACCGCCGAGCAACTGGAGAATCCTCGCGTTCCGGTGAGAGTCGCCGGACGCATTATGGCGTTACGCTTGATGGGCAAGGCGGCTTTCGCGCACCTGCAGCAGGGCGGACAACGCCTCCAGATCTACGTGAAGAAGGACGCAGTCGGCGAGAAGGGATTCGAGCTTTACAAACTACTAGACCTGGGCGACCACATCGGCGCTAGCGGCTATCTCTTCCGTACCCGGACCGGGGAGCTTACCGTCCACGTGGAAGTGATCACCTTCCTCTCCAAGGATCTGCTTCCCTTGCCCGAGAAGTGGCACGGCCTGACCGACGTCGAATTGCGCTACCGGCAACGGTACGTGGACCTGGTAATGAATCCCGAGGTTCGGGAGGTCTTTCTCAAACGCAGCAAGCTGGTACAGTCCCTGCGACATTCCATGGACGCGCAGGGGTTTATCGAAGTCGAGACGCCCATGATGCATGCCATCGCGGGCGGTGCTGTGGCCAAACCCTTTAAGACGCACCACAACGCACTGGACGTTGATCTGTTCCTGAGAATCGCTCCGGAACTCTACCTGAAACGGCTCACCGTGGGCGGGTTCGACCGTGTGTATGAGATCAACCGAAACTTCCGCAACGAAGGGTTGGGGTGGCGCTGGAATCCCGAGTTCACCATGCTTGAGTACTACCAGGCGTATGCCGACTTTCGGGACATGATGAACCTGACCCAAAACCTAATCGAACAGGCCGCGCAAGACGTGAATGGCACCACCAAGACGAAGTGGGGAGAGCAGGAAATTGACTGGGCAAGTTCGAACTGGCGACGTTTGACGATGCGCGAGGCGATCATTCAGTTCTGGCCGGAGAAGGCTGGAGCCAAGCCGGAGATGCGCGAGTTTGAATCGCACGATTCCGTGAAAATCCTGGTGGCTCGCTTTAACTCCGCAGGCCGCCACATGGCGTATGACGCCAGCGAACCTCCCGGCAAGAGCATCGCAAACCTCTTTGAAGCGGTAGCCGAGGAACACCTTCTGCAGCCGACGATCGTCTACGAGTTTCCGGTGGCCGTGTCTCCGCTGTCGAAGAAGAAGCCTGACGAGCCCGACTGGGTAGAGCGCTTCGAGATTTTTGCCGGGCAAATGGAAATTTCCAACGGGTTCAGCGAACTCAATGACCCGGAGGACCAGCGCCAGCGATTCGAGGAGCAACTCAAGGAACGGGCGCGCGGTGACGAGGAAGCCCACCAGATGGACCAAGACTACATCCGCGCGCTCTCCTATGGCATGCCACCCACCGGAGGAGTCGGCGTCGGGGTCGACCGGCTAGCGATGCTGTTGACCGACTCGCACACTATTCGCGACGTTATTCTTTTTCCTCTGTTGCGGCCGGAAAAGACGTCAACCACGGAAGACGCGGAGGACGTGTCAGAGAAGTAGGGCTTGCGACTATCGGACAAAGGGAAAAGAACTTATTTCTTCGTCTTCTTCTGGCGAACGCTAGCTATCCGATCCGCAACGTATTCCGGTTTGTCGACACCAAAATTTGTACTTAGGTAGTCGATCAGCGGATCATGATCCTGCGGCTCCACGAGCGCGCCCCACTTGATCATCTTGTCGACTTCTTTGGTCCACGCCGCCTTGCTCAAACGCTGTTGCACGATAATGCGCGCCTCGTGACACTCCGTGCACGCGGCGGTGGTCTTGGCCTGCAGGAGTCCCTCCGGAAGATCGGAACTGGAAGTGGGCTGCAACCTCACAACTGGAACTGCCAACAGCGCGGCCAGCCCAACCACGGCACTGCTAAGCTTTGACATGAATCCTCACCTGATCGATGGCATTATTGAGGTATCCGCTTTGGTTCCAGACCGGCGCCGTGGGTTGGGTGTGGCCGAGGTTGTCGGATGCGCGAACGGCGATTGCGTAGTCGCCGGATTTGGCCTTCCACTGAAAGTTCCAGAGACGCCACGCGTAGTGCGCCCTCTCGCTGCCTAACTGGGCAGGCTGCCAGCTTCTACCGTCATCCGTCGAGACTTCCACCCCGACCACATCGCCCTCTCCGGCCCAAGCCGTCCCCTGGACGTGAAGTAAGCCCGAGTGTACGGTTGAACCGTCGCCCGGGCTCGCGATCAGCGACTTCACGTTCAGAGCCGTTAGCGGATGGGTGTCTTCCGGTTTGACAGCTTCGCCTGGTTTTCCCGGATGGTTGGGCCAGCGGTAGCCCGGGTTCATAAAGTTTCCCTCGAACTCCTTGTCGAGCACTTTAATCTCGGTGAGCCACTTGCACGATGCGGCGCCAACCCAGCCCGGAGTAAGAGCCCTCGCCGGGAAGCCGTGATGCTTCGGCAGCGCCGTACCGTTCATCTGGGTGGCAACGAGTGTGTCAGTGTGCATCGCTTTCTCGATGGGAATACTGCGAATGAACGGAGGAACTCTGCCCGGGACTTCGTCGAGTCCTCGGAACATTACATGCTTTCCTGTCGCTTTCACTCCTGCTCGTTCGAGCAGGTCACGCAGCCGGGGTCCCGTGAAACGTCCCGTACCGACCGCGCCCTTCTGCCACTGGACACCCGGGACTTTTGGATTCTGGAAGGCGCGGCCGTTGCCTGCGCATTCCAGGGTGTTTACCACGGAATGGGTTTCCAACTTGGACAGTTGCGCAAGACTCAGCGTGTAGGGCTTGTCCACCTCTCCGCCGATGCTCAACTTCCAATCCGATGGGTCGAGCGTGGCGGGTTCGTGCATGTGATTGCGAACGAAGAAATGTTCCGCAGGAGTAATCCAGGTATTGAAGTATTCGACGGGAGTTTCAAGGTCGAGAAAGCGATAGGAACGGACGATCAGTCCTTCTTTCCCCGGAACCGGCAGGGTGGAATCTCCCGCCGCCCAAGTCAGCACCGGGCGTGCAGCGGACGCGGCCAGAGCGGCACTGGATGCGCTCTTTAGGAAGTCTCTTCTCGTTATCATGGCGCTCGCTCTCCGAGGGATACCAACACACTAGGCATGGGACGGGCGATGGTCAAGTGCGACGAAAGACTCGTTTAAGATTATCGAAACCCTCGCCCTGCCGAGCTCAAGCTGCCGGATCGGCGTCAAAGACTTTGACTTCCTTCGGGGTCACGAAGACGGCCTCGTTGCGCGTCAACTGAAGATCCCGAAATCGTTCCTGCGACAGCTCGATATGAACCGGGCTTCCCCACTCGCTGACCGCTTCCACCTTGACCACCGGCCCCGCGGAATTGATGTGTTTGATGGTCGCTCGGAAGTGGTTTTCGTCATTGGGTTGCCGCCGAATTTCCAACCAGTGCGGCCGCACATAGACCGTTTTACTCCCGTTGTGAGACGCTGCCCTTCCCGGATCTACGGCGTCGTGGAGGTAGGTTTGGCCCTCGTCGATCCGGCCGTGAAAAAGATTCACATTGCCAAGAAAACGGTACACAAAGGGCGTTGCCGGACAGTTGTAGACCTCATCGGGAGAGCCGACCTGCTCGATGTGACCCTGGTTCATCACCACGACCCGGTCGGCCACCTCCAGCGCTTCCTCCTGATCATGCGTCACAAATACGCTCGTAATGTGGATCTCGTCATGCAGTTGTCGGAGCCACCGACGCAGTTCAACACGTACCTTCGCGTCGAGCGCCCCAAAGGGCTCATCCAGAAGTAGGACACTGGGTTCGACCGCCAGCGCGCGTGCCAGGGCCACCCGTTGACGCTGGCCACCGGAAAGTTGTGCCGGATACCGATGGGCGAGATTCTCCAGCTGGATCAAACTAAGCAAGTCTTTCACTCGGCGTTCAATCTCGTTCTTGGCCGGCCTTAGCTTGCGCGGCCGGACTCTCAGACCAAACGCGATGTTCTCGAACACGGTCATGTGACGAAACAAAGCGTAGTGCTGAAACACGAAACCGACTCTGCGTTCACGAGCGCTCTGATCTGTGATATCACTCCCATCAAAACGGACTGTGCCAGAATCGGCAAACTCAAGGCCAGCGATAATTCTGAGCAAGGTTGTCTTCCCTGAGCCCGAGGGGCCCAGCAATGCAACCAACTCGCCGCTCGGGATGGAGAGATCGATGTTGTCCAGCGCGGTGAACGGTCCAAATCGCTTCGTAATACCAACGGCTGCGATGCTCATGAAGGGCCCTTCTCGGCTGTTGCTGCTTCTAGTTCCGCCAGTTGCTGTTTCGATCGCCATTCGATGAAGCTCTTGACGAACAAAGTCAGCAGAGCCAGCAGTGCCAACAAAGAAGCAACCGCAAACGCAGGAACAAACTGATATTCGTTGTACAAAATTTCAATGTGCAGGGGCATCGTATTGGTGCGTCCGCGGATATGGCCGGATACGACGGAAACCGCGCCGAACTCGCCCATGGCGCGAGCGTTGCACAGAATCACTCCATACAAGAGTCCCCACTTAACGTTGGGAAGAGTTACGTGGAAGAACGTCCGCCAGCCGCTGGCACCTAAGGTCAGGGCCGCTTCTTCCTCTTCGCTTCCTTGTGCCTGAATGAGTGGAATCAACTCACGCGCCACAAAAGGAAAGGTGACAAAAATCGTGGCCAGGACAATCCCTGGCACCGCGAAGATGATCTTGATGTCGTGGGCGGCTAGCCACGGACCCAGAACTCCCTGCAGACCAAACAGGAGAACGTAGATCAGACCGGAGACCACCGGCGAAACCGCAAAAGGCAGGTCGATCAGGGTGATGAGAAGGCTCTTGCCGAAGAAGTCGAATTTCCCAATGGCCCAAGCGGCCGCAACGCCGAAAACGACATTCGCCGGCACAGCAATCGCTGCTGCCAGCAGGGTCAAGCGAATGGCCGCCAAGGCATCCGGCTCGCGCAAGCTCTCCACATACACCGTTAACCCTTTTGCCAGCGCCGAGGCAAAAACCATCGTCAGGGGCAACAAGAGGAACAGCCCCAGAAACAGGGCCGCGATCCCCGTGAGTAGCCAGCGAACCAGCGGCCCTTCGGTGGTCGCCGCTACCGTTCCGGGCAACAGGGTCCCCGGATTTCGTAAGGTTAAGGTTGTCGCCATACTTAACGTGTCCTCGCCCTGTTCAAGTTGCAATTCATCGTTAGACGCCGACGGGGATCGCTCTCCCAACTTCCCGCGATTTCCCCGATCGTTCCCTTCTGCCGCTCCACACCTGCAACAGATTGATCGTCAGCAGCAGTGCAAGCGATGCCAGTAGCATCACCACCGCAATCGCAGTGGCTCCCGCGTAGTCATATTGTTCAAGCTTCGTGATGATGAGTAGCGGAGTAATTTCGGTACGCATCGGCATGTTTCCGGAAATGAAGACGACCGAGCCGTACTCGCCCACCGCTCGCGCGAATGCCATGGCAAAACCCGTGAGGGCGGCGGGCATCACCGCTGGAAACAGCACGCGGGAGACCGTCTGCCAGCGCCCCGCCCCGAGGCTTGCCGCAGCTTCTTCCATTTCCTTGTCCAGCTCTTCCAGCACCGGCTGCACCGTTCGAACCACGAAGGGAAGGCCCGTGAAGGTGAGAGCGATCACCACTCCAAGCCGTGAGTACGCCGACTTGACGCCAACAGACTGCAGGTATTGCCCGATCCAGCCCTTGGGAGAATAGATCGCCGTCAAAGCGATGCCAGCGACCGCGGTGGGCAGCGCGAACGGCAGGTCCACCAGAGAATCGAGCAGACGCCGACCGGGAAAGCTGTACCGCACCAGAACCCAAGCGACGAGAAGTCCGAACACGAGATTGATCGAAGCAGCAATCGCGGAGGCGCCGAAACTGAGCCGGTACGACGCCAGCGCCCGCGGAGCCGTGACCACGTTCCAAAATTGAATCCACGTCAACGAAGCCGTCTTGAGAAACGTTGCGGACAGGGGAATCAGCACGATCAGACAGAGATAGAAAACCGTGAATCCGAGCGAAAGCCCAAAGCCCGGCAAGATGCTGCGTTGTTTGAAAGGGAACGTCATGGTCGTGAAGACTGCTTCTTTGGTCTCCTGCTTCGAATCCGCTCTCAATCGTTCCTAGTTCGCCTGGTACACCTGATCGAACACACCACCGTCCACGAAGTGAATCCGCTGCGCTTTTTGCCAATCTCCAACAATTTCCGCGAGCGTAAACAGCCTCACCTTGGGAAACTGGCTGGCATACTTCTTGGCGACCGCCTCTGAACGAGGACGGTAATATCTCCTGGCAGCGATTTCCTGCCCTTCGGGACTGTAGAGGTATTCCAGGTAAGCCTGGGCAACCGCGCGAGTTCCCTTCTTGTCGACGACCTTGTCCACGAGGCTGACCGTGGGTTCGCACAGAATCGTGATGGAGGGCACAACGATGTCGAACTTGTCCTGACCGAGGTCCTTGGCACCAAGCAGGACCTCGTTTTCCCACGCGATCAGCACGTCGCCGATGCCGCGCTCCACAAACGTGGTGGTCGATCCGCGAGCCCCGGAATCGAGCACCGGTACATTCCTGTAAAGCTTCGCGATGAAATCGCGGGCGCTGGCTTGGTTTCCGCCGGACTTCTTCAACGCGTATCCCCATGCTCCCAGGTAGTTCCAGCGTGCCCCTCCCGATGTCTTCGGGTTGGGCGTAATCACGGCAACGCCCGGTTTGACGAGGTCGTCCCAATCCTTGATGTTCTTTGGATTCCCCTTCCGCACCAGGAAAATGACGGTGGAGGTATACGGCGAGCTGTTGTTAGGAAGCCGCGATTGCCAGTTCTTCGGCAGCAGATTCGCCTTCTCTGCGATCGCGTCGATATCGTATGCCAGCGCGAGCGTGACCACATCCGCGTC
>Ga0307471_100001295_pt1 | contig 13637 bp, 15 predicted proteins | sample atmos_gasesAM3C__2_FD_204566 | JGI IMG/M metagenome (GOLD analysis project Ga0307471, IMG submission 204566) | Hardwood forest soil microbial communities from Morgan-Monroe State Forest, Indiana, United States - atmos_gasesAM3C_515 | ecosystem: Environmental > Terrestrial > Soil > Temperate... | reverse complement strand
GTGCATGTAATAGGGGTGGGCCGCGCGCGGCGACGGGCTGACGGTCATGGCGCGCGGCCAGTGTACACGGAGGTGCAGCATGGAGAAGGACAAGGACGACGCGAGCGCCAAGCACACGACGTCGCCGGCGCCGGGAGCGCCCGACGCGCTGAGCGCGAGCGAGCGGCACCGTCGCGCCGCGCGCACGCCGCGCGCGGGCGGCCGGCCGCTCGCGCGCGAGGAAACGGCGCCGGGCGAGCGCGGCGACGCGCCCTACGGCGACAGCGAGCCGGGGCGGCCGAACGAGCGTCCGGGCGTCTGACGCGACCCGGCGATCAGACGCCCGGCGCGCTCAGTCAGGCGCTGCGGCGCAGCGCGCGCGTGTGGCGGTAGTCGTACCCGCGCTCGAACCCGCGCTGGAATGCCGGCTGATCGACCAGATCGCCGTGCAGCGGCCGGACGTTCTCGCGGTTGTCGCACCACTGCGCCGCCTCGAACCCGCAGCGGTACACGTGCTCCTCCACCGGCTCGAAGCGGCCGCGCTCCGCCTCGGGCAGCGAGCTCCACCAGCGATCACGCGCCGTGTCCAGGTCGAGGGCGCCCTCCTCACGAAGCACGGCGCGCGCGCGCAATGCCGTGGCCTCGTCGTCGACGAAGGCGATGACGACGGACTGGCCGCCACGGAGCGCGTCCTCGATGACGAAGAGGTCGTCGCGTGGCACGCCCTGCGTGAGCACGTTCTCGAGTGCGTTGCCGATGGCGGCACCTCCCGCCCCGAACAGGGCGGCACCCAGTAGACCGAAGGCGATGATCGGCCCGATACCGGGAACCACGAGGCTCACGGCGGCGCCGATCGGCAGTCCGACGCCGGCGCCGGTCGCGGCGCCCGTGACGGCGCCGATCGCGGCACCCGTTCCCGGCGCCTCGCCCTCGTCGACCGGAATCGACGCCAAACGCCGGACATCGGCGCCGGGAGTGAGCAGCGTGAGATGGTCGTGTGAGATTCCGGACGACGCGAGGCGACGCACGGCCCGCTCGGCGGCCTCGCGTGACGTGAAGATGCCGGCGACGGATTTCATGGAAACCCTCCCCTTCACGAGAGAAAGCAAAGAGGGGGCCAGCGAGCCGCTCACGCCGGCGCGCGCACCATGTCGACCGCGGCCTGCAAGTGCGCGTCCGAGACGGCCAGCGGCAGCACGCAGCCGGGCGTCACGATCAGTCCGCGGCCGCCGGCCTGATGGATCGCGTCGCGCGCCTCGTCCGCGACGGCCGCGGGCGGACCGTCGAGCAGCGTCCTCGATTCGGCGAGTCCGGCGGCGAGACCGCCGGCGAATCGTCGCGAGGCCTCGGCCAGCGTCGGGACGGAGAGGCGATCATGCCAGTTGACGACGTGCACGGGCAGCGCCGTCCAGAGATCCCAGAACACGCCGCGGCCGTGCAGGTGCAGCATCGTCAGCTGCGAACCGCCGCGCACGCCCGCGAGCACGCGGCGCGCGTACGGCAGATCCCAGGTTGTGCTGACCGCTTCGCTGACGGCCTCGGCGCTCGCCGTCTGCGTGGCGAAGAACAGTCCGTCGGCGCCGGCCGCGAGCGCCTCCGCCGCGTAGCGTGCCGTCGTCTCGGTGATCACCTCGAGCGCGGCGCGCAGTGAATCGGGCGCCGTGTCGATGCTCTGCAGCGCCAGGTCGCCGGCCAGCTTCGTCGCGATCGTGAACGGCGTGAAGATCGTCATCAGGATCGGCGCGTCGTCGGCGCGGCCCTTGCGGATCAGCCGCACGGCCTCGAGCTCGCGCCCGAGCGCGCCCGCACCCGGATCGAGCGCGCGTAGACGCGCCCAGTCGGCCGCGCGCTTCACCGCGTGCTCGGTGCATCGCTTGGCGCCGCCCGGATGGCCCTGGTACGCGACGCGGCAGCCCCAGTCCTCCACGCAGTACACGCCGCTCGACATCACCTTGATCAGGTCGAGATCCCACCGGAGATGAAAGCGCAGCATCGCCTCGGCCAGCCCCTGCGGCGTGTGATCGACGTCGGGAACGTGACGCCAGAACGCGATCGGCGGCCGGTCCACCGCGCGTCGCTCGATCGCGGCGAGCACGCGCTCTCGCTTGGTCATGGCGGCTCACGATACCACCGCTTCGCCTGGTTGCCGCGCGACCGGCCCTCGTGCGAGGATCGGCCCTCACGAGGAGGAACGTCATGCCCCAGCTGAGTCGCCGCGCCGTCCTGGCCGGATCCGTCGCCGCCGCCATCACCGCCCGTGCGCCGTTCGTGCACGCGCAGAAACAGAGCGGGACGCTGCGCTTCGTGCCGCACGCGGATCTCAAGATCCTGGATCCGATCTGGACGACCGCCTACATCACGCGCAACCACGGCTACATGATCTTCGACACGCTGTTCGCGCTCGACGCGGATCTGAAGATCCGGCCGCAGATGGTCGAGAAGTACTCCGCCTCGATGGCCTCGATGAAATGGTCGTTCACGCTGCGCGACGGGCTCAAATTCCACGACGGCCAGCCGGTGACCGCCGAGGATTGCGTGGCCTCCATCAAGCGCTGGGGAGCGAAGGACGCGGTGGGGCGGCTGATGATGGCGGCGATCGGCAAGATGGTGCCGGTGGACAAGAAGACGTTCACCATCGACCTCGAGACGCCGTTCGGGCTCGTCCTCGACGCGCTCGGCAAGCCGTCCGCGAGCCCGTCCTTCATCATGCCGGCGCGGCTGGCTGCGACCGACCCGAACGAGCAGATCAAGGACGTCATCGGCTCGGGACCGTTCAAGTTCAGCAAGGACGAGTGGCAGCCGGGCAACCGCGTCGTCTACGTCAAGAATCCCGATTACGTGCCGCGCAACGAGAAGCCCAGCGGCGCCGCGGGCGGCAAGCGGGCGCTGGTGGACCGCGTCGAGTGGCGCTACATCCCGGACCAGGCGACGGCGAGCGCGGCCCTCGAGGCCGGCGAGGTGGATTACTGGGAAAACGTTCCGCTCGACTTCGCTCCGCGCCTGGAGAAGAACGCGGATCTCCGCGTGTTCGTCACCGATCCGCGCGGCAGTCAGGGCATTCTTCGTCCGAATCATCTGCAGCCGCCGTTCAACAACAAGGCGGCGCGCCAGGCGCTCCTCTACGCCGTCGACCAGCAGAAGTACATGCAGGCCGTCATCGGCAACCCGAAGTACTACAAGGCCTGCCCGTCCGTCTTCATGTGCGGCGGCCTGCCGTACGAGACGTCGGTCGGCGCCCCCAAGCCGGATCTGGAGCGCGCGAAGCGACTGCTCAAGGAATCCGGCTACGATGGCCGGCCGATCGTGGTCATGGATCCGACCGACACCCCATATGCCCACGGTCCCGCGCTCGTCACCACCGAGATGCTGCGCTCGCTGGGGGCGGCGGTCGATCTGCAAGCGATGGACTGGTCCACGATGGTGTCCAGGCGCGCGAAGAAGGAGCCGGTCACCCAGGGCGGCTGGAACATCTTCCATACGTGGTCGACGTCGTTCGACACGATGACGCCGGCCGTGTCGTCCGTGCTCGGCGGCAGCGGCGACAAAGCGTGGTTCGGCTGGCCGACGAGCGAGCCCATCGAGAAGCTGCGCGCGCAGTTCACGCGTGAGCCGGACGCCGCCAAACGCAAGGCGATCGCCGACGAGGTTCAGAAGATTGCGTACGACGAGGTGCTGTACGTGCCGTGGGGCCAGTTCGTCGTGCCCGGCGCGTTCCGCAAGAACGTGCACGGACTGCTCGAGTTCGGCGCGACGCTTTTGTGGAACATCTCCGTATGACTGTGGGTACACGGGTTGCCCGCCTCTTATTTGCCGTCGGGGCCCTTGCGCAGGGCTCCGGGGCCCGACGTTCGGGCGAAGAGTACGCGGCGTCATGATCGTCGCGGGAGCGCAGCTCGGGCCGATCGCGCGCGCCGATACGCGCGCCAACGTCGTCAAACGCATGCTCGCGCTGCTGCACGAAGCGAAGTCGCGCGGCGCCGAGCTGGTCGTGTTCCCCGAGCTGGCGCTGACGACCTTCTTCCCGCGCTGGTGGATGCAGGACGCCGCCGAGATCGACGCCTTCTTCGAACGCGAGATGCCGGGACCGGACACGACGGCGTTGTTCGACGAGGCCCGCCGCCTCGGCCTTGGATTCTCGCTCGGCTATGCGGAGAAGACGGCGGACGGCCATCGCTACAACACGTCGATCCTCGTCGATGCCGGTGGTCGCATCGTGCTCCGCTACCGCAAGATTCACCTGCCCGGCCACGCCGAGCACGAGCCGTGGCGACCGTTTCAGCACCTGGAGAAGCGCTACTTCGAGGTCGGCGATCTGGGCTGGCCGGTGACGCGCGAAAACGGCGTCGTCGTGGGCATGTGCATCTGCAACGACCGCCGCTGGCCCGAAACGTATCGTGTGATGGGACTGCAGGGCGTGGAGCTGGTGCTCCTCGGCTACAACACGCCGATCCACAACCCGCCCGCACCCGAGCAGGATCACCTCGCCGGCTTTCACAACCATCTCTCGATGCAGGCCGGCGCCTACCAGAACGCGACCTGGGTCGTCGGCGTCGCCAAGGCGGGGCGCGAGGAAGGCTGCGACCTGCTCGGCCAGTCGGCGATTATCGCGCCCTCCGGCGAGATCGTCGCGATGGCCGCCACCGTCGGCGACGAGCTGATCGTCGCGCGCTGCGATCCCGAGCTCTGCCGAAACTACAAGGCGACGATGTTCAACTTCGCCAAGCATCGCCGGCCGGAGCACTACCGCCTGATCGTCGAGCGAACAGGGGCGATCCCGCCGGCCTGAGCGGATCCAGCGCGGTGGAACACCGCGAGCAGCCGGATATCGACGTTCGGCAGCGGCACCCACGAGTGCCGACGACGCGGGCCCGTCGCGACGAGGCAGAGCTTCGCTCCCGGCGGCAATCGTGGAGGGAGCCGCTCGATCACCTGCCACACTTCCCCGGTGGTGCAGAGCCGCATATCGAGCACCACCTGCACACCACCAAACAGCATCCCGACGCGCGCGTGGACGGCAAATGCTCCGCGAAGCCCGAGCTCTGTGCAACAGACACCGACCGTCGCTTCGAGTGCGTCACGACACCGATCGCGGCGGTTGAGCAGCAGCATCCACAGCATCAACAGCGCGAGCGGGCCGAAGGCGACGCCGACTCCGAGCCACGCCGTCACCCGACCATCTCCGGCTGACGCTCGACTCTCAGAACAGGGGACATGAGGATGACGGCGGCCTGGACGGCGAACCCGAGCGCCGCCACGACCAGGCACAGCTCCGCGCCGTAGAGCGCGCCCAGGATGGCGCCGAGAGCGGCGCCGACGGGCCGCGCGCCGGTGGCCGTCATGCTGATGGCCGACGCGCGGCCGAGAAGGTCGCGCGGCGTGACGGTCTGACGAAGCGTGGCTGTGCTGATGACCCACACGATCGGACCGACGCCGACCAGAAAGAAGCTGAGCGCCGCGAGCGACGCCGCCGGCACCCAGATGGTCAACACCATCACCACCGCCGCGACCAGCCCGGCGATCGGGCCGAGCGCGACGACGACGCCGAACGGGAGCGCCTGAATGATCCGCGGCGCCAGCAGGGCGCCGACGACCATGCCGACGCCGTAGGTCGCGAGCGTCACGCCGACGCCGAAGGCGGACAGGCCGAGCCGATGGACGGCGTACGGCACGTACACGGCCTGGATCATGAAGAAGGCGGTGTTGAAGACGAGCTGCGTGAGGAAGACGGGCCGCAACAGCGGATGACCGAACACGAACGCGGCGCCCTCGCGCAGCTCGTGCAGGACGCGCCGCGCCGCGCGCGGAGGCCGGACCGGCTCGCGCAGGCCGGCAAGCAGGACCACCGCCCAGGCGGAGAGCGCTGCCGCGACCGCGAACGCCGGCGCGCCACCCGTGAAGCCCACGAGCGCGCCGGCCACCGCGGGACCCGAGGCGAACGCGATCGTTCGCGCGAGCTCGATCCTGCCATTCGCGACGGGCAGCGCCTCGGCCGGCACCAGCGCCGGTACGAGCGCCGGCGTCGCGACGCTGTACGCGACCGTTCCGCAGGCGCCCACGAAGCCCAGCAGTCCGAGCAGCGGCAGCGTCAACCACCCGAGCTGCGCCAGCGCCAGGACACCGATCAGCGCGAGCGCCCGCAGGGCTTCGGCGGACGCCATCAGACGACGGCGTGACATACGATCGGCGAGCACGCCGGCCGGGATCGACAGAATCAGAAACGGCAGCGTCTGCGCGGTTTGCAGCAGGCCCGTTTCGCCGGCGCCGGCACCCAGCGTGATCACGGCGACAATCGGCGCGGCCGCCAGCGCGACCTGCTCGGCGGACTGCGCCGCGAGATTCGACCACGCGAGCCGGTTGAAGCCGGCGGGCAGCGGCACCCGAGCGACCATGCGGAGAGCGTACGAAGCCGCGCGGCGGCGGCGCACTCCGCATCTTGCCGCCGAATTCCGACCGGCGAGCGCGTCCTAGCGCACGTCGAGCGTCTCGCGCAGCCCGTCGCCGACGAGATTCACGGCGAGCACGGTCAGCGCGAGGAACAAGCCGGGGAACAGGATGATCCAGAACGCGAGCTGCACGTACGTCTTGCCCTCGGCCATGATGTTGCCCCACGACGGAATGTGCGGCGGCGTGCCGGCGCCGAGGAAGGACAGGTACGCCTCGAACAGGATGGCCGACGCGCAGACGTAGGTCGCCTGCACGATGAGCGGCGCCACCAGCGCCGGCAGCATGTAGCGCGCGAGAATGCGCGGCGTGCGCGCGCCGAGCGCGCGGGCGCCCTCGACCATGGTGTGCTCGCGCAGCGAGAGCACGGACGCGCGCACCACGCGGATCACGCGCGGGATCTCCGGAATCACCAGCGCGATGATGACGTTGCGGACGCTGGCCTTCATGAGTGCCATCAGGGCCAGCGCGAGCAGGATCGCCGGGATGGCCATGAGCCCGTCCATCACGCGCATCATCACGGCGTCGAGGCGGCGATAAAACCCGATGACGAGGCCGAGCGTGGTGCCGATGAGGAGACTCAGGATGGCCACGGTGGTGCCGACGAACAGCGAGACGCGGGTACCGTAGATCGTGCGCGTGTAGACGTCGCGGCCGAAGTTGTCGGTGCCGAACCAGTGGCCCGCCATCGGGGCTGTGAGCCGCTCGGACGGGCGCATCTCGAACGGATCGCCCGTCCACCAGATCGGCGCGGAGAGGCCGCTGACGGCGATGAGCACGAGCACGGCGAGCCCGAGGACCAGCGTCGGCTGCCGCCGCGCAAACCGCGCGGCGCGCGCCCTCGCGGAGAGCCGCTCGGCAACCGCCTCCCGCGCGGCCGCAACGGGCGGCGATGGACCCGGAACGTCGGCGCCGAGGACGCGGGTGCTCAGTAGCGGATCCTCGGATCGAGGACGACGTAGAGAAGGTCGACGACGAGATTGATGAGCACGTAGACTCCGGAGACGACGAGGATCACGCCCTGGATCACCGGATAGTCGCGGCGGATGATCGCGTCGACCGTGAGCCGGCCGAGGCCGGGCAGCGCGAAGACGCTTTCGGTGACGACCGCGCCGCCGATGAGCAGCGCGAAGCCGATGCCGATGATCGTCACGATCGGCAGCGAGGCGTTCTTGAGCGCGTGACGCACCAGCACCCACCGCGGCGCGAGCCCCTTGGCGAAGGCCGTGCGGATGTAGTCCTCGTTGAGCACACCCAGCATCGAGGCCCGTGTCATGCGCGCGATCAAGGCCATGTACACGAGCGACAGCGTCACCGCCGGCAGGATCAGGTGGCGCAGGAACGGCCAGACGCCCCGCTCGAGCGGCTGGAATCCCTGCACGGGCAGCCAGTGAAACGACACCGCGAAGACATAGACGAGCACGAAGCCCAGCCAGAAGGTCGGCATCGAGAAGCCGGAGACCGCGAACACCATCACCGCGCGATCGATGAGCGAGCCTTTGCGCCACGCGGCGAGGACGCCGAGCGGCACCGCCACGCTGACGCTGATGATCATCGCGAACAGCGTGAGTGAGATGGTCGCCTCGGCCCGCTGGCCGATCAGCGTCGCCACCGGTAGTCCCGAGTAGATCGAGGTGCCGAGATCGCCGCGCACGATGCGGCCGAGCCAGATGGTGGCCTGCGTGTGGAACGGCTTGTCGAGGCCCAGCTTGGCGCGGATCTTCGCGATGTCCTCGGCCGTCGCGTAGTCACCCGCGATGATGACAGCCGGGTCGCCGGGCGTGACGTGCAGCAGCGCGAAAACGGCGATGGCCACCACGCCCATGACGGGGATGGTGGCCACGAGCCGGCGCGCGATCTGCGGCAGCACGATCAGGTGATCGCGACGTTCCAGAACAGCGGCGCCGGAAACTGCAGCACGCCGCTCACCGACTTGCGATACGCCGTGGGCAGCACCCACTGGCCGAACGGCACGTACAGCACCTCGTCATAGGCGATCTTCTGAATCTCCTCGGCGAGCTGTTTCTGCCTGGCTTTGTCGGTCGCGCGCACCCACTGCACCTTGAGCTCCTCGATGCGCCCGTTCTCGGGCCAGCCGAACCACGCGGCGTCGCCGGCGCCCGAGATTCCCGGGTGGACGGCGGGACTGATCAGATCGGAGGCGATCCACCACGTGAAGAGCATGTTCCAGCCGCCCTGCTGCGGGGGCTCCTTCTTCGCACGGCGAGCGACCACCGACGACCAGTCCATCGCCTGTAGATCGACGTTGAAGCCGATCTGGCTCAGTAGCTCACGCGTCACCAGCGCCGCGCCGTGGGTGAGCGCGATATCGCTGGGGTCGAGCACGACGACCGGGCGGCCGTCGTACCCCGACTCCTTCACGAGCGCCTTCGCTCGGTCGAGGTCGGGCTTGGCGGGCGCCCCGGCCGCCGACTCGAACGGCCCGCCGCACGTGAACAGCGCCGGGCAGGGCTTGTAGTACTTCTCGACGCCGATGGCGGCTTTCAGGTACTTGGACTGGTCCACTATATAAAGGAGGGCCTGGCGCGCCTTCTTGTTGTTGAACGGCGGGTGCTTGTGGTTGGGACGGATCCAGCCCTGGGTGCCGCGCGGGTCCGTGACGAAGGTCGCCAGCGCGGGATTCGCCTCGATCCTCGGGACGAAATCGAGCGGCGGGTTCTCCCACCAGTCGATCTCGCCGGCGTCGAGAGCAGCGCTGGCCGTGGCCGAATCGGGGATGTAGCGCCAGACCACCCGATCGACGTTCACCACCTTGCCGCCGGTCGAGCCGCTCGGCTTCTCCTGGCGGGGGACGTAGTCGGCATTCTTCACGTACACGACCTGGTTGCCGGGCTGCCACTCTTCCTTGCTGAACTTGAACGGCCCCGAGCCGATCGTGTCCTTGATCGGCTCGTTCTCCGATGTCGCCGCGATCCGCGCCGGCATGACGAACGGCACGTTCGAGGACGGCTTGCCCAGCGCCTCGAGCACGAGCCCGAACGGCTGTGACAGCTCGAGCGTGAACGTCTTCTTGTTCGACGGCGCGATCTTCGCGGTGTGCGCGGCGAGCAGCCGGCCGAGCGGGTCCTTCTTCGACCAGCGCTTGAGCGACTCCACGGCGTCTTCCGCCGTCACCGGCGCGCCGTCGTGGAACTTCAACCCGTCACGCAGCGTGAACGACCACTTCAGCCCCTTGTTGGTCGAGGCGTACTTGTCGACCATTTGCGGCTTGATCGCCAGGTGCTCGTCGGTGCCGAACAGGGTGTCGTAGATGAAGTACGCGTGGTTGCGCGTGATGTACGCGGTGGTCGCGATCGGATCGAGCACCTTGAGATCGGCGTGCGGGATGAACCGGATCGTCCCGCCCTTCTTCTGCGCGTGAACACGCGGCGCGCCGAGCGTGCTCGCCGCCGCGGCGGCGGCGGCGCCGGCAAGGAACCCGCGGCGGCTGAGCCCGCGCATGATCTACTTCTTCTCCTGCGCGACGGCCGCCTCGGCCGCCTGGAAGCCCACCTTGCTGTGCGTGCCGTCGCAAAACGGCTTGGTGACCGATCCACCGCAGCGGCACAGGGCGATACGCGGCCCGCGTGCGCTCGTGTCAACCTTGGCGCCGTTCACGTCGATCAGCTCGAAGTCCCCTTCCACCAGGTAGGGACCGTTGGGACGGATCGTGATCTTGGTCGGCATCGGGAGCATCCTCCTCGGATTGGAATTGCGGACAACGATAGCACGGCACGCAGCGTAGACTGGGCCCATGACGGGCTCCGGCGAGATCCTTCTCGTCGCCTGCTACGAGCTTGGGCACCAGCCCCTGTCCGTGGCGTGGCCGGCGGCGTTCCTCGAGCGCGCCGGGTACCGTCCCGCCGTGATGGATCTCTCCGTCGAGCCGTTCGACGCCGAGAAGGTCCGGCGGGCGCGGCTCGTCGCGGTGGCCGTGCCGATGCACACCGCGCTGCGCCTCGGGGTCGCCGCGGCCGCGCGCGTACGCGCGGCGAATCCCGCGGCCCACGTCTGCTTCTATGGTCACTATGCCGCGCTCAACGCGGAGCATCTCACGTCGCAGGGACACGCCGACTCGGTGCTGGCGGGCGAGCTGGAGGACACGCTCGTCGCGCTGGCACTGCGGCTCGATGCCGACGCGGCGCCGCGCGTGAGTCTCGACAAGCTAAATTTTCCGGTGCCGGCGCGCGGCGCGCTGCCGACGCTGAAGCAATACGCGCACCTCGACCGCGAGGGCGCTTCTCACCTCGTCGGCTACGTGGAAGCCAGCCGCGGATGCAAGCACGGCTGTCGGCACTGCCCGATCCCGCCCGTCTACGGCCGACGATTCTTCGTCGTTCCGCGTGACGTCGTCCTCGCCGACGTCCGCCAACAAGTTAACGCCGGCGCCGCCCACGTGACGTTCGGTGATCCCGACTTTCTCAACGGCCCTCGCCATGCGCTCGCCGTCGCGCGCGCGCTGCACGCAGAATTTCCCGTGCTCACGTTCGACTTCACCGCGAAGATCGAGCACCTGCTCGCGCAGCGTGAGCACCTCGCCGAGCTCGCGGCGCTCGGCGCGCTCTTCGTCGTCTCGGCGGCGGAGTCGCTCGACGACGGCGTGCTGGCGGTCCTCGACAAGGGCCACACGCGTGCCGACATCGAGACGGCGCTCGCGCTGACGCGCGCGGCCGGCCTCTCGCTGCGTCCCACGTGGGTCGCGTTCACGCCGTGGACGACGCTCGACGGCTATCGCGCGTGGCTCGATTTCATCGCCGCCGAAAGGCTCGTCGACGCGACCGATCCCGTACAATACGCGCTGCGATTGCTGGTGCCGCCCGGATCGTGGCTGCTGGACCAGCCGGCGATGCGCGCGCACCTCGGCCCACTGATGCCCGACGCCTTCCACTACGAGTGGGCGCATCCCGATCCGCGCATGGACGCGCTGCAGTCGACGATCGCGGCCGCCGTCGCCGCCGCCGCCGACCGCCGCGAGGATGCCGCGCTCACGTTCGATCGCGTGCGCGCCCTGGCCGCGGCGGCGAAAGGCGTCCCGGCGCCGGCGCCGGTCGGCCTGGCGCCGGATCGACGACGCCCGCCGCGGATCAGCGAGCCGTGGTTCTGCTGAGCGGAGCCGAGAGAGGGCCAGTTGGCCCTTGCCGGAAACGAAGGTAAAGTACCTGTTTGAGAGGTGACGCCATGAGCGAAGCAGCAGCGCCCGATCTCAAGACCCGGGTCCAGGACCTCATTGACACGATGATCAATCCGGCCGTTGCCGGTCACGGGGGGTTCGTCGAGCTGATCGACGTCCAGGACAACCGCGTCTACCTGACGATGGGGGGCGGCTGCCAGGGTTGCGGCGCGGCGGACGTCACGCTCAAGGCGGGCATCGAGCGCCTCATCAAGGAAGAGCTTCCGGAGGTTGTCGAGGTGCTCGACACGACCGACCACTCGCAGGGCACGAACCCCTACTACACCGCCGGCAAATCCTGATCGGCCCGCCGTGAGTACACCGGGCGGGCAGGCGCGGCTTCTCTTGCTCCTGCCCACCCGCACCTATCGCACCGAGGACTTCGTCGACGCCGCGCACACGCTCGGCGTCGATCTCGTCTGTGCGTCCGAGAAGCCGAGCACGCTCGAGGCGCTCGCTCCCGACAGCCTGCTGACGCTCGACTTCAGCGATCCCGGCGACGCCGCCGCACGCGTCGCCGAGTGGACGGCAACGCGTCCGCTCGCGGCCGTGGTCGGCGTGGACGACGTCACCGCCGCCGCCGCGGCGGCCATCGCCGAGCGGCTCGGTCTGCGGGCCAGCGCGCCGGCCGCCGTGGCCGCTGCGCGCGACAAATACCAGATGCGACAGTGTCTGGCCGCGGCCGGTGTCCCGGTCCCGCGCTTCCGGCGCATCGCGCTGAGCGAGAACCCCGTGCTCGCCGCGCGCGGCGTGGCGTTTCCGTGCGTGCTCAAGCCCCTGAGCCTGTCGGCGAGCCGCGGTGTCATTCGCGCGAACACCACGGAGCAGTTCGTGGTCGCGTTCAAGCGGATCGCCGCGCTGCTGGCCCGCGACGACGTCACGGTGAGCGGCGACGCCGCGCGCTATCTGCTGGCCGAGGAGTACGTGCCGGGGCTGGAGGTCGCGCTCGAGGGGCTGCTCGTCCAGGGCCGCCTGCATGTCCTCGCGCTGTTCGACAAGCCCGATCCGCTCGAGGGGCCGTTCTTCGAGGAGACGATCTACGTCACGCCCTCACGGCTGCCCGAGGCCGTGCAGGCGGCCATCCGCACGACCACGACCGCCGCCTGCGCGGCGCTGGGGCTCACGGAGGGACCCGTGCACGCCGAGCTGCGCGTGAACGACGACGGGCCGTGGGTGCTCGAGGTCGCCGCACGCTCGATCGGCGGCCTCTGCTCGCGCACGCTCCGGTTCGGCACCGGCATGACGCTGGAGGAGATCATTCTGCGGCACGCGCTGGGTTGGTCGATCGCCACGCTGGAGCGCGAGCGTCCGGCGGCGGGCGTGATGATGATTCCGATTCCGCGCGCCGGCGTCCTTCGGCAGGTCCACGGCCTGGACGATGCCACGGCCACGCGCCATGTGGAGGACATCGTCATCAGCGCTCATCCCGGCCACGAGCTCGTTCCGCTCCCCGAAGGATGGCAGTATCTTGGCTTCGTCTTCGCCCGCGCCGACGCGCCCGCGGACGTCGAAGACGCGCTCCGCATCGCGCACGCACGACTACGCTTCGTCATCGACTGAGAGCGGCAGCGGCGGGACCGCCGCTGCCGCTCTCAGTTCACGTCAGATCAGGCGTGCGAGTACGCTCCGTTGATCACCGGTGAGTGCACGGTCTGAAGCCGGCGGTGCACCTCCGTCAGCGGCTTCTGCAGATCGCTCAGCTGGCCGAGCACCGCGGCAAAGGCCTCTGCCGTGGCCGCCTGCTCGTTGCGATGATGCTGGAGCTCGGCGACCAGGCTCGCCACTTCGCGACGCAGGCCCTCGAGCTCATGGCGTAGCCGATCACAATCCGCCTCGGAACCCAGCAGACGCGCCTTCAGGCGCTCGCGGTCGTCGAGGTACCCGGGGATCAATCGCCCCAGCAGGTACTGACTCTCTTCGAGCCAGCGGTCGAGGCGTTGCCGATCCTCGAGATCTACTTCGCTCATCGTGTGCCTCCAGTCATCGAATCGTGAAGAAACGCTGCGGGTGAGTGGCTGCGAGAGGGCGCCGAGACGAACGACGATCA
>Ga0307471_100001293_pt1 | contig 13641 bp, 13 predicted proteins | sample atmos_gasesAM3C__2_FD_204566 | JGI IMG/M metagenome (GOLD analysis project Ga0307471, IMG submission 204566) | Hardwood forest soil microbial communities from Morgan-Monroe State Forest, Indiana, United States - atmos_gasesAM3C_515 | ecosystem: Environmental > Terrestrial > Soil > Temperate... | reverse complement strand
CACCGGCACCGCGCGATCATTCCACGGATCATCCAACTGGTGGCACCGGTCGGTGACAAACACAAGTTCGACGCCAAGCTTTATCGCAGCCGCGTCAAATGCGCGAGTCTGATAGCCGAGCTTCGCCGTGAATAAAAGAATTCTTGGCCGAACCTTGGGTGAGCTCATTGCGAAACTTTCATAGAAAGGATTCCGCCTGCCTGACCGCTTCCCTGGCTCTTGCGATGGGGACCAACTGGTCCCGCGTGGGCTCCGCTCAACAGTACCAGGGCTCGTTCAAGTAAGGCACGGCTGTCACAGCAACTGGCATCTGCAGGTCTTTTTCTTCGATGTGACGTTCTGCCGCGCGATTCGCGGCTCGCCAGATTTTTTCGAAGATCGCGGCGCGTCCTTGTTTCAATTTCTCCGCGGACGAAACGATATCCTGTAGCTCTTCGCACAAACGATCGATTCCCGGAACGCTGTGCTCCCACGGATGAATGAGCGACTTGGCGTCGAACGGCCCGATCCGCTCGCGAACTTCATCAATCTCCAGCAGTCGTGAGCCCGCGGTGACCAGCAGCCGGATCGCCAGTTGAATTGGCGCCACCGCTCCAATCAATTCCAGGCGCCGCAACTGATCCAGAAGATCCAGATAGTTTGCGTACGTGGTCCACGGCGTGAACGGCACAAACGTCGGCTGCAGCGCGAGTCCCGCACGCCGGCACTCTTCCACCACCCCGAAAAAATCCTCGCGGCTATGGCCTTTCTGAAGTTTCTCCAGAATCGCATCGTTGAGCGATTCCACCGCCGAAACAATGAACAGGCAACCCGTCTCCCGCAGCGTCTTCAGCAATTCCGTATTTTCTCGGAGGTGCTCCACTTTGATCGTTACGTCATACGTCAATTCGGGGAATTCGCGGTGCAGCGCTTCCACCAGCGGCACGGCATGGCCGACGCCATTGAAGAAGTCCGGGTCGCCAAACGTAATATGCTGCGCGCCCGCCTTCACCTGTTGCCGTATGTCGGCGAGCACAGTCTCCCGATCCACAATCCGGAACACTCCGTCGTATACCGGCACAATCGGGCAGTGCCGGCACAAGTGCTTGCACCCGCGCGAAGCCTCCGTATACCCGACCAGATTGTGTTCTCCCTCTGGCATTACCAGATGGGCGTAATTCTTGAGCGCGGGCAGGTCTGAACGGTCCGGCGTTACAAAGCGAAGGCGCGCCAAAGAAACATTCGAATCCAGCGGATGAATCTGTGGATTCGCCGAAAGCCCGGAAAGGTGTTCCGCCAGATCCACCAGCGCCTGCTCAAACTCTCCGCCGAGCAGGCTTTCGACCCCATGTGCGCGAAGAGTTTCGGCTGCCAATGGCGCGTACAAACCATAAGCGCACAGATGCGCCTTGGAATTGCTTCTCCGAATCGGCTCCAGCAATTCCAGCGTCAGCCGCGTCGCGGTGTGCATCGGCACATAGAACGCAATCAGTCCCGCTTCGCGGACCGCCTGCTCGCCGAGCGGCTGCCGCGACAAAGCGTGGCCGCGCTTCCGCAGCCACGCCGCCGGGGAAGCCAGCCCGAACGGCTGTCTTCCCAACTCATACGTCGAGATCAGTAAAATCTTCACAACGCCTCATTATAGCCTCTCCGCGCCGAGTCGCGATTTCGGTTATGATAGAAGGCTCTACACCTCTGGAAAGGACCTCCGGTATGACCATCTCCGCTGCCAATTCCTTCGGTACACGGGACAAACTGAGTGTTGGCGCGCAGTCCTTCGAAATTCACCGCCTCGAAGCTCTAGAAACAAAGGGAATCAGCCACCTCTCCAGGCTGCCGTTTTCCCTGCGCATCCTCCTCGAAAATCTCCTCCGCTGTGAAGATGGACGCTTCGTCCGCAAAGACGACATCGCCGCGCTTGCCAAATGGACGCCCAACGGCCCGCAAAAAGAAATTGCCTTCATGCCCGCTCGCGTTCTTCTCCAGGATTTCACCGGCGTTCCCGCGGTTGTGGACCTCGCCGCCATGCGCGAAGCCGTTCAAAAAATGGGCGGCAATCCCAAGCGGATCAATCCGCTCTTTCCCGCGGAACTCGTGATTGACCACTCGGTGCAGGTGGACAATTTCGGCAGCGCCAACTCCTTCGGCCTGAATGCGGAACTCGAATTTCAACGCAACATTGAGCGCTACGCCTTCCTCCGTTGGGGCGCAAAATCCTTCCGCAATTTCAAAGTCGTCCCGCCCGACACCGGCATCTGCCACCAGGTCAACATCGAATATCTCGCGCGCGTGGTTTGCGCCATGCCCAACGGCAATCGCGTCGAGGCCTATCCCGATTCGCTTGTCGGCACCGATTCGCATACCACCATGGTCAACTCTCTCGGCGTTTTCGGCTGGGGCGTCGGCGGCATCGAAGCGGAAGCGGCGATGCTCGGCCAGCCGCTATCGATGCTCGTGCCGGAGGTCGTCGGTTTCAAGTTGCATGGCCGCTTGCCGGAAGGCACCACCGCGACGGACCTTGTCCTTACCGTCACGGAAATGCTCCGCAAGAAAGGCGTCGTCGGGAAGTTCGTGGAGTTTTACGGCTCCGGCCTTTCCACCCTGAGCGTGCCCGATCGCGCCACCATTGCCAACATGGCTCCCGAGTATGGGGCCACCATGGGCTTTTTCCCGGTGGACAACGAAACGCTCGCGTATCTCCACTTCACTTCGCGTTCCCATGAGCAGATCGCTCTCGTTGAAGCCTATAGCAAGGAGCAGATGCTCTTCCGCACGGACACCACGCCCGAGCCGGCCTTCAGCGACAAGCTGGAGCTCGATCTCTCCAGTGTCGAGCCTACAGTTGCCGGGCCCAAGCGTCCCCAGGATCGCGTCGCGCTCAAAAATGCAAAAGCGTCGTTCGTCAAAGTCGTGGAAGGCGCCTCTGCAAAACAGGTCCACGTAAAAAATAATGGCGATACGTTTGACATCTCAAGCGGCGCCATCGTGATCGCCGCCATCACCAGCTGCACGAACACCTCGAATCCCTCTCTGATGCTTGGCGCAGGCCTCCTCGCCAAGAAGGCCGTCGAACGCGGCCTCGACATCAAGCCCTGGGTAAAGACGAGCCTCGCCCCCGGCTCAAAGGTCGTCACCGACTACCTGCTCGCCGCAGGCCTCACACAGTACCTCGACAAACTGAAATTCAACCTCGTCGGCTACGGCTGCACCACCTGCATCGGCAATAGCGGCCCGCTGCCCGACTCCATCGGCGCGGCCATCAAGGATAATAATCTGTTGGCGGTTGCGGTTCTTAGCGGCAATCGAAATTTCGAAGGCCGAATTCATCCCCTGGTGCGCGCAAATTATCTCGCCTCGCCACCGCTTGTCGTTGCCTACGCGCTTGCAGGCCGAATGGATCTCGACCTGACCACAGAGCCCCTCGGCACCGACAAAGCCGGAAAACCCGTCTATCTGCGCGAAATCTGGCCAACGCCGCAGGAAGTGGAATCCACCGTTCGCGCCGCCGTTTCCACCGAGCAATACCGCAAGCAGTACGCCGAAATTTTCGAAGGCGACGCCCGATGGAATGCGATGCCCGTTCCGGAAGGCGATCTCTACCAGTGGGAACAGAATTCAACCTATATCAAGTTGCCGCCGTATTTCGAAAATATGCCCAAGACGCCCGGGCCGCTTGCCGACATCCACGGCGCCCGCGTCCTGGCCGTTCTCGGCGACAGCGTTACCACCGACCATATTTCTCCCGCGGGCTCCATCGCCGTCGAGTCGCCTGCCGGAAAATATCTTGTCGCAAAAGGCGTGAAGCCGCACGAATTCAATTCCTATGGCGCTCGCCGCGGCAATCACGAAGTGATGATGCGCGGCACGTTCGCCAACATTCGCCTGCGAAACCAACTCGCGCCCGGCACGGAAGGAAGCTGGACGCTGCACCTGCCCGACGGCGAAAAAATGTTTATCTACGATGCTGCCGTGAAATATCGTGAAGACGGCGTGCCTCTCTTTGTTATCGCCGGAAAAGAATACGGCTCGGGCTCTTCGCGCGATTGGGCAGCCAAAGGCACGCGCCTCCTCGGCGTCCGAGCGGTTCTTGCGGAAAGTTACGAGCGCATCCATCGAAGCAATCTGGTTGGGATGGGAGTGTTACCGCTGGAATTCAAGCCCGGCGAAAACCGGGAATCGCTGGGATTAACCGGCCACGAAGTCTTTGACGTCGAAGGCGTCGCTTCCCTGACCCCGCGGAAACAGATCACAGTCAAAGCCAAGTCTCCCGACGGCACGGTCAAAATAATCAGCGCGCTGGCCCGCGTGGATACGCCCGAAGAAGTTTCCTACTACCAGCACGGCGGCATCCTGCAGTACGTCCTTCGGCAAATGCTGGAGTAGTATCGGGTACCGGCCACCTTCAGGTAATCCCATCTTTGACTTGATTTGTATTGAGAGAAATCTATTGTCTTGGGGATGTGGTGCTCATTTTCAGTCGCAACAGAAGCGCGCAACTTGCAATCACAGAAGCCACACTCGCAACTTGCGCGTTGGACATTCCGAGAATCCACGGTGGATTGATTCGGATAATCTCCACAAGGAAGCGCGCCACACCTGTCAGGATCAGGTAGTAGCAGAAAATTTTGCCAGCGTCTCCGGGGTGCTTCAAAAATCGCGCGCCCAATCGCCACAGCAGCCATCCAATGGCGCTCCAGATCAGCAATTCATATAAAGGTGCGGGATGCACGCGCTCCGTCGTCGGCACCACTCCGTTTGGAAAACTCATTCCCCAGGGCAGCGACGTCGGCTTCCCATAGTCTCCATCGCCCGAAAGAAAGCAGCCGATGCGCCCAATCGCGTAACCAAAAGAAGCCGCCGGTGAGCACGCATCCAAAAACTCCCATATCGGCAACTTCGCCCGCCATCCCATCACCAGCATGGCCCCGAATCCGCCCACGAAGCCACCGAACCACGCGAATCCATACCGGCTAAAAAACAAAGGTAGAGGATTGGCAAAAAATTCCGACGGCGTTTCCAGCAGATGATAGAGTTTGGCGCCGAAAATCCCGAACAGCCCGGCTATCGTAATCATCGTGAACGCGTCGGCGTTCATCCCGCGCCGGTCAAAATCCGCTTGCAAAACGTACGCGGCGGTAATCAACGCCAGCGCGACCATCAAGCCAAATGTAGGAAGTTGTAAAGGGCCAAGGTGAAGGTAGGGAATCATTCGAATTGCGCCGCAACGGCGTCTTCCAAAGTATACACGACGCGCTTCAAGCGACCGCTTTGGCCCGGCGGTGGAGCAGCAGGCCGATCGCTAGCCAAACTCCCAAAGCGATCCACTCCGCCCCCGTAAAATGGCCCGGAACCGCCGGCACCAGTTTCATCAGGATCAGCAGCACGGAAACAGCCATGCCTAACGCTGCGACGGCGCGCAATCCGGTTCGAGACTCCACGATGAAAAACGAAATGCAAGCCGCAAACCAGCCCAGCGCCACCGCCATCGATCCCACTTCCGTCACCGGCACCAGGAGCGAATCCCCAAGCAGCAATCCAATCAGCGTGCCCCCGGCCACCGCAAAGATCGCCACGGTCGGTGTGAGATTGACCGCATGAATCTTGGCGAACGCCGGAGCGATGGTTCCCCTGCGCCCATACGCAAACAGCAACCGCGAAGCCGCCACAAAATTCCCGTTGAACACCTGGAACAACGCCACCAGCGAAATCCCCAAAATCAGCCGCACCAGCCACGCCGAATGCGTTCCCTGCTCAAACGCAATCGCGGTGGCGAATCTCTTATCAAGCAAACCCTGCCATGGCGCGATGTAGGAAACCGCTCCCACGGCTAGTACGTAAAATCCCGCGCCCACCAGCAGCGCCATCGCGATGGCCTTGAAAAAATTCCCCGGCGGGAAACCCGGATGAGCTTCTTCCGCCACCTTGGGGACGGACTCAAATCCAGTCACAAAGTACGGGACAATCTGCAGCGTCAATAAAATGGATACCAGCGGCGTGTGGCTGAACAACGGCTTGAAGTTTGCGGGGTTGCCGCCGCGCACGCTGATCAACACAAGCAACACAAATACCGCCAGCACAGAGGAGGTAGCCCAATTCTGAAACACCGCGCTGGCCCGAATCCCACGATAGTTAAGGCAAGCAAGAAATACTGTCAGTCCAATTCCAATCAGCAACCGCGGCAGAAAGACCGGCTGCCCCGCCACTCGATAAAGCTCCAGCGTATCGAGCCCCGGAAAAATGTACGCAGCCAACTTCCCCAGCGCCACCGCTTCCCACGGGCACACGATGAAATACGCCAGCAGCATCATCCAGCCCGTCAAGTAGCTCACGAACGGCGGAAACACCTGCGCTGTGTAAGCCGCCTCTCCCGCCGCATCCGGCAAGCGCCGCACCCACTGGCCGTAGATGTACCCGATGGGCAGCAGAAGAATCCCGCCCATCAGAAAACCGACCATCGCGCCCAGCGGCCCGCCGCGGCCGAGCCAGTCGTCCATCAGGATGACCCAGCCCGTGCCGATCATTGTGCCGAAGCCGAGCGCGAAATAATTCCACAGGCCCAGCTTGCGCGCGAGGCCCGGCATCTAAAAAACACACAACAATTCATATAGGAGATTCGCGGCCAACAGAGAGGTGATGTTGCCGTTATCGTATGGCGGCGAAACTTCGACCAGGTCGCAGCCGACAATTTTCAATCGGTGCAGCGCCCGAATCAGCTCCAGCATCTGTGCGCTTGTGAATCCACCAATTTGCGGTGTACCGGTGCCCGGAGCGTACGCAGGGTCAACGCAATCGATGTCGAGTGTGATGTAGACCGGTTTTCCGCGAAACGCTTGCAGGTGCTCACGGAACACTTTGATTCCGCCCGCGTGAAACTCTTCCGCGGTGATCATGCTGACTTTGTGCTTTCTTGCAAAATCAAAATCGTCAGCGCCGTACACTTGCCCGCGCAAACCAACTTGCAGAAAGCTGTGCTCGCGGATTAAGCCCTCTTCCATCGCCCGGCGAAACGGCGTGCCGTGTGAAAGCTTGCAGCCGAAATACTCGTCCCAAAGGTCGTTGTGCGCGTCGAACTGAATCACCGCCACCGCGCCGTATTTCTTCGCTGTGGCTCGCAGCAACGGCAGGCTCAGCGAATGATCACCTCCGACCGCGGCGCAACGTGTGCTCGCCTCCAGCAGGGGCTCCATATGCTTCTGGACGCGCCGAAACGTGTCTTCAATGGACAACGGGTTCACGGGAAAATCGCCAAAGTCCGCGACGCGATACTTTGCAAACGGATTGATCTGCAGCACCGGATTCCACGGACGGATCAGCACCGACTGGTCGCGCACCTGCCTCGGCCCGAATCTCGCGCCGGGACGGTACGTCGTGCCCCCGTCGAATGGAATCCCCACCAGCGCAATATCCAGCTCCGCCGGGTCGCTGATGTGCGGCAAACGCATGAACGTGGAGATGCCGCCCGGACGCGCGTGTTCCAAAGCGTCCAGCGGCGCCGGATGCGGCAATTTATACTTTCTCGCGCGATCTTTCATCGAGCGGTATGCTATGGGGCGCCAAGCGCCAAGTCAACGACCAGTCTTTACCAGAAATGCGCAACGGGTTGGAGAAAGTGGAGGGGCTTGCAGTTACTTCCGAACATCCGTCCCTGAATCATCTGGAGGGAGATCTTCATTGAACTCATTGCGTTTTTTGTACGCCATCCAGGTAATCACCAGGCAGATCAGCATTGGCGGCACCACCAGGAGCAAAATCCCGCTCTTCAACGCCTGAATCACGCGCGAACCCGAACCCGCCGCCTGTGTGTAGCAGAGAGCACAGCCCTGCGCCCAGGTCAGGGTTGGCGACGCAAACGCCGCAGCCAAGTACGCCAATCGTGAGAAATGTCTCATCCTGTCGCTCATCGAGACGATGCCCTCTTCCCTGCCCTCACTCTACTGCGCGCCCGGGCGCATATGCAACAGCCGCACGCTGTCCGACCAGAACATGTTCATCATCAGCAGAACAAAAATGGTGACGGGAATCAACGTCAGCAACAGATTCCGTCGCTCCTCCGCCAGGTGCATGAAGTAGAGCAAGCCGAGCGTGGCGCTGCCCACCGCCAGCAACAAGAGGATCACCACCAGCGTCCCGGTCGAGAAATGCCGGAACGAAAGGAATACCTCCACGAAAAAAATGGCCAGCAGCACGAAATAGACCGGCAGGTATTTGCGAATCACGTTTCCGGATGCACTTGCAGCGCTCATCGTCTCTCCTTATCCGATCGCAATCAGTGCGCGATATTCGTCAGGTACACCAGCGGCACCACAAACATCCAGACCAGATCAACAAAGTGCCAGTACAATCCCGTGTTTTCCACATACCCCGCAGTCAAGTTGCCGCTCGAATACTTGGTGGCCACAACGAACAGCGCAATCACCCCGCTGATGACGTGGAGCAGGTGCAAACCGGTGATCGTGAAAAATGTCTGGCCAAACAACCCGGAACTCAGCGTGATTCCCCGTCCGAACAGCTGAAACCATTCCCGAAGGTGCAGCGCCGCGAAAATCGAGCCAAGAGCCATCGTCGAATACAGAAACCGCATCGCCTTCGCTTTGTCGCCTGCTTTCGAAGCGTCCACGGCTCCCAGCATCGTCAGGCTGCTGGTAATCAGCACCACGGTCATCACAACGACGTTGATGACGCTGGCCGTTTCAAACGGCCGCACCCAGTTCGCCGCCGACACCCGGATATACCCGTAAGAAAACAAAAACGCGCCGAATGTAACCGCGTCCGAAATGATGAACAACCACATGGTCAGCTTGCGCGTAGGGATCGCGTACGGCGATTCTTCCATCAGGGCGCCGTGCCCGTGCGCTGCCATCTCCGACTCGCTCACAGTTCCTCCCCCTCCAATTCGCTACAGCTTGATGCGGCACAGCAAGAGCAGGTACAACCAAAGGACGCCCATGAAATGCCAGTAAATCGCCGTGTTGTCGAAAAAACTCCGCCGCGCCAGACGACTGCCCATCGTCAGCCGGCCGAGTAGGTACACGAACGCGACTATTCCGGCGGTGACATGCAAAACGTGAATGAACGTCAGCACGTAGAAAAAGGAACTGTTCGGATTCGTCGCCAGATAAATTCCCTGGGCCCGCAGGTTTTGCCAGGCGGCGTATTGTCCGGCGCAGAAGGCAATCCCCAGGGCGAGCGTCGCCAGCAGCCACGCAACGCCTGCTCCACTGCTGCCAACTCTTCCGGCCGTGTGAAATTCCAGGTGACGCCGCGAGAGCTCAAACGTGCCGCTGCTTGCAAGCAGAAGGAGCGTGTTCAAATAAAGGATTGACGGCAGAACCAGGTGTCCCCAATCCAGCGACCCTTGGCGCACGAAAAGCGCGCTGCTGAACGCCATGAAGCTCATCGTGATGGCGAAAATGCCCACCCAGATTCCGCTGCGTGAAGCGCGCTCCGCCCCGGACTGAGGAACTACCGTTGGTGCCGTCGTAGAAGCCATGCTCTTTTGACCTCAAGGAAGTGGAGGCGCAAAGCGTAACCTCCTCTGCGCCCCACCCCTGGATACTCAATCTCCGCCGGAGATCGGTTCAGGCGAGTCCTGCATTACGAAATCGCCGCCCGATCCTTTCACTCCGTACTGATAGGGATCGTGGTACACCACCGGATGCTTGTCGCCGAAATTGTTCCACGGCGGAGGCGACGGAATCGTCCACTCCAGTGACGTGGCGTTCCACGGATTTTCCGGTGCCGGCTTACCCCAGAACCGGCTGTGAATCAGGTTGTAGAGGAAAAGAAACTGCGCCGCTCCGGTGACCAGAGCAGCAATCGTGATGAAGCGGTGCAATGGAATGTACGGCGCCATGAAATCGTCCACAAAAGACTGGTAGCGGCGGATATTCCCGATCAGCCCCAGGTAGTGGAACGGCATGAAGATGCAATAGGTGCCGATGAACGTAATCCAGAAGTGCAGTTTCCCGAGCCCTTCATTCATGTACCGCCCGGTCATTTTCGGAAACCAGAAATACGTTCCGGCAAACACACCGAACAGCGACGCAACGCCCATGACCATATGGAAGTGCCCCACAACGAAGTAGGTGGCGTGCAGATAAATGTCAATCGAAGGCTGCGCCAGGAAAAATCCGCTTACACCTCCCGACACGAACATTGAAATGAATCCCAGCGCAAACAGCGAAGCCGCATTCACCTGGATGTTCGCTCCATACAAACTGCCCAGCCACATCAGCGTCAAAATCGTCGCCGGAATCGTGATCGTCAGCGTCGGGAAAGAAAATGCCAGCGCCGACATGGGGTTCATCCCGCTCAGGAACATGTGGTGTCCCCAAACCATGTAGCTCAGGAACCCGATCGACATCATCGAGTAGATGACCACCTTCGCGCTCAGCAGCGGCTTACGCATGCTGTTAACCAGGATATGTGACACGATTCCCATCGACGGCAGAATGGCGATGTACACCTCCGGGTGTCCAAAGAACCAGAACAGGTGTTGCCACAGCAGCGGCGAACCGCCTGAATGCGGCTGCAAGCGGTCGCTGGCCACAAGCCCCGCCGGAATATAGAAACTTGTGCCCGCGTGCCGGTCCAGGATCAGCAGGATGCAAGCTGGAAGCAGCACGGCAAACGCCAGCAGTGCGATGCACGAAGTTATAAACCATGCCCAGGTGCACAGGGGCATCCGCATCAGCGTCATGCCCTTCGCCCGCAGGTCGAGCGTAGTGGCAATGAAGTTCAACGCCCCAAGTAGCGAGGCTGCGCAAAATATAGCAATCGAAATTCCCCACAGACTCGCGCCCCACTGCATTCCCGGCCCCGCGTCCTTACCGATCGCGCTCAGGGGCGTGTACTCCGTCCATCCCGCGATTGGAGGCCCGTCGGGAATCACGAAGGCCAGCATCAGCACCACCCAGGCCAGAAACGTCAACCAGAACGACATCATGTTGAAGCGGGGGAACGCCATGTCTTCGGCACCAATTTGGATGGGCAGGAAGTAATTACCGAACGCGGCAAACGGCGCGTTCGTGAGCACGAAAAACACCATCAGCGTCCCGTGCATCGTCAGCAGCGACAGGTAATACTCCGGCGTCATCACGCCGCCCGGCGCTCCGGCCTTCGACATCAGTTCCAGCCCCGGAATTTTCGCCACCGGCCAGACCAGGTGAATCCGCATCAGCCAGGAAAGGAACATTCCCGTGAACACCGCCACCAGCGCCAGCGCGTAGTACTGCTTGCCGATGACTTTGTGGTCCAGGCTGAAGACGTACTTCCACAGAAATCCTTGCGGCGGCGCGTGCACCTGAACCGGCTGGGCTGACGTCTCTGACATCGAATCACCTCACTCAAAATCGATTTGAGCTTGAACTGCGAGAGCACCTTCGCAGCTCCTGCAAAGTTTCCACAGCTACTGCGCGGACTGCTGCTTGAACCAATTGTCGTAATCGGCCTGCGACATCACGTTCAGGTAAGCTTTCATGTTGTAGTGGCCCAGGCCGCAAAGCTGCGTGCACACGATTTCGTACTTTCCCGGCTTCGTCGCCGTGAAATGCACCGAAAGATCCAGCCCCGGCACAAAATCCTGCTGAATGCGTAATTCCCGCACATAAAACGAATGCCCGACGTCTTTTCCATGCAGCATCAGGTGAATTTCCCGGTTCTCGGGCACCACCAGTTCGCCGGACACGATGTCATCGCGCGCGGCCACATCGTTCTCTGGATCCAAACCAAAATAGTTCTGATTGCCCTCGTCGATCTTTTCCGGATGAATCTGCCCGAACTTTCCGTCAGGCCCCGCATAGCGGAAATAAAAAGCAAACTGCTCCGCCTGCGCCTGAATCTGCAGCGAATCGGCCTTTGCGGGTGTGAAGTAGACGCTTGCCCACGCCTTTTGGCCGAACGCCCCAAGCGCCAGCACCTCCAGACCAACGATGACGAACGCAAAAATCACCAGCACTTTCGCGCCGCCAGGAAAATTCTTCAGCGGACTTCCGGGCTTACGCCCGGTAAACGACCACACAAAGTACGCCAGCACCAGTTGCGCGCCGATAAACGAGATGCCTGCCTCGACCATCGTGTCGTGCAACTGTTCGTCGATCAGGTGGCCGTGAGTGGAGATGTCCTCGGGCAGCGGATATTGATTTTTCAGGATCGGGTACGCCGACACCAAAGCGATGATGACCAGCACTACGCCTAGCAGTTTCCCCATAGCTCCTCGCCTAGGCCCACATCATGGGCGATGTCTTGCGTTGGGTTGGTTGGTTGCGGTACACGCCGGCCGTGCAAAAAAGCCAAGCCCATCAGTAGGGCTTGGCTTTGAATACGAAGTTGACGCTCTTGGTTTCACTTCCCCCGATGGTCACTTCCTGTGACTGGTCGCCATAAGATTCCTGCCACGCCGTCACGGTATATTTCCCAGGTGGCAGATTCGCCAGCGTGAATGCACCGCCGTCGCCCGTAATCGTGTAGTGCGAGTTTTTCATCACTGCGAAGTTTCCGTGCATCCACGGATGAACGTTGCACTTCACGGGAATGAACTCCGCCTTGTCATACTTCTCGCTGATCGCGGGTGTTCCCGGCGGCTGCGACTTGTTCCATTCGCGGTTCAGCTTCGGCAGCGGGTGAATGTTGTGCGAGGTCTGGTCTTCATTCACGATTTTCAGTTCCTGATTCACCTGGAACGCCAGAACGTGCGGGATGTAGCGGCAGCCCTTCTGCGTGAACACGGCGGCCGTTGAAGGCGCCGCATCGTCTGGAGCTCCCGCCGAAATATACACAACCACGTCGGCAAGGCTGTTTCCTGTTCCGGTCACCACGGTTTCCGCCACAGGCGGTGTGGTGTACATCTTTGCGCAAGACGGTTCTTTCGACATATCAATCGGCTTCATCTTGGCCGGTGTGCCCTCATAGGTCACCTTGCCGCTGATGGTGCCGCCGGCAGGTTCCGCCAACGCCACAGCCGAAGCTGCCAGCATCACCGCGCCCGCCATCACTGCGTGCTTCATACTCATTCCCGACCTCCCTCTTGGTCCGAAATTCCAGCCGGTCACGGATTCACGCCGGAGCCGGTGTTCGTGTTGGCTACTTTCTGAGCGTTGACGATTGCAGCGCCTTCCTTGGTGCTCAGCCACAAGGTCAGCTCGGGGCTTTTGTTGTTGTATTGCAGGGTGCGCAAAAAGTGCACCAGGTCCCACGCATCTTCCGGCTTGATCACGTCCGCGAACGATGGCATCGGCGTGCCGTCCAGGCCGGTCATGAAAATCTTGTAAAGATCCTGGTTCGTGTGTCCGCACTTCGAACGGTTATCCGAGGTGAAGTTGTACGGCCGGATTGGCTGGTCGTTGCTGTCGGTCAGGGTAGAGGCCGAAGGCCCGTCGCCTCGCCCTTCGTTGCCATGGCACTTCCAGCATTCCAGCTTTTGGAAAAGTTCCTTCCCGTGCTGGATGCTGGCTACCGTCAACGCGGGTTCCGGTGGAACTTGAATCGGATCGCCCGGCTTTTCCGTTTTCCACCGCGGTGAAAATGTTTTGATGAAGGCCACCAGGTCGGCGCGTTCCTCCACCGTCAATGCGTTCCAACTCGGCATGTTCGTGAAGTTGAATCCGCGCTCAACGGAATTGTATAGATCCTGGTCCAGCGGCAGAGTGCCCGTCGGCGTGGACC
>Ga0307471_100001292_pt1 | contig 13647 bp, 10 predicted proteins | sample atmos_gasesAM3C__2_FD_204566 | JGI IMG/M metagenome (GOLD analysis project Ga0307471, IMG submission 204566) | Hardwood forest soil microbial communities from Morgan-Monroe State Forest, Indiana, United States - atmos_gasesAM3C_515 | ecosystem: Environmental > Terrestrial > Soil > Temperate... | reverse complement strand
CCCCGAATGAACGCCACCGTTCCCATGCCCGATGCCGGCAATCCGGAGATGATCTACATCAAGATTCCGGTCGGCATGCTGCAATGCAATTGCCAGATCATCGGCGATCCCAAGACGCACGAAGCCATCGTCATTGACCCCGGCGACGAAGTCGAGCGCATCCTCAGCCTTCTCGGGCGCTATAGCCTCAAGGTCATGGCCATCGTCAGCACCCACGCCCACATTGATCACGTCGGCGGCCTCGCCAAACTCCATCATTACACCGGCGCTCCCGTGATGATGCACAACGATGACTTGCCCCTCTATCACGCCATGGAAATGCAAGCGATCTTTCTCGGCATGACTCCCCCGGAACTCACCAACGTGGATCAGCTCTTGCGCGAGGGCGATGCGCTGCCGTGGGGCCACTATCAGGCCAATGTGATTCATACTCCAGGGCACACTCCCGGCAGCATTTGCCTTTATCTTCCGAAAGACGGCGGGCAGGTCGCGCTGGCTCAGCCGCATCTTTATGCCGGAGACACTCTTTTTGCCGGAAGTATTGGCCGCACGGACCTCTGGGGTGGATCGCTCGACCAGATGATGGAATCACTCACACAAAAACTTCTGCAACTGCCTGACGAGACCTTGGTGCACCCGGGCCACGGCCCTTCCACCTCTATCGGCCAGGAGCGCTCCAGCAACCCCTTCCTCCGCTTCTAACGCCACAACTCCGCGCGTGCCAATTTTCTTTTTTCCACCAATTCTCCGTTTTCTCTGCGATCCTCTCTTACCTCTGCAGTGAACTCTTTTCGTCGCCTAACCGGCCTTACTCATCCCTAACAAAATTACGCCGCCCCAGATGCTGTGCCTCCGAATGCATTCCCTTCTCTCTCCACAATTTCTGCTAAGGCAACGGATGTCGGAGCTTCAGCTCCGACATCCATGCCCCCCCCAACAGGATGGGCTTTAGCCCCTGAGGAACCGCTTCTTCTTAAATATTTGTTTGTGGTGAACTCTTCTCTTCGCTTCTCCCCAAAACTTACCCTGCTCCCTGCTTCACCCGCCGCAACTCTTCCATCACCGATTGAATCAATTCCTTTGCGTGGGCTAGTTCTTGCGTCACCATGCGCAGGTCCATGGCCGGCACGGTCGGATTCCTTTGGCTTGTGCAATAAACGCCGTGTTGTCCCACCAGCACCAGCGCATTCGTGATGCGATCCAGCGAAACGGCCAGCCGCCCGCGATCTCGCCCGAACCTCTGCTCTGACTGCTCCAGTTCTTCCTGATATTCTTCAAAGGCTGACATGGCCGATTTCCCTCCACTTTGCGCAGAACGCCGCTTCCCCCGGACGTACCACATCGGGCACAAACCTGTTCGCACATTCTTTACCCTATCCCACTGCCAGAACATAATCCAATCAGCCGTAGCCATTGAGTGGAAGCCAGACCATGAGTGATCCATCGCAGTCCGTTTGCGAGTACGTTCCTTTCGGAGTAATACCTGAAGGTGATTGGGAGCATCGAACCATGCGACGTTCGGATCTAGTGCAACACAAAGAAAAAGAAAATGGGCGTATCGGACGCACTTCCCAGATTGTGTTTGGCGAGCGCCAGCACCTTCTCCGCGTCCTCGATTCCCTCGAGGGCACGCATCTTCCCATCGCCCGCATGCAGCAGGAGCGCCGCGCACTCGAAGAGCTGATTCACGAGCGCACCCGCGAACTGAATCACATCAACACGGCTTGGGATGAAAAGATCGGCCTGGTGCTTAGCGCTGAAGCCAAGCCGGAGATGCTCGAGAAACTGGTCAAGCAAGCTCCCGAATCGGATTTTTACCTGCTTCGCCTGATCAGCGAACATCCTCGCGCCAATGCGAAGACGCTGAGCAAGCTGGCGCGCCATCCCTACGGCGCCATCCGTGAAAATGTCGCACGCCATCCGAATTCCGATGCGGCCACCCTCACCTTTCTCAGCAAGGATAAGACGCAACCACTCTGGTATCTGGTGGCTTTCAATCCGAATACGCCCTCACCGCTCCAACGCAAGCTGCGCGACCGCCTCAAGCGTCTGGGCGAAGCCTCCGCCGCACGCTAGCCCCCGGCACGATTTTCTGAACGTTCTTCTCTCTTCTCTTTTTCGATTCGTAACGTCCGCTTTTTCCCCGCGCACCGGGGCTGAGGCGCCTACTTTGCGCCTCGGACGGTGCCACGGGGGCGGACCATTCCCCGGGTAGCGCGTTGTAACCCTGGGCGAATCCGCAGCCCTCCGTTTGGATTTGTAAGGGCCGGACCTGATGCCAACAACCGTTTTAGTACGGCTTGGCTTTAAAAACGAAGTTCAATTGTTTCTTTTCGCCGCCGCCGACGGTCACGACCTGCGACTGTTCCCCGAACGTTTCGTGCCACGCCGTAATGGTGTACTGACCCGGAGGCAAGTCGGGCAGGGAAAAGGAACCGTTTTCGTCACTCACCGCATAGTGCGAGTTCTTCAGGACCACCAGGACCCCGCGCATCCACGGATGCAGTTCGCATTTCACGCGGATGAATTCCGGCTTGTCGTACTTGATCACGAACGCGGGCGTGCCGGGGGGTTGCGAGCGGTTCCACTCCTGGTTGACTTTGGCCATGGGATGAATCGTATGCGTGACGGAATCATCATTCTGCACGCGGATTTCCTGGTTGATCTCCATCACCACCACATGCGGGGTATAGCGGCATCCCGATTGCTTCAACGTGGCTGCCGCTTTGGCCGGCGTGGTCTCATCGGGCGCGCCTGCGGATATGTACACCACCACATTCTGCAGGCTGTTGTTCGGTCCCGTCACTACCGCCTCAGGCAGCGGTGGGGTCGTGTAGCGTTTCGCGCAAGTCGGCTCGTTGGTCATATCCAGCGGCTTGTACTTCGGCGGCGTACCTTCGTAGGTGATTTCCCCGCTCACTACACTGCTGCCAACGGGCGGTACCGGAATCGCCGCAGCCGCCGTCCAGGAAAACAAGCTCGGCAACAGCTGGCTGGCCCGGAATAGCGAGAATCCATTCGCCCTCGTGCTCGAGGCACGCGTTAAGACAGACTGGCTCGCAAAGTTTGCTCCACGGAGCGAGAACTGCAACACCACCAAAGCGACAAGGATAGCGGCGAGAACCGGCGGGCTGGCGCGGGCTGCAGTGACTCCTTCGTTTCGCGCGGATAACGTTCCCGCAGAATTGTGCATCGTGTCCTCCTGATTTCCGTTCATTTGCGGTCCGCTGGATTCGTTCGCAAGCGCGCTACTGATTGGTCTTCTCGCCCGGCGCTTCCGTCTTCGCGTAGTACGCCTGCTGGTAGCCGTTCACGTAGCCTTCCCGGTAGAAGCGTTTGTATTCTTCGCGATCCGTGCTGGCTTCCAGGTAGGCCATGCCCGCCGTACGATAATTCGTCGTCTGGTCGGCTTGGAACGGTTGCGAAGCCGTGCGATGCCAGCTGCCATCCACCATCCCGTCGCGATAGCCGGTCGCGGCCAATTCCGCCACGCTGGGACCGTTCAGTCCACCCAACGCCGCTTCCGCATACTCCCGGTAGCCGCGCTGGTATCCGGCGATAAACAGTACGCGCGCTTCTTCATTGCTCCAACGACCAATCGCGGGGCGGGGCTTTCTTCCTTCTTCCACGTCGAGTTTCGCCTGGTACAGGCCATCGCGAAATGCCGCATTCGCTGTTTGTGAGGCACTGATGGCCGCCAGCCGCGGCTTGTGGTTGGACTTGCCCACCAGCAGCCCGGCCGCAAAGCTCACGCTTAGCGCCATCAAAATGATCGCTCGTCTATTCATTACTCCCCCTCTAATTACCCGTTTTGGGCGAGGAGAGTCTGCGCATGCCGTCGTCATGCGACTCGCCCGCACGCAACACGAGCCGCCCAGGTTCAACACCCTTCTTTACTTGCGCTAGATCAGAGCGAACTCACACCCCAAGTCTGAGGTTCGTCCAGTAAGACAAGTGCGGATTCTGAGCTTTGGAGGATCGACCGGGCACGCTGGGGTGCCGCGAGGAACTTTCGGAACTACGTTCGATCCTGGGTCCAGCTCATCCGCGATGGCATCTTCGGCAAACGGGAAAATAGTTTCCTTGCTGCTGCGCAAGGAGTACAAATTTTGACAAATCTGTGACATTTTTTTGTCAATTCCCGGCCCCAGCCCATGCCGCCTCTTACCCATTGAGTTTTTTGGCTTTAGAACAAGTCCTGCCAGTACCCCTACGGCAGCAACCCATACATGCACACGCTATTCTGCGTGCCCAGGAATACCTTACCGTCCGCAATTGTGGGCGTGATGAACTTATTCCCATTCCCGCACTGGTCTCGGCCACCCGCGGCCTGGTTGCTGTTATATAGTTCGATCGTCAAATTCGTCGCATCATACGCGTGCAACACCGCGGGACTCGTATTTTCGTTTGCCCACACAATCCCGTTCGTGTTTCCATTCGCAGACACGGCCGGGGCCGTTCCCGGATACGTGAAACTTGTGCCCGTCTGCGAACTTGGCGTCGTTCCCAGCTTTGCGTTCACAATGGCAAACGCTCGGATCGGCCCGTTCACGCTTCCGAAGTACACGGTGTTCCCAAAATACGCCGGCGTGGACCAGATCCCTCCCGGCAGGGCTCCAACAATCTCTTGCCAGATGTTGTTGCCTGAAGCACTAAATTTCCCCATCGAGTCGCGGTTCACTACATAAATGTTCGTGTCTTTCCCCGCACCCACTGCCAGATGCCGCACTGTCCCGCCGCCGTCCGTCACATCCAGCATCATCGCTCCCCCTGAGCCCAAATCTACGTCGCCGCCTGATTCACTCACTTCATTCGACATCGCAAAATAATCCGCGACCTTCAGCACTCCCCCCGTCGTCGCGATCTTTACAAACGAATTTCCATAGTCTCCTTGACTCGGAAACCCATTTGCGTCCAGCGTCGTCTCAAAAGCTCCATTCGCGGCCAGCAGATAAATATTTCCCGCGGCGTCCGCGGCCGGCGCGCCCCCGCTCATCCAGATCGACGGTCCACCGCCATTGGGTCCGATATTCAGCACGCTGGTTTGCGCTAGCGTAGTCTCGTTGTAGCCTATCACCCAGCCCGTATATGGCCCGATATCGCAGTGCGACGAAAAACTCAGGTACACCACGCCGTTCAGCAGCAGCAATCCAGGTCTTTCCTTATATTGACCGGGGTCAAATGTTGTCTGGCCCCCCACATTCGCAAAGACTGCCTGAATCTCCTTTGGCCCGCCAAACAATTCCGCCTTTGTGCTCAAATCCAGTGCATGCAGCCGCTGGTGATACTTCCCCGAACTGTCCTTCGACATGGCGACTACATAGATCGCCCCATTTGTGCCGGCGTTGCGGTCAATCACCGGCGTTGCTGTCACGCCAATCTCTGGCGTGACCTGGCCGCAGCCGCGCGGGTCACTCGTCGTTTCTCCGGCGCCCGTTAGTACTGCCTGCCACAGAGTTACTCCCGTATCCGCGTCAAATGCATACACGCTATCGTGCTCCGTCGCCACAAACACCACGTTGTGCACGCTCCCGCCAATGCTGAATTGCGAAAGGTACAGCGGTTGCGCGTCTACCTTGCCGTCCACCACTAACTTTCGTAGAAGTCCAAATTTTGTGGCATTCACATTCACTGTCGTCAGGATCGTCTCCCTCAAGTTCTGCCCGGTCCGCACCAAATCGTTCTTATAGGTTGTTACATCCGTGCCGGCCGCCCCACTGGAAACCGCCAGTGTGGCGCCATTGCTTGTCGCAGTCCCTGCCGAGTTGCTCACCACCACGCGAAACGTCGCCCCATTGTCGGAGGCGAGAGTCGCGGTTGTCGTGTAGCTGGTCGAATTTGCACCGCTGATCTCTGAATTGTTTTTCTGCCACTGGTAGCTTAGGGGTGCGGTTCCCGCTGCCATCACGGAAAATGTTGCCATCTGCCCGGCCATCACTGTCTGATTGGCTGGCTGCGTCGTGATAGTTGGCGGCTGGTTCATGGTCCCGCCGCCAGACGTCGTGCAGCCTCCAAGTGTGCAGGCAAGAATGCTGATCCATCCGAGTTTTGCACATCGGCCATTCATGGTGGTTCCCCCAGCAACCGTCTTTCTGCGGCGATCCACTTCGCCTCGCCTTCTCCGTTCCCTCCGCGGCCCTCTGTCCACTCGCGGTTATCTTGTTGTTGGCCTAAAATCCAGGCGGACGTTCGCCCACAACTCCAAAATTTTGTTCCAGCGACAGCCCCGCTTCCCCCAATGTTCCTTCTTCAAACAATCTTCCAATCAGCGTTACCCCGTGCGGCACGCGCCGCGGCGGCGCAAACTTCGGCAGCGGATGGGCTGGGTCTGGCGCCCAATCGCTGCGCGCTTCCGCCACCTCCACAAAACCCGCGCGCAAGGTCAGCGACGGCTGCCCTGTAAAATTCGTAATCGTCAGCATCTCGTCCCGAAGCGAAGGCACCAGCAACAAATCCACCTCCGTGAAAATCCGCCCCATCTCTTCCGCCACCTTCCGCCGCATCCGGTCCGTCTGGACAAAGTCCACTGCTGACAGAAAACGCGCTTGCCGGAAAAGGTTTGGCCACGAGTCGTAGGTCTGCATCTTCAACTGGTCCAGGCCATGCCCCAGCGTCAACTCCTCGAACGCTGCTGCCGCCTCCGCGAACAAAATGAGCTGCAGCGAATCATACGGCCACTCCGGAATGCTTACCTCCACGGGCACCATCCCCACCTTCTTCACGGTCTCCAGCGCTGCCCGGTCCACCTCCGTTGCGGGAGCCTCCTTTATCCAGGCAGGGAAGTAGCCCACGCGCAACCCCTTTACGCTTTTCCCGGCGTCAAATTCCAATTTGCTAGGCACACTGTTCACGTCGCCCGGGTCTGGACCCGAAATCGCTTCCAGAACCAGCAAGGCATCCTCGACACAACGCGTCATCGGGCCCAACTTGTCCAGCGACCAGCACAGCGTCATCGCCCCGGTCCGCGCCACGCGCCCATAAGTCGGTCGCAACCCCGTGATTCCGCAGCGCATGCTGGGCGACACGATGCTTCCGCCCGTTTCGCTTCCAATCGCAAAGCCCACTAGTCCCGCCGCTGTCGCTGCTCCCGGTCCCGCGCTTGATCCCGAAGCGCCCTCTTCCAGCAGCCATGGATTCATCGTTTGTCCGCCAAACCAAATATCATTCAGCGCCAAGGCGCCCAGGCTCAGCTTTGCCACCAGCACTGCACCCGCAACATTCAACTTCTTCACTACCGCTGCATTGTCTTTTGGCACCCGATTCCTAAACGGTTCCGCTCCGTAGGTCGTGGCTATCCCCGCCGTGTCCACCAAATCCTTCGCGCCCCAGGGAATCCCGTGCAGCGGGCCGCGGTATTTTCCTGCCGCAATCTCGGCATCCGCTTTCCTGGCCTGCTCCAGGGCGTGCTCCCGCGTCAACGTAATGACGCACCTCAATTTCGGATTGAATTCTTCCAGCCGCTTCAGGTAGATATTCGTCAGCCGCTCCGAAGTCAACTTCTTTTGTGCAACCCAGCGTGAAAGCTGCCTCACCGGCGCAAACGCAATGTCCTCATCTTTCGCCGGCAGTGCCCCCGGTTCGGCCTTGCTCCTCACAAAAACATTTCGCGCCGGCCCCGCCTTCTTCCCCGGCAGCGCCGGATCCCATCGTGACCACGGTGCCAGCCCCGTCTGCAACTCCATCTTCTTTGGCCCCACTCGCCGTTCATATAGCGGCGCCATATTCACACGCCACGTGGTCGCCGCCTGCAACACGTCGCTCTTGCTCATTTCCACCTGTACCAGCTTTTCCGCCTCCACAAACGTTTCTACGGACGCTTCGGGCCCCACCGGTTTCGCCGTTCCAAACGCCGGTGGCATTCCCGCCGGCTGTTGCGTCGGCTCCTGCCCAGTGCTCGCTGCCGCTTCTCCGTCTGCGTGTGCGCTCACGGTACTTACCGCCCCCACCAGTCCCATCCCCGTCGTCGCCAAGAATTCTCGCCGCGTCTTTTCCATGGCTCCTCCCCGCCTGTAGTTTACCGCCACTCCCTGAATTCTCCCGCTGGACTCGGGGGACTCCTCAGGCCATCCAATGATGCGGCTCAGAGCCCGTCTTGCCTTCCTCGTTTCTCAGGGGATGTGCAAATTCCAAGACTCACCGCAGCCGAACGTGGAAAAACCTTGCACAATTAGGCCCCTGCTCCAACGCCCCCACAAGCCAAAATCCTTAACTTTCTTGGCGTTGCGATTTTCACAACCACGTACCTGGTCTGGCTCCCAAATTGCCTTACTCCCCGTGACTCGTCCCCCAACGAGTTCCTCATATAGACCCCCCTCAATCCCGTCAAGCATCGCCGCCCCGCAAGGGGCGGCGATCGTCTATCCCCCCACGTATGCTGCCTGTCCGGCAACTGCTCTTGGCGATTCCCGCTCGTTCGCAAACCCTGCGCCTTCACGAGATTTTCTTGAACCTTCGCTCTACCTTGTCAAACTTCTCCGTCCACCGTAGAGTTAAGCTTTCGTTCTTGCCTTCAGGACGTGACTACGAATGGCTCCCCGAAAATCCTGGCGGCCCACGCGCCAACGCAAGCCCCTCCCCTCAAAAAAGAAGAAGCCCTCACGCGCCGCACCAGCAGGCCCCGCCTTTCAGAGACTGGTTGACGTCATGGCCCGCCTTCGCGCACCTGGCGGCTGCCCCTGGGATCGCGAACAGACCCACGCCACCCTGCGCACCTACCTCATCGAAGAAGCCTACGAAGTTCTTGACGCACTCGATGGCGCCGACGATGTTAAATTCGCCGAAGAACTCGGCGACCTTCTCCTCCAGGTCCTCTTCCACTCCCAGATCGCCCGCGAAGAAGGCCGCTTCGCCATCACCGACGTGATCCGCGAAATCTACGAAAAGATGATTCGCCGCCACCCTCACGTCTTTGGTGAAAAGCGCGCTAAAGATGCTGCCGAAGTGCTTCGCAACTGGGAAATCATCAAGAAGGAAGAACGCCTTAAGAAGGGAAGTGCCGCCACCGATGAGCGCGCGCCCGAATCCCTCCTCGATGGCGTCCCTCGCACGCTCCCGGCGCTTCTCGAAGGATTTCAGCTCACGCGCAGAGCCGCCCGCATCGGCTTCGATTGGCGCAATGTCGACGGCATCTTCGACAAACTCCTCGAGGAGACCAACGAACTCCGCTACGAGCTCGCCGACAAGGCCAGCTCTGCGCGCATTGAAAGCGAAGTTGGCGACATTCTCTTCGCCGCCGTCAATCTCTCGCGCTTCCTCAATGTGGATCCCGAAATCGCCTTGAAAAACGCCAGCGCCAAATTCTCCCGCCGTTTCCGCGCCATGGAACGCCTCGCCCGCGAGCAGGGTGCCACCCTCGCTGACATCCCCCGCCCCCAAATGGAATCCCTCTGGGACGAAGCCAAGCGGCTCGAACTCGCTCCGCCTGCCCGCGGGACCGCGCCATGACCTTATTTCAGCCCTCGTTCGTGTTCAAGGATCGCTCCGCCGTTCCAACTCTTGTCCACCGAAGCTTCGCTAATCTCATGAATTTAATTTTCCTTCTTGTCCCCCGTACTCTTCTTTCCATCCAGGTTCCTGCCATCCGATCGAAGGTGATTCCCTGCCAACCCGTCATTCCGAGGGCGGGGTGGGCCCGAGGAATCCCTCTGCTCTTTCCTTCTTCTCTACGGCTCCTCCGCTGCCTCTGCGGCTCATGTGGTCACCCTACGGTAAACTCTTCTCTTCCACTTTTGGCTTTGCCGTGTGAGCTGTCGGCTTCCTCATGATCTCCGAAATCACCATCCGCAAGTGCGATCAGCTCTCCGAATTCCACCGCTGCGTGGAAATCCAGCGCGAAGTCTGGGGCGAATCCGACCTCGAAACTGAGCCCTATGTCACGTTTGTCGTTGCCCATCAAACAGGTGGCCAGGTTATTGGTGCCTTCGATGGCGCCCGCATGGTCGGTTTCTGCATGTCGCTCGTCGGCTTCCGTAACAATGCCGTTTATCTCCATTCCCACATGACCGGTGTCGTCCCTTCGTGTCGCGATCGCCGCATTGGCCGCCTGCTGAAGCTTTTCCAGCGCGAGGAAGCCCTGTCGCGCGGCATTCGTCTGGTGGAATGGACTTTCGACCCACTCGAAATTCGCAACGCACACTTCAACTTCAACCGCCTCGGCGCCATCTCTCGTCAACTCATCCCGAATTTTTATGGCATTACGACAAGCCCGCTTCATCGCGGCCTTCCCACCGACCGCCTCCTCGTCGAATGGCATCTCGACAGCAAACGCGTCGTTGCCGCCATCAACGGCCTTCTTCCCGATCCCGCGGATGGCGCTACCATCATCCATCTCCCGAATCTGGAGCTGCCGGCGACTGCCCTCGCCGAAGTTCAATCGCGCATCCGAGCAGAATTCCAGCGCTGGTTTGCCAAAGGCTACGCCGCCACAAGCCTGCGCTTTACCTCCTCTGGCGCAGACTACTGCCTGGTCCCCTGGAGCGATTTTTGAAGCTCCCTCAGCATCCGCCCGTCATTCCGAGGGCGGGGTGGGCCCGAGGAATCCCTCTGCTCTTTCCTTCTTCGATCCGAGAGGGATTCCTCACTCCGCAGACTCCGTTCGGAATGACGGTTTCCATCCGTTCCTGCTAAACTTGAGTGACTCCGACCCGCATGCGAATTTGCCAGCTTACTCTCCGAGAGATTCACCTCAAGCTCGTCGCGCCATTCGAAACCAGCATGGACCGCATCACCGAGCGCCGCGTCATCCTTGCCGAAGTCGATGTTGATGGCATCACGGGTTGGGGCGAATGCACCGCCGGTGAAAATCCTTTTTACAGTCCTGAAGACACCGAAACCTGCTGGCACATCCTCACTGCCCACCTCTGGCCTCTTTTGAAAGGGAAGGAGTTCGCCTCCGCTTCGGAACTCTGGCGTCTCCTCGAACAGGTTCGCGGTCACACCATGGCCAAAGCCACCATCGAGACCGCCGTCTGGGACGCCGAAGCTAAACAGAAAAACATGCCCCTCTGGCAACTGATCGGCGGCACCCGCCAGGAAATCTCCTGCGGCGTTTCCATTGGAGTGAAAGATTCGCTGGATGAGCTCGTGGAAGCTGTAAAGAAAGAACTGAGCTCCGGCTATCAGCGCATCAAAATCAAAATCAAACCGGGCAAGGATTTGGTTCAAGTCCAGCGCCTGCGCCAGGAATTCCCCCGCGTCAAGCTTATGGTTGACGCCAACTCTGCCTATCGAAAACAGGATTGGCCACTACTCAAACAGCTCGATGGTTTCTACCTCATGATGATCGAGCAGCCCCTGGGCTGGGACGATCTCTACGGCCACGTCGAACTTCAGAAATGTCTGCAGACCCCCATCTGCCTCGACGAGTGCATCCACACGGCGGAACAGGCTGAAGCGGCCCTCGCCCTCGGCGCTTGCAAGATCATCAACATCAAGCTCGGCCGCGTCGGCGGCTATGCCCAGGCCAAGCGCATCCACGATCTTTGCCAGCAGCACAGCCTCCCGGTCTGGTGCGGTGGCATGCTCGAATCCGGAATCGGCCGCGCTCACAATATCGCTTTGTCCACACTGCCAAACTTCTCTCTCCCCGGCGACGTCTCCGCCAGCCGCCGCTACTGGCAAGAAGATGTCAGCACTCCCGAAGTCAAAGTCACTCCCCAAGGCACCATCCACGTCCCAACGGGACCGGGGATCGGCTTTACCCCGCGCCTTGACCGCATCGATTCCCTGACTGTCCGCCGCGCCCACCTCACCTAGTCCCTGTGGCGCCAAGCGAAGGGTGGGCTCTTTCGATCGAACGCCCCACTCTCTTCTCATCCCTCTGTTGGGTTCCACTCCTCCTTTTTTCTCTCTCTCACGTATAATCTCTGAAATGTTTCTATCCGTCTCCCCACACAAACATTCCATCTCGTCTCCAACCCCGTGCGCATAGACAACTCTACCGGCCGCGCCCCCACGCGTGGTGTCATTACCGCTTGCCTCGCCTTTCTTATCGTTGTTTGGGCGCTTAATTTCATCATCGGCAAAATCGCGCTTCGTCATATGGATGCGCTGACCCTGGCCTCCTTCCGCCTCGTCCTTGCCGGCGTTTTCATGCTACTGCTCTATCCCCTGGGTCTGCGCCTCCCGGCCTTTGCTGAAGCCGCGCGCGCTCGCCAGCAACGTCGCACCTGGCGCGATCTCTGGACGTTTCTCTACATGGGCTTTTTCGGTGTCCTCGTCAATCAACTCTGCTTCACCGTGGGCCTCAGCCTGACCTCCGTCACTCACTCCGCCATCATCGTGGGCATGGCCCCGATCTACACCTTGCTCCTCGCCGTGCTCTTTCGCCTCGAACGGGCGTCGCTCCGCAAGGTGCTGGGCATGACGCTCGCTCTCGTTGGTGTCGCTCTTATGGCCTCCGACTCTGGCTTGCATCGCCGCTCGCCCACGTTCCTCGGCGATCTCATCACCCTCCTCGGCTCGCTCGGCTTTGCCACCTACGTCGTTCTCGGAAAACGCGTCGCCTCTCGCTACGACGCCCTCACGATGACCACCTGGAATTTTGTTGTCGGCGCCCTCCTCGTCCTTCCGCTGGCCATCCAGCGTGCCATTGGCCTCGGACCCATCTCCCACTGGTCTTCCATTGCCTGGCCCGGCTGGGCGGGCATGTTCTACATGGCGCTCTTCAGTTCCTCGCTCGCCTACCTGTTTTACTACTGGCTCCTTCGGTATCTCGAAGCCTCGCAACTCGCGGCTTTCTCCTATCTCTTGCCCGCTACCGCCGCGGCTCTCAGTATCCTGCTTCTCGGGGAGCGCGGCTCCTGGCTGGAACTCCTCGGCGGCGCCCTGGCCCTCGCCGGTGTCTACTGGGTCGAAGTCGCCCGGTCCACCTAGCTCTGGCATGTGCGCCTGCCGCTAGCTGGTTTCGTGCTTGCAACTGCAGACCTTCAGGCTGTCCGGAATGACGGAGGTCGCAGAACGCTGGAAGCACTGGAGACACTCTCGTCTGTCCCACAGGAGTTCACCCCACCGTCATTCCGCCTGCCCTCGGCGGAGCCGAAGGAACGGAGTCCGCCCGACCACACGAGCCTCATTCCGAACGGAGTCTGCGGAGTGAGAAATCCCTCTTGGATCGAAGGCGGAAAGAGCAGAGGGATTCCTCGGGCCAAAATCGCCCTCGGATGACATGCTTGTGGTGTGCGCCGGATCGTTGGGCAGGCATCTCCAATTTTCGATGACTCCCCTTGACCAGCACGGAGCGCATTGCAGGTACGGCACGATCAAGATCTCTGTCACTCGATTGCACTCCACGCAATTCCTCGGCGGCACATGCAATTCTACTTTTCCGGCCGCCTTTGTAATGCCCATCAGGCGTAGCACGCTTAATGTCACCTCAATTGTTTTCGTGTCCACGGGTGGGAAGTTCTGGCTCTTGGCATGAGATATTCCTCCATTGTGCTTCACGTCCTGGATTATTTTGCATTAGATAGAGAATTAACGTGTTGATAAATTATTCTGTCAAGATAGCCCACAGGCCTGTGAGCCAGGTCACGTCCCATCGCGGCGTGCCCTTTCGGCACTTTTTCTTCTCACTCTACTCACCAGCTTCCGATATCTTGCCGCCGACGTCTGCTATTCATCCCCACCTATGCTAAGTTAGGCAGTACT
>Ga0307471_100001291_pt1 | contig 13648 bp, 14 predicted proteins | sample atmos_gasesAM3C__2_FD_204566 | JGI IMG/M metagenome (GOLD analysis project Ga0307471, IMG submission 204566) | Hardwood forest soil microbial communities from Morgan-Monroe State Forest, Indiana, United States - atmos_gasesAM3C_515 | ecosystem: Environmental > Terrestrial > Soil > Temperate... | reverse complement strand
GGAGATTTTTCTCCACCGTCGAGGATGTGCATCGCTGGCTGGGAGTCGGCGGCGAGGGCCGGTCTTCGGGACGCGCGGTTATGGGAGCATGCAACCTAACTTTCCTCATCCTGGTGACGACCGGGCCTTTCCTGTGGTGGCCGAAGCAATGGAATTGGGACAACTTGAAAAAGATCACGTTGTTCCGGGGCGGAGCTTGAGTTCGCGCGCGCGACTGGAACTGGCATAACGTTCTGGGGTTCTGGTGCGTCTTGCCGCTATCCCTGATCGTGATCACCGGCGTGATCATATCTTATGCGTGGGCGAACAATCTGCTCTACCGCATGACGGGGAATGCGCCACCACCCCAGAGCCAACCGGCAGCTCAGAGTCTTCCTGAACGCAGTCGGAATTCTGGCCAGCGAAGCAGTGGGGAGCATGCTGCGCACGGGGTTGAATCCCACTATGACGGACTGGAGAGGTTGTTTGTACGCGCCGGGCAGCAGGTCCCGGACTTCACGACCATCAGCCTGCGTCTGCCGAATCCCCCTGCGAACGCGCTCACCTTCTCCATTGATCGGGGAAATGGTGGACGGCCCGATCTGCGTTCGCAGCTAACTCTGGACCGTGCCACGAGACATCGTACGTTGGGAGGCTTTCTCCAGCTACAACAGCGGACGACGTCTGCGCGCGTGGGCGCGATTCACTCACACCGGGGAAGCTGGAGGGCTGATGGGGCAGACAATCGCGGTCATTGCGTCTGCTGGTGCTGCTTTGCTGGTGGTTACCGGGCTTTCGCTTGGAGTGCGACGGTTCCTGGCCTGGAAGGGGCGGCGGGTCAAGGTTCTTGCCCCCACTGGTTCTTAGGAAACCCAGTTTTTAGTCTTTGGTTCTCTGTCCTCAGTTTGTTCGCCTTTTGTTCTCCTGGCAGTTGCCCCCCCTGCTACAATGCCTTGCCTTATGGAAGTGCCGAACTTTTGGGGCCACAAAAACGTATCTCTATTGTGGTGTTAAAGTCCGGGGTTTTCCGGACGGGTAACAGACCAGGAGTTCCAGGGAGTGCGGGTTGGAAGACGCCCAGGTCGTAGCCATGCTGGTCCGTCGCTGCGTTGCCGGCGACGTAGTGGCCTGGGAGGAAATCGTGCAGCGGTACAATCGCCGAATCTACAACATTTGCTATCGCTTCGCCGGATCGGGCGACGACGCCCAGGATCTCACGCAAGAGGTCTTCATCAAGATGTTTCGCACCCTCAATACCTACGATGTCGAACGGGGAGCGTTCATGACCTGGGTTACCACCATCACGCGCAACCTGCTGGTGGACCATTTCCGCAAAAGCAAGCAGGACAGAGTGACCGAGTCGCTGGACACGACCCCCTCGGAACACGAGGACGCCATGCCGCTCAGCGAGAAGATCGAAGACAAGGCACCGGCCGCGGACCTGAGCGTGCGGAGCCGCGAGACCCGGGAACTCGTCCACAACGCCTTGCAAAAACTTTCGCCCGAACTGCGCGAAGCGGTCATCCTGCGCGACCTGCAGGACATGGATTACAAAGACATTGCCACGGTACTCAAGGTTCCGGAGGGTACGGTGAAATCCAGGATAAATCGTGGACGTGCGGAACTTGCACGGCTGCTACAACGTACATATAGGCAGGTGATGTGATGTCAGGCGAAACCAAAAACGGCATGCAGTGCGCAGACTTTGATGCGCTGCTGATCGAAGCGCTCGACGGGACGCTGACCGGGCCCAAGCTGGAAAGCTTTCAGGCCCACGCCCGGGTCTGCGCCGTGTGCGGCCCATTGTTCGCGGAAGCCGATGGGGGACGTCGCTGGCTGAAGTCGCTGGCTGAATTGGAACCACCCGCCAACCTGGTACACAACATCCTGCTGGCCACGACCGGATACGAAAGCGAGCGTGTCGCCGTCCGGCCCAAAGGCAAAGCTTCATGGACGGATGCATTCACCGGGTGGCTGCGACCGGTATTTGCTCCGGTTCTTTCCGTTGGGCGGCAGCCCCGTTTCGCCATGTCATTCGGAATGGCGTTCTTCTCTCTGTCAATTTCGCTCAGCCTGGCCGGCGTAAAAGTGAGCGATGTGCGCCGCATGGACATGCGGCCCAGTGCGATCAAGCGCGCCTACTACGAGACCACCGGCCGGGTAGTGAAGTATTACGAAAATATTCGCTTTGTATATGAAATCGAGTCGCGGGTGCGGGAATTCAAACGAGTCACTGCCCCGCCGGAACCGAGCCCCAAGGAGCAGAACGACAATAAACAAAAGAAAGACAACAATACCAGTGGACAACCTGAACCAAGACAGGAACGCAACTACAGCCAGGGAGAGAACCAGCCCGTGCTGGCCTCTATCCCGAATGATCCGCCTGTAGAAACCGTGACCACTTACAGGAGGATTTCATGAACTGTGCCAACCATCCCGATGTTGAGAAGGTGGCATTCTGCCGCACCTGCGGAAAACCGCTGTGTGCCAACTGCACCCGTGCGGTGCACGGAGTGATTTACTGCGAGAGCTGCCTGGCGGCACGGTTAGAGGGAGTGCAGCCCAACGTCGCACCGCCAGTCGCCGGCTTCGTGGCGACAACCCCGGCGGGCGTTCCGGTGCCGGTGGGTGGGCCAAATCCGGCTCTGGCCGGCGTTCTAGCCGGCTTCTTTCCCTTCGGCGTCGGCGCAGTCTACACCGGACAATATGCCAAAGGCCTGGCCCATTTGGTGATCTTCACCTTGCTGATCCTGGGGGCGAGCAGCGGAAGCGAAGCCATGGGGGTGGTATGCGGACTCGGCATCGCGGGTTTCTACTTCTATCAGATTATCGATTCAGTACGCAGCGCTCGTGCCATGCAGTTGGGCCAGGCTCCGCCCGACCCGTTTGGATTGGGAACAACTTTTAGCGCCGGCGAGCGGGTGGACGTAAGCAAAGTCCCGGTGGGAGCGCTGATTCTCATTGGCCTGGGTGTGATCTTTCTGCTGCATACGCTCGATATATGGGATTTCAGCGCTCACCGCATCTGGCCGCTTGTCCTTATCGGCATCGGTGGCTGGCTTCTAGTGCGCCGGTTGGGCCTGGTCGGCGAAGTCCCGCCCGGATTCGATCGCGTACGCAGTTGCAAGCGCGGCCTGATGGGACCCGCGGTCCTGCTGACTCTGGGGTTCCAGTTTCTGCTCGACAGCATGGGTGTGATCCGCTTCGGCCGTACCCTGCCTCTGCTGCTGGTGGTGATCGGACTGGTCAAGATTTTCCAGAGTACGGCCGGCCCCGGGCCGCTCGCCGGACCGCCTTCAGCCCTACCAGGCGGAGCGCCACCGTATGCCAGCGGCGAAGTGCCGCCGCCATATACCGAAGTGAAGCCGGAGGTGAAAAATGGCTAGCCCGATACAGGCCCCGCCCCCAATGCAACCCATTCAACCGCGAAGACAGCGGCGTTCCGTAGCTGGTCCGGTAGTGCTGATCCTGCTGGGAGTCGTGCTGCTGCTGACCACTATGCGTGTGCTGCACCCGCAACCGCTTCTCCACTGGTTCGGAACCTACTGGCCTGCGCTGATCATTCTCTGGGGCGTGATCAAGCTGGTCGAATATCAGCAGGCTCAAAGAGAAGGCACGCGCCCCCAGGGAATTGGCGGCGGGGGAGTCGTGCTGCTGGTTTTCCTGATAGTTTTTGGGTTATCGGCGACTCAGGCTTCTCGCTTCAATTGGGATGAGATCCGTAACCGCATCGACATGGGCGACGATGATCTCGCCCTGTTCGGACACAACTACAGTTACGATGACCAGCTTCAACAGGACTTTCCCGCGGGTGGCAGCTTGCGTATCAACAATGATCGGGGTGCAGTAAACCTGACGGTTTCGGACGACAACCAGATCCACGTAAACGCGCATAAGCGGATCAATGCGGATAACCAGCAGGAAGCCGACAAGTTCAATCCCGCCACCAAGCCGCAAATCAACGCCAGTGCCAATGTCATCACCTTAAACGCCAATACCCAGGGCGCCGGTGACCGCACGGTCACAACCGATCTGGACGTCAGCATCCCCCGGAAAGCTTCGGTCGTGATCTCGACCCGGCGCGGCGATGTAAGCGTGCTCGGCCGCGACGGCGACGTTGAAATTGCCAGCCAGCACGGCGATATCGCTGCCTCCGACGTCAACGGCAAAGTGAGCGTGAATCTGAACGGCGGCTCGGCGCGGGTTTCGAATATCTCGGGAGACGTTTCAGTCCAGGGACGGGCCGATGACATCTCCGTGGCGGATGTAAAAGGCGCGGCCCAGCTGACCGGCGAGTTCGACTCGATCAAGTTGGGGAAAATCACCGGCGTGGTCGGCTTCAAGTCCGCCCGCACCGACATGGAGTTTTCCCGGCTGAACGGAGACCTGGACATGGATTCCGGAGACCTGCGGGCCAACGACTTGATCGGTCCTTTCCGCCTGCTCACGCGTTCGAAGGATGTCCGGCTGAGCGGAGTCGAGGGAAACGTTCGCCTGGAGAACGAAAACGGGGCTGTCGAGATTCACATGAGTAAGTTGGGCAACATGCAACTAAGCAACCGCAACAGTGATGTCCAGATCTACCTTCCCGACAAAGCCGGCTTCCAACTGGATGCCCACTCTCGCGGTGGCGAAATCGAATCCGACTTTAGCGCGCTGAAAATCGAGAACGGTAACGATCAGGCCAGCGCCAACGGCACCGTCGGAGAAGGCGGCCCCCACCTGGTAATCAACAACGAGCACGGCGGCATCGAACTCCGCAGAGGATCGGTAGTAGCGGAAGCGCCACCTCTCCCCAAACTGCCCAAGATACCCGCCATCCCCAAAGTGCCTGCCGTGCCCAAGGTGCCGGTGCCTACAGAAAACTAGAATTAGAAGTCGAGTGTCGGCACTGCAATGCATACGGCGGACACTCTTGTCCGCCGCGTTTGATCTCGACCCTACACTCTTCACGGACCCTTCGATCCAGCAAGGAACTTCTCTACATTAAGCCAATGAATCGACAGTCAACCGATCGACCAATCGCAATCGAACCACTGGTCGCGGGACACTGGGACGCGGTGCGCTCTATCTATTCGCAGGGCATCGCAACTGGAAATGCTACCTTCCAGCAGACCGCTCCTGACTGGGAAGAATGGAACGCGGCTCCATCTGCGCGGATGCCGCATGGTCGCGCGGCGGAAGGGGAAGTCATCGGATGGGCCGCGCTCAGTCCGGTGTCCAGCCGGGTGGTGTATCGCGGCGTGGCGGAAGTCAGTATCTACGTTGCGGAGGCGGTGCGAGGTTGCGGCGTTGGGGCAAGCCTGATGGCCAGACTCATCGTCGAGTCGGAAGCCGAGGGCATCTGGACTCTGCAGGCTGGCATCTTCCCGGAAAACACAGCTAGCATAGAACTCCACACCGACGCCAGATTCCGGATCGTCGGTACTCGTTCACGACTGGGATGCATGTATGGGCGGTGGCATGACGTGGTGTTGCTGGAACGCCGAAGTCTCACTGCTGGCACGTAGTTCGGCTGCCGCTCATGGTGCGCACCGAGCGGGACTCTTACGCCCAAAGCCACACCCGTGTTATGTTCGATTTTTTCCTGACCTGCCATGATTCGTTCTTACAAAGGAACAACGCCCATAATTCCGCAGTCCTGCTACGTCGACGATTCGGCGCAGATCATCGGCGACGTGATTCTTGGCGAGCACGCCAGCATCTGGATGAATGCCGTGTTGCGCGGTGACGTCCACTCCATTCGCGTAGGCGCTCATTCGAACGTGCAGGACGGCAGCGTGCTGCATGGCATGAAAGAGCAGTACGGAGTTTTCCTCGGCGAGTACGTGACAGTCGGCCACACCGTGACGCTGCATGGCTGCACCATTGAAGACCGCTGCCTGATCGGTATGGGCTCGATCATCCTGAATGGGACACGCATTGGCGAGGGCTCGATCATCGCGGCCGGCACCCTGATACCGGAGAGAACGATTGTCGAGCCGGGGTCGCTGTGGGTAGGTTCTCCGGGAAAATTCCGCCGCAAGCTGCAAGGGAAGGACCAGGAAACGATCCTGCGATACGCCAAGAATTATCTGGAGTACAAGGATTCCTACCTGGGGGAAAAATAGCGGCAAGAAAAAGCCGGAGCCTTGCGGCCCCGGTTTCAGTTGGTGGTTGCCCGGATAAAAATCGTTTTCGGTGTGGGCGCGAGCGTCCACATTTTCTGCCTAGGCGCTGCGGCGCGGACGCAGGGTCAAATCACGGACCTGCGCCAGTACACTCGACAACTGCATCCCGTTCAGTTGCGACACAAACGGCATCAGTTCCGCGATAAACTGATCTTTCATCAGTTCACCGATTTCTTCCTGGCGGTTGCGTTCGCCGCCTGAAAGCAGGTCGGGTACGGTGACTTCGAGCGCGCGTGCCAGCCGTTCCAGTGAGGAAAGAGTCGGGGTCGCCTTTTCATTTTCGATCTTCGACACATAGGTCCGCGGGACCGACATGCGCGCTGCCAGTTGCCGCTGGCTGAGTCCGCTCCGCAACCGGAGTGACCGGATCGAAGTCGCCAGGTTCAGATGTCCCCGGCCATTGCCATTCGCCGGCACCATCTGCGGCGCTGGTGGGGCCATGACGGGTTCCGGCTCGTCCTCGTCTAACGAGGCATGGCAACGCCGGCAAAGATCATTGGAAGTTCGGAACTGGACCAACAGGCAGTGATCGCAACGAACTACTTCCCTTGAATCTACGGGTGCAAGGGTAGTGGCCATCTAGGTGTGGGAGGGCCAGAGCGGGGCTTCTCCTGGAACGAAAAAACCGAACGAAAAAAAACTTCGTTCCAACCTGGAGCGTAATCTGAGGTACAACACCTGTGGATGTCAAGAACATTCCGGGGTCAAACACAAAACGTGTCATGGTAAAAGCAAAACCAGCTGGCGAAAAACCGGAGAAAACAGGTAAGAAACCATGAACGATCGAGAGCAGGCATGGGGTTTACTAACTGAGTTCACCCAGTCGGAAAGTTTGCGCAAGCACGCACTGGCAGTCGAGGCCTGCATGCGTGCTTATGCGCGGAAATTTCATCCTGGCTCAGCCCCCGACGAAGAGCTGTGGGGTGTGGTCGGCCTGCTCCACGACTTCGATTACGAAAAGTATCCCAGCCTCGACGATCATCCCTACAAGGGCAACGAAATATTGAAAGAGCGGGGTTATTCAGACGAGATACGCCGCGCCATCATGTCGCACGCCGAATATTCGGGCGTGACCCGCGACTCCCGGATGGAAAAAGCTCTCTTTGCCTGCGACGAACTGGCAGGATTCATCACCGCCTGCGCCCTGGTCAAGCCGGGAAAATCCCTGGCGGAAGTTGACTCGAAGTCAGTCCGACGAAAGATGAAGGACAAGGCATTTGCCCGGGGCGTAAAGCGTGAGGACGTCGTAAACGGCGCTGCGGATCTGGGGGTAGATCTGGAAGAGCACATCACGTTCTGTGTAGAAGCGCTGAAAGGAATCGCAGACAAGCTGGGGTTAAACGGCAGCGCCGCGAAGTCGGCATAACCGCTGGCCATGTGGGAACGGGTCTCTGACCCGCCCAAGCCGAGCAAGCTCGGCTCGGTTTTCTTGGTCAGTGGCACTAAGTTCACCTTTCAGATCGCCCGGCGACAAAATCTTGCCGAGCTACGCTCGGCCCGGCCGGGTCAGAGACCCGGCCCCCACACGGCCAGTTACGCTACCGCAGGGCTTCCGCAACCTTGCCGCTGGCAATCAGATTCGCGACCCGGGCGAAGTCCTGATACATCACTCGGTCCTTGTTCATGGTCGCGCACACCGAACGAATGGCGGCGTGCGCGGCTTGTCCCCGCTTCGAGGTCTTAAGCGGAGCCAGGAAATCCAGGGCCTGGGCCGCGGCCATGGATTCAATCGCCATCGCATTGCGCGAATTCTCGACAATCCGCTTCAGCTTCAGGGCAGCTGTCATTCCCATGGAAACGTAGTCCTCTTTATTGCCAGATGTGGTAATCGAGTCCACTGAGGCCGGATGCGCCAACACTTTGTTCTCGCTGACCAGCGACGCGGCGGCGACCTGCGCCATCATGAATCCGGAATTCAGACCCGCGCTGGCAGCCAGAAATGGCGGCAGACCTTCGCTCAGGGCTGGGTTTACCAGGCGCTCCAACCTTCGTTCGGAGATGCCCGCCAGCGCGCTCAGGGCGATGCCTAGAAAATCCAGAGCGAAAGCCAGCGGCTGGCCGTGGAAGTTGCCGCCAGAGATCACGTCGGCGTCCAGGCTGGGGGAGCTTCGCTCCGCGGGGTCAACCAGGACGTTCGCCCCGGAGCGAGGCGTGGCGCCTTTCATGAAGACCAGCGGATTGTCTACCGCCGAGTTGACCTCAATTTCCATTACCTCGCGACAATGGGCCAGCGTGTCGCGAACTGCGCCGTGGACTTGTGGCATACAACGCAAAGAGTAAGCATCCTGCACGCGGTCGCAGTCGCGATGCGAATCGCGAAGCGAGCTGCCTTCGAGCATCTTGCGCAAATTCGCCGCCGTCCGGAGTTGGCCTGGGTGCGGACGCGCCTGATGAATGCGTTCGTCGAAGGCCACGTCTGTGCCCTGCAACGCATCGAGCGAGAGCGCGCCGATGACATCCGCCGTGTCGGCCAGGATCTCGGCCGCAAGCAGCGCCAGAATTCCGACTGCCAGCATCGCCTGCGTCCCGTTGATCAAGGAGACCGCCTCCTTGGCTTCAAGCACCAGCGGCTTGATCTGAGCGCGCCGCATTGCTTCACCAGCGGGAACTCGCGAAGCCTTTTCGTCCAGGCACTCGCCCTCGCCGATGAGCGCCAACGCCAGGTGCGCCAGTGGAGCAAGGTCGCCGCTGGCGCCTACACTGCCTTGCGAGGGCACCATCGGGGTTACGCCGCGATTCAGCATCTCGCAAATCGTATCGATGACAGCCCCGCGCACTCCGGAATGTCCCTTGGAAAGTGAATTTGCCCGCAGCAACATCATGGCGCGAGTTTCAGCGGCGGAAAGCGGCTCGCCTATCCCTCCGGCATGTGAGCGCACCAGATTGAGTTGCAACTCTCGAATCTGGTCGCCAGCAATGCGGACGTCGGCGAGTCTGCCCACCCCCGTGGTGATTGCGTAAGACACGCGATTTTCCGCTACCAGCGCATCCACCACCGCGCGAGCGCGGTCGACCGCTTCGCGAGCATCGGGGTCAAGCAGGACGGCGCGGCGTTCGACCGCCACCTCCCGGACCGCTTCGAGAGTAAGGTCTTTCCCGCTAATGTGTAAGGCTTTCAAATCAGTTTCCAGTTTCTGGTTTCTTTTTCAAGATCCTACTTCCCTATGGCGCTGCGGAACGCTTTTAGGTAATTTTCCGGCAGCGGCGCGGGCTGCATTTTTGAATCGAGGATCATATGCATGGTCTCGCCTTCCGCCAGCAATTCGCTATTGTCAGCCCGCACCAACTCGTAGCCAAAATGAATCACGGATTCGCGCACGTTTCGTAGATGGGTGCGGACGATGATCTCATCGTCATACCTTGCCGGCGCCTTGTAGCGGCAGCGCGCATCCACCACCGGGATGAAGCATCCGTGGTCCCGTTCCAGATCGCGATAGCTAAATCCGAGCTGCCGCATCAGGTCGACACGGCCGATTTCGAACCAGATGAAGTGATTGGCGTGGTAGACCACTCCCATCTGATCGGTCTCCGCGTAGCGCACTCGCAGCCGGCTTTCTGAGACCACTCCCCCACGGTTGGCTCGCGCGCTCACTCCTTGGTCGTTCACTCATTGCTCCAGCGCGGCTTGCGCTTTTCCAGAAACGACGTGATGCCTTCGCGAAAATCGGCAGTTGCACGAATACGTGCGTTGTCCTGCACCGCCTTAGCAATCTGATGGTCAAGCTGCGCGGATATGAATCCGTTGATCAGGCGTTTGGTCGCCCGCACCGACGACGGGCTGTTGTCCATGAGCTGGGCCGCCAGTTCGCGGGCCCGGGCCATCAGGTGCGGCGGCTCGACCACTTCGTTGACCAGGCCAAACGCATGAGCCTCGGCGGCGTCGATCAACCGTCCCGTCAGCAGCAGGTCGCGCGCGACCTTGTGTCCCACCTGCCAGACCAGCATCGAGGAAACGATGGCCGGCACAAACCCGATGCGAACTTCGGTGTAGCCAAACTTGGCTTCGGGGACGGCCAGCGTGAAATCGCACATGGTGGCAAAGCCCGTGCCGCCGGCAATGGCGGCGCCGTTCACCGCAGCAATCGTGGGCAGAGGAAAATCGTAAATGCGGCGAAAGATGCGAGCCATGCGCGATGAATCCTGCACGTTCTCATCGTGCGTTTTCTCCAGCAGGGCCTTCAACTCGTCGAGGTCCATGCCCGCGCAAAAAGCCTTGCCTGCGCCCGTCAGTATGACCACCTGCGCGGCAGATTTCTCGACCTCATCAAGAGCAGCCAGCAGCTCTTCGACCAGCGCACGACTAATGGCATTGCGCTTCTCCGGACGATTGAGCGTAATGGTGGCAACGCCGGAATCAAAGGCGAGCTGAATTGTCTTATATTCCATGTTGGCGCATCAGTCGGCAGCTGAAGACTCGGTATAACGGGCCCCCAACTCTGCAGTAATTCTCAGCAACACATCCAGAGATTTCAGCGGCGGCAACTCCGCTCCTCCTTGTTGCAGCGCTTCCACGACGTTTTCGGTGGCGATATTTCCCACCAAGGCGTCTTGCGCGAAGGGGCATCCACCCAGTCCGCCCAATGCCGAATCAAAACGGCGGCAGCCCGCATCATACGCGGCCAGAACCTTCTCCGCCGCCTGGTCGGGACGACTATGCAAATGCACGCCAATCTCCAGATAGTCGAACTTCGAATTCACCGCCGAAAATAATTCGCGGATCTGCGCTGGTCCGGCGAGGCCGACCGTGTCGGCCAAAGAAATGGTGCGAACGCCGACGGATTCAAGCAGGTCCACGGCATCGACGACTTCACCGATGTTCCAGGGATCGCCGTATGGATTGCCGAATGCCATGGAGATGTACACCACCGTGTCGAGTCCGGCAGGTTCGGCCTTGTTCTTGATCTTCTCCAGTTCGTCAATCGCGTCTTCGAGCGTCTGGCGCTGGTTGTTCTGCAAAAACGTCGGCGAAACGGAATAGGGAAAGCCCACCGTCCGCACCGACTCGGTGGCAATCGCCCGCTCGACCCCTTTTTCGTTGACCACGATCCCGATAATTTCAACATCATCGGGGGGATCGAGTTCCTTCAGCACTTCTTCCGAATCGGCCATTTGCGGAACGGCTTTCGGCGAAACGAAAGAAACCGCGTCAATGTGCTTGAACCCCGCACTGATCAGCGCCTTCAAGTAGTCCGTCTTGATGTAAGCGGGGATCTGCCCTTGCATCCCCTGCCAGGCGTCGCGCGGACATTCGACGAGTTTTACGGAATTCGACATGCAAAATCAGCCACGGATCTTCACGGATCTCACGGATAACCCTCTCTATTCTGATTTGTTTTTGATCCGTGAAGATCCGCGCAAATCCGTGGCCCTCTTGCAATCATGTTTGCAGCACCCCGACCCTGAACTCGGCCACGTCCGGGTTTAGCGCGGCGGCTTCGAGCGCTTGTGCGATCGCATCTCGCGTTTCGACGGGGTCGATGATCTTATCGATCCATAACCTGGCCGCGCCGTAGCGCGGATCGGTCTGCTCGTCGTAGGTTTTCTTCACGGACTCGTACAATTCCTTGCGCTCTTCCTCGCTCAATTTCTTTCCGGCGCGCTCGAGCTGCTTGATCTTGATTTCGACCAGCGTACCGGCCGCGGAATCACCGCTCATGACCGCGTAGCGCGCGGTCGGCCAGGCAAAGACGAAGCGCGGATCATAGGCTTTGCCGCACATGGCATAGTGTCCGGCTCCGAACGAGCCTCCGATGATCACCGTAATCTTGGGGACGACCGAGTTCGACACCGCGTTCACCAGTTTAGCCCCGGCCTTGATGATGCCGCTCCACTCTGCGTCCCGCCCCACCATGAATCCGTTTACGTCGTGAAAGAAGACGAGGGGTACGAGGTTCTGGTTACAGTCCATGATGAAGCGGGCGGCCTTTTCCGCCGACTCGGTGTAGATAACGCCGCCGAACTCAAGCCGTTTGTGGCCTTCGTGATCAGTCTGCTGCGCGTGCAGCTTCTGGTTGGCCACAATCCCCACTGCAAAACCGCCGATGCGCGCATAACCGCAGATAATGGTCTTGCCGTATTCAGACTTGTACTCGTCGAAGCGGCTGCCGTCCACGATGCGGGCCAGGATTTCTTTTGTGTCATAGGGACGCGCCGGAGAAGAATCGTAAATGCCGTAAATCTCCTCCGAGGCCAGCGCCGGCGGCTGCGGCTTGCGGCGGTCCCAGGGAGACTGCCGGCGGTATCCCCATTTCTCGATGATGGCGCGAATACGGGTGAGGCAGGCTTCGTCGTTGGGCTCGCGGAAATCCACCGTACCGCTGATCGCGGAATGCATGGCGGCGCCACCCAGTTCGTCGGCGGAAACCTTCTGGCCGATGGCGGCCTGCACCAGCGCTGGTCCGGCGAGAAAAAGCCCGCTGCCATCGGTCATGAGCACGTGATCGCACATCACCGGCAGGTAGCCACCGCCCGCCACGCACATGCCCATGATAGCTGCAATCTGCGAAATCCCCATGGCTGACATCACGGCGTTATTGCGGAAGACGCGGCCGAAATCGTCGGTATCGGGAAAGACATCTTCCTGCAGCGGCAAAAAGACTCCCGCCGAATCCACCAGATACACCGTCGGCACACGGTTCTCAATCGAGATGTTCTGGGCGCGAATCACTTTCTTCGCCGTCATGGGAAAGAATGCGCCGGCTTTCACCGTCGCATCGTTGGCGATGATCATCACCAGCCGGGTTTGAATGCGCGCCAGCCCAGTAATCACTCCAGCAGCCGGAGCGCCACCCCACTCTTCATACATGCCGTGAGCGCTGTAAGCGCCTAATTCGAAAAATGTTCCGGGATCGACCAGCAGATTGATGCGCTCGCGCGCGGTCAGGCGTCCCTTGTTATGCTGGCTCTCGATGGCTTTGGGCCCACCGCCTTCGCGGATCTTCTCCTCTTCATTGCGCACCTGCGAAACCAGGTCGGCCAGGAAGCGCATGTTGGCTTCAAAGCGCGCCGAAGTGGGATCAATGTGCGACTCGAGAACGGTGGAACTCGAGGGCGTTCCGGGATCGATGCGTTCGTTCATGAGTGGGGAATCTGAAAGAAGTTACGGTATAACAGCCGAGCAGGACGGCGCAAACGGATGTTTGTCAGCCACGAGCGCCGGTGGAAGAATTTTAGATTTAGGATTCTAGATTTCAGATTTAAGCGCTCTTCTCCAGCCATCGTTCCAGCCGGCATCCATCCTCCTCCAGAAGGAAGCTGCCGCTTCCAAAACACTCGCCAAAAATGCGATGCGACTCGGGATCGCGCGCTGCACGTGTAATCCATTGCTTCCCTACTTGGTATTGGCTGGCCGTGAACCATTTTTGCGGCAGGACTTCGACCAGCCCCGCGTTGGGATAGACGACATATAGCGCGAAAGCTGGATCGTCCGGACTCTTGGCGGGATAACTGGTGGGAACTATAAGTTCGTCCACCGTCTGCAATTCGGAGGGCACTTCAAT
>Ga0307471_100001290_pt1 | contig 13660 bp, 10 predicted proteins | sample atmos_gasesAM3C__2_FD_204566 | JGI IMG/M metagenome (GOLD analysis project Ga0307471, IMG submission 204566) | Hardwood forest soil microbial communities from Morgan-Monroe State Forest, Indiana, United States - atmos_gasesAM3C_515 | ecosystem: Environmental > Terrestrial > Soil > Temperate... | reverse complement strand
CGATGAGATCCAGCCCCCGCTCACCAAGACCGACGCCTCGCGCTTCGCGCCGGAGATCATCGTGAGCCGCGCCCTGGCAGAGCGCCTGTTTCCGCATCAGAGTCCGCTCGGCAAGCGCGTGTACGACTCCCTGAACCAGGCGGCCACCATCATCGGCGTCGTCGATCCGCTCATGGGCTCGTGGCCGTACAACGAACACGCGGACTGGGTACTCCTCGTGCCGCGCCTGCCGTCGACGTTTCTCGGCGCACTCGACTACCTGGTGCGCACCCGACCGGGCCAACGCGACACGCTCATGCGTATCGTCGAGGCGCACCTGGCCAAGTCCAACCCCGACCGCGTCATCCACTGGGTGCGACCGCTGACCTATTTCAAGGATCTCAGCTATCTCGGTGACCGCGCGATGGAGATTTTCCTCGCGACAGTCACCGCTCTTCTTATCGGGGTGACCTGCCTGGGCGTTTTCGCGCTCGCCACCTTCAACGTCAGCACCCGCACCAAGCAGATCGGCACGCGGCGCGCGGTGGGGGCGCGGCGCCGCGACATCGTGCGTTACTTCCTCATCGAGAACGGGCTGATCACCAGTACCGGAATCCTCGTGGGCTGCGCGCTGGCGCTCGGCACCGGCTATTGGCTGTCGCTGCAGTACGCCCTGCCGCGTCTGGATCTGTACTACCTGGTCGGCGGGGTGCTGTTGTTGTGGGCCATCGGACAACTCGCCGCCTGGCAGCCGGCGCGACGCGCCGCCGCCGTGCCTCCCTCGGTGGCGACGCGCACGGTGTGAACGCGGTGCACGGCCGCGCAGCCGGCCGGTGGTGCTAGCATCATGGCCATGAACCGGGACTCGCACGGCTCGCTGCGCGCGAGCCTCGCCGGCCGCACCATTCTCGTCATCGACGACAGCGAGGCGGTGCGCACCGCCTTCGATGTGCTGCTGTCCCTGCACGGGGCGCGGGTGCTCGCGGCTGCATCGCCGGCCGCGGGACTCGCCGCGCTGGAACGCGACGCCGTCGATCTGGTGATCCAGGACATGAATTTCCACCGCGAGGTCACCAGCGGTGAGGAAGGCATCGGCCTGTTTCGCGAGATTCGCGCCCGCTTTGCGCACGTACCGATCATCCTGCTCACCGCCTGGACGCATCTGGAGACTGCGGTCGAGCTGGTCAGGGCGGGTGCCGCGGATTACGTCGCCAAGCCCTGGGACGACGCGCGCCTGCTCACCAGCGTGCGTAACCTCCTTGACCTGCGCAGCGCGCGGGCCGAAGCCGAAGCGCTGCGCGCCCGGCGCCGCGAGGCGCGCGCCACGCTCGCCGGGCACTTTGACCTGCGCGGTATCGTCTACGAGAGCGAAGCCATGCACACCCTCGTCGCCATGGCGACCCAGGTGGCCCACGCGGACGTTCCGGTGCTGATCACCGGCCCGAACGGCGCCGGCAAGGAGGTGCTGGCGGACATCGTGCAGGCGAACTCCGAACGCGCCGACCGGCCTTACCTCAAGGTCAATCTCGCTGCGCTGCCCAACGAGCTGATCGAAGCGGAGCTGTTCGGTACCGAGGCCGGCGCCTTCACCGGCGCGCGCGTGCGTGCCGGCCGATTCGAAGCCGCCGATGGCGGCACACTGTTTCTCGATGAGCTCGGCACGCTCGGCGGCCCCGGCCAGACGAAGCTGCTGCGCGTACTGCAGACCGGCGAGTTCGAGCGCCTCGGATCCAACAGCACGCGCCGCACGCAGGTGCGCGTCATTGCGGCCACCAACACCAACCTGCGCCAGGCGATCCGCGCCGGCGCCTTTCGCGAGGACCTGTTCTACCGCCTGAACGTCATCGAGCTGGAAGTGCTGGCGCTCGCCGAGCGCCGCGAGGACATCCTGCCTCTGGCGCGTTACTTTCTCGAACCGGGGTTTCAGCTCACGCCCGAGGCCGCCGAGGCGCTCACTCGTTACCCCTGGCCGGGCAACGTGCGTGAGTTGCGGAACGCCATTCGGCGCGCCTGCCTGCTGTCGAGCGAGCGCGCCATCGCGGTGCCCGCCCTGAACCTGCCGGCGGTTGCGCCGGCGGCAGTCGAGGAACCGGAGCTCGATCGCGCCAGCGTGGAACAGGCGCTGGAGCGCGCCCGCGGCGTGATCGCGCATGCCGCGCGTGACCTCGGGCTGTCCCGTCAGGCACTCTATCGCCGCATGGAAAAACTCGGTCTCAAGACGGAGGCGCCCCGCTCCGCGTCCGCACCGTGATGGCGCGTTGGTCGCTCGCGGGGCGCGCCGCGGCCGCGCTGGCGCTCAGCGCCGCGCTGGCAGCGGCCCTCACTGCCGTGGCGACGCGATGGTTGCCGCCCTTGCCCGCGGCACTGACAGGCGTGCTAGCGGTCGCGCCGCTCCTGCTGTGGCTCGCGCGACGGGTGACCCATCCGTGGGTGCGGGTGCTGCGCGCGGTACGCGACGGGATCCTCAGCCTGCGGGATCACGATTTCAGTGTGAGCGTCCGCGCCACATCCGACGCCGAGCTCACGGGGCTCGTGAGCGCCTACAACTCCCTCGGCGAGCTGCTGCGCCGCGAGCGGCTCGATCTGTACCAGCGCGAACTGCTGCTCGATACGGTCATTCAGACCACCCCGCTGAGCATGGTGTTGACGGATGCTGCTGGCCGGATTGTCTACAGCAACGTGGCCGCGCGGCAGCTGCTGCGCGCCGGGCGCAAGCTTGAAGGCCTGGACTTTGCCGCGGTGCTGGCGGACTCGCCCGCGCCGTTGCGCGAGGCGCTGGCTGGCGGCGGCGACACGCTGTTCACCATGGAGGTGGGCGGCGAACCGCAGGTGTATCACCTCTCGCAGCGCGGCTTCCTGCTCAACGCACGGCCGCATCGGCTGGTGCTCCTGAAGCAGCTGACACGCGAGCTGGCGGCGCAGGAGGTGGCGGTGTGGAGAAAGGTCATCCGCGTCATCGCGCACGAACTCAACAACTCGCTGGCGCCGATCACGTCCCTCGCGCACTCCGGGCAGCTGCTGGCGCGCGAGCCCGACACCGCACAGCTGACGCGCGTCTTCGAGACCATCGGCGAACGCGCCGCACACCTGGCGACCTTCATCGACGGCTATGCGCGCTTCGCCAAGCTGCCGCAACCGCGGCCCGCCGCCGTGTCCTGGGCGCAATTCCTGGCGCGTCTCGAGGGCACCATGCCCTTTCGCCTCGACGGACCCGTGCCGGATCAGCCGGCGAGCTTCGATGCCAGGCAGTTCGAGCAGGTGATGATCAATCTGCTGAAGAACGCCGCCGAGTCCGGCTCCCCGCCCGATGAGATCACCGTCGGTGTGCACGGCGCCGCCCCCGGGTTCAGGGTCGAGATCGGGGATCGCGGCAGTGGCCTCAGCGAGAGCACGCTGCGTGATGCGCTGCTGCCGTTCTACTCCACCAAGCCCACCGGCACGGGACTCGGACTGACGCTGTGCCGCGAAATCGTCGAGGCGCACGGCGGGCGCTTGAGTCTCGCCAACCGCCCGGGCGGTGGCGCGCTGGTCACGGTGTGGTTGCCCTGAGTTACGGGGACTTGCGCAGCGCCGGCTGAGCCTTGCGGTTGGGGCGTTTGCGGCGCGCACCCGCGGCAGCACGGCGCGGGGTCGCATCGTCGCCCTCGAGCGCCCCGCCGTTGCCTGCGACACCGCGGCGCCCGCCCGCGGCAGCGCTGGCCGCCACATCCAGACCCTGCAGGTACTTGCGAAAGCTGCGCCCGAGCTCCGGGTGGCTGAGCGCATATTCGACCGTCGCCTGCAGGTAGCCGAGTTTGCTGCCGCAGTCATAGCGCTTGCCGCTGAAGCGATAGGCGTACACCGCTTCCTCGAGCAGCAGCGCGGCGATGCCGTCGGTGAGCTGAATCTCGCCACCGGCGCCGGAGCCGAGCTTCTCCAGGTGCTCGAAGATTGCCGGAGCGAGCACATAGCGGCCGACGACGGCAAGGTTCGAGGGCGCCACGGCGGGCTTGGGCTTCTCGACGATGCTGCGCACGCGGCTGGTCACGGCGCGGTCGGCCTCCACCGCGACGATGCCGTACTTCTCGGTGTCCTGGCGCGGCACCACCTGCACCCCGAGAATGCTGGCGCGCTTGGCCTCGTAGACCTGCGCCATCTGCGCCAGGCAGGCGACGTCGCTGCGGATCAGATCGTCCGCGAGGTGCACGAAGAATGGCTCGGCGCCCACGGCGGGCTGTGCGCATAACACCGCATGACCCAGGCCCAACGGCGCCGGCTGCCGGATGTAGATGCACGACGCGTAGGAAGGCAGCACGCTGCGCAGCTGGTTGAGCAGATCACTCTTGCCCTGGTGCTCGAGCATCAGCTCGAGTTCCTGGTCGGAGTCGAAATGATCCTCGATGGCCCGCTTGGAAGCGCCGGTGATGAACACCAGGCGCTGCGCGCCCGCGGCCAGGGCTTCCTCGACCGCGTACTGGATCAGCGGCTTGTCGACCACCGGCAGCATTTCCTTCGGGCTCGCCTTGGTCGCGGGCAGAAAGCGCGTGCCGCGGCCGGCCACCGGAAACACGGCGGTGCGGATGGCCGACTTGAAGCTCGTCCTCATCGGGATTCCCTCACGAGGTCCTTACGGCGGCCTGCTCGGTGCGCTCGGCCCACTTGAAGACCGCCGGCCGCATGCTGTCCCAGCCGCGGCATTTCGGGCAGCGCCAGTACCAGCCAACGCTGTTGAGCCCGCAATCATCGCACTGGTAGCGGCCGCCGGCGTCGCCGATGCGGGTCAGCAGCGCGCCGAGCGAGCTCGCCTCGGCAGCCGACTCCACGCCCACGCCGAACTCCGCGCTAATGCCCGCCAGCGCCGCCACCTCCGCGGGCGGCACCGCCGTGGCGAGCAGCCACGCCAGCTGCCGCGGGGTGATCTGACCGCTCTGTCGCAGCCGACTGCTCAGCTCATTCAGCATATCCGCGCGCCCGGTCTGGCGGGCGATGACGAGAACCGAGGGAATGATCTCGAGCGCGAGGCCCGGCGACATTTCCAGCGCATGCAGGTACAGCAGCAATGCGCCGCCGGCATCGCCCGCCCGCTCGCTGATCCGCGCGCTGAGGATGTCCGCGCGCGGCAACGCCGGCTGATGCGTACGGGCCTGGCGCAGCAGCGTGCGCGCGCGCTCGCCGTCGCCCTGCACCAGCGCGTATTCGGCGAGCTCGCACAGGTAGTGGGCCGCAATCCGGCCGCGCTCGAGCTGCACGGCGGGGGGCAGCTCGTGAAACACCTTGAGCGCCTTGGCCCAGTCACCCTGGGTCTCGTAGATGCTCACCAGATGATCGAGCGCGGCGTGCCGATATTCGCGCGAGGCCGCGAGCTCCTCGAGGACCCGCTCGGCGCGATCCATGAGTCCCGCGCTCTGATAGTCGAGCGCCAGTTCGAACGCCGCCTTGTCGCGCAACCCGGCGCCGCCGTGATCGCGCAGACGCGAATGGATGGCGATCGCCCGATCGACTTCCCCGCGGCGCCGGAACAGGCTCCCCAGCGCGAACTGGATCTCGGCGGCATCGCCACCCGCCTCGGCCATGCGGGCGAAGATCTCCGCGGCGTGATCGAAACGGTCGTTGATGAGATGGTCGAGGCCGACGTAGTAGTCGCGCGGCAGGCGCACGGTGCGCGCCGCGCCGTTACGGCGGCCGAGAAAATATGCGGCGAGACCAACGAGTATGAAGGCCAGCGCCAGGAACAGTGGAGGCAGCTCGAACACTTGGCTGAAGATATCAGGTCCGCGCCGCGGGTGCGCCTCGCGCGTGAGATGCGCTCGAACTCAGTCGCGGATCGGCCGGTCGGCGCCGTCGTTGACCCGCTCGCGCAGATCCTTGCCGGGCTTGAAGTGCGGGACGTGCTTGCCCGAGAGCGCGACCGCCTCGCCGGTCTTGGGATTGCGCCCCTGGCGGGGCGGACGGAAGTGCAGCGAGAAACTGCCGAAGCCGCGGATCTCGATGCGCTCCCCCTGCGAGAGCGCATCGCTCATGATCTCGAGAATCTGCTTCAGTGCGAGCTCGACATCCTTCGCCGGCAGATGCTTCTGCTTGGCGGTAATGATCTCGATGAGTTCCGACTTGGTCATGCTGCTTCAGCGCTCGCCGGAACCGATGTGCTCCTTCAGCAGGTCCCCGAGGCTCGTGCCCGAAGGCGCCGCTTCCGAGCGGTAACTCTGCACCGCCTCAGCCTCCTCGTGAGCCTCCTTGGCCTTGATCGACAGCGAGATGGTGCGCGACTTGCGGTCGACGCCGGTGAACTTCGCCTCGAGCTCGTCGCCCACCTTGAGGACCGCGCGGGCATCCTCCACGCGATCGCGGCCGAGCTCGGACGCGCGCAGCTGGCCCTCGACGCCGTTGCCGAGATCGATGACCGCGCCGCGCGCATCGACCTCCTTCACCACACCCTTGACGATCGTGCCCTTGGGGTTGTCGGCGATATAGGCGGAGAACGGGTCCTTCGCCAGCTGTTTGATGCCGAGTGAAATGCGCTCGCGCTCCGGGTCGATCGACAGCACCATGGCCTCGAGCTGCTGGCCCTTCTGGTAGTTGCGCACCGCCTCTTCGCCCGGCTGGTCCCAGGAGATATCCGACAGATGCACCAGCCCGTCGATGTTGCCCTGCAGGCCTATGAAAATACCGAAGTCGGTGATGGACTTGATCTGGCCCGCCACCTTGTCGCCCTTGTTGTAGTTCTCGGCGAACTCCTTCCACGGGTTGGCCTGGCACTGCTTGAGACCGAGCGATATGCGACGGCGCTCCTCGTCCACGTCGAGCACCATCACCTCGACTTCCTGGCCGGTGTGCACCACCTTGGCGGGATTGACGTTCTTGTTGGTCCAGTCCATCTCCGAGACGTGCACCAGGCCCTCGACGCCGTCTTCGATCTCCACGAACGCGCCGTAGTCGGCGATGTTGGTGACCTTACCGAACACGCGGGTGCTCGGCGGATAGCGGCGCGCGATGTTCTGCCACGGATCGGCGCCCAGCTGCTTGAGCCCCAGGCTCACGCGCGAGCGCTCGCGGTCGAACTTGAGAATGCGCACCTCGACCTCGTCGCCCACCTTGACGACCTCGGAAGGATGCTTGACGCGCTTCCACGCCATGTCGGTGATGTGCAGCAGGCCGTCGATCCCGCCGAGATCGACGAACGCGCCGTAGTCGGTGAGGTTCTTGACCGTGCCGCGCACCACTGCGCCTTCCTGCAGGTTCTCCATGAGCGCGCTGCGCTCGGCGGAAAACTCCTGCTCAACCACGGCGCGGCGCGACACCACGACGTTATTGCGCTTCTGATCGAGCTTGATGACCTTGAACTCGAGCGGCTTGCCTTCCAGATAGGAGGTGTCGCGCACCGGGCGCACGTCCACCAGCGATCCGGGCAGGAATGCCCGCACGTTTTCGATCTCCACGGTGAAGCCGCCCTTGACGCGCCCGGTGATGACGCCGGTCACGATCTCGGACTTGTTGAATGCCTCTTCGAGGCGCGTCCAGGTGCGCGCGCGCTTGGCCTTCTCGCGTGACAGGCGCGTTTCGCCGGTGCCGTCCTCGACCGAATCGAGAGCGACCTCCACCTGGTCGCCGGCCTTGACCTCCACCTCGCCGCGTTCGTTCTTGAACTGCTCGAGGGGAATCACGGCCTCGGACTTGAGGCCTACATTGACGATCACGACGTCGCTGGTGACGTCGATGACGAGCCCGGTGAGGATCATCCCCGGGCGGATGCGCTGATTGGCGAGACTCTGCTCGAAGAGCTGGGCGAAACTTTCTGTCATACCTTCACTTTGCACGCGCAGTCGCGTGCCTGCACTGGACCCTCATCCCGCGGCCCAGGGAAAAAGCACCGGGCACCCGCATCCTGCGTGTGCCGACCTCGAAATCACCTTCCGTGCGTATCGCGACGAGCGGCTTCAGCGCCACAAGCGACGAGCGGCCCCCAGTTCCAGCACCCGTCCCACGACTGCCTCGACCTCCAGGCCGGTCGAGTCGATCACGCCGGCGTCGGGCGCAGGTCTCAACGGGGCGACCTGACGGGTCTGATCCCTTAAGTCCCGCTCGGCTATCTCGCGCGAAAGGGCGGGAAGGCTAACATCGGACCCCTTGTCTTTCAACTGCTTATGGCGGCGCAGGGCCCTCTCCTCGAGGGTCGCGGTCAGGAATATCTTAAGGTCCGCCTGGGGGAAGACCACGGTGCCCATATCCCGGCCGTCGGCCACCAGTCCGGGGGGTCTCGCGAAGGCCCTTTGGCGCTCGAGCAACGCGGCGCGCACCGCCGGCCAGGCCGCCACCCGGGAAGCCCCCCGGCCCGCGGTTTCGGAGCGGATCGCCCCGGTCACATCCCGCCCATCGAGCCATACGCGCTCGCTACCGTCCGGGCCCGAACCGAATGCTACCTCCATGCGCGCGGCGAGCTCGGCGTGGCGCTGCGCGTCCTCGCTCGCGGCACCCGCGGCCACGCCGGCGAGTGCCACCAGGCGATACAGCGCCCCGCTGTCGAGCAGATGCCAGCCGGCATGCTGCGCGACCGCGCGGCTGATGGTGCCCTTGCCCGAGCCGCTCGGGCCGTCGATGGTAACGATGGGACACCTTGGCGAGCGGGGCATCCTGGTCAGGCTCCGTCAGAGCGCCTCTAGGCCTAAGCCGGCGGCGCGTGCCGTGCCTACAAACCCTGGAAACGAGGTCGCGACATTGGCGACGTCCCGGATCTCGATGGGCGCGCGGGCCCTCAACGCCGCGATCGCGAACGCCATGGCGATGCGGTGATCGCCGCAGCTGTCGATCGTGCCGCCCGTGAGCGCTTCCGCGCCGCGGATCCACAGGCCATCGGGCAGCAGCTGGTGCTCGACGCCGAGCTGGCCCAGTCCCGCGGCCATGGCGGCGAGCCGGTCGCTCTCCTTGACGCGCAGCTCGAGTGCCCCGCGAACCAGGGTCTCGCCGCTGGCGCAGGCGGCGGCGATGAAGAACACGGGAAACTCATCGATCGACCCGGGAATAAGCGCCTCGGGCACCGTGATGCCGTGCAAGGGGCTGCGGTGAACCTCGATGTCGGCGACCGGCTCAGGCGTCGGCCCACCCGGCACGGTGTAAGGGTGCAGTCGGATGTCCGCTCCCATGCGCCGCAGCAGCTCGATGAGACCGATACGCGTCGGGTTCACGCCGATGTTGATGAGGGTCAGAGGACGATCGGCCGCGAGGCACCCCGCCACCAGAAAAAACGCGGCCGAGGAGAAATCCGCGGGCACGCGCACCGTGGTGCCGCGCAGCGGCTGCCCGCCTTCCATGGCGAGGGTGCGCCCCTCGTACGCCAGCTCCACCCCGAAGGCGCCGAGCATGCGCTCGGTGTGATCGCGCGAGGGCACCGGCTCCGTCAGATGCGTGCGGCCGCTGGCGGCGAGTCCTGCCAGCAGCACCGCGGATTTCACCTGCGCACTGGCCACCGGCAGACTGTAGTGAATGGCCCGCAGATGCGGCGTGCCGCGGATCTCCACCGGCGGCCGGCCCTGGTGGGTATGGATGCGCGCTCCCATCATCTGCAGCGGCACGGCGACGCGCTCCATCGGCCGGCGCATGAGCGACGCATCGCCGACCAGCGTCGAGTCGAATTTCTGCGGCGCCAGCAGGCCCATCATCAGGCGCATGGCGGTGCCGGCATTGCCCAGGTCGAGCGGCGCCTGCGGCGCCGCCAGGCCCTTTGCGCCCACGCCGTGCACCAGCACCTGCGTGTCTTGTGGCCGCTCGATGTGCACGCCGAGTCCCTGCAGCGCCCGCGCCGTGGCGAGGCAATCCGCGCCGGCCAGAAAGCCACTGATGTGCGTGTCGCCCTCGGCGAGCGCGCCGAGCATGAGCGCGCGGTGCGACATCGACTTGTCGCCCGGCACCGTGAGCGTGCCGCTCACGCTGCCGCCGGGCTTGATGCGATAGCGGCCGCCGCCGGGTTCACTCATTGCACCGCCCGCGGATAGGAGCCGAGCACGCGAAACAGCGAGGCGCGCTTTTTCAGCGCCGCCAGCGCCTTGGCGACGTGGGGCTCATCGGCGTGGCCCTCGAGGTCCATGAAGAACACATAATCCCACTTGCGCCGCCGCGAGGGCCGCGATTCGATGCGCGTGAGGGACACGCGGTGGCGCGCGAGCGGCTCGAGCAGCCGGTACAGCGCCCCGGGCGCATCGGTGTGGCCCACGGATACCAGCAGCGTGGTGCGATCCTCGCCGCTGGGCGTGAAGAGCTTGCGCCCGAGCACCAGAAAGCGCGTGGTGTTGTCGGCGTGATCCTCGATCTCCGCGGCCAGGATCTTGAGGCCGTAGACCTCGGCAGCGGTCTCGCCCGCAATCGCCGCACTGCCCTGCTCGTCGCGCGCGCGCCGCGCCCCCTCGGCGTTGCTCGATACCGGCACCTGCTCGACACCCGGCAGATGCTCCTCGAGCCACTGCCGGCACTGCCCGAGTGACTGCGGGTGGGAGCAGACGCGCTCGATGCGCGCCAGCGCGCTCATGGCGCCCATGAGGTGATGGCGCACACGCAGCTCCACCTCCCCGCAGATCTTCAGCGGCGAGGTGAGGAACCGATCCAGCGTGTGGTTGACCGTGCCCTCGGTGGAGTTCTCGATGGGCACGACCCCGAAATCGGCGCTCGCCGCTTCCACCTCGTGAAACACCTCATCGATCGAGGCGAGCGGCAGGGCGCGCACCGAGTGCCCGAAGTGATTGAGCACCGCGGTCTGCGTGAAGGTGCCCTCGGGACCGAGGAACGCCACTTTGAGCGGCTCCTGCTGCGCGAGACACGCCGACATGATCTCGCGGAAGAGGCGCAGCACCTCCGCGTCGCGCAACGGTCCGGCGTTGCGCGCCCGCGCCAGCCGCAGCACCTGCGCCTCGCGCTCCGGGCGATAGAAATCCACCGTGTGGCCGTCGCTGCTCTTGGAAATCCCCACCTGCTGCGCCAGGCGCGCGCGTTCGTTGATCAGCCCGTGAATCTGTTCATCGACCGCGTCGATGCGGCCGCGCACCTGCTCCAGGTCCAGCCGCTGCGGCGCGGATGCCTTGTCGCTCGCCGGCGCGCCCGGCGTTGCCGCCGCGCGCGAACGCCGCCGCACGCTGCGCGCCGGCTTGCTGTTCTTACGGGCCATGGGCGACGATGCGGGCCGACAGCACGCCGTCGATGGCGCGCAGGCTCGTCAGCAGGTCCTCGCCGACCGCGCCGTCGACGTCGATCAGCGTGTAGGCGAATTCACCGCGCGACTTGTTCAGCAGGTCGGCGATGTTGATCCCGCGGGCGGCGAGGCAGGTCGAAATCTGGCCCACCATGTTGGGCACGTTACGGTTGGCGACGCTCAAGCGCGTGGTGTTCGGCACCCGCGGCAGCACTGCTTCCGGATAGTTGACGCTGTTGCGGATGTTGCCGTTCTCGAGAAAGTCGCGCACCTGCTCCGCGACCATGACGGCGCAGTTTTCTTCGGCCTCGCCGGTAGAGGCGCCGAGGTGCGGCAGGGTTACCACCCGGGCGTGATCCTTGAGCGCGCGGCTGGGGAAGTCGCACACGTAGGCATGCAGACGACCGGCATCGAGCGCCGCCAGCACGGCCCGATCATCGACGATGGCGGCGCGCGCGAAGTTGAGGAGGGTGGCGTCGTGCCTGGTGAGCGCGAGTCGCGCGGCGTTCACCAGCGCCTGCGTGTGCTCGTTCAGCGGCACGTGCACCGTAATCGCATCCGCGCGCGTGAACAGGTCCTCGAGCGACAGCGCCTGCTCGACGCTGGATGACAGCTGCCAGGCGCGCTGCACCGTGAGCTGCGGATCGTAGCCGAGCACCCTCATCCCGAGCGCCAGGGCGGAGTTCGCCACCTCGACGCCGATGGCGCCCAGGCCCACGACTCCGAGGGTGCGTCCGGGCAGCTCGAAGCCCACGAAGTTCTTCTTGCCCTTCTCGACCGCCGCCTCGATGGCCTCGTCATCGCCGTCCAGCGCGCGCGCGAACAGCCACGCCGGCCCGATGTTGCGCGCCGCCAGCAACAACCCTGCGAGCACCAGCTCCTTGACCGCGTTGGCGTTGGCGCCCGGCGCGTTGAACACCGGAATGCCGCGCCGGCTCATCTGCTCGACCGGGATGTTGTTGACGCCTACCCCGACGCGGCCGATGGCGCGCACGCCTGCAGCCACCCCCGAGTCGTGCAGGTCGGCCGAGCGCACCAGGATGGCGTCCGGGCGCGACACCGCGGCGCCCACTTCGTAGTGCTCGGGCGGCAGTCGCGCCAGGCCGCGGGGGCTGATGTCGTTGAGCGTGAGAATGCGATAGGTCATGCGATGTCAGCCGTGGCGGCGCTCAAATTCCTTCATGAAGGCCACCAGCGCCTGCACCCCGGCGAGCGGCATGGCGTTGTAGAGGCTCGCGCGCATGCCGCCCACCGCGCGGTGACCCTCGAGGCCCATCAGCCCGGCCTCGTGCGCGGCGGCGAGAAATGCGCGGTCGAGCTCGGGCGCGGTGAGTGTGAACGGCACGTTCATCCATGAGCGGCATGACAGCGCCACCGGGTTCGCGTAAAAACCGGACGCATCGATCGTCCCATACAGCAGCTGCGCCTTGGCACGGTTGCGCTCGCCGACCGCGGCCAGCCCGCCCTGTGCCTTCAGCCATCGGAACACGAGCCCCGCGCAGTACCACGCGAAAGTCGGCGGGGTGTTGAGCATCGAACCCTCATCGGCCATCGCCTTGTAGTCCCACACCGCCGGCGTACCCGGGCGCGCCTTACCCGTGAGGTCCTGGTGCACGATGACCACCACCAGTCCCGCGGGACCGATGTTCTTCTGGGCGCCCGCGTAGATGAGAGCGAACTTCGAGACCGCTATGGGACGCGACAGAATGGTCGAGGACATGTCGGCCACCAGCGGCACCCCCGCGGTGTCGGGGACGTAGGGAAACTCCACCCCGCCGATGGTCTCGTTGGGCGTGTAATGGACGTAAGCCGCGTGCGCACTCAGCCTGAGTGCATCCGGCGCCGGCACGGTGGTGTATTTCGACGCCGCCTCATCGGCGGCAATGTTGACCTTGCCGGTCAGGCGCTGGGCCTCGCCGAGCGCTTTCTTCGACCACACGCCGGTATTCAGGTAATCGACGCTGGAGTCCGCACGCGCGAGGTTCATCGGGATGGCGGCGAACTGGCCGGTGGCGCCGCCCTGCAGGAACAGCACCCTGTAGTGCTGCGGAACGGCGAGCAGCTCGCGCAGCAGTTGCTCGGCTTCCTGAGCTACGGCAACAAAGGCCTTGCTGCGATGGCTCACTTCCATCACCGACATGCCGCAGCCATGCCAGTCGGTCAGCTCCTCGCGGACCTGTTCGAGGACTTCCAGCGGCAGCGTGGCCGGCCCCGCAGCGAAATTAAATACGCGCACGAGCCCTAGGTCTCTGCGGCCGGCTCGCCTGCGTCGGCCTGCGGACCACGCTCGGCGAGGGGCTCCTCCTCGCCGGTATCCAGACTCTCGACGCGCCCGATGCCGACCAGCCGCTCCCCTTCCCCGAGCCGGATGAGCCGTACGCCCTGGGTGTTGCGGCCCTGCACCGAGATCTCATCCACCGTGGTACGCACCAGCGTGCCGGTGGAGCTGATGAGCATGATCTCCTGCCCCGGCATGACCTGCAGCGCCGCGACCGTGACGCCGTTACGGTCCGAGGTCTGCAGCGCAAT
>Ga0307471_100001289_pt1 | contig 13669 bp, 8 predicted proteins | sample atmos_gasesAM3C__2_FD_204566 | JGI IMG/M metagenome (GOLD analysis project Ga0307471, IMG submission 204566) | Hardwood forest soil microbial communities from Morgan-Monroe State Forest, Indiana, United States - atmos_gasesAM3C_515 | ecosystem: Environmental > Terrestrial > Soil > Temperate... | reverse complement strand
CTCTGCGAAACTTTCCGTGATATGAGTGGGCTGCGCAAATGGTGGAAGCCGGCGCTGGCTATTGTGGCCCTCGTCGTGGTTTCGCAGGCCGGCGTCTCCGCGCTGGTGCGCACGCGGCGCGTGCACGGCTTTCTGGTTCGTCATCTCGCGCGGGCCTTTGGAAGGTCGGTCGAAGTCGGCCACTTCAACGTCCTGCTGCTTCCGAGTCCACAATTGGACGCCGATCGCATCACGATCGGCGAAGATCCCGCCTTTGGGAACGAGTATTTCTTGCGCGCCGACCATTTGAAGGCCGGCCTGCGCTGGAGCGGTTTCCTTCGAGCCCATTTTGAGTTTGGCACGCTCTCTTTGAGCCGTCCCAGCCTGATTCTGGTGCGCAATTCCGAAGGCCGGTGGAATTTGGAGCGCTGGCTGCCTCCGGCGAAGACCAGCGCCCGTTCGTATGGGCCCGCTCAGATCACTGCCGCCAATCGGCTCAGCCGCATCGACATCGAAGACGGCCGCGTCAATTTCAAAATCGTCGACGAGAAGCTGCCCTTTGCGTTCACCAATGTTTCCGGCACCGTCGAGCAGGTTTCCACGGGGCGCTGGCAGCTTCAACTGGCGGCGGAGCCTTGGCGCAGCGGAGCGGCGCTGCAATCGGCGGGCATCTTGAGTGTTCGTGGCGACGTCGCGGGAACTTCGGCGCGCCTCCAGCCGGCGGAAGTTCGCGTGCACTGGGAGCGGGGTTCGCTGGCCGATTTGTTGCGCCTGTTTCGCGGCCGCGACTACGGTGTGCGCGGACTGTTCGCGCTCGATGCCGCAGCAAAAAGCGGAACGCCGGATCTTGCCCCTGCTGCGGAAGGGCAGCCCGGCGATTGGTCGTATTCGATCCAGGCAAGGGCGGTGCAAATCCATCGCTGGGATCTCAACGAGCGTTCGGACAATCCGCGCGTGAACGTAAGTCTGCTCGGCCGGCTCAATGTCGCCAGCGGCAACGTTCGCGCAACGCGGTTGGTCATCGAGACCGCGAAGTCGAATCTGCGCGGCACCGCGGAGGCTTCGATCAGCCGCGATCCCTCCTGGATGGTTCGTGTCGATTCCGCCGGCGTGCAGGCTTCGGATGCGCTCGCCTGGCTGCGCGCATTTCAACCCGGCGTCGACGATTCGCTTTCGGTCGAGCAGTATTTCACCGGCGGAATCACGCTGCACGGCTGGCCGTTGCAACTCACCGACGCGGCGTTCTCCAGCGAAGGCGGCCAAGCGCGCGTCGCCGAATTGCCTTCGCCGTTGCGCATCGGACCTGTTGAGGGCGGACGCCTTCGCGGCGTTCTGACGATTGACCCGGTTCGTCTTTCCTACGTCGGGCCGAGCCGCACGGATGCGCCCGCCTCGGCGGCTGCGTCGAAAAAGCGCGCTGTCATCGAAACACGTGGGGCCGTGACTGTGGGCCTCGTCCACGATTTCGACAAGCAAGCGGGCGGAATCAACATCGAGGGTCACGTCGACAACGTCCAAGACGTCCTGCGCGTCGCCGAAACGGTGGGCCGCCCGATCAATCACGGCTGGGAATTGTCCGGCCCGGTTGGCGCATCGCTGCGCTGCGATTGGAGTCGCGACCTGCCCAGGCTTCGGTGGAGTGGCCACGTGGAGATGCCTAAGGGCATGCTTCAGGCCGCGGGTTTGAATCAGCCGCTGCAACTGTCCAGGACGCGGCTCGAGTGGAAAGAGGGGGCGCGATCGGCGGACCTAGGTGAAATTGAAGGATTCGGAGCAACGTGGACCGGCACCGCCTCGCGGCCGCTTTCTCTCGATCCCGACGAGCCGGCGAAGTGGACTTTCCGGCTGCACGCCGATCACGTGAACGCCGCCGAGCTGGATCGCTGGATCGGTCCGCGTGCGCGGCCGAGCTGGCTGCGCCGCCTGCTACCTTCACTGCTGGGCGGAGCCTTCCAGCCGTCGCCCGCTTCCGGCGCGAGCGAACTCGTGCGCCGAGTCAACGCGGAAGGCGAACTCCGCATCGATGAATTCACGATGGAGAAGCTCACGCTGCAAAAGGTCGTTGCCGCTGGCACACTGCAGAATTTGCACCTCGACATACACGATGCGTCGGCGCAGTGGGCCGGCGGCAGTGTGCGCGCCAGGATGAACGCGCAGTTTCTCCCTCGGCCCGCATACGAGGTGACCGCCGATCTCGATCGCGTCGACCTTGCGAAATTGCCAGCCGTTCCCCGCATCACCGAGCGCTTCAGCGGCGTCGCGTCGGGTACTTTCCACATCACCACCAGGGGCGTTGGCCGCGAGGAACTCCTGCAACATCTGGCGGGGCGCGGCGATGTTCGCGTCCGCAACGTGGAATTTCGTGGCTGGGACGTCAGCGCCAGCGTGGCGGACGGCGAGCCGCGCTCCGGCCAATCGCATTGGACCGCGGGAGAAGGCGCATTCACCTTGCGGGATCGCGCGATCGTCCTTGCCGGACTGCGTCTCGAAGCCGGCCGCGAGCTGACTTTGGTCAAGGGCACCCTAAGCTTCGGCCGCGATGCCGATCTCACCGTGCAAACCGTCACCGATGGCCGCCGCGAAACGCGTGTGCCCGAAACAAGACGCGTCCTGAAAATTTCCGGTCCGCTGGATGTTCCGCGTGTGTCGATCGAACGATCGCTGACGCACCAGCCGGCGGACTAGTTCATTGCAGTTCGGTCGGAGAGGTCCTGATGATTCGACGCCTGGTGTTGGTGTGCACCGCGCTGCCGGTGCTGTTTCTGCCCGCAGCGATACACGCGCAAACGCAATCGCCGTTCACGTTGGAGCAGATCCTCAGCGCGCCGTTTCCCGCCGATCTTACCGCGGCCAAAAACGCGAATCGCATCGCGTGGACCCTCGATCAGCAAGGGAAGCGCAACATCTGGGTCGCGGAAGCTCCGCAATTCGCCGCGCGCCGGCTCACTGCCTACAACACCGACGACGGCCAGGAACTCGCCGACCTCAGCGTTTCGCAAGACGGCAACCTGATTGTGTTCACGCGCGGCGGAGAAAAAAATCCCGCTGGCCAGCATCCGAACCCGACCAGCAATCCTGCTGGCGTCGAGCAGGCCGTGTGGCGTGTTGCCTGGAGCGGTGGCGAGCCGGTGAAAGTGGACGCCGGCCACTCACCGAAAATTTCGGTGAAAGGAGCAATCGCCTATGTCCGCGAAGGTCAGATCTGGTTGGCGAACTCCGACGGCAGTGGCAGACCCACGCAGATCGTTGTTCGCGGGCAGAACCATGCGCAGCAGTGGTCGCCCGACGGCACTCGCCTCGCGTTCGCCTCCAGCCGCGGCGATCACGCGTTCATCGGCGTCTATGACGTCGCCGCGAAGACCGTCACATTCCTCTCGCCCAGCGTCGACAGCGATTCCGATCCGCAATGGTCGCCGGACAGCGCCCGCATCGCGTTCGTTCGCCGCCCCGCCGAAACGCGCGACACGCCGCAAGGCTACTTCATCGAACCGGACCGCCCGCATCCGTGGGCCGCGTGGGTTGCCGATCTCGCCGCGAACTCGGCTCGCGAGGTTTGGCACAGCACCAAATTGCCGCAGGGCTCATTCCCCTATATGGCGGGCGACACCGGCGGCGGTGTCCTCAACTGGGCTACCAACAATCGCCTCGTCATCGCCAGCGAAGAAGACGGCTGGCAGCACTTGTATTCGCTACCCGCAGACGGCTCAGTTTCACCCCAACTCCTCACGCCCGGCAATTGCGAAGTCGAGCAGTGGTCCTTCGCCGCCCAGCGCAGTGTCGTGCTCTTCAATTCAAATTGCGGCGACATCGATCGCCGTCATCTCTCGATCGTTGACGTCGCCGCCGGCAACCCCAAGCCGTTGACGCGCGGAGAAAGCATCGAGTGGAGTGCCGTCGCCCTCGGCGACAGCGCAAGCATCGCCTACATTGGTTCTGACGCCACGCACGCGCCGCGCCTGTATCACGCCGCATTCGGCCACGGCGCGGGGCCCCAAGTCATCGCTCCCGAAACCCAGCCTCGCGATTTTCCGTCCGCGCAACTTGTCACACCACAGCAGGTAATCTTCCGCGCCGCCGACACCCGCGAAATCCACGGCCAGCTGTTCCTGCCGCGCGGCGCCAAGTCCGGCGACAAGCGTCCTGCGCTGGTCTTCATGCATGGCGGCTCCATGCGACAAATGCTGCTCGGCTGGCACTACATGTACTACTACTCGAATTCCTACGCCATGAACCAGTATCTCGCCAGCTGCGGCTACGTCGTGCTCTCGGTCAACTATCGCAGCGGCATCGGTTACGGCCGCGCTTTTCGCGAAGCCCCGGGCCGCGCCGGTCGCGGCGCCACCGAATATCAGGATATCGTCGCCGCCGGAAAATTCCTGCAAGCCCGCGCCGAAGTCGATCCCAAACGTGTCGGCCTCTGGGGCGGCAGCTATGGCGGCTATCTCACTGCACTCGGCCTGGGTCGCAACTCCGACATCTTCGCTGCGGGCGTCGATTTTCACGGCGTCCACGACTGGCCCACCGACAACTGGGACGGCAAAAACATCTCACCCGACCTGACCAAACTCGCGCACGATTCTTCGCCCGTCACTGCCGTCGACACCTGGAAGTCTCCGGTTCTGTTCATTCACGGCGACGACGACCGCAACGTATACTTCACGCAGACCGTCGACTTGATCGCCCGCCTCCGCGCAAAAGGCAACGTCGAGATCGAGCAGCTCATCTTCCCGGACGAAATCCACGACTTCCTGCTCAATCGCGATTGGCTCGCGGGATACCGGGCCACAGCCGATTTCTTCGACCGCAAACTGAAGCAACCAGCCTCTGGCGCTGCAAAGCCTCAGTGAAGCGCGGTCAGGCATGAAGGACGTGAGAACAGCGAATCATCCGGAGCGCCACACGAAAAAATCCGCGTCGGCGGCCCGGGTTCTGTCACTTCTTCTGACGGTCGCCTCGCTCGCGTACGCTTCCACGCGCATCGACTTGCTCCCAAAACTCCAGGGCGGCGAAATCCTCAACTACGCGATCACCTATCACAGCGACAAGCAGACCAAAACGAAAAGCCCAATGGCGCTCGCCACATCTCCGGGCGAAGTCAATGCCGACATCCGTGCGCTCCTTCGCCTCGAAATCCTCGAAGTCACCCTGCAGCGCGACCGACCTGTCATCCACGCACGCGCGACACTCCAATCGCGCGCTTCCGCGCCGGATGCGGCAACCAGCTCTGCTTCCGCCGCCCCTGTCGTCGAACTCACAATCCTCTCCAGCGGCCGTCTCGACAACATCACCGGCCTCGACGCGCTTCCGCCCGAACTCCAGCAAGCTTGGCAACAATGGGCCGCTCGATTCGCCGCGCCCGCCATCTTCCCGCAGGGCGGCATCAAGCGCGGTCAAAAATGGAAGTCCGTGGAGTCCGAGCAGTCTCCCTCGCCGATCGCCGGCCTCGCCTGGATTCGCGAATCCACCTACGTGCGCAACGAACCTTGCCGCCCACTCAGCACGAATCCCCAGGGCGACTTGATCGAATCCACTCGGTCGCCAGACACTTGCGCCGTCATCCTTACTACCGCTGCGCTCAAGCAGCAATCCAAGCCGAAAGACGCGACTCCCGAGGACTATCGTGTACGCCAACTCCGCACCACCGGAACCGCGCGCGGCAACAACAAGACCATCCTCTATATCTCGCTCACCACCGGCCTCCTCGTCCGCGCCAGCGACGAAGCCGACCAGTCCATGTCTGTCACCATCGCCAAAGCCGACGGCTCCAACCATCTTCACTACGACGTCGATGCGAAGAGCGCGGCCGAAGTCTTGCTCGTAGTCGCCCCGGCATCTTCGCCGCAAAATCCATAATCGAACGCGGCGAAAGCTGTTGCAGTCCGCCCGCCGCGCTCAGAAAGCGTCAGACCAATGTTCGAACGCACACTGATTGAGCTTCTTCACGGAAAGTCTGCTCACGCCAATCCCATCGCCTGCGTCGAAGACCTTTCTCCCGACCTCGCAGCCCGCACCGTCAGCGGCTTCCCGCACTCGATCTGGCAGTTGCTCAGCCACTTGAATTATTGGATCGACTACGAACTTCAGCGCATTGCCGGCCACGCCCCGCAATATCCCGAGCACGCCGCAGGCGGTTGGCTTCCCACCACAGCGCCGCCAACGGCGGCCGACTGGACCGCCGCCGTCGCCCGCTTTCGCGAACTCATCGATCACTTGATCCGGCTCGCGCAATCCGACCTCACCGCGCTTTCCCGCGAGGTCCCCGCCGCACATGCGCAGCAAACGGGTCACACGTCCACGGTGGGCGCCATTCTTTGGCAGACCATGGCTCACAACTCGTACCACGTCGGCCAGATCGCCATGCTTCGTCAATGCCTGGACCGTTGGCCGCCGCGCGCCGGGGGCGACACCTGGTAACGACACGTTCACAAGCCCGTGGACCTTCCGCGCGTAGCCGATTTACTCGAGCGAGCTGGCGATTTTTAGCAGGAATTTTCGAAGCGCCGCGGCTTGTTCCGGATTCCCTGCAATCTGTTCAGGACTCGGAGTCTGCCCAAGCAACGGAACCGTAAGGAACGTTTCCTTGGCCAGCTGCGCGCCCATGATGGTCAGCGTTTCGATCAGCGAGGCTTGTGCGAACGTCGACCGTGGCGAGGCGTTCAATAGCGCCATGGGCTTTCCGTACAGCTCGCCACTCCTGACCAGCCAATCAAGCGCGTTCTTCAACGAACCTGGCAGTCCGTGTGCGTATTCAGGTGTCGAAATCACCGCGAAATCAGATGCCATCAGCTGGTTCCGAAACTCTTGTACTGCCGGCGGTGCGGGCTCGTTATCGAGATCGGAGTTGAAGTGAGGCAGCGAAGACAGCAAATCACACAAAATAATCTCAACGTGCGGCGGCGCAAGAAGTGGCAGCGCTCGCAACAAAGCCGAGTTCGTGGAGGCGGCACGCAAGCTGCCGGAAATCGCCAGGACCTTCATAGCTTTCTGATGCGGCCCCCGAACGGGGCGGTACTCCGTGCGCGCCTCCCTCCTCGCCGGCCGCGTCAGGCATTCGCTTGCGCGTGGGCGTATAATGTACGTTTCGGCACCCCCCGCCGGACGCGCAGGAGACGCCCTCGATGAAATTCAAGCTCCGCAGCAACTACCAGCCCCGCGGCGACCAGCCCGCTGCCATCGACCATCTCGTCAGAGGCCTGGAGGGTGGCGACAAACACCAGGTCCTGCTCGGGGTCACCGGTTCCGGCAAAACCTTCACCATGGCCAAGGTCATCGACGCCGTCGACCGCCCCGCCCTGGTCCTCGCCCACAACAAGACGCTCGCCGCGCAGCTCTACCACGAGTTCAAATCTTTCTTCCCCGAAAACGCCGTGGAATATTTCGTCAGCTACTACGACTATTACCAGCCCGAAGCGTACGTCCCGGCTGCCGACCTCTACATCGACAAAGAATCCACCATCAACGACGAGCTCGACAAGCTCCGCATGAGCGCCACGCGCTCGCTATTCGAACGCCGCGACGTGGTCATCGTCTCCTCGGTCTCCTGCATTTACGGCATTGGCTCGCCGGAGGCCTACTACGGCATGCTCGTCATGCTCGAAAAGGGCATGCAGACTTCGCGCGAAGCGCTGCTCCGCCGCCTAGTCGACATTCAATACGAGCGCTCCGAAGATCTTCGCCGTGGCACCTTCCGCGTTCGCGGTGACATGATCGAGATTTATCCCACCTACGAAGACAACGCGTATCGGCTCGAAATGTGGGGCCAACAGATCGACGCCATCCGTCAGATCGATCCGCTCACCGGCGAAGTCCGCACTGGCCAGAACGATCTTACGCGCGTGCCCATCTATCCGCGCACGCACTATGTAATGCCCGCCGAGCAGCGCGAGCGCGCCATCCAGGGTATCTACGCCGAGCTCGAATGGTGGAAGAAGGAGCTCGAGCGCCAGGGGAAATTCGTCGAAGCGCAGCGCGTCACCCAGCGCACCCTGTTTGACATCGAAATGATGCGCACCGTCGGCTACTGCCACGGCGTCGAAAATTATTCGCGCCACCTCAGCGGCCGCCTGCCCGGAGAAGCCCCGCCGACGCTGCTCGACTACGTTCCCCAGGACTATCTGCTCTTCATCGACGAGTCCCACCAGACCGTTCCACAGACGCGCGGCATGTGGGGCGGCGACCGCTCCCGCAAACAGATTCTCGTCGACTACGGCTTCCGCATGCCGTCGGCGCTCGACAACCGCCCGCTCAATTTCGACGAATTTGAGCACCGCATGAATCAGGTGATCTACGTTTCCGCAACGCCTGGTCCATACGAGCTCACCAAGTCCGGCGGCCAGTTTGTCGAGCAGGTCATTCGCCCCACAGGTCTGGTCGATCCCGAAGTCGAAATCCGCCCGGTCAAGGGCCAGGTCGATGATTTGTTGGAAGAGATTCGCGTCCGTGCGCAGAAGAACGAGCGCGTCCTCGTCACTACGCTGACCAAGCGCATGGCCGAAGACCTATCCGAATATTTCACCGAAGTCGGCGTGCGCTGCCGCTACCTGCACTCCGAAGTGGAAACCCTCGAGCGCATCAAGATCCTGCGGGACCTCCGCCGCGGCGAATTCGATGTGCTGATCGGCATCAACCTGCTCCGCGAAGGCCTCGATCTACCCGAAGTGTCTCTCGTCGCCATTCTCGACGCAGACAAGGAAGGCTATCTCCGCAGCGCCACTTCGCTCATCCAGACTATCGGCCGCTGCGCCCGCCACCTTTCCGGTCGTGCCATTCTCTACGCCGATGTCCGCACCGGCTCCATGAATCAGGCCATCGGCGAAACCAATCGCCGCCGCGAAAAGCAGCTCGCTTATAACAAGGAAAACAACATCACGCCCGAATCGATCGTGAAGTCGGTCGACATGGAGCTCGCCCGCATCGTCGAAGCCGACTACGTCACCGTTCCCATCGACGAAGCCGCTCTCGACTCCGCCGCCTCCGGCGTCAAAACCGAAGCCCAGCTCGCCGAGCTCCTCAAGCAGCTCGAAACCCAAATGCGCGAAGCCGCCAAAAAATTCGAATTCGAAAAGGCCGCCCAACTCCGCGACCGCATCCGCACCCTAAAACAACGCGACATCGCCGGCCTCTTCTCCAACACGCCCCATCAAGCCGATCAACCTCCGCCTGAAGCCTCCGCCGCCACTTCTTGATCGCGGCTGCCGCACACCTCGGGGTTCAGAAGTGTGCGGAATTTCTGTTTCTCTGGTTTCCTCTCACACCACGCCCTTCCGCAACTCCTCCAACCTATAAAACGTCCCCCGCCACTCCACTCCGCCCCTCCACAACGTCACCACCACCGACCTTGCAATCATGTAACAGAAGAAAAGCGCCCCCACCGGATGCGTGAGCGCATAAAGCGGCGAAACCTTCATGGTCAGGTCCACTCCCACGTGAAACGCCAACGCGATCACTACCGACACCGCCGCCAGACCCCGCACCCATCCGTGCCCGAAAATCACCGCCACGAACGGGAACACGTTGACCAGGAGCATACCGAGAAATGCCACCGTCGCGAACGGCAGACTGTACCCCAGCGCCGCGAAGAAATTCTTCGTCACTCCACGAATCACATTCCCCACACCCGCGTGCCACCGCACCGACACAAAATGCTCTGCCACTCCCACGCGGCTCCGGAATCCCCCAAGCTTTACGATCTTCGCCAGCTTCATGTCGTCCACAACTTCCATCGCCAGCCGCCGGTGTGTCCCGCAGGCTTCGTACGCCGATCGCCGCAGCAGTTGAAACGCTCCCACGCCGACATAGGCACGTGACTTCGGGTCCGCTACCCGGTGTGACTCATTCCCCGTGTGCATCGCCAGCCCGAAGAAGGTCAGCACTACCGTCTCCCAGAATCCCTCCATCAACACATCGCCAAACAGGGTGAGATGATCCGCCTTCTGGGCCTGAATCATCGCCATCCCGCGGCGCAGCGAGTCGGGCTCGAACCGCACATCTGCGTCCGTAAACAGCAGCCACTCGCAGCTCGATGCCTCATACGCCTTTTGTAGCGCGTGCGGCTTTCCCAGCCATCCCGCCGGCAATTCCGTCACATGCACCACGCGAACTCGATCGTGCCTCCGTGCGAATTCATCCAGAATCCGCCCCGTCGCATCCCGCGAACGGTCATCCACGGCCACGATTTCGAGCCCCGGATAGTCAACCTTCGCCAGCATCTCCAGAGCCAGCGGCAGTTTTTCTTCTTCATCTCGCGCCGCGAACAGCAGCGAGATCCGCGGGCACTGCTCATCCTTTGCCGGCGCGAAATTTTTGATCCAGGGTAAATGCAGCATGCCCCAGGCCGTTTGAAGCCCTGAAAAAATCCAGAAAAGCGCCGCGAAAGAGAGGAGAAAAAGCACCAAAAAGTGCATGGTTGTTGGTATCGGAAGCGAGCCTCGGGTTATCCTAGCATGAGATGGAGATGTCGCTCGCGATCGTCGGGGCTGGTCGAGTTGGTCGCGCCTTGGGGCGCAGGTTGCGTGAACTGGGGTGGACTATTGGTGTCGTCGCCACTCGCAGTGAACCCACGGCGCGAAACGCCGCCCGCTTCATCGGTGCAGGTTCGCCGCAAACTGGATTGTCGCGCCGGATTTTTGGCTCGTCGGTAATTTTGATCGCCACGCCGGATTCGCAGATCGCATCAGTCGCTCGGGAACTGGCGCGTATCGGTGCCGAAGAATTGCACAGCCATGTCGTCCTGCACACCAGCGGAACACTCGACGCCGGTGTGCTCCAACCGGTTCGCGAGTTCGGCGCGTCTGCGGGATCGATGCATCCGCTGCAGACGTTTACTAGTGTCTCGGTCCCCCCATTGGAAGGCAAACTCTTCGCCATCGAAGGTGATGCTATGGCCGTCCGAACCGCTAGAAAGATCGCCAGAAATCTCGGTGGCGCGCCCACTGCGATCCAGGCCGCCAAGAAGCCTCTGTATCACGCGGCGGGAGCGCTGGCGGCAGGTCACACGCTGGTGGTCGTCGAATCCGCCGTGCAGTTGTTGATGTCCCTCGGTATCAAACGCTCAGAGGCGGTTCGCGCGCTTTTGCCCATGACCAAGCAAGTGCTGCAGAATTACGAACGCCTGGGACCTGGCGCCGCCTGGACCGGGCCGCTTTCCCGCGGCGACTATGAAGTCGTCGCCAAACATTTGAGCGTGTTGCAGGATTATTCGCCCGAGTACAAGGAAGCTTACGAAGCATTGAATCACCTCGCCGAGCGCGTTTTTGATCACCCATCGTCGAATACCGGCAGCGAAGCTAGGAAATTCAAGACCAAAGCCACAGGGGGCAAAGGGTGAACCGACTACAGATTGCCATCGAAAGCACAACGCTGGCCAATGGCCTGAAAGTGGTGATCGCGCCGGATCCGTCCGCGCCGGTCGTCACGCTCGGCGTCTACTACAAGATTGGTTTTCGGCTGGAGCCAAAAGGACGCAGCGGCTTCGCCCATTTGTTCGAACACATGATGTTTCAGGGATCGGCCAACGCGCCCAAAATGCAGCACATCAAGCTCATCAATTCCAGCGGCGGCTTGCTCAACGGCTCCACCCACTATGACGTCACCAACTACTTCGAATCGGTGCCTTCGAACGCTCTCGATCGCGTCTTGTGGCTCGAAGCCGACCGCATGCGCGCCCTCAAGGTCGACGACGAGAATCTGCGTAACCAGCGCGACGTCGTGAAAGAGGAAGTCCGCGTCAACGTGATGAATCAGCCGTATGGCGGCTTTCCGTGGCTCGACCTGCCTCCGGTCGCTTTCCGCAACTGGGCCAACGCGCACAATTTTTACGGCGACTTTGCCGATCTTGACGCCGCCGATCTTTCCGACGTACAAGCTTTCTTCAAGACCTACTACGTTCCAAACAATGCCGTGCTTCTCGTCCTAGGTGACTTGAAAGCTGAAGAAGGCGTGGCGCTCGCCGCAAAATATTTCGCCGACATTCCCGCCGGACCTCCTCCGCCGTTCGCCGATCCGGGCGAACCCGAACAGAAAGAGGAGCGCCGCGGCGACGTAGAAGAGAAATTCGGCACTCTGCCTGCCATGGCCATTGGCTACACCGTGCCCAAGCGCCGTACCACCGAGTGGTATGCCATGGCGCTGCTCGATCAAGCTCTGCATGGCGGCCGCGCCGGGCGCATGTATCGCGATCTCGTGCTCGAAAAGCAGATCGCGGTCGAGGCCGACGGCGGCATCGACGACATCTTCGGCTACAACGGGCCGACGCAAATGGTGACCCGCCTGTTGCACAAACCCGAATACTCCAGCGAAAAAACTCTCGCGGCGTTCGACGAAGTGATTCGCGAAATCCAGAACTCCGGCATCAGCGAAGACGAACTCAAGCAACTCAAGGTGAAATGGCGCTCCGACTACTATTCAACACTCGAAGGCGGCCGCGGCGGCATGCCTCGCTACGGCTTGATGCACCTGCTGGCGTGCTTCACCCTCTTCGACAATGAACCGCAGTTGGTCAACAGCATCCTTGACGGCTTCCTCGCTGTGAAGCGCGAGGAAGTTCAGCAAGTCGCGAAGAAAGTGCTGCAACCGCAAAATCGCGCCATCGTCTTCCGCAAACCGGTCACGAAAAAGGAGGCCGCGTAATGGCCACTCGCGCCGCGGAAGTTCCCACGACCGTTCCAGCGCTGTCAGCCGAGCGTGCCGTAACCTGGCCAAAAGTCACCAAGGCGCGCCTGGCGAACGACTTGGAGGTCGTGCTTGCCGAATCGCACTCCATTCCGAAATTTCACGGCCAGCTTTCGTTCCGTTCGGGTAACGCCGCGGCCATCAATCGCGGGCTGGGCCTCGCGGAAATGACCGCGACTGTGTTGCGCACCGGAACCGCGAAACGCGCCAGCCGCCAGATCGAAGAGGATCTGCGGCGGCTTGGCGCCGATCTTTCGTCTAGCGCGGGCTCGGACACCAGCGTGATTTCCTTCGCCGGATTGTCCGAACTCGCCGAGCCGCTTCTCGGTCTGGTGAACGAGCTCGCTTGCGAAGCTTCGTTCCCGGAAGCAGAATTCGAACGCGAACGTCGGCAGAAGCTCGAGGAAGTGAAGCTCGAACGTACGCAACCCGGATTCCTGGCCAGCGAACGCCTGCGCAAGGTCTTGTTCGGTGCACATCCCTACGCACAAATTTCTCCGAGCGAGGAACAGGTCGCGGCCTACAAGCGCGACGACCTGGTGAAGACCTATCGTGATTTCTACACGCCGGCGAACGCGCTGCTGCTGATGGTTGGAGATTTCGAGCCGTCCGCGATGCTGAAAACGGTGGAAAAAGTTTTCGGCAGCTGGAACGGCGCGAAACCGAGTGAGCCCGCGGCGGCGACGCCCTCGCGTCCGCACGGACGCAAGGTCCATCTCGTGCACGTTCCAGGCGCGGTGCAGACGCAGATTCTGTGCGGATGCCACGCGATCACCCGCAAAAATCCCGACTGGGTGCGCCTCAGCCTCACCAACAGCTTGTATGGCGGTGCCTTCAATTCGCGGTTGGTGATGAACATCCGCGAAGACAAGGGCTACACCTACAGTCCGCGCAGCGGGGTTACGCCGCTCCGGCAGCACGGCTACTTTTCGATTTCCGCGGCGGTTCGCAACGACGTGGTCGCCGCGTCGCTGACCGAAATTTTCTACGAGCTCGACAAGCTGCGATCGGTTCCGGTGCC
>Ga0307471_100001288_pt1 | contig 13671 bp, 10 predicted proteins | sample atmos_gasesAM3C__2_FD_204566 | JGI IMG/M metagenome (GOLD analysis project Ga0307471, IMG submission 204566) | Hardwood forest soil microbial communities from Morgan-Monroe State Forest, Indiana, United States - atmos_gasesAM3C_515 | ecosystem: Environmental > Terrestrial > Soil > Temperate... | reverse complement strand
CGGATTCACGGCGGAAATAGACCGGGCCGTAATAGACCTTGCGGGCGACCGCTTCAGCGAACTTCGGGTCGCTCGAGAGATCGGCGCCGCTTGCGACGACGTCCATGGCGAGCCGCGACACCCGTAGCCGCTCTTTGCCGGTGGCGTCGAGCTGGGCGAGCTCGGTGATGGCGGGAACTTGGCGCAACAGCCGCAGGGCGTCGAAACGGCGCTGCTCGATTGAGCCCGCCGACCAAGGCAGTTGCGTCGTCCAGCCGAGCTGGCTCTCGATCTCCTTGATGAACTGCCCGATCTTTGCCGCGGCTGCTTCCGCTTGTTCGCGTTGGATGCGAATGAGAGCGGCCTTGTGCTCCTGATAGTAGAAGAAGACGTCAAACACGCCGTTGGAGAGGAGCGCAAGACAGACGACAGCAACGAACAGCGCGACGTATTTGGCGAACAAGCGCCGGCGGGTTTTCGGGGCGGACATTTCGGCGTCCACGCGTGGCTCTCCGCTGGCGCTCGCCGCCGGCCGGCGCCAGGTGAAGCCACGCCTGAGCAAATCAGCAACCCTCATCCCGGCCACTCTATCAGGGCTGGGCGGAGTTGTGTCACGTGGACCCGGGTCCGCCTCATTTCAAACCTCTCGCTTCGTCATCCCAGCCGACCCGCGGCAGCGGCGGCTTCGTCCGCGCCACGGAACGACAGATCGGACGCGTGAGAGTTGCCCTCACTCGATCACTCTGTTGGCGCGGGCCAGCAAGGTCGGTGCGAGCTCAAGACCAAGGGCCTTCGCCGTCTGCAAATTGATGACCAGCTCGAAGATAGTGGGTTGCTCGACCGGCAGATCGCTTGGCCGGGCACCGCGGAGAATGCGGTCCACATACGTGGCGCCGCGCCAGTAGATCGCCTGCAGGCTCGGCCCATAAGCCATGAGTGCGCCCGCATCCGCATATTCGGAATAAATCGAGAAAAGCGGCAACGCCGCCTCGGATGCGAGGGACACGATTTCGAGGCCATACGAGGCGATGACCGGGTCGTCGATGAGCATCATGGCCGCAGCCTGCGCGCCGGCCGCGGATTTGACCGCATCTTTGAGTTCATCGGAGCCCGAGACGGGAACGGCTTTCAACTCGAGGCCGAGTTGATTGCTCGCCAGCTCCAGTTCGCGAAACACCACCGCGCTGCCCTGGCTGGGTCGGTGCCACAACACCGCCACGCGCCTTGCGCTCGGCAACGCCTCCTTGAGCAGCTCCAATCTTTTACCGCTCAAATCCGAACCCATGCCGCTCAGGCCGGTGATATTGGCGCCGGGCCGGGCGAGGTTGGCGACGATGCCGGATTGCACGGGATCCGCGACCTGAATGAAAATGACCGGAATCGTGCGGGTAGCCTCTTTGGCCGCGAGCGCGGGCCGCGTCGGGCTTGCGACGATCAACTCGACCGGAAGGCCGACGAGCTCGGCGGCAAGCCGCGGCAGCTGTTCGGCACTGCCCTCGGAGAAGCGCCACTCGATCGCAAGGTTCTGCCCTTCCACCCAGCCGAGGTCGCGCAGTCCCTGCTGGAAGGCGCGGAACACGGGGGTGGGGTGGGTCTGGAGCGAGCCCTGGGACAGGACGCCGAGTCGCCGGATCTTCGGTTGCGCGCGCGCGGGCCCGGAGGCGGCGGCCGCCGCTGCGCCAAGGAAGCTGAGAAATTCCCGCCGTCTCATCTCCCGTTTGCCTTCATCCCGTCCATTCCCGTCGATGCGCGCTAGGCGTGTGTTCGTAGCCTCAATTCAACTCACGGCCTCTGGCTCCGCGGCTGGCCGCGAAGTCCCGCATGGATTTTGCCGGGAGGTGTACGCAAAGTCTTTGGGCCGGATCTGAATCGTTCTGAATCGGCGCCGTGGGGGACACGCGCGGAAAGAGCTTACAAGACCATGAAATCTTCGGTTGTGGCGGGCTACTCGATCACTGCGTCGGCCCGGGCGATGAACGTCGGAGAGAGCTCCAGGCCCAAGGCCTTGGCCGTCTTGAGGTTGACCGCAAGATCGAACTTGGTCGGCAGCTCCACCGGCAGATCGCCTGGCTTGGTGCCTTGCAGGATTCGGTGCACGTAGCCGGCGGCGCGTCGGAATAGGTCGGGCACGCTCGCGCCGTAGGCCATCAGCCCGCCGGCGAACACGTTCTCCTTGGCCTGGTACATGCTGGGCAGATGATTACTTGCCAGAAACTCGATGATGCGGCCGATGTGCAGCTGATGGAAGGGGTCGTTGGTCGCCATGAGTGCATCGGGCCGCTCACGCAGCATTGCCGCGAATGCAGGCTCGAAGTCGGCTAGGCCGCGCACCTCGACCGGGATCAGCACGATCCCTGCGGCGGGGGCGGCGAGCCTCATCTCCGCGAGTGTGGCCACGTTCGAGGCGTTGTCGGGATTGATGAGGAAGGCGACGCGGCTCACATTCGCGATCGCCTCGCGCAGTATCTGCATCCGCTTGGGGCCGAGGTCGGGGCTCAGTACTGTGTTGCCGGTGATGTTTCCGCCTGGGCGGGCGAGGCTGGCGACCAGGCCCGCGCGCACCGGATCGCCAACACCGACCATGACGATGGGAATGGTCGCCGTGGCCTCTTTGGCGGCGTGCGTCGGCGGCGTGCCGAAGGTCGCGATCAAGTCGACCGGGCGACGAACGAGCTCGGCCGCGACCTCCGCTAGGCGGTCCGGCGAGCCATCGCCGTAGCGGTATTCATAAGCGACGTTCTGGCCTTCCACGTAGCCGAGTTCGCGCAAGGCTTGGCGGAAGGCGTGCCACATCGGTGCATCGTCGATGATGCCGATACGCGGGATTTTTGCCGGCTGTTGTGCGCGAAGCGCAAGCGGCCAGGTGGCCCCGGCGCTGCCCAGCAGGGCAATAAAGTCGCGTCGTCTCACTTCGCCACCCGTGAATGGCCGGCGGCTCGCGCCCCCAACCCCAAAGCTACGCCAAAACGCGCGCCCCGCCCACCTTGCAATGAGTGACCAAAGCGCCCCGCCGGCGAGCCGGCCAGCCGCGCTTCGTTGCGGCGACAATGTCGATCGCTCCGGATTTCGTCATTGGGACAGATCTGAATCGTTCTGAATCCGCCAGACGCGTCAGCGGTTTCGGACCGCAAGTGGAGTGCGTTTTGGGCTGTCATTTGGCCCCGGCAACCCGGACATCCATAACCACCGCTCGGATTATGGATGACGGCGGGTCGGCGAAGGCGAGATGCGGGGGGCGCAGTCAACTTGGGAGACGCGCGGCCGGCTCACGGCATTGAGGAATCGAGCCGGCGGACCACCAACATGGTGATGTCGTCGGAAGGGAGTGCCGTGCCGACGAAGCCGCGGACCGCTTCGCCAACAGACTTTACGATTTCGGCGGCAGTCGAGCATCCAGCGCCCGCGCGCAGCACCGCTTCCAGGCGCGCTTCGGCGAAGAACTCTCCATCGCCATTGGCCGCTTCAGTCACACCATCGGTGAACACATAAATGCTTTCCCCCGGCGCCAACGCCGTGCGTCCGGTGTTGTAGACTGCGTCCGGGCAAACGCCGAGGATAATGCCCTTGGCGCCTTCCATCGGTGCGAGCCCTCGCCCATTCACTCGGTACGGCACGTTATGGCCGGCGTTGCAGAATTCAAGCTCGCCGGTTGCCGGCCTGAGCACGGCGAAGAACAACGTCACGAACATCATGTCGTCGTTGTTCTCGCAAAGTTCGCGGTTCACACGCGCGATGATCTCGGCCGGGGATGCTGATGAGCCCTGCCGCGAGCGCATGAGGTCGGTGGCGATGCGAATAAGACTCTTGGTGCGCGCCATGAACAGCGCCGCGGCCATGCCCTTGCCCGAAACGTCGCCGACCAGGAAGCATAGCCTTCCGTCCTCGGTGAGGAAAAAATCGTAGAGATCGCCGCCTACCTCGCGCGCCGGTTCCATGCTTGCGCACAGGTCGATTGGAAAGTCGGGGCTCGGGGACGGAAACGACTGCGGCACCATGGCCATCTGCAGCCGGCGCGCGGAATCGAGTTCCTCCTGCAGGCGCGCGAGATGGGCATCGACCTCGTCCCGCAACCGCTTCTTCTCGAGGGTCGCGCCGAGGCGGGCTTTCAGCAAAACCGGGTTGAACGGCTTGAGCAGATAGTCGATGGCGCCTAGCTCGATGCAGCGCGCCACGCTGCTCATCTCGGTCAGTGCCGAGATCATGATCACGGGCAGATCGCGCAGCCGCGTCTGGTCCCTAAGCCAGCTGAGTACCTCAAAGCCGTCGACCTTCGGCATCATGACATCGAGCAGGACGAGGTCGAACGCGCTCGCCTTGAGGCGCGCGATCGCCTCTTCTCCGTCGCGCGCGGTCTCGATGTTGGTATAGCCCTCGAGATCGAGATGAAGCTTCAACGTATAAAGATTGTCATCGTTGTCATCGACAACGAGGATGCGGGGCGAAGCTCCTATCGGGCGATTGCCGGTCACCTTGCTGTTCCCGTCATGCCGCGCTGGGGAGTGTAGACCATGTTGCGGGCATATCGAACAGAAGCTGGCGTCACTGCCGCCTGTGGGCCTGCTCGTACCCGCGGAGGCGGAGACTCGGTTACTCCGAGATTGCCGCTTTTGCGGGAATGCGCCTGGAGTTCGGGTCAACCTGTGTGCCTCGAAGGCAAAGGGAACCAGGCAGTCGCAAGCCTCTTGTGGGCTGAATCATTCTGAAATGTTCTGAGCCGGATCGGTTTCGGCATTCCGCACGGACGCGAATGCCGCTATGACTGCCGATACGTGGCGAACCTACAGGCGCTGCATGGACATCTCGGCTGACGATCTCGCCGGCGGCATCACTAAGGTCGTCTTGCGCGGGCGCTTCGACACCACGGGAGCGGTGGTCGTCGAGCTGCCATTCAACAAGGTCGCCACGGAAAAGCAAAAGATCGTAGTCGACCTTTCCGCCGTGAACTTCCTCGCCTCCTATGGCATTCGCGTGCTCCTGGTCGGCGCCAAAGTCGTCAAAAGCAAAGGCGGTAGTCTGGTCATCGTGTGCCCCGACAACAACGTGGCCAAGGTGCTCAAGACCGCCGGGATGGATTCGCTGATCCCGATTTACCAAACCGAAGCCGCTGCAACGGCGGCGCTGGCATCATGATTGCGATGTCGAATGCCGGAGCAAGTCGCCTGGTGCTGCGCAACGACGTTGCCGAACTGGAGCGGCTGGCGGGCTGGATCGAAGGGTTCACCGGACAAGGCACCTCGCCGGATGTGTCGTTTGCCGTGCAGCTTTGTCTGGAAGAGGCGGTAGCAAACATCATCATGTATGGCGGTGCGAAGGACGATGCGATCGTGATCGCGGTCGAGCTCGAGCGCAATTGCGGAGCCCTAGTCGCTCGCATCGAGGACAACGGCCAGCAATTCGATCCCACCCGTGCGCCCCCGCCGGCGCCGGCGGTTTCGCTCGAACAGGCGAAAGTCGGCGACGTCGGCATCCATCTGATGCGCAGCTTCGCGAACGGGATGGATTACGAACGACGGGACGGCCGCAATCGGCTGACGCTGCGGTTCGTCGAGCCGGCGGCACCGTCATCGGAGTAACTCCGATGGGCGAAGCCTTCGTGTTCGGACCATTCCGCTTGCTGGTGGGGCGGCGGGAGCTGCTGGCCCACGGTGTCCCGGTCGCGCTCGGCCAGCGCGCCTTCGAAATTCTGCTGACGCTGGTCAGCCGCCACGGGCAGTTGGTAACCAAGGACGAGCTCATGGCCGAAGTCTGGCCCGGCGTCGTGGTGGAGGAAAACAACATCCAGGTTCATATTTCCGCCGTGCGGAAGGTGCTGGCCGCAGCCGGGGACGGCGAGCGCTACCTTCTCACCGTCGCTGGACGCGGTTATCGCTTTGTGGCGCCGGTTGAGCGTGCGAGCGGCGAGGAGGCCAAAACGGCCGAAGTCATCGATCGAAGCCCGGCGGCGTCTGCCGAGTTCGGCGCGGCGAGCAACAATCTCCCCCAGCAGTTGACCAGCTTGATCGGACGCGAAACCGATCTCGCGGAGATCAAGGCGCGGCTGAGCAGTCATCGCCTGGTGACCCTCACCGGATCGGGCGGCGTCGGTAAGACCCGGCTTGTGATCGAGGCCGGCCGCGGCCTGCTCGATCGCTATCCTGACGGCGTATGGCTTGCCGAGCTTGCCCCGCTCAATGACGCGCAGCTCGTAACCTCGATCATTGGCGAGGTCCTGGGTGTGAATCTGGGCGCCACGGGCGGTACCCTGGACACGCTGGCATCGGCACTGCGGACGCGGCAGCTGCTTCTGATCATCGACAATTGTGAGCATGTCATCGCCGAAGCCGCGCGCGTCGCCGAAGCGCTGATGCGGGTGTGCCCGCGCGTGTCGATTCTCGCATCGAGCCGTGAGCGGCTGGCGATCGCGGGGGAAAGCATCATTCGCGTCCCCTCCTTGCCGGCACCGCAGTCGAGTGAGGCGGTGACGGCGGCCCGCGCCCCCGATTACGCCGCCGTGCGTCTCTTCGTCGAGCGCGCGACCGCGCTCGGCTGCGGATTCACGCTCACCGATGCCAATGCCGCAACGGTCGCATCGATCTGCCGGCGGCTCGACGGCATTCCGCTGGCGATCGAGCTGGCGGTGCCGCGGCTGAGAGTCTTGCCGGTGGAGCAGCTCGCCGACGGACTTGATGCACGTTTCCAGCTCCTCACTGGCGGCAGCCGCACCGCGTTACCGCGGCAGCAGACGCTGCACGCGCTGATCGACTGGAGTTACGAGCTGCTCGGCGATGCAGAGAAGACGCTGGTCGCCCGGCTGGCGGTTTTCCTCGGCGGCGCTACGCTCGCGTCCATCAGCGCCGTCGCTGCCGGCGAGGACGCCCCCCCGGCAGCGATCGGAGATCTCTTGCTGTCGCTGGCCGAGAAGTCGCTGGTTCAAGCCGATCTTCGCGGCAGCGAATGCCGATATGGGTTGCTCGAGTCGACTCGATACTACGCGACCGAGAAGCTCGCCGATGCTGCGCGCCTGCGCCGCCGCCACGCCGAGCACTTCGCTGCGCGGCTCGCGCAGGCGACGGCGGAATGGGAGACGATGCCGACGCGGCAGTGGGTCGCATGCTACGAGCCCGACATCGATAACTTGCGTGGCGCGCTGGAGTGGGCGTTCGGACCGGACGGCGATGGCGCAGTGGGGGTGGAGCTTGTGGCGCACAGTCACGTGCTCTGGGCGGAGCTGGGTCTGATCCTGGAGCACCGGCGCTGGGTCACCACCGCGCTCGAGAAGACCGGCAAGGCGACGCCGCCCGAAGTCGCGGCGCGGCTCCTCTCCTGGCAAGCCGGCGACGTGAGGGAGCTCGACGACCCCGCCGATTACCAGGAGGCGATGCGCGCCGCCGATCTCTATCGCAAGCTTGGCGACGGCTTTCACGAGGGCCGCGTACTGTTGCGGGCGGGCACGGCGCGGCTGTTGCCCGACAGCGCCGATGAAGGAGAGGACCTGCTGCACAAGGCCCACGCGCTGTTGCACCCGTTCGGGACCACGAAGACGTTGGCGCGCTGCCTGAGCGCGCTTGCATCCGCTCGGCTATTCGCCGGCGATCTCGCGAGCGCGCGCTCGCTGCACCGCCAGGCGCTCGACGTCTACCGGGATCTCGGCGAGGCTTCGGTTGAAGCCCTCACCTCTTGAGCCGGAGCAAAATGCAGGACCAACGGACGTTGTGCCAGTCCATGCGACTGAAACATGCACTGGAAGCAGGTGCTGCAGAAGCTATGATGAAGACGCCCCGTCCGCCGCCCACGTCCGCCAACGTGATTAGCTGAGCAAGAAGAGCGCGAGGTGCGCATGGCAACGGAACTCCCCAGTATCCTCATCGTCGATGACAACGAGGACAATCGATATACGCTGCAGTTGCTGCTCGAAGGCGATGGCCACGAGCGGATTTCCACCGCGGCCAGCGGTACCGAGGCGATCGCGCTGATCGAGAAGGAAAAGTTCAGCCTCGTCCTGCTCGATTTGATGATGCCGGATTTGAACGGGGACGAGGTGCTCAAAGTGATCAAGAGCGATCCGGACAAACGGGACATTCCGGTCGTCATGATCAGCGCCGACACTGACGTGGAGAAGGTGTCGCAATGCATTGAGCTTGGCGCCGACGACTATCTGTCCAAACCGTTCAATCCTACGATCTTGCGCGCGCGGATCGGGGCGGCGCTGCGCAGACACTCGCTGCGGGCAATGGAAAATGAATATCTCGGCAAAATCGAGGGCGAAAAGCGCCACTCTGAGAACCTGTTGCGCAACATTCTGCCCACCGAGATTGTGACCCGGCTACGCAACGGCGAAAGCAACATCGCCGATCATTTCGACGACGCCACCGTCATTTTTGCCGACGTCGTCGGCTTCGGCAAGATCACGGCGCGCATGAAAGCCTATGAAATCGTCGCGTGTCTCAATCAGTTGTTCAGCGAATTCGACAAGCTCGCGGAAGATGTCGGGATCGAAAAGATCAAGACGATCGGCGACAACTACATGGCAGTTTGCGGTGTGCCGACGCCGCGTTCGAATCATGCTCGGATGGCGGCGAAATTCGCGCTCGACATGGTTGCAGCTACCTCGCGACTGCGATCGGGGCTGCCGGTTCCGTTTACGATCAGGGTGGGACTTCATTCCGGCCCGGTGATGGCCGGAGTCATAGGCACGCGCAAATTCGCCTATGATGTGTGGGGCGATACCGTCAACATCGCCGCGCGACTGGAAGCCGCGAGTGCGCCCAATCGCGTGCTCGCCTCGGCGACGACAACGAAGTCGTTGGGCAGCGAGTACCGCCTCGATGGTCCGCACAAGATCGAGAGCAAGGAAGGCCGCGTGCTGGAGGGTTATTTCGTGACCGCCAAACCGTGACGCGCGGCGTCCGTGTTCAGGTCCCTTGCCCGCCTGCAGCGGCGGCGGCAGCCTGCTCCTTCGCCTTATATTGTTCGATGATTCCTTCCAAGCGGGCGATGTTTTGCAGCAGCCGCTCGGTGCTCAGGCGCAGGAAATAGTAGCCGAATTCCGGGTTCTGAAAGTAGATCTCGAGCAGCCGGTCATAAGTAATCGCGAGCACTTGCCCATCCTCGGTGCATTCGATCGACTGCGTGCGCCGATTGTCGGGAGAGAGAAACGCGAGCTCGCCAACCAGCCGTCCGGGCGGCAGCTCGATGCCCAATTCGGTCACCAAGAATGTCCCGGTCACCGTGAAAAACATCTCGTTGGCGCGGTCGCCTTTGCGAAACAAAACGTCACCCTTGTTGTATTTGCGCCTGGTCATGAATGGCCTGAGCCAATCCATCGACAGGTCGCCTTGCGCGGCGATTCGCGCCTTCTTCACGAGTCTGAGCATCTGCGCGAGGCGGTAAACATTGATGGGCAACAACAGGACATATAGGGTGAGAGTGGTCACTGTGGCGGAGAGCACGCCATAGGTGATGAAGAAGATGTCGCTGATGATGCCGGCCACCCGCAGCGGCACCATCGTGCGCATCAAGAGCGTGGTGACGAAAAAAGTCGCACCCAGCAGCGCGAAGATATTGGCGACGGTGACCGATGCCAGCGCGATGTCCACCAAACGCTGGAACAGCGCGTCGAACGTGAGGTTGCTCGCGTCAAGCTTCAGGTGATTTAGCAACCTGGTGAGAATGTCCTCCATCGCCGCGTCGATTGCGCCATTCGCGAGCGCGGCCGCATGTAGATCACCGAGGGTCATGATTCAGTGTTCCTGCTCACTAGGGAGAGTGCGCGCTGCGGGACGGGGCTCGATGTCCGATCGGGGAGCGTCCATATGCCGCGCCTCTCTGTAGCGTTCTGATGCAATTGCACGATCTGCGCGCGCAATCAACGTCACACCCCCGACATGGCACTCCGCCGGTGGGGCAGCGGGTTTGGTCATCAGTCCCAAACGAGTGTGATATGTTCCGCACAGCGGGAGCGAGAACGGGCCCCATGGGAACAATGAGCCATAGAGTCGGAAACATAAGCTGCGGCGTCGCGGTCATTATAGCGCTCTCCGCGATCCCGATGCAGGCATCGGCGGCGGACTTGCTGAGGCTCTCCGCCGCGCAGCGGGGGGCCTGGGACTCGGCGGCGCCAGAGCTCGGGAAGTCCGCCGGCATCTTCGATAAGCACGGGATTACGCTCGATTTGCTCTACACGCGGGACGGCGAGGTCGAATCGTCGGTGGCATCCGGAAACAGCGACGTGGGAGTGGGCGTCAGCACGATCGGTGTGCTGCGCGCCTACGCCAAGGGCGCCCCGCTACGTGTGATCGGAGCGAACACGACCGGCACCGCCAACTACTGGTATGTTCAGGCCACCTCGGTGATCAAGGCGATCAAAGACATCAACGGCAAAACCATCGCTTATTGGACGAGCAATGCGGCCAGCAGATACGACGTGTTCGATCTCATCAAGCAATACCGTCTCAAGGCAAGGCCGATTGCGATAGGGGGACCGACCGCCACCTTCAATCAGGTCATGTCGGGTCACGTGGACGTCGGGTGGGCGGAGGCGCCATTCGGCGTCGATGCCATCGAGCAGGGCAAGATCCGGGTCGTGGCGCGAGCAACGGACGTTTCCGCCATCCGTCGCGATACGGTCCGCGTGCTCATCACCAATGCGGATGCGTTGCAGAAGCGCAAGGATGTCCTTGCCCGCTTCATGCAGGCCTACCGCGAGACCATCGATTGGATGTATTCCGATCCTGCCGCGCTCAAGCGTTACGCCGAGTTCGCCGGCGTATCGGAAGGTATTGCCAAGCGTTTGCGTGATGAGTTCTACACGAAAGATATGCTGGCGCCGGACAAGGTCGTCGGTCTCGACGCCATCATGAAAGAAGCGATAACGTCGCGGTACATCCTAACCCCGCTGTCGAAAGCGCAGATCGCCGAATTGATTCAAATTCCGACGCCGGTGCGGTAGTCCTCCCGGTATTCTCGGGCGCGTGCAGAAGCCCAGCCATCAGTCAGCCGGTTGCGAACCCTGATGCGCCCGGAGCGCCGCAAGGCGGCGGTCGCGCCAGCGCATGCGTGCGACGACTTGATCGGCTGCCAAGGCTTCTTCCCATTGCGAGAGAATACGCGCGAGGTTGTCGCCTTCGTAGATCGCGGGGTCTGCCGTGCTCAACGCGCTCAAGCTCGCACCGTAGCGCCCGCAGTAGTCCGCAATCCCTGCCGGAGCATTGAGCTCAATCGTCTCGAACGGGCCCATGAACGACCATCGCAAGCCCAATCCGTTTTTCAGCGTCTTGTCCAAATCTTGCGGCGTGACGTAGCCGTCGCCGACCAGGCGGAACGCCTCCGACAGGAGCACCGCCTGTAGACGATTGAGGATAAAGCCCTCGATTTCGCGCTTGACGATGATCGGCGCCTGGCCGACGGCCGCATAGATTGCCTTGGCTTTGTCGATGATCGCAGGCGCCGTCCAGGGTGCGCCCACGAGCTCCACCAGCGGGACGAGATGCGGCGGGTTGACGGGATGAGCGACGAGGCAGCGATGCCGTCCTTTCAGATTTTCCGTAAACAGGCTCGCCACGATCATCGAGGTGGACGAGGCGAGAATCGTTTCGGGTGCGGCGAGTCGGTCGAGCTCGGAAAAGATCGCGCGCTTGCTCTCGACGCGCTCTGGGAGATTCTCCTGGACGAGGGCGGCGCCAGCGAGAGCATCGGCGAGGTCGGCGGCGGCGCGCACGCGCGCGGCCGCGGCTTGCGGATCGTCGAGGAGGCCGTGCTCGGCAAGATCGTGCAGCCCCTGCCCAATGAGCACGCGCGCGGCATCGACGACATCGCGGCTGATATCGTGGAGCGCGACCTCGAAGCCGCCGGCCGCAAACACGATCGCCCAAGAGCGACCGATCAAACCGGCTCCGACCACGGCGACGCGATTGTTCACATCCACAGCATCTTTCTCCTCAGCGCGAGATCGTCTCGCAGGGCATGCGAAGGACCGGTCCAGGTGACGGCGCCGCGCTCCAACACCACCGTGCGGTCCGAGAGCGCGAGCGCGAGATCGAGATGATGGTCGACGATGACGATTGCGACATCATAGCGTAGCCGGTCGAACGCCTCGAACAGTTCCTCGGTAACGGCCGGAGAGAGCCCCTCGAACGGCTCATCGAGCAGCAGCACGCGCACGTCGCCGGCAAGCGCGCGCGCGACCGCCAACATCTGTTGTTCTCCGCCCGAAAGATAGTCCGCCGGCGAATGCCAGCGATCGGTCAGGCGCGGGAAATACGAGGCGATGCGCTCGTCGTCCCAATGGATGCCGCTGCCGGTCATGCGCTTGAGGCGGCCGAGCGTGAGATTGTCGGCCACCGTCATGCCGGCGAAAAGGCCTCTACCCTGGGGGACGTACCCGATGCCGCGCCGGGCGATCTCGGCCGAGGGAAACCCCGCCGTATTCTCGCCGGCCAAGCGAATGACGCCGGCGGCGGGCGGGGCGATCCCGATCACCGTCTTCAACAGTGTCGATTTGCCGGCGCCGTTGCGACCGAGCAATGCCAGGATTTCATGCTCGCGCACATCGAGCGAGACGGCGTTGAGGATATGGCTCTTGCCGTAGAAGGTGTCGATCTTGTCGACGACGAGTAGCGGCGTCGTGCCGGCCGCTGAGACCCGCGGCTTGGCGGCGAGCACTGCGACGCCGGAGCCGATATAGACTTCGCGCACCTTGGCGTCGCTGCGCGCGTCCTCGACCGTGCCGTCGACCAAGACCTTGCCCTCGTTCATGACGGTGACATGGTCGGCGATCTGGAAGACGCGATCGATGTCGTGTTCGACCAGCAGCACGGGAATCTCCGCCGCGATGGTCCTCAGCAGCGCGGCGATGCGCGTGCGCTCGGCGGCGGCGAGCCCGGCGAGCGGCTCGTCGAGCAGCAGAATGCGCGGCCGGGTGGCAACGGCAAGCCCCATATCGAGCAGGCGCTGGCCGCCATAGGAGAGCGAGGCCGCTTCCGCGCCTTCGATGCCGGCAAGGCCGAGAAAGGCGACGAGCTCGGCGGTCGCCTCGTTCACCTCCGTGCCCGCGGCGGCTGACCGCCACAGGGCGAAGCGGCTGGCGCTGCGAGCCTGCACGGCAAGCCGCAGATTTTCCTCGGCCGACAGTCCGCCGAAGAGATTGGTGATTTGGAAAGAGCGGCCGATGCCTGCTGCAGTGATGTCCTCTGGCTTCAGGCCGACGATCGAGCGGCCTTCCAGCTCGATGGCGCCGGCATCGGGCGCGAAAAGGCCCGACAGGAGATTGAAGGCAGTGGTCTTGCCGGCGCCGTTAGGGCCGATCAGCGCGTGCAGCGTGCGGTCTTTGACCGCGAGATCGATGCCGTCAACCGCGTGAATGCCGCCGAACCGTTTGACCAGACCGCGTGCGCGCAGCACCGGCGCCTCGCTCGCGGCGGCGCGCCGATAGATCTGTGGCAAGTCCGCTTGTGCGGCGGCTTGGCGTCCGGCCATAGCCGCCGCTTCGACCGTGCGCTTGCGGAACGGCTCCATGATGCGTCCGGCGACGCCGACGAGCCCGGTCGGAGAGAATACGATGAAGCCGACGAACAACAGGCCGAAATAGAACAGCCAGTGCGGCGTCCAGATCGACAGGAATTCGCGAAAGAGGATGAAGAACAACGCGCCGAGCGCAGGCCCGAGAAAGCTGCGCATCCCGCCGATCACCACCATCGCGACCAGCTCTCCCGAGAA
>Ga0307471_100001286_pt1 | contig 13683 bp, 7 predicted proteins | sample atmos_gasesAM3C__2_FD_204566 | JGI IMG/M metagenome (GOLD analysis project Ga0307471, IMG submission 204566) | Hardwood forest soil microbial communities from Morgan-Monroe State Forest, Indiana, United States - atmos_gasesAM3C_515 | ecosystem: Environmental > Terrestrial > Soil > Temperate... | reverse complement strand
AGCGGCAGCCGTCTGACTCTGGTCGAGCCGTTGTTGCAACTGCTGTACGGCCTGATCGCGGCTCTGCACCTGCTGCCGAAGGGCCTCGATCTGTTTCTGCTGGGCCTCGAGGGCCTCCGACATGGTCTTCAACTGGCTCGCGACACTGGGCGCGGCGGGTGCCTTGGCTGCCTTGGGCGCTTTACGCGCCTTTGCAGTGCCACTGGTCGCGGTCTGGCCAAAAGCAGCAATCGTGCCTACGGCCAGCACGCACAAAAGCAGCTGGGCTAGTACTCGTCTCATCGTTCTCTCTCCTCAAAGAAAGTAATTCGACACTCCGACACACGAAAATATCCGAGGCGGACTCGTACTGCGCTGAAAACTCGGAAGATGGATGCTATCGGCGTTTTGTTACAAACATGTGAATTTGCGATTAATAAACGGTGAATTGGCCCCAGAGTTCGTGAGCGATTCCCATGGCTCGCGTGGTCGGTCGTTTCGTCATGCTGCGTCCTGAAGGGCTACGCCTTGCGGATGCGGGTCGCCCGACTTGCGTGATATATAATGTTAGATTGTAGTCGGTAAAGTTCAGAATGGTGTTGGTATCCTGCAAACGCGTACGGCTGGTGGGGCGATCCTTAGTTGTGTTTTTGAGCGTTCTAACCCTCACCGTCAGTCTGGCCAGCCGCACCGCCGATCTGAACATTTCCCCCCATCAATCCGTACAAGCGCAGACTCAAAAAGGCAAGCTTCAGCATCGCGACCGGGATGCGCATAGGTGGTCGCCTGTCGTTATGGACTCCGAACCCTTCTACCTTGCTGTCTGCGCAAAACCGCTGGTGCCGGAAAAGACTCAGGTCATCTCTGAGCAACTCGATACTTGCCTCTACAACCGTCCCCCGCCCCATTCCTAACTCGTCGTTGAAGGGTTTTTCAAACATATAACTGCTGCAATTGAAGCCAAGTGTGTTGGCCCGACAGTGCCGTTTGCGGCTCGCGGAACCACTGAAGGCGGATTGTGCTATTTAGGTGACGCGCTACGCGTCATCGTTCGACCCCGCCGCCGTCTTTCACGGTCGATCGGCAAGCGGAGTCCGTGTTGAGAAACATGTTCTTTACGCGAACACGCTCGGAGGAGACGACACGAGGTTGAGCATCCTCAAGCGCGAGGTCGACTCTGCCGAGTAATGTAGCCGTCATTAAGGCGGGCGGAATGCAGCACCGGGATCCGGAAAGAATTGGTAGACAACCATGGAATGGAATCGCAAACACGCAGCCTTCTCGGCGATTGTTCTGGCCGTTTTTGTCGTAGTCCTGTTTACGGTGTTCGGCAGGGGCGCGAAAGCGAATCAAAGTGATCCGCAGGCTCGCCCGGCAGCGGTGGCCCTAGTACGCCGAAAGCCGTTGTCCAACACCGTCACGCTGTCGGGGGAGTTCCGGCCCTTTCAGGAAGTGGACGTCCACGCCAAGGTGGCCGGTTACATTCGCGTGATTCGGGTCGACGTGGGCGACCGTGTACGAAGCGGGGAGGTGATTGCCGTGCTGGAGGTTCCCGAGTTGCAGGCCGAGTTGCAGGGCACGGACGCCTCGGTCCGCCGCAGCAAGGATTCGGTGCGCCGCGCCAAGAGCGACCTTCAGCGTGCAGACTCTGTTCATGAGGCGGCTCATCTGAATTACACGCGGCTGAAAGAAGCTTCCACCACGCGCCCCGGGATCATTGCGCAACAAGAACTAGACGATGCCGAAGCCAAGGATAAGGAAGCGGAGGCTCAGATTTCCTCTGGCCAGGCCGCACTATCGGAAGCGGAAAACCAGTTGGACGTGGCTCTGGCCGGGCAAAAACAGTACACCGCGCTCTCGGAATATAGGAACATCGTCGCTCCCTTTGACGGAGTGGTCACCAAACGTTATGCGGACACGGGCGCACTGGTGCAAGCAGGAACTTCTTCGAGCACACAGGCCATGCCCGTGGTGCGAGTGGCTGAAACCGACATCTTTCGCCTGACCCTGCCCGTTCCCGAGTCTGCGGTTCCGCAGGTCCACCTTGGCAGCGTGGTGCAGGTCCGGGTGCCGACCTTGGGCCGGACGTTTGAGGGGAAAGTGGCGCGGTTCGCGGATTCGGTGGACGAGGATACTCGCACGATGCATACCGAGGTGGATGTTCGCAATACGGACCACGGCCTAGTGCAGGGAATGTACGCCGAAGTAGACCTGACGCTGGCGCACACGGATGCCGCTCTGACCGTTCCGGTTCAGGCAGTCTCTCGCAACCGAGCGGAGTCGAGCGTGCTGCTCGTGGACGCTCAGAATCGCCTGCAGGAAACGCAAGTCCGGCTGGGGCTGGAAGGCACGGACAGCGTAGAAATTCTTTCAGGCCTCAATGAAGGTGATCACGTGCTGATCGGATCACGCGGCCAGTTCCGCGCGGGTGACCGAGTAGACCCCAAGGTCATCGCCGAAAACACAGAGGCTGACTACTAATGTCCAGTTTCGCGATCAAATACCCCTTCTTCATTATTGTGGCCTGCCTGATGGTCGCGATCGTCGGCACGGTTACGCTGGTGCGAATGCCGGTCGACCTGTTTCCGCCGATCAATATCCCGGTTGTGGTGGTGGCCACGTTCTACTCCGGCATGCCTCCCCAGCAGATCGAAACTGATATCACAAATCCTTTTGAGCGGTTCTTCACGCTGGGGAGTGGTATCGACCACATGGAGTCGCGATCGTTGCCCGGAGTCAGCCTAATCAAGATCTACTTTCAACCGGGAACCAACGCCGACGCGGATTTGAGCACAATTTCGAACCTGGCCATGGCAGACTTGCGACGCCTTCCGCCCGGAACGCTTCCGCCGGTGGTCCTGAAATTCGATGCTTCCAGCCTGCCAGTGTGCCTGGTTACCCTCAAGGGACAAGGACTGAATGAGACGCAACTGCGCGATCTGGGCCAGTACACCGTCCGCAATCAGATTGCCAGCGTGCCGGGCGCGTCCGTACCTCAGCCGTTCGGAGGACGGTATCGGCAGATCATGGTGTACGTCGACCCGCTGAAGCTGGACGCGCACGAGCTGTCAGTGATGGACGTAGTGCGCACGGTCAATCAGAGCAATCTGATTCTGCCGGCGGGCGACGTAAAAATCGGACCGTACGACTACAACCTGTACACGAATAGCCAGGTGCCAGCAGCCCAAGCCATCAATGACATGCCTTTGAAGACGGTAGGGCAGGCGTCGGTGCTCGTGCGCGACGTGGGCAAGGCGCTGGACGCGCAAGCGATCCAGACTAACATTGTGCGGGTGGATGGCCAGCGATCGGTCTACCTTCCGATTCTCAAGCAAGGGGGAGACACCAACACCATCGCGGTGGTTGATGGAATCCAGGACGCTATCCCGAAACTGGTGGACATTCCCAAGCAACTCATCGCCAAGGTTGTTTTCGACCAGTCGATTTTTGTGAAGCTGGCGATCGAGAACCTGCTCCACGAAGGCGCCATCGGACTGGTGCTCACTGGACTGATGATCCTGCTCTTTTTAGGCAGCTTGCGGGCCACGGCGGCAGTATTTCTGTCAATTCCGCTTTCGGCGCTAGCGGCGTTTCTTGCCATCAGCGCCGGGGGAGGCACGGTGAACACCATGGTGCTGGGAGGCCTGGCGCTGGCGTTCTCGCGTCTCATCGACAACTCGGTGGTCGTGTTGGAGAACATCTTCCGCCACCTCGAGATGGGCGAGGCTCCGGAGGTCGCAGCCGAAAAAGGCGGTCAGGAAGTGGCGCTGGCGGTGCTTGCGGCCACCATCACGACGGCGATCGTCTTTTTCCCCGTCATCTTTCTCTACGGGGTGAGTCGCTTTCTGTTTGTCGCGCTGGCGACGGCGGTTGTCCTGTCGCTGTTCGCATCGTACGTCGTGGCGATGACGGTGGTGCCTCTGTTCTGTGCCAAGCTTATTGGCGAGCATCAAGCCGACGAGGAAGTTGGCGAAGGGTCACTGGGCGCCCGGTTCGGAGCTGTTGCGCGGAAGTTCAACGTGTATTTCGAGAAGATGCTGATCTCCTACGATCGTACGCTGAATCGATCGTTGCTGCGGCCAGTAGCGACGACCCTCGGCCTTGCCGGTGTCTCTCTGCTCTGCCTGTCTCTCTACCCGCTGATGGGTCTCGCGTTCTTTCCCCGTACGGATCCAGGACAGTTTGTGATCAACGTGAAGGCGCCATCAGGGACGCGAGTGGAGCTCAATGAGCAATATATAAAGGATGTCGAAGACACGATCCGGCAAGTCGTTCCGCCCAACGAACTGGGGATGATCGTGTCCAACATCGGTATCACCACCGACTTCTCCGCGATCTACACCCCCAATTCGGCTCCCCACACCGCGTTTGTGCAGGTCAGCCTGAAGGAAGGGCATAACATTGGCAGCTATCAATATATGAATGAGGTTCGCGACCGGCTGAGCCGCGACATGCCCCAGCTGAGCACATATTTCCAGTCCGGAGGGTTGGTGGACGCGGTGCTCAACATGGGCATGCCCGCGCCCATTGATATCCAGGTGAGTGGAAACAGCCTCAAGCAGGTCTATGCCAGCGCGACGGACATTGCTTCCCATGTGCGCCGGCTTCGGAATGTGAGTGACGTGCTGATCCCGCAGGATATCGACTATCCGGCGCTGCGCCTGGATGTGGATCGGGAGAAAGCCAGCCTGGTCGGACTGTCGCAACAGGAGGTGGTTGACAACATCATCACGGCTCTGACCTCGAACGGCATGATCGCGCCCGACTACTGGATTGATCCCAAGAGCGGCAACCCTTACATGCTGACCGTGCAATACCCAGAGGATGCGATCAAGACGCTCGCGGACCTGAAGCAGATTCCGCTGCGCGGTCCGAAACTCACGAACCCGACTACCCTTGATACGGTGGTCAGAGTTGAGACCATTCCGTCTCCGACTGAGGTTGACCACTACCAGTTGTTTCGCGTGATCGATCTCTACGTATCGCCGAAAACAGAGGATCTGGGAAAGATTAGCGGTCAGATCGAGAAGATCGTGCGGGATACAACCTTGCCCGAGGGCGTGCGCGTGAACCTGCGTGGGTCAGTGCAGGGGATGACGTCGTCGTTCAAGAGCTTCGGCATCGGGCTGATTCTCGCGATTGTGCTGGTGTACCTGGTGCTGGTTGCGCAGTTCGCTTCGTTCCTGGATCCGTTCATCATTTTGCTCGCGATTCCTCCCGGTCTGGCGGGAGTGCTGCTGTTCCTGCTGGTGACAGGAACCACCTTGAACGTGATGTCGTTGATGGGAGTGGTGATGATGGTGGGGATTGTAGTTTCAAACAGCATCCTAATTGTTGAGTTTGCCCGCAACCTGCACCGGGAGGGCAAGCCTCTGAAGGAAGCTGTTTCGGTTGCGTCCCGCCTGCGGTTGCGGCCTGTTCTCATGACCTCACTGGCGACCCTGCTCGGACTGATTCCGATGGCGATGAAACTGGGAACGGGAGCCGAGGCGTACGCTCCCCTGGCCCGGGCGATCATAGGTGGCTTGCTGGTATCGGTGGTGGTCACCGTTTACCTAGTACCCGCGGCGTACCTGTGGTTCCACGCGAAGGAAGAGACCCCCACTACTGAGGAGAAGTTGGCCTGATGCGAAACCGAGTGCTGGTCGTATGGCTTCTGCTTGGCCCAGGTTGTGTTTTTGGACAGACGCCGAATGCAAAGGCCGATCTGCCTTCAGCGCCGATCCCACAAACGGTGGCCAGTTTCCGGGAAGCTTCGCGCCCCGGACCTGATCAGGGCCCGCAGGGCGGCATGCCGGCACAAACTGGCGTTTCGACGCCGGGCCAGAAGTTGTCCCTGAAAGATGCGGAACAACTTGCTTTGAGGCAGAATCCGCAAATCTCTGTTGCCCATCTGCTGGCATTGGCGTCGCAACAAGTAACTCGTGAAGTTCGATCGAACCTTTGGCCCACAGCCAACGCGGATATCACCGGGGTCGACGCGCAAGATAACAGCCGAATCACCGCCGGCGGGTTGAACAACCCCATCATTTACGAGCGGGCGGCGGGCGGTTTTAGCGTAAGCCAACTCATTACGGATTTCGGACGCACCACGAACCTGGTCGCGAGTGCAGGTCTTTCCCAGCGTGCCGAGGAGCAGAACGCGCTTGCGACCAGAGAGCAGATCCTTCTGGAGGTGAACCAGGCATTCTTCAGCGCACTGCAGACGCACGCCGTCCTGCGAGTTGCGGAGGAGACAGTAAATGCCCGACAAGTGGTGGCCGATCAGGTTGGAGCTCTGGCTAAGAATAAGCTGAAGTCGGAACTGGACCTCAGTTTTGCCAACGTGAACCTGGCGCAGGCGAAGTTGCTTTTGCTGGACGCGCAGAACAACGACAAGGCTGCGCTCGCGAGTCTTTCGGCGGTGCTGGGTTACTCCGCACTGCAGGATCTGACGTTGATCGAGGATACTGAGGCGATCAACGCACCCCCCGCCAACATCGATGCTCTGATCACCGAAGCCTTTGCGAAGCGCCCCGAGTTGCTGGCGCTGGACTACCAGTACCAGGCTGCGCAGAAATTGAAGACAGCGGAACGGGACCTGCTTCTTCCTTCAATCCGGGCGCTCGGCGCGGTGGGCGGGGCTCCAGTACGAAATGACCACCTGCCCAGCTGGTACGGGGCGGTGGGCGCGAACATGGATATCCCGATATTCAATGGGTTTCTGTACGCCGCCCGCAGCCATGAAGCAGATTTGCGGTCGCAAGCCGCGAGAGATCGGGTGCTGGACCTGCGCAATCGTATTTCACGGGACGTTCGCACCAGCTGGCTCAATGCGAACGCTGCCTATGACCGGCTGGCGGTTACTCAGCAATTTCTGGAGCAAGCACAACTCGCGCTCGATCTTGCGCAAGCGCGTTATAAGCTGGGTCTTGGCTCGATCGTCGAGTTGAGCCAGGCGCAACTACAGGCAACGCAAGCCGAGATCAGCAACGCCCAAGCCGGATATGACTATCGCCTTGCGTCATCTGTCCTGCGCTACGAAACCTCGGGTCTATAAATCTTGGATTGGAAGGGGTTACTCTGGGCACCGAAGCGGCTCGGTAAGGCCGGGGGGCTACCTTCGCGAATTGCCGAGTTCTGAGTCGCAGTGCGCTATGTTGCTGGCGGCGATTCCCGCTTCCTCGCGCTCGGCATCTTCTAATTCTGCGCGCTTCGCCTTATCGATCCACAGCAACAGGGCTTTCTCATAGGAGGAACGGGCTTCGCGCCATCTTTCGGTTCGATCGTGGGCGGAAACGTGCCTTCCGGTCGCCAACGCCGCATAAGCGCGACCCAGCCCGGAATAGGAGTTGGCTAATCCAGTGCGAACGTAGCGGTTGCGAGAAGTTGCGGGAGACAGGCTATCGAAGGTGGTGGTGGCTTCTCGAAATACATCTAACGCCGCCACCGGTTTGCCCAGTGCAACCAAAGCCTCGGCGATCCCATTATCGGTAAAACCGAAGTTGGCCTTCGCGAGCGTATCATTTGGATCCGCTGTCACCAAATCTCGAAAAATCACGTGGGCACTTCGATTTGCTTCCAAGGCTGCGTTCGCATCGCCTTGATCCCTTCTGAAACCGGCGAGCCGGCTAAGGGCCTCTCCGAGGTACTCGCGGAGCCCGGCGCTGTTCGGATGTGAGTGGGAGAGGTCCTCCAGGATTTCAATCGCCCTGTCCTGCATTTGGACTGCTTGGGTCAGATCCTTCTTGCTTACAGAAAGTGCCATCCCAGAGTAGTCGGCGGCCAGGTGGGTGCGCAGGCTCATATTCATCCCGTCGAGCCGCAGACCTGCCTCGCGAACAGATGCTGCCCGACGGTAGTTCTCCAACGCTCCGTCGGGATCGCCGGTTTGTGCCAGCAAACCAGCGGTGAAGTAGTAGCCTCCGGCAAGCTGATCTGCCGCGGCTGGATTTATGTTGGCCGTCACGGCTGTCCTCTGGGTAATGGGCAGGGCCTTTCTGACCATGTTGAGCGCCCCGCTGAGGTCCCCTGTCGATTCCAGCAGATTCGCGATTCTGAAGTAGTCCCCGGCCAGTTCGCTCTGCCGGTGAGCGTCTTCTGGGTGGGCGGCAGCGAGGCTCTCGCGAATGGCCAATGATTTGCGATAGCTTTGCAGCGCACCCGGAGCATCGCCGAGGTTGGCGTAGTAGGGGTGCCCAAGGACGTCGCCAACTCTTTCGTAAGCCGCCGCCAGTTCGCCTTGCAGCGATTGGTCGCCTTTCGCTTCCTGACTTAGGCTGTCCAGATACTCAAGCGCACGTCCGACGAGCAGCTTCCGCGCCGAGGTTGAACCGGGCAAGTCTCTGATGGAATCGTGGACCTCGAAGATCAACGAGTTCGCCAGCTTTCGGACATCGTTAAATCGCCGTTCCGCAATATGCTTCTCGCGTAGCGTCACGGCCATGCCCACCGCGAGGGTAAGAATGACAACCAGAGTGGCAGCCACCCCCGCCGTGTGACGGCCCATAAACTTGCCGGCACGATAGCTCCATGAATCCTTGCGCGCGATGACCGGCAGTCCGTAAAGATGACAGCGAATGTCCTCCGTGAACTGCTCGACCGAACTGTACCGGCGCTGTGGTTCTTTCCGCAGAGCTTTGAGAACAATGTTGTCCAGATCTCCGGCGAGGCGGCGGTGCAATTTCGCGGTGGAGCCTTCCCGAGTTCGACTGATCTCTTCGGGCGTGATGCGAGTAACGACGCCGTTTCGCGACTCTTCGGCGTCTTTGAGAATGACTGTGCTTGGTCGCTCGGGCTCCAGTTCACAGATGGCCCGAGCAAGGTCCCGCCCTGTGGCCGGCCGCCCCTGATAAGGTGAGTGCCCTGTCAGCAACTGGTAGAGCACCACTGCCAACGAATACACGTCACTTGCGGTCGTGATGGGTTCCGCACGAACCTGTTCCGGACTGGCATACTCCGGAGTCAACGGGTTGAGCAGGGTGGCTTCTGAATTCGAGGAGGGATCTAGGATTTTCGCGATCCCAAAATCCAGAAGTTTCGGAATCCCATCGGCAGTCACCAATATGTTGCTGGGCTTGAGGTCGCGGTGAATGACCAGGCGCTGGTGCGCGTACTGCACTGCAGCGCACACCGGTCGGAAGAGTTCCAGACGCTCGGTGACCGACAACGCGTGCTCATCGCAATGGCGGTCGATCGGCGTGCCTTCAACCAACTCCATTACGAGGTAGGGGATGCCATCTTCGGTGGTTCCGCCGTCGAGAAGGCGCGCAATATTGGGATGATCAAGTGAGGCCAGGATCTGACGCTCGTGCCGGAAGCGTTTGAGCACTGAGGTTGTGTCGAAGCCGCCGCGAACGAGCTTGACTGCCACTTGTTTCTCGTACTGCCCGTCGATACGGGCGGCTCGATAAACCTCACCCATGCCCCCGTGACCAATCTGTTCCAGGAGTTGATAGACGCCGACACGACGGCCCACACGGGAAGGAGGCCGGTCGGCAGCGGCCCCGGGCATCTGTAATACGAGGGCGGTCCGACCGAGAAAGCCGCTCTCTGCCTGCTGATGGTGATGGAGAAGAGTCTCGACCTCATCCCGAAGGTCGGGATCGCCATTGCACGCTTGATCCAGGTAAGCTGGTTGCTCGACGTTCTTGAGAGCGAGCGCTCCATTCAGCACTTGTTTGACATGCTGCCACCTTTCCGGGTTCATGCGCTGTGCCCCCGGGAAATCTCGCGGTGCAACCATGCGCGGGCAGAAGTCCATTCGCGCGATACCGTCGCTGGCGAGACGCCTAGCACTTCGGAGGTGTCCTCGATTGAAAGCCCAGCGAAGAAGCGCAATTCGACAATGAGGCTTTGCTGAGGATCCAGGTCGGCCAAGTTTTTCAAAGCGTCGTCGAGCATGATTACGTCAAGATTCATCGGCTGAGGGGCTTGCAGGCCCTCCTCGAGTGTGACTTTGCAGACGTCGCCTCCGCGCTTGGCGGCGCCGTGACTGCGAGCGTACTCCACCAGGATCTGCCGCATCACGCGCGCAGCGACGCCAAAGAAGTGAGCCCGATCTTGCCAGGCAGGGATGTTATTGCCGACGAGCCGCACATAGGCCTCGTGCACCAGGGCGGTGCTTTGTAAGGTGTGGTCTGAGCGCTCCCGCTGAAGATAGTGGTGAGCGATCTGGCGGAGTTCCGAATAGACGAGTGGGACCAAAGCGTCCAGTGCGACTTGGTCGCCGCCACGCCAACGCTCAAGCAGATCGGTGATCGGTTCGGAGGAGTCGCGTCCCACAGGTTCGGCCCCGAGCGCCCGGGGGTGGCGCGTTGGATTGGTAGCATAACCTCTTGATGTTTCGGTGTCAATCCATTGAAAAGAGGCTGGTTAGGAGCCATTAAATTTTCACTCATGCGTTCCCGCGGTGATGATTCCGCATTGCGCCAAGGTCGAGGGTGTCCTCCCCCGAAGGGAGAAAAATCAAAAGATAGTCTGAGCCCGTGAGGAGAAACGCTTTCGTTTTTCGCATAACCATACAGGAGGAGCAGTCGCGCCCTGGCCGGCGAGCGTTGGGGGAGCTGGCCGGGGACCTCCCATCGATTTTGACTGCTCCAGGCCACAACTAGAGCAAAAGGAGTTGCATATGCGTTCCCACTGTTTGCGACCGCTCTTCTCGATCCTGACCCTGCTGGCGCTTGCGACGGCGACCCAGGCGCAAGATCTGCACATTAAGAAGAACATCTCGGTTGTTGGAAATGTCGTGTCCACTTCCGATACTTCCATTAAAGGTGCCAGAACCAGAGAAGTGAACCAGGGGCCTGCCGGAACCACCGTCACTCTGCGGCAATGCGACCTCAAGCGCACCGTGACCATCAACGAGTCGGCTCAGACGTACCACGTGGCGAACGATCCGCAGGACGCCGCGGCGGCCCGTGCTGCGGCGTTAGCAACCGGCGCCCCTGTCCCGGAGATGACGGGGGGCAAGATTGACGTTACCACCTCCATTACGGACACCGGCGAGCGGAAGCAGCTGTACGGGTACGCAGCACGTCACCTGAAGGTGAAGGTCACTCAGGAAGCTTCGCAAAATGCCTGCACGCAGGTACATCAGAGCTTCAATATTGACGGCTGGTACGCGGACGTGAGCAAAGAACTGGCCGGTTGCAATCAGTTGGCACCGCCGGTTCGTCCGGCACAGGGTTGCCAGGATTCGATCGTGGAACACCACAGTGGCACCGGGAAGGCCGGCTACCCGTTATCTCAGACGATCACCATGCCCGGTGCGGATGGGACCCCTACGACCGTCACAATTGCGGTGTCGGAACTTAGCAAACAGACACTGGATCCCGCGCTGTTCGACGTACCGGCGGGATACCGCCAGGTCAACTCGCTGGCGGAACTGAACGGAGGGCCGACGCCACCGCAAATGGCACAGCAAGCGCCGACCTATACTCCGCCGGCTCAGCAAATGGCTCAGGGGCCCGCTACGGGACGGCAGTCAACACCCTCAGCCGCCCAGATGATGAACCCTGCGACACAGATGGCCATGCAGAAGAACGCATGGGCGCAAGCTCAACAAATGGGCATGGCGGGAACTATGCCTAACATGGGTGGAATGGGGCAGGGTGGAATGCCTGGCATGGGGATGCCTGGAATGGGGGGCAACCAGGCGGCGAGTGCACCGCTAGCGGCACCGCAGACTCTGGGACCAAAGGCACCGGGAAAAATCCGGATTGGAGTTGCGCCTCCCGACGCTCAGGTAGGCCAGGGCAGCAATGCGGGAGCAGACTATAGCACCCCCATCCGCAACGCGATGGTTGCACTGATGAGCGGTCCAGCCGTGGAAATTGCGGCACTCGACTCGCATATTGCCATGCAACTGCAGGCGGAGGCGCAGCAGAAGCAGTGTGACTACGTTCTGTATTCCAGTGTGGCCGTGAAACACGGGGCCAGCGGTGGCTTCGGGAAGTTCATGAAGATGGCGTCTCCAGTTGCGAGCATGACGCCCGTAGGCATGATGGCCCACGGAGTCGGAAGCGCAGCGGCAGCTACGGCGGCTAGTGCGGCAGCTTCGGCAGCTGCGCAAGCGGCCCAGCAGCAGGCCATCAGCCAACTGGCCGGATTTAATGGCCAGATCAAGTCCAAGGATGACGTGACTGTGCAATACCAGCTCGTCCAAACCGGACAGACTGCGCCGATTGTGCAGAATGTCTTGCAGGGGAAAGCAAAGTCAGACGGTGAGGATGTCCTGACACCGCTGCTGACTCAGACCGCTAACACGGTTCTGACGCAGGCTAGCAAGAAGTAGGCCGCTAAACTGCCGAAGGCTGGGCGTCCTCTTTTAAGGCTAGCGCGGGAACCGCGGGCAATTTGGAGGGGACGCCCGTTTTTTGCGCTTCGAGAGATCCACGCCCCCACCAACCAAGCGGTTGCCGGGCGCAACCGGCGTGGTGTCGCGGTCACGGTGGCGAGAGATGTCGCCACGCTTGCCTGATGGGCGCGGGATAGGCGCCGCGGCCTGCCGCGTTTGTAAAAGTTTCTCCTCCCTCGCGGATGGCGATTCTTGCCGCCTGATCGCCGCAGCCGGAAAACGTGTACAGCGTAAGTCTTTATGACACCTGCGCATAGGCAGAACACCACTCCGCCGTCGAAAACCGAAATGCCAACCTCACCGCGTCGAGCGCGGCCGGCGTTTGCTCTTCCGTCTAGAAAAGGCTTGGATTACGGCGAAGGATGGTTTATTTTTGCGGCCAGAAAATTTAGGAACCTGGAGGCTTCGGCATCTAGGAACGTGTGGGTGCCGAAGGTCTCGTGGGGTCAAGCCGTTGACGTAGCGGGTCCGAAAGCGGCTCAGTGCGGGGCTAGTGGCTCGGTTCCCCTGTGCTGGAACCCTTGGTGGATGATGTCTCCAGATTTCCAAGAGGATTCCCAGCCGTGAAATCTCCTCACTACCTGCCCATCCTGCTGATGTTTTCGCTGAGTACTGCCTTGCCGATTTGCGCCTCGGATGCGGCGACTGCTGCCCGTTCAGACGGCGCCGCTCCGCAGTCTTCGGGAGCACCTCCCTCCTCGGCAAGCGTCACGATTCCTGGGCCGTTGCGCTCCTTTCTTCGCATGGCCGGAATCAGCCAAAGGATTCCGCCTGAGGCAGTATTACCGCTGCTGGCCCGCAACGTCTTCTCGCAAGGTTATGTGGGATCGAACCGGCCTACGGAGTTTCTCATCCTGTTGACCCGTTACGTCCAGCAGGCGAGAGAGTTGGCGAGTCTTGCCGGTCCAGACGGGAAGATTCACGTTACGAACTGCGACGACGCGGGCCCCCTCCTGCATGTGCTGGGATACCGCCCGCGAGAGGATTGTGGACAGAGCACGGCGTCGCTTGAGACCGCGGACGCGGAAAGAGCTTTCCTGACGATCGATTCTGGGTTCCCTCTGCCTCAGTTGGAGCAAACGCTGCAAGGAAGAGGTCCGTTCGCGTACCCGTACCCAGGAACCTCGTTTTCCGTATTTCTCACTACGAACGACTGGACCACGGCGGGCAAGAAAGAGAATCCGGAAAACAAGGACTTGATCGACACGCTTTTGCACGATCCTGCCGTGGCCCGGCTGTACTGGGCTTTCTCGCACCTCGATCCAGAGACGAGCGGGGTGTTGTGGCGAACGGTCGGAGTGAAGAAGCTGGTTCCTTATTCGGCAGTACTCAATTTTTATGGAAGCCATATCTGCATTCGCTCGGGA
>Ga0307471_100001285_pt1 | contig 13684 bp, 13 predicted proteins | sample atmos_gasesAM3C__2_FD_204566 | JGI IMG/M metagenome (GOLD analysis project Ga0307471, IMG submission 204566) | Hardwood forest soil microbial communities from Morgan-Monroe State Forest, Indiana, United States - atmos_gasesAM3C_515 | ecosystem: Environmental > Terrestrial > Soil > Temperate... | reverse complement strand
CGCACTCGCACTGACGATTGCGCAACTCCCGGTAGCCGAATATTTACGCATGCCAGATCCACGGCTGCTTGCCGTATTCGCTTTGGGTATGGCCTTCTACACGCCGCTGGGCGTAAAGCGCGGCAATATGCAGGGACTGTGCGCGTTTGGAGCGCTGTCTCGCAACTTCATTCTCGAGGCTACTTCCAAACTTGCGATCGCAATCGTGTTGGTGGAACTTGGTTATGGAGTCATGGGAGCGGTCGGAGCGATTTCAGCTTCCATAGTCGCGGCAATGCTGATTGCAGGACCAAAGGCTTCGATCGCGGTTGACGACGAGCGTGATGAGGTGATTCCGGCATCATTCCGCGAAGGCATGCAGGCGATCGTTTTCTTCGTCGGTCAGGTCATCATCAACAACATCGACATCATCCTGGTAAAACACTTCTTCACGGCTGAGCTTGCGGGACTCTACGCTGCCGTAGCCCTGGTTGGCCGAGTGCTGTACTTCGCTGCCTGGTCTATCGTGAGCGCAATGTTCCCGATAAGCGCAGCCGCAAAAGATGACGAGAACAAGCACGTCCTGTTTCTGCCACTGCTGATCGTGCTGCTGATGTCGCTCGCATTCATCGCTGTTCTCGCATTGTTCCCCGGCTTCATCATTCATTTAGTTCTGGGCGAGGGCTTCCGATCGGCAGAGCCGTTGCTGAGCTTATACGCTGCTGCAACCGGACTCTACGCCCTTGCGGTTGTCCTGATGACCTATGAAATGTCGCGAAAGATCGCGAACACGGGTTGGCTGCAATTGCTCTTCAGCGGAGCACTGGTTTTCCTGATTTACAGGTTCCACTCCAGTCTGCGACAAGTAATCGTTGTGCAGATCGCGCTTATGGCGCTGATGCTGCTGTTAGTTTCACTCCCATTTTTACTTTCCATCGGACGTCTCCGATGGAAGGAGTCCATATGATTCTCGAGCGCCGCGTCACCGAGGCAGAAGTTATTGCCGAGTTTTTGAGGAATGAGTTCTATCAGAAGGAATATGACAAGGATCGACAGGAGTTCGAACCAATCGTCCTCGATCCTGACCTGGCCGATGACGCACAAAACGTCGTTCGGCGTGCCTTGCTTTATCGAAGACGCGGACATATGTGGCGCGAGATACCCACGGACACAATCTGGCACGAGGCCAAGATCGACGCCGACGATCTGAAGCGCATTCGGGTGTTTCCACGGGCCCACTGGCGCAAGATCTCCGATGGCAGCTTCTTGTTGAGCGAGATCGTCAGGCGTATCCGCGAATCTGCAATTGGCAAGAACGATCCCGCTTTCCTGAAGATTCAGCTCCTGCGCTACCGATTGCAATGCGACTCAGTAAATTCGACGGTGTTGCTCATCGGCGTCGACGAGGAGCTGCCATTGACGATTCTCGAAGGAAACCATCGACTCGCGGCCGCGATGCTGGTGTCGCCGCAATTGGTACATACCGGCTTCCGCATGATCTGCGGCCTCTCGCCACGTATGTACGAGTCCTGCTGGTACGACACCAACATTCCTACGCTGTGGACTTACGTGAAGAATCGACTCAACAATCTCATAGACAGGGAAGCCGATGTTGAGCGCGCTCTTGCCGGTGAGGGAGGGAACACGTCTCCTGCCTTCGCCAGGACAATTAAGACTCAGAAGATGCAAGCGAAGTAGCTCCTAAGCCCCTAAGCTCGGCAGCGAAGTCGTTCACTTGGCTTTCGTCCTGCATCCCTCGCCGAGGATTCGGAACCTGCACTGTTTCGAGGCTTAGCAGCTCAGAAGCTCAGAAGCTGTTCCAACCTGCTGCTCTCGTTACGCATCTCTCAAGAGGACGTCCGATCTGTTCCCAACTCCGGAGTTGTTATGTCTCTGAAGCAAATTGGTTCGCGGTATCTGGCTCTTATTCTTTCGGCGCTTCTGTGCAACGTGCCGCAGTACGTCGCTGCCCAAGCTGCGACTTCGACGGCGCGGGCCGCGCAGTCGTCACAGGAGCAGAGTTCGCAAAACACGGATTCGAATGCCCAGCAGAAGGAAACTCCTTCCGCTGATCAGCAAAATGGACCCACGCGTTTCGATCCGGCTCAGGCTCCGCTGGCCCCGGTTCCTAGCGCGCGTCCCTCTGAGACCAGCACCGTGCCACCCGATGCTCCAAGCGAAGTGCAGCGCACTCAGCAAACGCAGTCCACGGCAAGCAATCCCGAACCGAGCCCAGCGCAACCGCAGCGCCAGAATCCGCTCGGCACAGCAACCGCGCAGCAGGGAGCCACGCGGGGTGGAGTTGCGTCGCGGCCGGCGGGTGAAGCTATTGCGCCCGCAAAACAACGCCAAGTGCATTCGCTGCTGATCAAATTGGGGTTGGTGGCGGCAGGGGCAGCTGCCGTCGGAACCGTGGTTGGACTCACGCGTGGTACATCGAGCGTCCCTCCGGGAGCACGCTAGTTCGATTCTCATAATTCTTTGTAAGGAAGTGGGCCAAAGTGAGTATTAGGTGTCCGCTATTGATTAGCTTCTCCGGACTCGACGGCGCCGGCAAGAGTACACAAATTGAAAATCTTCAGGAACGTCTGGCTGCCGCTGGGCTAAAGGTGCGCCTCCTCACTCTTTGGGACGATATCGTCGTAATGACGCGCTACCGCGAAGGTTTTGTGCATAGGGTCTATGGAAGCGAGAGAGGCGTGGGCGCGCCGGACAAGCCCGTAAAACGCCGCGACAAGAACGTTCGCGCCTGGTATCTCACAATTGCGCGTTACGCGCTATATCTGCTCGACGCCATTCACCTCCGCATAACTGTGCAGAGGGCGCTCAAGTCGGGTTATGACATCGTAATTGTTGACCGCTATATCTACGACGAGCTCGCGAACCTTCCGCTCACGCGCCCAATGACCCTGGCGTTTCTCCGGTTCGTACAGAGAATCGCGCCCGTGCCGGATATCGCTTATTTGCTCGACGCGGATCCCGAAGCCGCGCACAAACGCAAGCCGGAATATCCAGTCGACTTCATGCACAGGTGCCGCGTCGCATATCACCGCCTCGCAGCTCTGCTGGGCACGATGACTATCATTCCGCCTCTGCCATTAGCGGAAGCAAAGATGGCAGTCGTCACAGTCTGCGATAAGACCATTCTGGCACGGGAACTGGAGATCGCGATTGAACCGCCAAAGCGCGGAGTCGGGGCTCCTGCGGCTTAAGCTTCACTTAAGCCTGTTACTTACTTCAACGCTATGGGAGCTGGCTCAATGTCCTCGACATCCACGAAGTCTGTTGGGTACTTGCCCGTATAGCAAGCCGTACAGTAAGTAACATTCTCGCCCTCAGCGCAGGCGCGCTTGAGGCCTCCGAGCGAGAGATACGAGAGCGAGTCAGCGCCGATGTACTCGCGAATCTCCTGCACCGATTTATTGGCGGCGATCAGGTGCTTCTTGGAAGGAGTATCCACTCCATAGAAGCAAGGGGAAATCGTCGGGGGGCACGAAATGCGCAAGTGAACTTCGGTCGCACCCGCGTCCCGCACCATGCGGACGATTTTGCGACTGGTGGTGCCCCGCACGATGGAGTCGTCGATCAAAACCACCCGCTTGCCCTTCAGCAGATGTTGCACGGGATTCAGCTTCAGGCGAACTCCGAAATCGCGCACCCGCTGCTCGGGCTCGATGAAGGTGCGGCCAACGTAGTGATTGCGAATCAGGCCGAAGCTGAACGGAATACCGCTCTCATTTGAGTAGCCGACAGCCGCAGTAACGCCCGAATCGGGAACCGGGACGACCAGGTCGGCATCTACCGGAGCCTCGCGCGCAAGCTCGCGCCCCAACGCCTCGCGGCTTTCTTGCACTGGACGGCCGAAGATCACACTATCGGGACGAGAGAAGTACACGTGCTCGAAGATGCAGCTTGATTGGGCACGCGGCGCGGCGAAGATACGCGAGTACACCCCCTCAGTGCCGACGATTACGAGCTCTCCTGGCTTAACGTCACGCTCGTAATGCGCGCCAATCAAATCGAAGGCGCAGCTTTCTGAGGCAAAGACGATTGCAGGACCACCCGACGCGCTCGGCAACGTTGCCATCGAGAGCGGACGGAATCCGTGTGGATCGCGCGCGGCAAAGATGCGGTCGCGCGTCATCAGCACAAGGGAAAAGGCGCCTTCAATTCGCCTGAGGGCATCGGCGATCGCATCCGGCAGAGTCTGCTCTTTCGATTGTGCGATCAGATGCACGACTACTTCTGTGTCACTCGTAGTCTGGAAGATCGATCCACTCTGTTCGAGCTGGCGGCGCAGGATGTGCGCGTTTACCAGGTTCCCGTTATGGGCCAAAGCGATTGCGCCCTTGTTGCACTCTACACGAATCGGCTGTGCGTTCAGCAGCGCGGAGTCTCCAGTGGTGGAGTAGCGCGTGTGCCCAATCGCCAGCGAACCTGGCAATCTACCGAGGACATCCTCGGTGAAGATGTCTGCCACGAGCCCCATGGCTTTGATGTTGTGCAGACGCACCAGATCGGAGCTGGCTATACCGGCCGATTCCTGCCCGCGATGCTGAAGGGCGTACAGCCCCAAATAGGCAAGCTTCGACGCCTCCGAGTGGCCATGCACGGCCATCACGCCGCATTCGTCGTGAAATTTATCCGATTTATCGATGATCGACATTAGCCCAGATTCCGACGGCACGCTCGAAGCTACTTATCCAGCAGCTCCGGTACGAGCTTCTCTGGCACGTCCGAGTGTAAGGCGCATTCAAGGGCCTGAGCCCATACATTTTTTGTATCGGCGATATAAACCGAAATCGCGTCGGAAGAGCTGCGCCGGATGACGAGCTTCTCGCCGCCGGTTCTGCCCAGGAACTGTGCCTGAATTGTGTACTTTGCCGCCACCTGTTGGATGGTCTGGCGATCGCCTGGGACGCACGAAACGAGCACACGGCTGGCTTCCTCACCGAAGAGGGCGATCTCCAAGGGCTCTGGGCCTTCGGGCAAATGCAACGCCGCCCCGATTTCGTGGCGGAAGCATGACTCCGCTGCCGCCACTGCCAAACCGCCGTCAGAGCAGTCATGGGCGGACTCGATCAGACCCTTTTCAATCAGCTCCAGAACGCACTTCTGCAGCGAGGCTTCTGACTTGAGATCCAGGGCAGGCGGTTCTCCCCAGAGAGATCCAACGATCTCCTTGGCGTACTCAGACGAGCCAAGCTGGCGATCATCGTAAGGAGCTGTGGCGCCGGAAAGCAGGATCACCTCGCGTCCTGGAGACTGGAAGTATGGTGTTGCCGTGCGGCGAATGTCGTCGACGATGCCGACAACCCCAAGCACTGGTGTCGGATAAATTCCTTCGCCGAGGGTTTCGTTGTAGAGACTCACATTGCCGCCGGTAATCGGAGTCCCCAGGGCGGTACACGCCTCGGCTAACCCGTCTATCACCTCCGAGAATTGCCACATGATGTGCGGCTTCTCCGGATTGCCAAAATTTAGGCAGTTTGTCGCTGCAACCGGTAGACCGCCCGCACAGGCGACCTTGCGCGCAGCTTCTGCGACAGCATGCATCGCTCCCAATTTGGGATTCAGATAGCACCAGCGGCCATTCCCGTCGAGCGACATCGCCAGTCCACGCTGAGTGTTCTTGATGCGCATCACACCGCCATCGCCGCCGGGACCCTGCACGGTATTGGTTTGCACCATGGTGTCGTACTGCTCGTGAATCCAGCGCTTCGAGCAGATGTTCTGGGAGGCGAGCAGCCGCTTCAGGACGCCTGTCAGGTCAGCATTCGCGCCAAGCAGAACGTTTGCGGGCTTGTCCTTCGCCACCGGGGCAGACCATGGCTGCATTGGGCGTCGATACACTGGAGCATCATCCGTGAGCGAGGTGTTCGGAATGTCGGCAACGATGTTTCCGTGCTCGAGCACACGCATGCGCGGTTCGTTGATCACACGGCCGATCGTCACTGCGTCCAGTCCCCACTTCTCGAACACGCGGAAGACTTCGTGCTCGCGTCCGCGCTCGGCGACCAATAGCATCCGCTCCTGAGACTCGCTGAGCATGATCTCGTACGCCGTCATTCCGGTCTCGCGTTGTGGAACCTCATCCAGCTCAATCTCGATTCCCACGCCACCGCGCGCACCCATCTCGCAAGTCGAACAGGTAAGACCTGCGGCGCCCATGTCCTGGATACCGACCACAGCGCCCGTCTGCATAGCTTCAAGACATGCCTCCAGCAGAAGTTTTTCCAGAAAGGGATCGCCCACCTGAACGTTCGGACGCTTCTGCGCCGATCCCTCTTTAAACTCCTCGCTAGCCATGGTTGCGCCATGAATGCCGTCGCGTCCCGTCTTCGCGCCGACGTAGATCACCGGATTGCCCTCACCCGAAGCCTTGGCGTAGAAGATTTCGTTCTTGCGCACTAATCCAAGCGCGAACGCATTTACCAACGGATTCCCGAAATAGCACTCCTCGAACTTCGTCTCACCACCAAGATTGGGCACACCAAAGCAATTGCCATACGAAGCAATGCCGCTCACGACCCCTTCCAGAATGGAATGATTCTTGTGGATTAGCTTCTTAGCTTCTAAGCCTCTAAGCTTCCGAGTGGGAGAGTACGCAGGACTCTGCGCTTGGCTCTCACTGTTCCCCGTTCCTTGTCCCCTGTCCGCTGTCCCCGGAGACTTCCTCCGATCCACAATCCGTCCAAAGCGCAACGAATCCATCACCGCTAACGGACGCGCACCCATGGTGAAGATGTCGCGCAGGATCCCACCAACTCCAGTGGCAGCGCCCTGAAAGGGCTCGATATATGAAGGATGGTTGTGCGACTCGATCTTGAAAGCGCAGGCCCACCCATCGCCGATGTCGATGACGCCGGCGTTCTCTCCGGGTCCCTGTACCACGCGCTCGCTCTTGGTAGGCAGCCGCTTTAGATGAACTTTCGACGACTTGTACGAGCAGTGCTCGCTCCACATCACGCTGTAAATGCCCAGCTCGGTTATAGAAGGCTCCCGGCCGAGCGCCTGCACAATGCGCTCATATTCTTCAGGAGTAATGCCATGCGTCTTCAACAGCTCGGGGGTGGCCCGACAAGGAAGCGGAGGAGTCTGAAGCGATTGGGTGGCCATTTCGGGGGTAAATCTATTTTCTCACGGAATGAACCTGCCAGCTTCGGGCCGCTGGCTGCTAGATAAACCAAACCCAAGAGGTTGCAGCTAGAAGCTAATAGCTTGTTTTTCCACCTCGATAGCCAGATCCGGACGCAGCCGGAACAGCCCTTCCAGGTGGTACGCTACCCGCTCCAGCGGAATCGAAAGATACTCACCGGTCTCGAGGAATCCGCGGACGTATAGCTCCGCGAACCTATGCAGGCCGAGCTCCCGGTACTGCACCACGTGAACAAGTTCGTGGAAGAGTAGCGGGGAAGTGAACTCGTCCTGAGCAACGATGACATCGACGAAGGTAACGGCCGCCATCAGTCGAAACTGCGGCAGATTCTGAAAGCCCCTGCGCTCCAATTCAGCATAAAAGGGAGGATTTTGCAGGTGCTTGACCCGGGTAAGGCGAGCTCCATCGAGAACGTCCGTGGAAAAATGTATTGCCAGTTGCCTCCGCTCAGCGTCGCTCAATGGCCGTGAGCTGGACACATGGGCCCGCCGCTGTTCGTCGATGAATACACCCACACTAGAGATGAGCTCAGCGATCTGTCCGGGGGTTAGTGGGACGCGAGACATACATCGAATATATATCGCGTCGTCTACATACACCTTTGTCCCATATCGGGAAGGCGGAAGCGCAGAATGAGCATGCTATCTGTTTGTGACCCCCAGACCTGCTCCCCAGACGGTTGGAATTTTGTGTCTAGTAATTGGGAATTATTTACCTGGACGAGACGCAGCACAGGATTATCCTTCGCAGACTCAGCAGGTTGAGTTGGCACGGGCCTTGCAATTTTCAGAGGAGACCGGTTCCCCTAAGTTCTTTAACCCTGTCTGTGGAGGACGTATGTTTCAGGCAACCGCAAAGTCTTCTGTTCGTCGATATGCTCGCGCAGAGTCACACGTTGCCGCACGCCGAGCCGGAAACTCCTGTTTTAGGACGTGGTCAACCCCGGCACTGCTTGATTATTTCCAGAATGAGATGGCCTGGAGCGCGAGCAACCTGCCCGATCCTTCCACGAAACGAGATCGGAACCAGCATGAGGAAGATATGGTAATGGTTCGCGCTGAGCTTCAAGAGTTGTTGCGGCGCGCATACGCTGCAAGGATAGAAAACCGAGGACACGAACCGCAATAAGGACACGACTTACGACAACCAAGCTAATGCCTTGTCCAATAGTTAACTTGCAAGTTTCTCGCGCAACGCCACATAAGCCGACAAGGCTGCGGCTTTGTGATCAGCGGTCCAGGGTGGACCGAGGGTCTTGCCGGCCAGCGCGAGTCTTCGGGTCACGCTTTGGGCAGAAGCTCCAAGTGCGACTTTGGCGATCTCCTCTAGATCGCGTTCTCGATATTTCATTACGGGAATCCTGAGCGATTCGCAGGCGCTCCTCACAACTTCGCGAAAGAGTTCGCCTTCGGCGGTATGAATCAGAGGATGTGATGCTAGTATCTGCTGCAGCGCCGGCAGAGGTCGTCCGGAGGCCAACAGGACGCTGGCGGCCGCAATGCGATATCCACTGTCCTTCAGTGCTTCGACGGCAATTGCTATCGCTTCGCGTGCCAGACGTTCCGATTCGAGACGATATTGCGAAAGATACTTCTCCGCCCCCGCCGGGCCAAGCTGCTCGGCGTGATGGAATGGCTGATTGCCTCGTGGTCCGTCATCATTTGTAACCACAATCCGTCGACGATCGATCACTTCGATCATGTCGCTGACGGCGACCAGGATTCCCCATCCGGAGTGCATGCGAATGCCGAAGGCGGCGCGCTTCATAGCGGATCCTCCGTGCTGGAGTCTATTGCCGCGCTGATTTATCGTCTTGGAAAAATCGGAAGCGTCAACGTTCAGATGGAACTCATTCACAGCGAGTCTTTGAGCAGCCTGCGACATGGTGCGGCGACATTCGGCCTGGAGTAGCGCCAAAGAACTGCGCTACTTCCTTGGTGAGATGCGCCTGGTCGAAGTAGCCGAGATCGACAGCGCGGGCCGCTGACGATTCGTTCGGCTCCGTCTCCATCTGTTCCAAAAACTTCTGGAAGCGGGTAACTCGCGCAAGTGTCTTCGGCGAGAGGCCAACCCAGGTTCGCAGCAGACGCCCCAGCCCACGAGTGCTGAAACCGCAGCATCGAGCGAGTTCCGCAATGCGGATTTGCCCGCCGGTTTGTTCTACGATCTCAATCGCCTTCTGTACGCAAGGATGCATCGAGCCTCCCGCAAGACGCGACAGCATGAGTTCCTCAAGGGCATCGAAGCGCTGATCGACACTCAGAGCCGTTCTGAGACGCTGTTCAAATCGTACAGCTTCGTCCGGGACCAGATCCGCCAACTTCCTGCGTTCGCCGACCAGCTCGTGCACGGAAGTTCGCGTGAAGAGAAATGCCGCGCCGGGTTTGAGGCGCACACCGAACAGGGAATGTCCTATCGATGGAGTTCCTTCGCGGGGCACAAGCCGTGGACCGATGAAGTAAGACTCAGCCGGCGCATCTTGCCGCACAATGATGGAGATGCTGGTGCAGGCGTCAGGAAATGTGCGGAATCGCGTGCCCTGCGCGATGTCAACCCACCAGAAGCATCCGAGAAGTGGAACGAGCTGAGGAGCGGGGCGTCGGGTACGCAGTTCCGCTCCTTGAACCATTGCGCTGGCGGCATTCACGCCGATATTCTACTGCGCCGCGGAAGCCGCCATATCCACGGGTTCGAGAGCCCCGTTGATCCGCACCTGGCCGCCAGTAACTCGCATTTTGCGTTGCCACAAGCGATAGCCGGCCTTCCTTAGCGCGACGGTATGGTCTCCGGGCTCGAGTTCGAGAACCGCCGGAGCGTTGCCCATGAAAGCTCCATCGACCTCGATTTCCGCGCCATCGGGATTCGACGCGATACTCAATTTTGCGCGACCGTTGGCTACCTCATCTTTCAAGCGCAGATCGGCGGAGCGCATTTCTGCCCCGTGCGCCTGCCAATGCGTGTTGATGGATTCGCAGGCGTCCTGCACTGAGTTGCCCAGCGAGCGCGTGGAGTGGCTGACGACGAGGTCTCCCGACCGGCGGTCAAAAACTGCAACTTTATTCTTGCGCGAGACGATTGACTTGCCGCCCTCATGGTCAAGAACCACGATGTAGTCAGCCGCTTCCTTCTTGTTGTTGATGACGACCTGGTTGCAGCGTTCACCGAAAGTTTTGATAATTTCGGCGGTTTGCGGACGGGCACCGCCACTCCCGGTGGCGCCAAAGCCATCAACCGAGCCTCCGCCTGCGGCGCTGACTTCCCATGACTGGCTATCGGTGACGAAGACGCGAGCTGCTCGATATGGCGCAGACTCTTGCTCGGCCCTCGGTTCGGCGCCAGAAAGTTGGAGACACGCGGCGGAGATGACTACGGCTGGCACGAGAAATCTGGATAGCATGAGATTTTCCTCGCACAGGTAAATGGAGGGAGACGGACATCCCCTTTTTCGGATAACCCCGCTTTCCCGAATTTGTTTCGTACAACCAGAGTCGGTACCGGTAAGGTTTCAGGCTGCCGTCGGCTGAGATGGAGCGGATGTGTTCTCGCGATCTCCAGGCAAGATCTCGCGGAGCGCCCAGTCGATGCGGCGAACTGCATCTTGAATTGTGTTGAGCTGTTGTTGCTGATCTTGCGAGTAGGGAACGTACATGATGGGCTGGAGAGCGTTGCGCACGTGATGGTTCATCAGCTCGATCACTTGCAGTTTTCTGACGAGTTCTCTTTCTCGGCGCCGCTCATACAAATACACGACCAGACCGAGTAGTAGGGCAGCCGCGATGTTGTCCACCCAGAGCGCCCAGCCGGCAATGCTCTCCTGCCGCTGGAGAGCCTCAACCAGGATTCCAAGAACGAACGAGGCGATGGGCAACACAACGCTGAACAATGCTTTGCGGTTCGAGCGAACTCTGTTCGAAGACATGCGAACTATTATCCGGGAAGTAACGCGGAATGCCAGGGTGATATTGCTGGAAGAAACCGGGTACGAACAGGCACTCTACCGATTTCCATAGAGCTACTCCCCCATCTCTCCAAGAATCCGGAATTTTTATCATGCAAAACGTAATGTTTTGTTAAAGATGCGGCTGGCCATTTAGTTGCTTCAATTGCGGCAAAGGGAGGAGCATGAACCAGGAGATTTCCATCTCGTACAGGGCAGTCAAGTCGAAGATATACAAGCTCATTGATGCCTTGGTCGAAGGCGAAAAAAACGAAGCCGAAGTGCAGGAATCAATCCAGCGCTGGTGGAAGATGGTTCGTCCCGACGATCGCGCCGTCGCCGAAAAGTATCTGGCGATGGTATTGAACCGGTCGAATGCCAGCCTGCTCGCGATCCGCGACGGCGTTCATTCCTACGAACATTTCGGGGTGCGGCACGATTCGATTTCGCGCGTCGGGAACCGGCAACCTGCGGCCTGAATCCTTAGTAGAGAGAAATTACAAGGCGGACTGAAGAGTCCGCCTTTTTCGTTACTCCCCTTTGCGCTGGGCCACTTGGGAATCCGTAGCCGATCCCATCCTTAGCCAGCCACCCGTTCAGTGTGCGGTTCTTCGCCCGTCTGCAGGCGCTCCAGCTCGGCGTAGATGCCTCCATCGCGAATGAGCTTGTCATGAGTGCCGCGTTCGGCCAGCCTTCCATCTTTGATTACAAAGATCACGTCTGCCGAACGCACCGTGGAAAGGCGATGGGCAATGGTGATGACTGTCTTCCCCGCCATGAGACGATCGAGCGCTTCGTATACCAGCTTCTCTGAACCAGCGTCGAGATCTGAAGTAGGCTCGTCGAGAATGAGTATGGGCGTATTGCGAATGACAGCTCGGGCGATCGCTACGCGTTGGCGCTGCCCGCCAGAGAGCGTCATCCCGCGCTCGCCGACGATTGTGTTGTAGCCCTCGGGCATGCGGTCAATGAACTCCGAAGCATTCGCGAGTTCAGCCGCACGAATAATTTCGTTGCGCGTTGCCTCCGGCTTTCCATAGGCAATGTTCTGCCAAACCGGTCCGTGGAAGAGAACGGTTTCCTGCAGAACGAAGCTGATCTGTTGCCGCAAAGACCTTTGCTTGAAGCGGCGCACGTCAACTCCATCGATCTTTACGGTTCCGGATGTTGGATCGTAGAACCGCGGAATAAGGCTGATAATCGTAGTCTTGCCTGCGCCCGTAGGACCAACGAATGCGGCGACTTGTCCTGGCTCAATGACCAGGGTCAAATCCTCCAGGATCGGCGACTCAGGTGAATAGGAGAAGCTCACACGATCGAATTCTATTTTGCCCTTGAAGCGTGGCGCAGGCTTCGCTTTGGTCAGGTCTTTTACCTCGCGCTCGGTTTCGAGGATCTCCTGGATGCGTTCGTAGCCGACGAGAGCTTTGGAGTATGAGTCGGTCATCTTCGATAGCTCCTGCATCGGCTTGTACATCTTAGTGAGGTACTGGATGAAAACGACCAACGCGCCCGCAGTGATAGCTCCGCTTAGAACCATACGCCCACCAAACCACAGGACGAGAAACGTACCGACGGCCACGATAATCTGCACAATGGGCGCAAGCTTGGCTTTTAAGCTTCGTGCACGCAGTGCGATTTCTACGCCCTCCAGGCTCTCTTCTTCCAACCGCTTCGACTCGTAGTCTTCGCGGGCGAAAGCCTTCACCACGCGGATTGATCCCAGCACCTCCTCGATTACCGAAACGATCTCACTCTCCTTCTTGCGCACTTCGCGGGACGCTTTCTTGATGCGTCGTGTGTAGGTGTAGACGATTCCGAACAGCGCGGGCGAAATCGAGAGCGCGATCAACGTGAATTGCCAGTTCAGGCAAAACATCACTACGACCATACCCACAAGAGTGATCATGTTGATGAAGACGCCTAACAGTCCAGAAGTAATGAAGCTCTGGATGGAATCGATGTCGCTGGTCACCGTGCTGATCAGATCGCCAGTGCGCTTTTGGTCGTGGTACGCGAGCGACATGCGCTGCAGATGCGAATACAGAGAACGGCGAAGGTCGTGAGTTACCCACTGGCCGACACTAGTGGTGAGGTATTTCTCGGCGTAAGAGGATATGGCATCGAGAATCGCGATGCCGATCACGGCCACGCAGGCGAACTTCAGTATTGCAATTGGATCGTAGCCCGCAACGTTGTGAATAAAGCCGTTCAGCCAGCCGTTTGACTTCTTGCTGTGTAGAACATTATCCAGAACGATCTTCAGAGGCCAAGGCTCGAGGAGATTCGCCGCCGACTCCCCGATAACCGCCAGCAGTCCGAGAACGAGCCCGCCAGTGTGCGGATGAAGGAGTGTACGAATCGTCAGCCGCTTGGGCGAGAGCGGCTTCCCCGACAACTTGCCGTTATGTACCAGCCCGCTTGTAGACACACAAATCCCGCACCTCCCCGCAAAGGGCGGAGGCTTCTCTGAAATCGCCACAGCTGCTCTGGTTAGATGCGGTTTGAGTGCGTAATATCAGCCTGAACCTTGGAATCAAGCAAAAAGCTCACTCAGATGCATGCAGATTTAAGGATTCACGCAGACTTTAGTGGCGGGTGACGCTAAG
>Ga0307471_100001284_pt1 | contig 13686 bp, 9 predicted proteins | sample atmos_gasesAM3C__2_FD_204566 | JGI IMG/M metagenome (GOLD analysis project Ga0307471, IMG submission 204566) | Hardwood forest soil microbial communities from Morgan-Monroe State Forest, Indiana, United States - atmos_gasesAM3C_515 | ecosystem: Environmental > Terrestrial > Soil > Temperate... | reverse complement strand
AATAATTTGCTTGACAACCGAGTTATTGCACCCGTTAAATATACGCGTTTATTAAACGCGTTCAATACGGAGGGGGTATGCGCAAGATTCTGGTGTTCGTAGCCCTTTGCACTAGCTCTGGTCTTGCCTGGGGCCAGGAGCGCGGCGGAGTCGTGGGAACAGTGGCGGATCAAAACGGAGCTGTGGTCTCGGGGGCAAAAATCACAGTCACCAATAGCGACACCAGCCAAACGCGGACGGTGACGTCCAGTTCGTCCGGGGACTATTCTGCGCCCAACCTTCCAGTAGGGCTATATAGCGCCACCGCCGAACAACCCGGATTCAAGCGCGCCACGGTCAGCAACATCAAGGTGGACGTTCAGCAGACGGTGCGCATCGACTTTACCCTTCAGGTGGGGCAGGTCACAGATCAAGTGACGGTCACAGGCGTGGTACCCCTCTTGCAAACGGATGATGCCCAAATCGGGGCGCTGATCGAGAATAAACGGGTCGAGGACCTGCCACTCAACGGCCGCAACTTCACGCAATTGGCCTTGCTGGTTCCGGGAACCACGGAGGGAACGTCAGGCAACTATGTTTCCACGTATGGGCTAGGCCCGCGCGGAAGTGGAGTTTCTTTCAGCATTAACGGACAACAATCATCTTTCAATCAGTTCCTTATTGACGGAGTTCCAGCCAAAGAGAACCAGCACGAAAGCAATTCCATCAGCCCATCTATAGATGCCATTCAGGAGTTCCGCGTACAAACCAGCAACTACAGCGCCGAGTTCGGCACGGAGGCGGGCGGCCAGATCAACCTCGTGACCAAGTCCGGGACGAACCGGTATCACGGCACCGCCTACGAGTTCCTCCGAAACGATCTCTTCGATGGCAGTAACTTTTTTTCCGGTGGCACCAAGCCTGAACTGAGGCGTAACCAGTTTGGGGGTACAGTGGGTGGGCCCATCCGCAAAAACAAGACCTTCTTTTTTGGCAGCTACGAAGGCACCCGAATCCGCAAGGGTTTCACCCAGACCGCGTTGGTTCCGAACACGCAAGAAAGAGACGGCGACTTCTCTGATTTGTTGCCGTTGGGGATTGCTATTCACGATCCCGTGACACACGCGCCATTTTCCGGGAACGTCATTCCACCGGGAAATCTGAGTCCGATTGCCACCGCCATATTGCAGGAATTTGTTCCTCTGGCCAACACGGCCCCGCCAGACCAGCCGTTTGATCCCAATCTGGCCACTAACTATGTCTCCAATGACACTAACAAGATCAATGTCTATCAGGCGATTGGCCGCGCCGATCACCACTTTGGTGAGAACGACGCGATATTTGGCCGTTACATCATCGAAGATGTCGACAATATAAGCCCAAAACTGTTTCCGACGGATTCGTTTCATCAGAGGTCGCGCGGTCAGAATGCTGAGTTCAGCTACAGCCATATCTTCAGTTCAAGCAAACTCAATGAGCTGAAGCTGGCTTACAACCGCTTCCGGCAAAACGAAGTTGTAGGCAATGCCTTCCATCGCGACGTCGTCGGCGAACTGGGAATTGCCGGGTTGTGCCAGGAGCCGGCCTGCTGGGGCGTACCGGAAATGGATGTCAGCCCTTATGCGTCATTTGGCGAGCATGGACTCGGGCAGGTAGTCTCCGGACCGCGAGGCTGGCGCAGCGAGGTTTTCCATCTCAGTGACGTCTTCTCCTATATCAAGGGTGCGCACACGATGAAGTTCGGGCTCACGGTGGAGCGGCACCGTGACACCTTCCCGGAAACCATTTTCCCGCGCGGAATATTCGGATTTGACGGGCGGTTCACCAGCGCAGATGGAAACACTCCGAATACCACGGCGGCGCTGGCAGATTATCTCCTGGGCCTGCCACGTAGCAGCCTAGCAAGCATCGACGAGTTTGATCCTCACTTCGCAAACACCGATCTGTACCCCTGGTTCCAGGACGACTGGCGCGTGACGCCCACGCTGACCCTGAACCTGGGATTGCGTTACGAATGGTCGGGCCGGCCAATTTCGGAAAACAACACGATTTCGAACATTGATATCTCCGGCGGCACGGCGCAGCTGGTAACAGCAAAGGACCACAGCCAATTCGGCTTTCCCCGCTCTCTGGTGGACAATGACAACAACAATTTTGCTCCGCGCCTCGGTTTTGCCTGGTCTCCGTCCATGAAACGCTACGTCCTGCGGGGTGGGTACGGAATTTTCTACCAGCGCGAAACTTCCAACTCGTGGATCGACCTGGCCATCAATCCGCCTTTCATCAACCAGACATCTTTCATCCTCGATAGCACGCAGTCCGGATCCTTTGACCTGCACGATCCCTTCGCGCTTGCCCCGCCGATACCCCTGCTGTTCTTCGCGATCGACAGGCACTGGCGGGATGGGTACGTTCACGAATGGAACCTGGACAACCAGTTCTCCATCACTCCGAACCTAATTGTGGACGTTGCGTACGTGGGCAACAAGGGAACGCGTCTGCCCAATTTACTTCCCATCAATCAGGCCGTACCCGGACCGGGGGATGTGCAAAGCCGGAGGCCATACCCGAATTTTGGGTCGCTGAACTTCCGGCTCAGTAATTCGTCCGCCACTTATCATGGGTTGCAAACCCGCGTTGAGCGGCGCTTTGCCAACGGCTTCTCCTTTCTGGCCTCGTACACGTTCGCTAAGACCATCAATGACGCATCGATTTACGAGAACGAGCCGGGCACTCAGAACGTGCGCGATCTGGCAGCGGACAGAGGACTGGCCAGCCAGGATGTTCGTCACCGTCTGGTGGTCAGCTATGTGTATGAGTTGCCGTTCGGTCGCGGCAAGCATTTTGGGGGCTCGGCCAATGGCGTAGCGCAACAATTGATCGGCGGATGGCAAGTGAACGGCATTACAACCTTTCAGACCGGACAGCCGTTTACACCGGTTCTGGGCTTTGACAACGCTGACGTTGGTGATGGAACCGCCCGGCCTGATCAGGTTGGGCATCCGATTCTCTCCAGAGGAGATCGCAGCCTGAATCGCTGGTTCAACACGGGTGCGTTTGCTGCGCCCGCGCCCGGCGCCTTCGGAACTGCGGGCCGGAACATTGTAATAGGCCCGGGACTGAACAACTTCGATTTTTCGGTGCTGAAGAGTTTTGAGTTCAGCGAGGAAAGAGGCCTGGAATTCCGGGCTGAGATTTTCAATGTGTTCAACCATACCAACTTCATCAATGTCGGGAACGTGCTGGGGTCGCCATCGTTCGGCCAGTTGACCTCTGCCCGCGACCCGCGGGACATCCAGTTTGGCCTGAAATTCCTCTTTTGAGGGTTGCATAACCGGGAGTGCAAAGTTGCAACTCCCGGTTATGCTGGCTTAAGCTGCGCTGGCCCAGGTCGGCCAGAGGGGGAATCGACGAACCGATGACCGAGAACGACGCGGGACGATACATGGGCGTACCATGCTGACCCACACTCTATTTTTAGGCGGCCGCAAGAGCCTCCCGTTCCTTTCAATCATTGCCATGGTTGCTTGCCTGGGAGCAGCGGCAAATGCGGAGGCTTCGCTCAAGATAGAAGTATCCAATCGCTTCGCCAGCAATGGGGAGTGTTCGTTCAGGATTACGACGGAGCCATCGGGCCAGTTTGCGAACGTAGGACTTCGGAAGAACTTAACGCTGGATATGCCGGGCTTCAGCGATGTCCAGATTTCCGGTCCGGACGGTCAGGGAAGGGTGCAGGTGAAAGGGAGAATTTCGCGTCCTGGGTTCTATCCCTTTCAGGTGAAATTGAACTGGGAGGGTAAGGACTATTCGGCGAAGGACTATTGCGTGGTCGAAGCGAACGCGACGCAAGGAGCGTTCAACCATGTTGGGTACTATGTGTTTCTGGGACGAGGCGATTTTTGGGATCCCACCCATCAGCTCGCCCTGTGGACCCTGCAAAACTGGAAGACGTTTGCCGATTGGATGGCGGTGCACAAGGCAGATACCTTATTTGTCCTTTTGAATGGTTACACGCTGGCGTATCCCTCGGACAAATACGGGTCGCTGCGCGACAAGTTTTCCAACAACGCACGTTACAGCTTCCTGCGTGAGTTCATCGACTATGCTCACACGCGCGGGATTCGCGTCTACCTCACACTCACGACGGACGATCATGCCGAAGGCTTCGGTAAACTTTATCCGGAGACCGCGCGGATCAACAGATTCGGCTACGCTGGCAGCCGGCGCGCGCTCGCGCTGGAAGACCCAAAGGTGCGGCAGTATATCGTTGATATGGTGCAGGAAACTTCGCGGCTCTACGGCAACGCGGATGGGTTTGTATTCCATCCGTCGGAGGAAGACCCAGACCGGTTCAACGCAGCGACTCTAGCAGCTTTCCGGCAGGAAACGGGTAAGGATCTGACCCGGACCGACAAGGCCGAGCGCTACCGCTGGTACAACCAAAAGTTTGCAGAACTGATGCGTTCTCTCTACGAGACGGCCAGCACCCAGAATCCGAGTTTCGAATTCATCATGTTCAACACCTGGTGGCAGGATGATTACGTTTCGGTATACCGCGAAATGCTGCCGGCGAAGTTCAGGGTTTGCGTCTGGTATTACGACGAACAGGAGGAGAAGACGTTCCGCAAGTGGCCCATCTGGGCTTGGGCGGATAGTTTCGGGGCTGATCGTATTCTGTATATGCCGACGGGGGAAGCGTTTCTTTATCCGGCGGACCGGGATCAACAGATGGAGCGCCACATCCGCACCGACCGGCTGATCAGCGCGGCTGAAAGTTTAGGAGTTAAGAGTTGTGTATTTTTCGCCGGATGGGATTTGGGCAGCGATGACGACCGCCGACGAGACCTTGCGATTACCGAGTTTCCCACCAGTTGGTTCGCGGGGGATCGCAATCGGAAACAAGAGCTCTTGCCGGAGTTGTATCTGGATTATTTCGGGGCGAGAAAGAAAGTGTGGAAATGATTATGGGCAAACTCCACACCGCGGACGAGGTAGCTACTTTTCAATGGTGACGATCCGCGAGCTCGCCAAGAAGTGCGGGTGCTCCGCCAGCACGGTTTCCATGGTGCTCAATAACCGGCCGCTGGCGCGATACATCCCTGCCGGCACCAAGGCTTCGATCCGCCGGATCGCGGAGGAGTTGAAATATCAGCCCAATATTTTCGCCCAGTCTCTGCGAGCTAATCGAAGCTATACCGTCGGGGTCATGGTGTTTGATATCACCGACCCCTACTGCACATACACTCTGCGCGGCATTGAAAACATGCTGAACGCTGCATCGATCGCTTACCTGCTCTTTGACGCGCAGAACACGCCCGACCGCTTTCACAGAAACCTGGAGCTGATGCTTCAAAGGCGGGTAGACGGCCTGATCCTGGTGGCAAACTCGCTGCAAACTGACCCATCCGTATTGCAAGCCTTACACATTCCGCAAGTCCCGGTGGTAGTGATTGGAAGAGAGCTAGAAGGACTGGAGTTTGCTTCCACTATTATCGTGAACAACCAACGAGGCGGATACCTTGCCCTGGAACACCTCTACAGGCTGGGTCACCGCAACATCGCCTTCATTCGTGGACCAAAAACCATTGCCGACTCAGTGCTTCGCTGGGAGGGAATTCTGAAGTTTGCGAAAGGCGTGGGTCTGAAGGTACGACGAGACTTGCTCCTCGATCTTAGCCAGGTTCCGACCACATCCGCAGAAGGTTTGGACGCCGTGAAATCACTCGTGCGCGGCGGCCGACACCGGTTCACTGCGGTCCTTGCTTTCGACGATATGACAGCGCTCGGCGTCATTCGAGGACTCAGCGAAGCAGGCTTGGAAGTACCGCGAGACTGTTCTGTAATCGGCTTTGACGACGTCGACGCTGCTGGCTATTACAACCCGCCCCTTACGACCATCCGGCAGCCGATGCTGCGGATGGGAGAGGAAGCCGCAAGTGCGCTTCTCGAATGCGTCAACTCAGGGCACAAAAAGAAGAAGGCTCAAGTAGTGCATATGGTGTTAGAGCCAGAGCTGGTAGTGCGGAAGAGTACCCAGTCCCCACAGAAAAGTAAGCGTCACAGTCCACAATGAAATTTTGGATGGGCATTGATGTGGGTACGACTGGGGCTCGTGCGGTTCTGGTTGATGCTGTGGGAACGATGGATGCTGCCACTCCTCCCGAGCCTGCGGCCAGTCAAATACACCCGAACCGCCGGGCGCGGGCTTCGAAGTCGGTGATCTCGGAAGGACGACAGTTGCGCTTGCAGAGCAGGGGACTCGTAATCAGGGAGGAAAAATGATTGACCAAAAAGAAGCACCGTTCTCGAAAGAATCGCAGGCGACGGACTTCGAGTACGAGCTTGCGAAATTTATTCCCTTCCGGGACTTAACGGAAGCAAGACGAGTACGCATGATCTCAAAAGAGCAAATTACAAAACATCCTAATCCGGACTTCAAAATCAAAATTATCGAAGACCCTGCCGAGTTTTACTTCCAATTTGGGCTCGATATAGTGCGGCGACTCCGTGAAAAACTGGATCGTAACGAGAAATTCGTGGCCATTTTCCCGGTGGGCCCAATGCCGCAATACGCTTATGCGGCACGCTTGATTAACGAGATGCGTCTGAGCTGCAAGCATCTGCACAGTTTCAACATGGATGAGTACGCCGATCAGGACGGCAATACCTCCCCGGCGGCGTGGCCCGGGTCCTTCCAGAAGGCGATGATCGACAACTTCTTCTTGAAGATCGATCCGGCGCTGCGGCCTCCCGAGGAACAGATTCATTTCCCTACAAGAAAGCTGCTGCCTGATTACGCCAGGATGATTGAAGACGTTGGTGGCGCCGATGTTTGCTATGGCGGCATCGGGTGGTGTGGGCACATTGCTTTCTGGGAGGCGCATCTAGGTTTTGAGTTCGGCAATGACTTGCAGGCTTTCAAGCATGCCGGGCCTCGCTTGGTGGAGCTGCATCCCATGACCATCATGCAAAATGCGCTGCACTCTTTCGGCGGAGACTGGTCGTGGGTGCCGCCCAAGGCCAACACGATTGGTCCGCAGCAGATTCTCGGCGCCCGTGATCGCAGCTTCTGGCTGGATGGCGCGTTGGGTGGGGGAGTGAGTTGGCAGCGGTTCATCGCACGCCTGGTGGCTCATGGGCCAGTCACGCCGATGGTGCCGGGCTCGATTCTCCAACAAGCCACCGGGACCTACACCATACTTGGCCCGGTAGCCGATAACGTAGAAATTCACATGGCATGAGCCGCTGCGGACGGTCGTTGTGCTGCACCGAAACAATTCCTCTGGAGCTGAATGCACACACTCGATTGGCTCATCGTAGTCGGCTACGCGTTAGTGGCAATAGCCATCGGGTCCTATTTCACGCGCCGTGCCAGTGGCGGGGTCGAGAGCTATTTTGTGGGTGGCCGCTCTCTGCCCTGGTGGGTGATCGGATTTTCCAGTGTGGCCAGTTACAGCTCCGCCGGGACTGCCTCCGCCATCACGATGCTGGTCTTCACCGAAGGTCTGCTGGGAAATTGGTGGTGGTGGATCCCCTGGGTGATCTGGATGCCGCTGGTTGCCGTTCTGTGGTCCAAATTCTGGCGCCGCATGCGTGTGGTCTCGACCGCGGAATTCATTGAGCTGCGTTATGGAGGCCGGGCCGCCAGCTTGTTTCGCAGCATTTCTGCCATTTACTTCAGCTTTGGATGGGCTGTCATCCTGATGGCTTACATTACGGGCTGGCTCACCAAAGCGATTGGCCCCATCCTCGGCTGGAGCGACCTGAAGATTATCTTGTTCGCCGCGTCTCTGGCCCTGCTCTACACCATGATGGGCGGCCTGCTGGGCGCGGCGTATTCGGAAATTTTCCAGTTCTTCGTTTTCTTTGTGGCCAATGTCATCTTCGTGCCCGTCGTGGTCCACGCCATGGGTGGTATGGGCGCGATTTACTCGAAGATCGACGCCGACTACGGACCCGGCTTTTTCCGTGCCACTCCCCCGGGAGGCGAGTTTTCAGTGTTAACGGTTGTCGCGCTGGTCTTGCAGGGCCTGTTTTTCGCCGCTTCGCCCACCGCTGGCGAGGGCTTCACCGCGCAACGCTTTATGGCTGCGAAGAACGAATTCCACGCCCAGGTGGGCCAGTTGGTCAATTCCGTATTTTCGCTGGTGATAAGAGTAATTCCATTTGTGTTCCTGGGCATGGCAGGAGCGGCGTTCTACGGCAAGGTGGGGAACGGTGAAACGCTTTGGGGCAACCTGGTGGCCCGCTTTGCTTTCCGGGGTCTGACCGGACTGCTTGTAGCCGCTGAACTGGCAGCATACCAAGGCACCGTCAGTACCGAGATGAACTGGGGAGCTTCCTTCCTCATAAACGATCTCTACAAGAGAGTATTGGTAAAGAACAAACCGGAACGTCACTATGTTCTTGCAGGGCGTTTGGCCACAGTGCTGTTGCTTGTTACCGCTCTGCTTCTGGCCTATTTCCAGGTGAAAGGCATGCTGTCCTGGTTCCTTTTCATCAACAACGTGATGATCGCATTCATCCTGCCGTTGGCCTGGCTGCGCTTCATGTGGTGGCGGCTTAATATTTGGGGAGAAATTGCGGCGTTGGCCGGAGGGCTCCCACTAAGCTACATCGTCTGGTTCGTTCTCGATTTCGCTCACAAGCCTTTCTGGCAGGGCTTTTTGCTTCTGTTCTGTGGGGGATGGATTGTGATCGTGGTGGTGACGCTGCTCGCGCCACCAGAGCGCCAGGAGGTGCTGGCCGAGTTCTACCGCCGCTGTAAGCCTCCTGGCTTTTGGGGCCCGGTGACGCGAACGCTCTCGCTCGAGGAAAGATCGCAGGCGCGGCAAGAGATGCGTCTCGATGTGTGGAATTGCGTTCTGGGAATTATCTTCTGTTGTGCTGCGGTTGCCCTGACCACGAACCTCTTCGGCCGACATGTCCTGGCCAGCATCATCTGGGCTGCGGTTGCAGGCACCGCATTTTTCTTGTTTGTGCGAAGCTGGTGGGACCGGGGTATCTTCCAATCGCTGCGGAACGATGATGTCGGTGGCATCAGCAAGACCACCGTGGCCGGACACAAGCCGCGGCCCTTGCAGAAAGAATAGAGGAACATGGCGAAGCTTGCTCTTCAAGGTGGGTCTCCCGTTCGCCAAAGACCATTCCCATCGTGGCCGGTTTGGGACGATGGGGAAGAACACGCCCTGCTGGAGGTTCTGCGTAGCGGGAAGTGGTGGCGTTTCTCGTACGGAGTAGGGGTCGAGCTGCGAGAGCCGGAAACTGGGGACCGGTCCCGGGTGGTCGAATTCCAGGAGGCGTTTGCTCGCCATCATCAGGCTAAGTTTGGTCTAGCCTGCGCCAACGGGACGGCGGCCATCGAGGTGCTTCTGAAAGCGTTGGGCGTCGGACCGGGAGATGAAGTTATTGTGCCCGCGTACACTTACATCGCTACCGCTTCAGCCGTACTCCAGGTCAATGCGGTTCCGGTTTTCGTCGACATCAATCCCGATACTTACAACATTGATCCGGGCAAGGTCGAGGCTGCAATTACACCACGCACACGGGCTGTGATCCCAGTGCACTTTGCGGGCCAGCCGGCGGACATGGACGCTCTGATTGAGATTGGCCGCCAGCATTGCCTCTTTGTCGTTGAGGATGCCGCGCATGCGCACGGGTCGGAATGGAAGGGATGCAAGGTAGGAGCGCTCGCCGAGGGAGGCACCTTTAGTTTTCAAGCGTCGAAAAACATGACTGCCGGTGAAGGAGGATTAATAACGACCAACGACTCCAAACTTGCCACCCTGTGCGACTCCTTTTTGTGGGCTGGCCGTCAGGTGGGGCGGCCGTGGTACGAACATTATCGACTCGGCTGGAACTACCGTATTACTGAGTTCCAGGCGGCAATTCTCCTGCAGCAGTTATCGCGATTGGAGGAACAGAATTCCCGCCGTAGCCAGAACGCGGAGCGATTATCCCACCGCCTGGCGAAAGTCGACGGCGTGATGCCTCTTAGTGTTGACCAGCGCGTAACCAGGCATTCGCATCACATCTACATGTTTCGATACTCGCAGGAAGGTTTCGGCGGACTGTCTCGCGTCCAATTCCTGCAGGCACTGGTAGCGGAAGGCATACCTTGCATGGGCGGCTACAGCCATCCGCTTTACCGGAACCCGATGTTTGTAAATAAGGATTTTTATCCGCGTGGCTGTCCGCTCACTTGTGGACACTATGGCGTAGATGTGGATTTCATGAAGTATGTGGATCTGTGTCCGGTAGCGGAGCGGGCCTGCGGGACCGAGGCGGTCTGGCTGGAGCATCGCTTGCTCCTGGGTATTCAGCAAGACGTCGATGACATTGCAGACGCAATCGAAAAGATTCGGTCAAATGCTGATGAGTTGCTTGTCGGCAAGTCGTCGGCAAAGCCGTAGCCTCGTTTGTTCGGAGGGTCTTGGTGCTGAAGGTTGCCATCCTGGGATTCGGTTTTATCGGTAGGGCGCACGGTGAGGCTTATGCGCGGCTGCCCAATGTCAAGCTGGTGGCGGTTGGCGGCTGTCGGCAAGAGCGTGTCCGGGGATGGAAATCGCCTTATGTAATCCAGTTCTATGCTGGTCCAGATGCTCTGCTCGAGTCTGCGGACGCGGACATCGTGGACATTTGCTTGCCGACCTTCATGCATGAAGAGTTCGTTACCAAGGCGGCGGAAAAGGGCATGCACGTTATCTGCGAAAAGCCCTTGGCACTAACCGTGGAAGCAGTGGATCGCATGCTGGCTGCTGTTCGCAAGGCGGGTGTCACGTTCATGGTGGCGCAGGTACTGCGTTTTTTCGCGCACTACACAAAGTGCCGGGAATTGGTGCGAGATGGCAGCCTAGGTAACATCTTTTTCGCGTCGGCTTCACGGTTGGCCGAGCCGCCTAGATGGGCGGACTGGTTCCGCGATCCGGACAAAAGTGGTGGAGCTCTATTCGACCTGCAGGTTCACGATCTGGACTACCTGATGAACCTCTTTGGTGTCCCTGACAGCGTGTTTGCTGTCGGATTGCAGTCGGTTTCTGGATCCTGGGACCACGTGGTCAGTTCGCTATCGTATCCGGCGAGCAAGGTGACTATCGAAGCTAGCTACCGCATGGCTCCGGGTTGGCCGTTCACCAGTGCGCTGCGTCTCATGGGAACGGCAGGTTCCGTGGAATACGGATTTCGTGTCCAAGGGAATGTGGACGTCGTGGAGCAGGCGCAACACTCTCTAGTCTTGTACTCAAAGGGAGGTACAGCGACCCGCTTCGAGATCGACGATCCGGATCCCTACCTTAGAGAGTTGAAGTATTTCGTGGATGTGGTTGAGAGAGGCGAACAGCCAGATGCCGTACGCCCCGCAGATGCGCGCAGTGTGATCGCCGTACTCCAGGCCACCAAGCAGTCCCTTGAAACGGGCAAAGTCGTTGATCTACGGCAGCACATGGCCATTGCCTAGCGCATCAGACATGTGAAGGTTGTACGATCTTTCCAGCTCCAACAGTAGCGAAAGGCGAGAACTGAGCGTGAAAGCAAAATCCGTGTTGGCCCTGGGAGCGCACCCGGATGACGTCGAAATCAATTGCTCCGGGACACTTAGGCAGCTTCAGAAACTGGGGATGGAAATCCACGTCGCTACGATGTCCCTGGGCGACTGCGGCTCCCGTGAACTGTCCCAAGAGGCCATCGCTCGCAAACGGCGAGCGGAAGCCGAGCAGGCTTGCGCTCTGCTGGGTAGCAGTTACCACTACGTCGGTTCCAGCGACTTCTGCATCTTCAATGATGACGCGCACAACAGGAAGGTGGCGGCTCTGCTCAGGGATGTTGCGCCGGACATCGTGTTCACCCATTCTCCTGCGGACTATCTGTTGGACCACGAGACTACCAGCACACTGGGTCGCAACGCGTGCTTTTACGCGCCGGTTTCTAACTATGACACTTCCCAATACACAAAGGCCGAGCCCATCCACCATGTTCCGCACCTTTTCTACTGTGATGGGATGGAGGGCATCGACATTTTCGGGAAACGAGTCATTCCTGAGTTCTATGTTGACGTCAGCACCGAAATCGATTTCAAGCTGGAAATGCTGGCCCGGCACGTAAGCCAGCGCGAGTGGCTGCTGGCCCATCACGGTATGGATGATTACCTTGCCAGTATGCAATCCTGGGCCGCAGTGCGCGGGGCGGAAGCTGCAAGCGCAACAGGGCGGAAGGTTGGCTTTGCTGAAGCTTTTCGCCAGCACCGCGGGCACGCGTACCCATGCACTAATCTGCTTCAGGAGTTGCTTGGCGACCGAGTCATTCCTAATCCGTCATATTGAGCGGTAGCGCAGGGCAAACTATAGGCAGCAGAACAAGAAGCACAAGGATAATGCGCAGAGCGGACAAACAACTTTGGGCCGGAGCCGCGCGCCAGGAGATAACCCCTCCCGTGGGCTCACCGCTCTCCGGTTTTATCGCGCGGCTGAGCGTCTCAACCGACGTCTCCGATCCGCTCTTCACCCGCGCTCTTGTTCTGCGGCACGGCCGGACCATCATGGTGTTGGTTCAAATGGACCTGCTCGGAGTGGCACGATGGCACGTCGATGAGATCCGCAGGGTCTGCCGCGGTTTAAGTGCCGTTCCGCCCGAAAACGTTTTGATTTCCACTACTCATACGCACTCGGGTCCTGGGATGCTGCCCCTTCGCGGTTGTCTCGTAGCCAGCCTCGAGTACCAGTGGAGCGTAGTGACGAAAACCATCCAGGCAATCGAGCAATCCTATGCGCTCCTGCAGCCGGCACGCCTTTTCAGCAATCGAGTGCGCTTTCACCTAGGGGTCAACCGGAGAGAGAAAACTGCAAATGGCATCGTACTGGGTGTGGATTCCAGGAAACCGGCGCCTAAATTTGTGGACGTGGCCGAACTCAGGATGGGTGACAGCGGTTCATGTGTCCTTTTCAGCCATGCTGCTCACCCCTATGTCCTGGGTGGCGACCAGAGCGTCATCAGCGGCGACTTTCCGTCGTTTGCTTGTCAGTTTCTGGAAAGGTCCTCGAACACGACAGCTATGTTTCTCAACGGGTGCGCGGGTGACATTGCGCCGGAACGTGCATTCCAGGGGGTCGAAGCCGCTCGAGGAGAGGGGAGTCGCCTGGCCGAAGCCGTGAGACAGGCGATGGGTGGCGCCCGCGAGATTGCGGCTTTGCCACTCCGCGCGCTGTCGGAGCAGGTGCATTTGCCGTATGCGAAACTGCCGACCCTGACAGATGTGGGAGCGATGCGAATACAGCAGGAACGCACGGTTCGGCCCGAGGAGCGCGCCGATACCGCGGTTGCCGACAAGATCCGCGCCGCGATGGACGACTGGGCGAGCGCCGTGACTCGGGTAGTCAATCGGATTGATCCGCTAAAGCCAATCTTCTCCGAGGTGCAGGCGTTCCGGATCGGCGGACTCTGTCTGCTCGCAATTTCCGGAGAACCCTTCTTTCAAATCGGTCAGCGTATAGTTCGATCCAGTCCGGCGAAAAACACCTGGGCTCTGGGCTACAGCAACGCCTACACGGGTTACCTTCCGACCGCGAGCGCTTTCTCGGAGGGAGGATACGAGGTCTCCGACTCCTTTCGTTATTTAGGTATCTGGGCGCTTGACCCTTCATGCGAGGAACGCGTGATAAAGGCCTCCCGCAAACTCCTGAGTGACACCTATGGTGCGTAAGCGCAAATTCCCAC
>Ga0307471_100001283_pt1 | contig 13693 bp, 11 predicted proteins | sample atmos_gasesAM3C__2_FD_204566 | JGI IMG/M metagenome (GOLD analysis project Ga0307471, IMG submission 204566) | Hardwood forest soil microbial communities from Morgan-Monroe State Forest, Indiana, United States - atmos_gasesAM3C_515 | ecosystem: Environmental > Terrestrial > Soil > Temperate... | reverse complement strand
CCGCGCTGACTTTCCCACTGCCCCCGCACTGCCGGCCCCGGGGCCGCGACCCCCCGCGCGTCGGGGCCCCACGCCGCCCCCCACTCGGCCGGCGCGACGCTCGTTGCTCAACCACACCATGGATCGAAATTGCTGGCCGAGGCGCATTCGCAGCGGAGGCGGATCGGGGTGCAGGGCACCGGTCAGCGGCGAGGTCGTGCGATCACGGATCGCGCGCCGGAGGTCACTCGAACTGCGTCCCGGAAACACCGTCAGCGCGCGCCCGAGATCATGTGATCCGAAGTGGCTGTCTCCCGCGCCGAGCGAGGCACCCACCTGTTCATGGTTCTCTGCGACGAAGTGGTCGAGTGTCGACCACGCGCCGGGAAGCATCGGCGCCGTGTGGCGCAGCTCGATACCGTCGACTCGGCGTCGCTCGAGCAGAAGCCGCGCTCGTCCCGGGGTGATGGATGCGAACCACGTCGGCATGAACGGGTGGGCAAGAATCGCCAGGCCTCCCTGATCGTGAATGGCGTCGACCGTGTCCTCCACTGACATGTGCATACGCACCTGATGCTCGAGAAACAGCCCGACGATATGGATGCCCGGCGGAAACCGCGTCGTGACCTCCTCGCCGGCGACGACGTCGACTCCGATCTCCTGTCCAGCCTCGACCGCAGCGTCGAGCTCGGGGATCGTGTCATGGTCGGTGATGCAGACGACCGACATGCCGATCGCTGCCGCGGCCCGCACCAGGTCTAACGCTGTGACCATTCCGTCGCTGCTCAGGGTGTGCGCGTGCACCTCGGCGGCCGACAGTCCGGCGGGGAGCTGAAGCGCGGTCACGGTGCAGGCAGTCTACGCAGCGGTTTCGACGTCGCGCTGCAACTGAGAGGACGCTGAGAACCGCGCAATCCGTATTCGGTGTCTGCGAATCGCTCCTATACTCGATTCCGTGAGCGACGTCGCCCGGATTCTCGTCGTGGATGACGAGCAGAGCATCACCGACTTCATCGCGCTGGGGCTGCGCCACGAGGGATTCGACGTCGACACTGCTGCCGACGGGCGAGCTGCGCTGCGCGCCGTCGACACATTCAAGCCGCACCTCGTGGTGCTGGATCTCATGATGCCGCGCATGGATGGATGGGAGCTGTGCCGCGAGATCGCCAAGGACCGCGGACGCGGCATCATCATCCTCAGCGCACGCGACGAAACGACCGACCGCATCCAGGGTCTCGAGCTCGGCGCCGACGACTACCTGGTCAAGCCGTTCGAGTTCGGTGAGCTCTTGGCGCGGATTCGCGCGGTGCTGCGCAGGCGCAGTCCGGGCCTGAGTCGCATCGTCAGGGCGGGTGATCTGACGATCGACACCGCGACTCGAGACGTGCGCGTCGGCGATCGCACACTCGAGCTGTCGGCTCGCGAGTACGACCTGCTCCTCTACCTGGCGGCCAACGCCGACCACGTATTGCCGCGACAGCGCATCCTCGACGAGGTGTGGGGATACAACTTCTTCGGCGACGAGAACAACGTCGAGGTGTACATCCGCTACCTGCGGCAGAAGCTGGGCGATCTCTCCCACGAGCGCATCCAGACCGTGCGCGGAGTCGGCTACCGGTTGCGCAGCGTCGCCGAACGAGCGGAGGCGTAACTCCTGTCGTTGTTCGGGCGCGCGGCACGCGCACTCAGATCGCTGCGCTGGCGGTTGACGCTCACCTTCGCTGCCCTTCTCGCCGTCCTGCTGGCCGCGCTCGGCACGTACCAGTACGTCACGCTGCGACAGAGCCTGATCGACAACCGCGTGGCAGCGTTGCAGGACGACTACGACAGCGCGCGGGTGATCGTCTCCCGCGTGACGAGAGCTGGTCCGGTGATCCGTGGACGTGTGTTCTGTAACCTCGATCCCCAGCTCGCAGGGCGCGTGGTCGCCAGCACCGTATCGCAGGTGTCCGGCCACACGGTCAGCGTGGTCGTGTACGGATCGAAGCTGCTGGTCGCGGCGCAGGCTCCCGCATCGGCTGACGTCCCGCGCCTCGACTCGTCGACGCTTCAGCAGGTGCTGACGGGGACGCGTTCGAGCCCCCAGGTGGTCAACGGTGCCAACGGCGATCAGCTCGTTGTTGGGTTTCCGGTCAGCACGTCGGCGGGACGCGTGTGCGGTATAGCTCAGCTGTCCACGGCGATGTCGCCGATCAATGCCGTGCTCGGCGAGGACGTCGCGCTGCTGACCGCCGGGAGCGGCATCGCGCTGGCCGTTGCGCTCGTGATCGGTCTGCTGTTCACCGGGCGAGCGCTTCGCCCGCTGCGGCGACTGACGCACACCGCCGAGGAGCTTGCCGCCGGAGACCTGCGAGCGCGCACCCGCCTCGTGCCGCGTGCCGACGAGGTGGGCGCGCTCACCGAGAGCTTCGACCACATGGCGGACCGCATCGAGGAATCGTTTGCGAGGCAGCAGGAGTCAGAAGCGCAGGTTCGCCGGTTCATCGCCGACGCGTCGCATGAGCTGCGCACGCCGCTCACATCCCTCAAGGGATACATCGACGTGCTGCGCCGCGGTGCGGCTCGCGACCCTGAGGCGCTCGATGCCGCACTCGACGTGATGGGGCGCGAAGCAGACCGCATGCGGCTTCTGGTCCTCGATCTGCTCACGCTCGCACGGATCGACGCGCGCCGGGAACCCGCGAGCGAGGTGTTCGAGATGAACGCCGAGGTGTCGCGGCTCCTCGACGAGGGCGTGCCCGGCATGCCGCCGACGGTTGAACGGCAGATCGCCGCGGGACCCCTGACGGTGCGAGCCGACCGTGAGGCGCTGGCGACGATGGTGCGGAACGTCATGGTCAACGCGTGCAAGTACGCTCCCGGCGCCGCGCAGCGCTGGACGACAAGCGTCGACGGCGGACGCGCGCGAATCGATGCCCACGACGACGGGCCGGGGATCCCGGCGGCAGACCTGCCGCACGTCTTCGAGCGCTTCTACCGCGGCGAAAAGACCCGCGCGCGCGAAGAAGGTGGCAGCGGGCTCGGGCTCGGGCTCGCGATCGTGCAAGGTCTGGCCCGCTCGCTCGGCGGCGAAACGGCCGTGAGCAGCGGCGACGGAGCGGGCACCACCGTCACGATGTGGCTGCCGCTCGCCGCCGCCCCAAGCGTGATCAGAGATTGAAGGGCGACTGAAACGACAGGTTGCTCAGCACCGTGAGCCTCCCCGTCGCGAGCAGAAGCCCGAACACCAGCAGAACGCCTCCGGCGACGAGGTTGATGACACCGAGGTGGCGGTTGATACGGCGGATCAGGCCTTGCGCACGATCCGCGAGCACCGCGAGCACCAGAAACGGAACAGCGAGGCCGGCGCAGTACAGCACCATGAAGGGCAGGCCGCCGAAGTCACGGCTCTGCGCGACGGTGAGGATGGCGCCCAGCTGCGGGCCGAGGCATGGAGTCCAGCCCGCCGCGAACGTGAGCCCGAGGAGAAATCCACCGCCTGTGCCACCACCCGCCGACGGATGCACGCGGCGCTCGCGCATGAGAAATCCGATGCGGATGACGCCGAGCGTTTGCAGGGCAAGCACGATGATGATCGCGCCTGCGATGCGGTTGACGAGGTCCAGGTTGCGCGAGAACACGGTCACGTCGAGCACCTGGAACACGTAGAAGACTGCGATGAACACCACGCTGAAGCCGAGCACGAAGGCGACGCCGTTCGCGATCACCGGCGCACGAGTGCCCGGCGCCTCGAGGCTGGGGCCGTCAGCGGTGGCAAGGGCCGGACGGCCCACGCGCCCGCCGAGATAAGCCGCGTACGCCGGCATCAGCGGAAACACGCAGGGCGACAAGAACGACACCAGTCCCGCAAGAAATGCAAGCGGCACGGAGGGCGCGGATGCAGCCGCGATCACATCCGAAGCCTAACCCGGTGGGTTACGAGCCCACGTCCGCCGGCCCGTGCCAACGCAGGTTAGGGAGGCCCCTCGACGTAGTAGTGCTGACGCCAGCGGATCAGCAGGTACGCGACGAGGAGCACAAAGATCAGCTCATAGATCAGCGGTATGGGCCAGTGAAACGCGGAGGCGGCGAAGGCGCCGAACCCGGTGGCCAGCGGCGCGGGGGTCGGGCGTGGCCGGACGGCGGCTGCCGTCGGTCTAGGGGTCGGCGGCGGCGTCCCGGCGACTGCGGGCACGCTGGCGCCCGGCGACTCCGCCACCAGCTGCGGCGGCGATGGCGCGGCAGTGTCCACCTCCGTGTAGACGGCTGCTGCGGCTCCGGGCGGGTCGAGGGCCGCGATGACCGTGGGCGGATTCGTCTGCCCCACGGCGATGTCCTCGATGTTCTTGGTCGCCTGAGGCAGCCCCTGATCCGCGGGCGTGAAGCTCACCCCGCCGTCGGTCGAGCGCAGGAGATCGCCCCCGGTGCTTCCACCGGCGTCGGAGCCCGCATAGACGAGGTTCGGGTCGAGCGCGCTGAAGGTCACGGTGGTGGGGATGAGCGTCTGCGCGATGCCCGTGCTCGACGTCCAGGTCGTGCCGCCGTCACCGCTGCGGAACAGCCCCTTGCCGGTGGCGACGACCAGCGGCCGTTGCGGCACCGCTTGATCGATCGGTCCGGCGCTGATCGACGAGACGACAGCGGAAGCGGGCAAACCTGACTGGAGCGTTTGCCAGGCGCTGCCACCGGAGCTCCGGAACAACGACCCACCGGCGCTGGTGGCGCCGTCGCTGCCTGCCACGACCGTGAACTGCGGCGAGTTGGTGGATACCGCGACCGCCGCGATCGAGTCGCCGTCGAGGCCACCGTCGTGCCAGGTATGGCCGTCGGGGCTCAGCGCCACCCCGGAGTCTGTGCCGGCTGCGATGCCGTCGAGCCCGAAGGCGAGCGACCGGACGTGCTGGTTCGCGAGCCCCGTCGAGGACGGAGACCACGTCAGGCCGCCGTCCGTGCTGGCGACCACCCCCTGTCCGTCGGTCCCGGCGAACGCGGTGGCGCCGTTGCGAGCGTCGAAACCGACCGCCCACACCCGATGGCCCGTGAACGAGGTCTGCTGCCAGGTGGCCCCCGAGTCGTGACTGACGTAGATGCCCCGATCGCTGCCTGCCAGCACCGTCGCCGGGAGAGAGGGTTCCGCGGCAACCGCCCAGATCCGGCCGCTGCCGATCGACGGCAGCGATCCCCCGGCGCTGAATGACGCGGCTTCGGCGGCGGGTGCTCGGAGTGCAGTGACCGCCGCAAACGCCATGGTTGCGCCGATGAGGAGGAGCGAGAACACGCGCCGGAGCAGGTTTCGCCGCTCTGCGGCATCGGTGGGGGAGGTCGATCGCCTGAGGATCGGCATACTTCTGCGGGCGCTGGATGGGACGTGGTGGTGACCGCGCACCGTTTTGGCATCGGGGCAGGCGTCCCGCGCAACCGGCTCCCAGGATACCAGCGACCTGCGTGAACGACGGACGCGCATGCCTATAGCCGCCACAATTCCCCGATGGCCAGCTTCGTCATGCAGTACGGGTACGCGGCCGTATTCCTCTTGGTGGGATTGGAGAGCCTGGGCGTCCCGCTGCCCGGTGAGACAGCGCTCATCAGCGCCGGCATCTTCGCCGGCAGCACCCACTCGCTCAACCTTGCGTCCCTCATCGCCGTCGCCGCACTTGGTGCCATCATTGGCGATAACTTTGGGTACTTGATCGGACACTGGGGCGGGTATCGCGTCCTCGTGCGCTACGGACACTACGTGCGCCTCGACCAGCGCAAGGTGAAGGTGGCCCGCTACATCTTCCTGCGCCACGGCGCCAAGGTGGTGTTCTTCGGGCGGTTCGTCTCGATCCTGCGGACCTATGCGGCATTTCTCGCGGGCACGACGCGCATGCCGTATCGCAGGTTCCTCTTCTTCAACGCCGCAGGCGGGATCGTCTGGTCCACGCTCTGGGCCACCCTCGCGTACTTCCTCGGCACCCAGGTGAACCGCTTCAGCGGGCCGATCGCGATCGTTTTCGGCATCGCCGGCGCCGCTGTCCTCATCGTCGGACTAGTGGTGCTCCGCCGCCAGGAGGCCCGTCTCGAGGAGGTCGCGGAGCAGGCGTTGCCGGGGCCGCTCGAAGGGTACGCCGACCAGCCCGCACAATGAGCGTTTAGCCTTCCGCGGCGCGCGGTAGGTGGAGTGAAATGCCGACTGCATACAAGGACTACTACGCGGTGCTGGGTGTGCCGCGCACCGCGACGGAGAAGGAGATCCACTCCGCCTTTCGCAAGCTCGCGCGGCGTCATCACCCGGACGTCAACCCAGACGACAAGACGGCCACGGACCGCTTCAAGGAGATCAACGAGGCGCACGAGGTGCTCGGCGACCCCGAGAAGCGCAAGAAATACGACGAGTTGGGGCCGCGCTGGCAGGAGTACGAACAGTGGGAACGTGCCGGCAAACCCGGCCCCAACCCGTTCGAAGGCGGTGGCGCGCGCTACGAATATCGCACGGTCTCGCCAGAGGAATTCCAGGACCTCTTCGGTGATTCAGCGCCGTTCAGCGACTTCTTCGAGACGTTCTTCGGCGGGCGTACCTCCGGGTTCGACGCGCGCACGGCGCGCACCCGAACCCGCGGCCGCCCGGCGCAGCGCGGCGAGGACGTCGAGGGCGACACCGAGATCTCTCTGGAGGAAGCGTTTCGGGGCACCACCCGCACCGTGGAGCTGAGCAGCAACGGTCAGCCGCGGCGCGTCGAGCTCCGTGTTCCCGCGGGGATCCACGAGGGAGCGCGGATCCGCGCCGCGGGGCAGGGCGCCCCGGGCCTGGGCGGGGGAATGGCCGGCGACCTGTACGTCCGCGTGCACATCCGGCCGCACCCGCGGTTCACGAGGAAGGGGGACGACCTCGTCGTGCGGGTCCCGGTGCCGCTCCGCACGGCCCTGCTCGGCGGCACAGTGCGGGTGCCGACCCTTGGTGGCACCACTGTGGAGCTCACCGTCCCGAACGGAACCCAGAATGGCAGCAAGTTGCGGCTGCGCGGCCAGGGAATGCCGCACCTGCGAGGCGGGGGGGCGGGCGACGTGATCGCCGAAGTGGATGTCAGGCTGCCCCTGCCGACGACGCCGGAGCTGGAGCGCCTCGCGGAGCAACTGCCCTCGAACTGAGTTTGCGTGTCTCATGCGCACGCGCCGGTCCGGGGCTGATGCCGCGCAGCGGTGTTACGGTCACGCGCTGCGGTGAACATGCACGCTAGCGTCCGACGTGCAGCGCGTGTCACGAAGCAGCACATGACATACCGGTTGTGGCGAGCGCTGGGTGACACGGTGATATACTTCGAGGCAGGGAAGCCGGTTGGTCAACCGACCGAACGAGGCAAAGTCCTCGATCACATCAAAATTCCTTCCTATCCCTTCCTGACCGGCAGGGGGTGGCCCTCCGCCCCCTGCCCTTTCTTTTTCTGGCAAGGGAAATCCGACGCGAGCGAGCGTCAGATCAGTGGCCGGCGTACCAGCGTGTGCTCCCGATCCGGCCCCACCGACACCACCTCAACCGCCGCGTCGCACAACTCTCCCAACCGATCCAGATACGCGCGGCATGCGTCGGGCAAGTCCTCGAATCGCCGGCATTCGCGCGTCGACGCCCGCCAGCCGGGAAGCTCCTCGTAGATGGGGTCGCTGTGCTTGAGGTGGGAGATGTTCGCCATCGGATGGTCCCAGATCTCCCCTTTGCTCACGTAGCCGGTGCATATCCTGATGGTGTCGAGGTTGTCCAGAACATCGACCTTGGTCACCACCATCGAGTCGATGCCGTTGGTGGCGATGGCGTAGCGAGCCATGGCGGCGTCGAACCATCCCACGCGTCGCGCCCGTCCGGTGGTGGTGCCGAACTCCTGGCCGACCTCCCGGATCAACTCGCCGAGACCGTCGGTCAGCTCGGTGGGGAAGGGGCCGTAGCCCACACGCGTCGTGTACGCCTTGAAGACTCCCACGGTCTTAGTGACGCGCGCGGGCGGGATGCCACTCCCGGTGCAGGCGCCGCCCGCCGTGGGCGCCGATGACGTCACGTATGGATACGTGCCCAGGTCGATGTCGAGCATCACGCCCTGCGCGCCCTCGAGCAGGATGCGCCGCCCGTCGATCAACGCGTCCTGGATGATCGGGTAGATGTCGCGGATGTACGGGTCGATCCGCTCCGCGTACTCCAGGTACTCGTCGAGGATCGCCCGCTCGTCGAGCGGCTCGGCGCCGTACAGCCTGGTGAGCGTCTCGTTCTTCAGACGGAGCACGAAACGCAGCTTCTTCTCCATGAACGCCGGCTTCTGCAGATCACCGATGCGAAACCCGATGCGGCGCACCTTGTCCTCGTACGCGGGCCCGATCCCCCGCCACGTGGTGCCGAGGCGATCATCGCCGCGCATCTCCTCGCCGAGCTTGTCCAGCACGGGGTGATACGGCATGACCATGTGCGCGCGCTCGCTGAGGACGAGGTTGTCGGTCGAGACACCCTCCCTCCGCAGCCCGTCGAGCTCCTGGAGGAAAGCCCGCGGATCGACGACCATCCCGTGTCCGATGACGCACGCCGTCTTGGGGTTGAGGATCCCGCTGGGGATGAGGTGAAAGCGAAACTCCTTCCCCTCGGCGACCACCGTGTGCCCCGCATTGTTGCCACCCTGAGAGCGCACCACCATGTCGACGGAGTCCGCGAGCAGGTCGATGACCTTGCCCTTGCCTTCGTCGCCCCATTGACCGCCGACCAGGATCGTGACGCTCATAGCGCGGGTAGCCTACTCGACCCCGGCGGCCGCATCGGTGCGCGCGCGCACTCCCGTATACAGAGCACGTGATCGCAGCGAAGCGCGCCGCGCAACAGCCTTGGGGGCCGGCGGCGGCCGCGCTGTTGATCGGCACCCTGGCGATCGGTGCTGCGCTGCTGATCCCCCATGCGTTCAGTGACCCCAACAGCGTCGACCCCAACGTCATCCGCCTGAGCGCCGTCGCAGTGATTCTGATCGCAGCCGCGTTCCTGCGCGCGAGCCTTGCGCCTGCGCGCCCCGTCCTGCTGGCGCTGGTCGCGATCACCGCGTCGTTCTCCCTCCTCTCAGGCGCCCCACAGCTGCTCAACATCGTGCTCGGATCGCGGACTCCGTCCCCTGCAGCGCAGGTCTTCTGGGCGTCGCTGGCACAACTGATCGTGACGCTGACTGTGGCAGGTGTCGCTTGGCGAGTCCTCGCCCCTGCGCTTCGACCGCACTTGCGCCTCGCGCGTTTCGGGCCCACCGCCGCGATCGCCGGCGTGGTCGGCGTCGCCCTGCTCGTCGGCGTCGCGATGGCGCTTCCCGCGACGCTGCTCGGCCGCGAGGGTATCCAGCCCGTGGCCGTCGCTCGTGATCTGCCGTGGCTGGGACCCGCGGCGGTGCTGCAGGCGCTGTCGCAGGAGTTGCAGTTTCGCGGACTGCTCATGGGCGCCCTCGAGCGCGTCGCACCTCGCTGGTGGGCAAATCTCGGGCAGGCGGCGTTCTTCGGCTTGAGCCACCTGGCGGTGAGCTACCAGGGACCGGTGGGGCCGTTCGTGCCCGCCACCATCGCATTCGGCCTCCTGCTCGGGTGGATCGTGCAGCGGTCGCAATCGCTGTGGCCTGCGGTGCTGATTCACGCCGCCGGAGACATCGCCATCACGGTCGCGGTGCTGCCCGGCCTGTACGGGTACTGACCGCTGATGCAAGTGCGCACGGTCCCGCTCGGGATCGCCGCCGGCGTGACGGGCGCATTGTTCCTGTGCGCCGGCAGCGCGAGTGCCGCCGCGCAGACCCCATGGTGGATACAAATCGCGCTGCCGGGCACCCGCCTCGCCGCGGTGCAGGCGACGGGAAGCCGCGTCGTCGTCCGCACGTCATCCGGACAAACACTGCTATCGCCCGACGGCGGGATGACGTTCGTCGCCGATCCCAGCCTTCCGCCACCGAGCGCGTCCCGAATCGCGGCGCCGGCGTCGCTGCCAGGCACGATGGTGGCGGTGGCCGGCGACGGCACGGTGTGGCGCCGAGCGCAGAACGGTCACTGGATGCAGTCGCTGCTGCTCTTGCCGCAGAGCCTGGTCCAAGGCGTGCCGAGGGTGACATCGGTGACTGCGTTCGCGCAGCCGTTGAGCGCCGCGGTCTATCTGTCCACCGACGGGTACTCGGTGCTCGTCTCCACCGACGGCGGTGACGACTGGATTCGCGCCAACCCCGGTCTCCCCGAATCGGTCTTCGGGTTGAGCGCCGACTCGGCGCTCAAATCGGTGTACGCGGCGACCTCGACCGGTCTGTGGGTGCACCGGCTGCAGGCGTTTCCCGCACCACCGGTGTACACGGACCAGTCGCTCGCTCTGCGTTGGGTCGGCATCGCGCTGGTGACTGTCGCAGTGTCCGCACTGGCGATGCTGCTGCTCATGCGCGTCATGCGCGCGATAGCCGGTGGCACGGTCGGGACCGGTGGAGCAGCGACGTGATCCACCTCGATGCCGGTGGCGTCGCACTGCTGGCTGCGGCGACGGTGCTGGCCGCTGCCGTCAACGCGGTCGCCGGAGGCGGATCCCTGGTGTCGTTCCCGGCGCTGCTGGCGCTGGGGTATCCGGCACTCACAGCCAACGTCACCAACACGGTGGGGCTGCTCGGCGGGTATGCCGGCACGAGCGCGGGATACCGGGTGGAGCTGGGCGAGCAGCGCGAACGCCTTGCGGTGCTTGGCGTTGCCGGTGGTGCGGGCGCCCTGGTCGGTGCGCTCCTGCTGACTCGCAGCTCGCCCACGCTTTTTCGCTCGATCATCCCCTGGTTGGTGCTGGCTTCATGTGCGCTGCTTGCGATCCAGCCGCTGGTGACGTCGCACCTGGACCGGGTGCGCAGCAGCGCGGATCACCAGACGGCGCCGCTTGTGTCGGGGGTCTTCGTGGGCGGCGTCTACGGCGCGTTCTTCGGCGCCGGGCTCGGCGTGATGCTCCTCGCCCTGCTCGGAATCACCATGCGCGACGGGCTGCAGCGCCTCAACGCGCTCAAGGGCCTGCTCTCCCTGCAGATCAACGTCGTTGCGGCGATCTATTTCGTATTTCTCGGCCACGTCGCCTGGAGTGCCGCACTGACGATGCTGCCCGCCGGCCTCGCCGGTGGACTGCTCGGCACAGCGCTGGCTCGCCGGCTCAATGTGACGCTGCTCCGGGCTGCGGCGGTGGCGCTGGGCGTCGCGGTAGCCGTTCGACTGCTGGTGTGAGGCTGCAGCGGTCGGCACGTGGCCTGCGACGCGTGGCGTAGCGTTGACGCATGCCGAACCGGCTCGCGCAGGAGAGCAGCCCGTACCTGCGTCAGCACGCCGGCAATCCGGTCGAATGGTACCCGTGGGGAGAGGAAGCGTTCGCGCGTGCTCGCGACGAGGATCGTCCGGTGCTTCTGTCGGTGGGATACAGCGCCTGCCACTGGTGTCACGTCATGGCGCACGAGTCGTTCGAGGATCCGGAGATCGCCGCGCTGATGAACGCCCTGTTCGTCAACGTCAAGGTTGATCGAGAGGAACGGCCGGACGTCGACAGCATCTACATGCAGGCGGTGCAGGCGATGTCCGGGCATGGCGGCTGGCCGATGACGGTGTTTCTGACTCCGGCCGGCATCCCGTTCTACGGAGGCACGTATTTCCCTCCCGAGGACCGGATGGGAATGCGCGGGTTTCCGACGATCCTTCGGGCCGTCGCCGACGCGTATCGCACGCGCCGCGAGAGGATCGACCGCTCCGCAGCGCAGATGCTGGCCGCACTTGCACCGCCGGCGCTCCCTGAGCCCGCTGAGCACGCGCCGACGGTTCTCGACGACGCCGTCCGGGCACTGGTCGCACAGACGGATCGGCGCCACGGCGGGTTCGGCTCCGCCCCCAAGTTTCCGCATCCCATGGCCATCGACCTGATGCTCCGCCGCTACCTGCGCACGAAGGATGAGACCGTGTGGCAGGCGGCTGAGCTCACCGTCGACGCCATGGCACGCGGCGGCGTCCACGACCAGGTCGGCGGTGGCTTTCACCGCTACAGCGTCGACACGCGCTGGGCGATTCCGCACTTCGAGAAGATGCTCTACGACAACGCGCAGCTTGTCCCGGTCTACCTGCATGCGTATCAGCTGGGCGGGCGCGAGGATTTTCTCGAGGTCGCGACGCGCACGCTCGACTACCTCGTGCGCGAGATGCGACTGCCGGTCGGCGGCTTCGCCGCTTCACAGGACGCCGACAGCGAAGGTGGCGAGGGAGCATTCTTCGTATGGACCCCGAAGCAATTGCGCGACGCGCTCGGAGAGGACGACGCGGCGCTTGCCGCCCGCGTCTTCGGAGTCGTCGAGGGCGGGAACTTCGAGGGTGGGGGCACCGTTCTCTCGCTCCCGTATCCGATCGAGGGCGTTGCCGAGGCGATGGGCGTTACCCCGAAGGAGTTGCAGCAGCGCCTCACGCTGATCCGCGAGCGGCTGTACACGGTGCGGCGGCAGCGTCCCGCTCCCGCGCGCGACGACAAGGTGATCACCGCCTGGAACGCGCTCGCCGTGCGCGCATTCGCTGAGGCGGGCGCGGTGCTCGGGCGCGACGATTACATCGACGTGGCGCGGCAGTGTGCGAACTTCCTGCTCGACGCGGTGATCGTCGACGGCATGCTGCGCAGGACCTGGCTCGACGGCGAGGCGAAGGTGACCGCGTTTCTCGACGATACATCGCTGCTGGCGGATTCGTTGCTGACCCTGTACGAGGCGACGGGCGACCCGCGTTTCTTCACCACTGCGCACGGCCTCGCAGAGGATATCGTCGCTCGCTTTCGCGCGCCGGACGGCTCGTATTACGACACTGCGAGCGACGCCGAGCCGCTCATCGTGCGTCCCCGCAGCATCGACGACAACCCGGTGACTGCGGGACAGAGCGCCGCCGCCTCGGTGTTCCTGCGTCTGTACGCGTTCACGGCGGACCCCGGCTGGCTCGACCATGCCGGCGAGATCATCGCCCCGCTGATCGGGGCGATCGCCAGGGTGCCGCTCGCCCTGTCCTCGCTCGCGGCCGCCTACGAGATGTCGGTCAGCCCTGTGCGCGAGATCGCGATCGCCGGAGCCGTGCGTGATCCCGGAACGCAGTCGCTTGTCCGCACGGTGTGGAAGCGTTTCGACCCGTTGCGCGTGCTCGCGTGGGGTCCGCAGGACGGCGTGCCGCTGCTGCGTGACCGCCCACAGGTCCATGGTCGTGCGACGGCGTACGTCTGCCACCGATTCGTGTGCCTGGCGCCGGTCACCGACGGGGCTGCGCTGGACGCGCAGTTGAGCACTGCGAACACGGAGCCGGTCCACGGAGGCGCCGCCACGGCGTGAGCGCCGACATCCACGGCTTCGACGACATCACCCTCATCGAGCTGAGCCGCCGTCGCAGCTACAAGTGGCGGGCGTATCCAGACGACGTGCTGCCGGCCTTCGTGGCGGAGCTGGACTTCCGTCTCGCACCACCGGTTGCCGCCGCGCTGCGCGAGGCCGCCGACCTTGGCGACTGCGGGTACGCGTGGGCGGACCCGGCGCTGGCCGAGGCCACGTCCGACTTCGCTCATCGGCTCTGGTCCTGGGACTTCGCGTCGTTCGACGTGACGCCGATCCCGGATGTGATGAGCGGAGTCCTCGAGATGCTTCGCATCGCGCTGCGGCCGGGTGACGGTGTGGTGATCAACACACCCGCCTACCCGCCGTTCTTCAGCCACATCGGCGAGGCGAGGTGCCGCGCTGTCGAAGCC
>Ga0307471_100001281_pt1 | contig 13698 bp, 12 predicted proteins | sample atmos_gasesAM3C__2_FD_204566 | JGI IMG/M metagenome (GOLD analysis project Ga0307471, IMG submission 204566) | Hardwood forest soil microbial communities from Morgan-Monroe State Forest, Indiana, United States - atmos_gasesAM3C_515 | ecosystem: Environmental > Terrestrial > Soil > Temperate... | reverse complement strand
ACATTTTTTACCCATAAAAAAAAAAAAACCACTCTAACTACCTTTATTCCCCAAAAAACCAAAAAAACGGGGGGGGGGGGTTGGGGGGGGGGTGCCTATGTTATCTACTAAGTGACTAAAGAGGAGAGAAGCCCAAGAGCTGGCATAAAAGCCAGTGCCACACTCAGGCTGCCACGCTCGCCGATCGCCGTGCGAGGGCGAACATTGAAGAAGGCGCCGTGCCGAGTTAGGATGCGTGTCGTCCAGAAACATTGCGGTTTGATGGGAGGCGCGACTATGCCAGTGAAAGTGAAACGCATCACGTTGTGGAGGAAAGAACTGGAGAACAGGGCCGGAACCCTGGCGGGAACATTGGAGCCGTTGGCCAAGGCCGGAGTGGACCTGCAAATTGTCATGGGCTATCGCTATCCCGGCGAAGGCGCTAAGGCGGCGGTGGAGCTGTATCCGATCGGAAACAAGAAAGCGACGCAAGCAGCGCAGGGAGCGGGATTGGCCGCGTCGGCCATTCCTGCGCTTTTGGTGGAGGGCGACAACCGCGCCGGGATGGGACACGGCATGACGCAGCCGATTGCCGAGGCCGGCATCAATCTGGATTTCGTGGTGGCGCAAGTAATTGGAAGAAAGTATGCGGTGGTGATCGGTTTTGCGACCGAGGAGGATGCGAACAAGGCTAGCGCCTTGATCAAGAAGGCAGCGGGGAAGAAGAGGAAGTAGGAAGTAAGCAGTAAGAGTGGGAGGTAAGAAGCATCAAGTAAGAAGTAGGGAGAAGGCGGAGATGGCGCCCTCTGGCTGAAGACTCGTTGTCGCTTACGCCGCGTCGGGAACTTGCCCTACTCCCTTCGACCTATACTGTAGGGGTGCCGCGCAAAACTCTTTGCGAGGGCACACCAAGAAACAATGACAACAACAGAACTGGCACCGGCATCGGCCGGGCAAGCATCTTCTCCAGGAGAATTCCAGGAGAGCGCAGCGGCATTGAGTTTTTGGGAATTTCTGCAAAAACATTATGCTGTTTTGGCTTTGGTGTCCATCGTCGTGCTGATTCCTTGTTTCTGGCTTCCCCGGATCGAGGCGGGCGACCTGGCGAGCCACAGTTACAATGCCTGGCTCGTGAGCCTCGTGCAAAAAGGGAGCGCACCGGGATTGTGGATCGCTCCCCAGAGCAACAACATACTTGTCGACGTGCTCCTGCTCGAACTGGGAAAGCTTATAGGATTTTCCGCGGGAGAGAAAATGGTCGCGGCTCTAGCGGTTCTGATTTTCGTTTGGTGCGCGTTTGCGGTGGCTACGGTGGCAAGCGGCCGGGCGGCGTGGCAGGTACTTCCGTTGCTGATGATGTTCGCGTATGGCTGGACCTTCCACATGGGCTTTTTCAACTTTTATTTTTCATTGGGAATTTCGTTCGTTGCCCTGGCCACCGTATGGAAAGCGCAACCGCGCCGCTATCTGTTGGCGCTTTTGCTTGTGCCGCTCATCTGGCTGGCGCACCCGCTGGGGCTACTCTGGTTACTGGCCACGACCGCATACGTGTTGGCCGCAAGACGATTAAACGCGGGGCTGCACTGGCTGCTGTTTGGAGCTGCGCTTGCGATACTGTTGGTGCTTCGCGTTTACCTGCACAGGAGTTACCGGATTCAAGGATGGCAAGGACATTTTTACGATTTAAATGGCACGGACCAACTGATTTTGGGCGCACGCTATCCGTTCATTGTGATGCTGGTGCTATTGGCGGTGGCGGGTTGCACGCTGCTTCATGTATTGCAGATGCGAGGCAAGAACGTACCAATGACGAATTCCTTTCCCGTGGCTCTACAACTGTTCCTGGCCGGTTTTCTGGCGCTGCCTTTCCTTCCCGACAAAATCTGGTTTCCACAGTTTAAAGAGCCGATCTCCTTTATTTGTTCGCGTTTTACACTGGCGATTGCCGTTGCGGGCTGCTGCGCCCTGGCGAGTTTGCGCCCACGCGTTTTATTTGGCGTGTTGACCGGCTGCATTGCGGCGGCGTATTTCACGCTGGTGTATCAAGACGCCGCGCGGACTTACGCCATGGAGAAACAGGCGGAGGTTTTGGTGGCGAAGCTGCCGCAGGGCGCGCGCGTGCTTACAACCATCTATCCGTTTCGCGACTTCCGAATTTTCACGCACCACGTGATGGACCGCGCTTGCCTCGGGCGGTGCTTCAACATCGACAACTACGAGCCAGCGTCAGCGCAATTTCGCTTGCGCGCGGCTCCCGGGAATCGCATCGTGGCGGCCAAGGGGGAAGACGCCAGTCACATGATGCTGGGCGACTATGTGGTGCAGGGCGAGGACTTGCCGCTTTGGCAGGTTTTTCAGTGTGGACCAACCGAGGTGGACCTTTGTCTGCGCCCGGTGCACGCGGGACCGTTGCTGAATTTTATTCCCAACGAAGCGGAACGCGCCCGAAAGCTGGAGTGACTGCTTCCAAGGTATTCACGAATCGGCTAGACATAATCGAGCAAGGTCATAAAGCCGAATCCATGTGCAGTTGCTGGTGGCAGTGGAAAAGCGTCAGGCCGGGGTTATCGCCAACGAAGTCCACTTCCGCTTCCTGATAGCCGCCGAGCATCACCACATCTTTCAAGATTCCAGCGGTGGGTTTTCCGGCCAAGCTGGTCAGCTCGAAGCTGTGGCGGTGGAGATGAATGGGATGGATATCGTCGCTGGCATTGCGCATGCGGATGCGGTAGCGCTTGTTTTGTTTGAGGTGGAATGAAGCGGGAACGATTTCGCGGAGCCAGCCGAGGGGAACGTAGGAAACACAAGCAGGCTGGCCAAAAGTGGTTTGCTGGGCCGCGTTTGTCTTGGCGCTATCGAGCCAGGCGCAACCGGCGATGATGAAAACCGCAGCGACACGCAACCGCAATATGGTCTTTTTCATGGAGAGTCTCCCTTCGAGTGGGTGGGCAGTGGTCTGCCGGAGCGAGCAGGATTTTCTTATATCGCAAGGATGAGAGAGAGAGGAAAAAGCACGACTTAGATGGAGGCCCAGGACAAGTCAACGCGTTGACACGCGTGTGTCGCCGCAAAATGAGAATGTCCAGTTTGTGCAAAGTAGAAATGTCCGCTTTCATGGAGGGCGAGGGCACGATCCCAACAGGAGCCGGGACAAGTGTAATGTACCCGGCCAAGAGCGTTACAAAGAGCCGCGAAGGCCGAGGGCGTCGGCGTGTTCCCGGAGGGCGGCGATACAGAAGCCGATGTGCTCGTCGAGGGGAACGCCGAGCTCGGTGGCGCCTTGAATGAGGTCTTGGCGGCTGACGCCGCGGGCAAAGGCTTTATCTTTCATGCGTTTTTTGACCGAGCTGACTTCCAGATCGAGAATACTTTTTGAGGGGCGAACGTAGGCACAAGCAGTGAGAAAGCCGGAAAGTTCGTCGCAGGCGAAAATGGTGTGTTCGAGGGGCGACTGGCGAGGCACACCGGTGTAATCGGCGTGAGAGAGAATCGCGCGGATCATCTCCTCGGGATAATGATGCTCGCGGAGAATTTTGGCGCCTTCAGAGGGATGCTCGCGATCCGCGGCATGGTCGTTGTTGGGCCAACGCTCGTAGTCGAAGTCGTGAAGCAGAGCGGCCATGCTCCAGAGTTCCTGATCCGCGCCGTGTTTTTTGGCGTAGGCGCGGACACAGGCTTCAACGGCGAGCATATGCTTGCGCAGACTTTCAGACTGCGTGTATTCGCAGAGCAAGTTCCAGGCATCTTCGCGAGAAGGCATGCGCGCATTCTCCCCCGGAGAGATTGAACAGAGAAAAAGAAGATAGCAGATTGAAGAAAAGTGCAAAAAGCATTTTTCTGAGAAATCAGCCGATTCTTGAAAAAAACCCTTAGCTCCACCATGCAAAGGAGCGGAGCGACGAAGAATCACTCTTTCGCATGGGTATCGAATCAAGAGAGATTCCTCGCTGCGCTCGGAATGACGATGCGGCGATTTCTTGACCTACTTAGCGTGACAAACAAGTCGGACTGAGCGGGTCGCAATGGTTGAAGGGTCGAACAGGGGCGCGCGGAAGAGGGAGAGGCCTGTGGAAGCCTGAGGAAAAAGGGAGGATTGTGCCGAATTGGGACTGTCGTCCGAGAAACGGAGAAAGCACAACATATAGTAAGGAGGAGAGGAGGAGAGCCCAAGCCGCAGAGGGGAGCGCGGGGGACTTGACCGAGCGGACAGGCGAAAACACGGCGTAAACAGGGCCAATTTCAGCCGTCTGCCACAATGTTTTATTAAGAATACTCTTGACAGGGAATAACTTTTCAGGCGAAACTCCCATCGCGCCAGTAACTGCCTTCCCCCAAGAACGCTCCGACGTTCCCTCCTATCCGCACGCCGGAAAAAACAAGTCAGCGAGGAGTACCGGTGTCGGCACATATGGATAAAGAAGCCTCTATGAACTCATTGGAGATGGACCGGGAAGTTATACGCTGCAAAACGTGCGGTCTCGTACAGTACCGGACGCGCACCGGCAACTGCCGACGCTGCGTTCGAGCACTGCCTCAGCGGATGGAGTATCTGATTCCGCAGGAGGCGCCGCAGGAAGAAGCTGCGGCTGAGGTCGTGACTCCCAAGTTTCCGAATCAGGAGACGGTGGAGAATATCGGGCAAAGGATTCGGCAATTGCGGGAATCGCGATCGATGACGCAGAGCCAGCTGCAAGCGCGCTCGAAAGTCAGCCGGTCGTATCTCTCGCGCATCGAAAGCGGGCAGATGACGCCGAGCCTGGGCACGCTAGAAAAGATTTCCGAAGCATTGAACGTGGGATTGAACCGCTTTTTCATTCCGGAATCGGACGGCGAAGCGCTGCTGGAAGATCCGTTCATCCAGGGGTTGCGGCCATTTCTCCGGCAACTGGACTGGGAACAGTGGCAGTCCATACTCAAGCGCTTGCAAGCGATCAGCGACCACGTGAATGCAGCGCCCATTACTCTCCGCCCTATCGGTAACCCGGCACGGCTGCCGCAGCCCGCGCCGGCGAATGGCAACGGGCAGCACGGGCATATTGGACACGCCAGCCATTCGAATGGGCTCGTACCCGCGCAAGCCCATGGTCAGCCGCAGGGCTATCCGCTGCGGCGACCAGGTATGCCGGTGTTCCAGAGGCCATTGGCGCGGTAGAAGGATTTGGTTTACGGAGGGTGTTCGAAACAAGCGGCGTCCCGGTTTCTCCGGGACGCCGCTTGTTTTTTTGGAAGGCGGTGCAGTCTGGCAGGCTGAGTAGATTGGAGAGCCGCAGGATTTGCAGACCCGCCGTGCGCTACAACGGACGGCCCTAGGGCGGTAAGTACAACCGCTGAGGGAGCCCAGGAGGGCACGATGTATCGTGCCGCTACAACGTCAGAGAGGCTGGCATAAAAGCCAGCGCTATGAAGACAAGAGGGCACGATTTATTGTATCGTGCCCCTACGATTGCGAAGGCACAGGGTCCGTGCCACAGGCCAAGAAAAAGCCGCAGAGCGCGGGGACACCCTGGGCGAAAGGAAAGACTACTCGCGGACGACGGCGACTTTGGCGTCGGGGACATCCAAGCGCATCAAGCGGTGACTGGAGTCGAGGTAGAGAATTACAGTCAGATCCGAAGTGACAATCTTTAACCCTTCATAGGTTTTTCCATCGGCAGAAACAGCGCCGGTCTGATCCACACTGATGGTGCCTGGGGCGAGATCCTGGGGGATGAGCACGGAGAAGGTTTGCGTGCCGCGGCGGGACCAATCATAGATGCGGGCCAGAAGGGCGTATTGGTGATAGAGATTATTGTCCAGCACAATGATCAGTGGCGAACCGAAAGTGAGATCCTGGTTGAAAGCCGCGCGCGCGCCCTGCATTTGCAGGGAAATCCTGGCTACGCCGTTCTCAAACTGGATGTGGGCGCCGTTGGTTTTTTCGGCTTGGGAAGACCATTCGTAACTGATGGGCGCGCCATGGGGTTCGAGGGTGAGCGTGCCGGTCACGCTGGAAGCGTTGCCACCGGGTGGTTTCAAGGTAGTGGTGCCCCTGGCGGTCCAGCCGCTGCCCGCAGGAGCAATTTCAAACTCCTCATGGCCGACCGACTTGCCATCGAGGAGCACGTTCAGTTTGCCTTTATCCGGCACGAAGATAGAGCCAGCCGGGATTTTTTTCTGGGCAGCTTCGGCAAAAATGCTCAATGCGGCGGCCGATAGCAGCAGACCAGCCGCAGCGACCTTCCAGCGCTTCCACAAAACCTTCCGCATAGCTATTCCCCCTCAGGACTGCGGATCTTCTACAGCCAAATTTGATTCCTGGTCAGCGGCGGGAACACCGGCAATGCCGCGGCGCAGGATTTCGGCGACGACGGCTGCCGGATCGCCAGAACTGTCCACGCGAAAGTCAGCGAGTTGATAGGACGGGAGGCGCTGGGCGTAAAGCGCGCGGAAACTGGCCTCATCGCGAAAGAGCGGTCGGCCGGTCATGGTCATGCAACGGGAAAGCAGCACGTCGAGAGGAGTATCGAGCCAGATGACGGGGACACCAGAATTGCGCAGGAACTCGGGAGCGCCGGGCTGCGCATAGGTACCGCCGCCGAGGGCGATCACGGTGGATTCCTTCTGTTCGATGGCCCGGCCGAGCGCACTGCGCAGTTGGCCGGCCTCGAGCTGGCGGAAGGCGGGCTCGCCGTGGCGTTCAAAAAATTGCGGAATGGTGATGCCGGCGGCTTCTTCGATTCGTTCATCGAGGTCGACGAAATGCCAACCCAGTTGGCGAGCGAGGCGGGAGCCCACGGTGCTCTTGCCGGAGCCCATGAAACCAGCCAAGCAAAGCAAGGAGATGCGGCCAGGCGCTCCGCGCGCGATGGAAGTTTGATTCACAATTCTGGAGAGCGCGAGGTTACGGGCGCTTCAGAATTCGAATTGTACCACTATAGGAAGAGAGTTCGACTTTGGCGAGTCCCTGACCAATGGTGGCCAAGAGGCAATTTCCGGGGCAGGGCATGACGTGGCGGGTCTTGATATGGGTATCGGGCTTGATGAAGTCCGAAGCCTGATTGTCCACGACGCCGAGCAAGGAATGAGCGTTTAGATCCAGGGAATCATTCCCGGAGAAGTGCACTTCAACGACACCGCGGCCGCTATTCATACTGTAGAAACCCTTGCGTACGAATTCGCCGTCGTAGAGGAGGTTGCCGGTAGTGGTGAGCAGAGTGACGTTTGACAAAGTGGGCTGGAGGACTTGCGCGCCACCGCTGATGGAATTGAATTCGAGCTTGCCAGCGCACTGGGTGCAGACGAGGCTGCCGGCAGTCGTCTTGACAATGATGTAGCCAGAGACTTCCTTGAGGTGCACATCGCCGGCGACGCTCTGCAGTTTCATATCGCCCCTGACCTGCTCGACATAGATGAGCCCGGTTTGCGTGCGAAGCTGAAGTTCGGTGGATTCCGGGACAATTAACTGGAAATTAGCTTCGATATCGTGCGGCTGGAAAGAGGGCGCGAGGGCGCTGGCGCTAATGTCCAGGCGGTCGCCAACCTGCTCGACGTCCACAGCAACCTTGTCGGAACCGGTGTCGCTGATGACCACGACCTCGGGATTCTTCGAAGACTTGACCTCGATGCGGCCATTGACGATATTCTGCAGGACGACCAGAGGGCGTTCTTTGACCGGGAAGTGACGTTCCTCATGGACGGTCCTGGCCGCCCGGGAGGGAGCAACCGAGAGCAGGCATAGCCCGGCACCAAAGACAGACAAAACACCACGCGCAACCATCGTTTGCTGCATCATCAGTGCTCGCTCCTTCCAATATCCATCATTGCCGTAAGCAATTCCGCTTTTTGCTGCAGCGCGCTGTTGAGGTACTCGCGCGCCAGTTCGTCGTCGGGATACTTCTTAAGGTGAAGTTCACACTCGGCAATGAATTCGTTGACGGTGTGCAGACTCTGCTGCAAAGAGACATCCGCCGGAGAGCCGCCAGCAAGATGAAAATCCGCCAGCTGGCCTTCGGTCATGCGGAGATCTTCCTTGGGGTCCGAGTGCGGAGCCGGGGCCAAAACCGGCGCAGGCGTAACCGGATTTTCAAGCCGCGCAATGGGAGCGACTTTCCCGGGCGTTTGGGAGATAGGCCGGAGGGAAAGAAAAACCGCCGTCACCACAAGAACCAGGCCGACGCCGGCAGTTGCCAGGGCGCGGGGCCGGAACCACAAGCCCAGGTTGCGCCATCCCTGCCACGCTGGTGTCAGGATGGGTGAAGCAACCGCTTCCCGGATTACGCCTTCCGCTTGCAGTTGCGCGCGAAGAGAAATCCAAAGATGCTCGGGCGGATCAATGTCCGCAGGGAGTTCGTTTGCCGCGGCAACAATCGCCGAAAGGTCAACGAGAAAATCCTGGCAGGAGGCACAACCGGCGAGATGCGCGCGGGCCGCTGCCGGGAGCGGCGTAAGTCCTTCAAGTTCCAGAACAGCTTCCAATTCCTTACACTGCATACATCCAACTCCATGGGGAGCAGCGCTGGCTGGCTCTCCCCTTCAAACTCATAAAAACTGCGCACGCGTGATTGCACCCCGACAGTAGAACCATATTATCTCAATCCCGCGAATCCGATTGCGATTTGGCCGCCTGGCGTTCCTGACGAGCTTGCTCGCGGACTTCTTCCTGGAGCAGCTCGCGCAGGCGAGTACGCGCTTTATGCAACTGCGATTTCGAATTACCGACGGAGCATCCCATGATGTCCGCAATCTCATTGTGCTCGTAGCCCTGGACATCGTGAAGGACGAACACCGTTTTGTAACCTGGAGGCAATTTGTCAATCGAGCGTTCGAGATTCACCCGGTCAACGGCCCCGGACAACCGAAGATCTGGCGCACCCACATCGCGCTTGGGTCCGCTATTCTCGGCGTCAGGCTCAAGCGTTTCCTCGAGGGAATCAGTCGGCAGCGACTTCTTCCGCAAGCGCATAAGAACAACGTTGACGGTCATACGATGCAACCAGGTGGAAAAGGCGGATTCGCCGCGAAACGTGCCGATTTTGCGGAAGAGCTGAAGAAAAGCCTCCTGGAGCAGATCCTCCGCATCCGCCGGATTGCCCACCATACGCAGGCACAGGGCGTAAACCCTGCGACTGTGCAACTGATACAGGAACTCGAAAGAAGCGCTATCGCCAGCTTGAGCGCGGCGGATAGCTTCTGCTTCCGTCAGAGCGACCGGCTCGGTTGGTCGTTGTCGGGCCAACTGTACAGTGACGGCGCTAATCTTTCGGATGCGCCGGATGCCTCCAAGAGTTGTCCCTGAGATAACGGCCGAGGCGCACATATGCCCCTATAGAAGCAGGAAGGCCTCCGGGGGTTGCACGAGGTCTCGAGCCGTTCGCAGGTTTAGTTATTGTCCCTTGATCAGGCTCATCCGTCCATGGACAAGATGGCGGGTGCGAGCGGATAGGGAGGAAGCAAGAGAGTGTGTTCCCGTAAGACGGCACCGAAGGTTTCCAATTGGTTTTCGGGAAGGGCGTGGAAAAAGATTTGAGAATGACGACGGCCTCCCAGAGGCTGCGCGCTGATTTTTCGAGCCTTGAAAGCTTTCAGGGTCCAACGGGGCCAGATTGGGAGTAATTCCGAAGTGCCTGGCATGTGTGAGCATGGCCCGAAGCAGGGATTCCAAGGGGTTGGCGAGCACAGAGGGCCGAAGTAACACCGAGAATTTCCTGCGCTTTCGGCAAGTGGCCAAACCTCCGCATCCCGAGAGCTTCATCCAGAGTGACACGGAAGATAGAGTAGGCGGTCTCAAGCTGGTCGACAGCGTGCGTGTAGGCAAGCGATTTGACGGCGAGAGAGGCCGTCTCCAGTCTTGAGACTCTGAACCGGTGCGAACACGAGGGGATGCGGTACGCACGGGGAACCCCCATCGGCGCGAGGGTTGTACGAGTTAATAACTATTTACAGTAAATTTATATTTAGCTGGTTAGGGCTTAACGAAATTGCCCGAGGAGAGCGGGCGATTCCTTGCTCTGGCGAAGCAGGCGCGTCTATACTCAGTTCTCGCCATTCAGGAAAGGAAAAATCAGGCCTTGGAATTCGAGCCTCGCGATCAGTTCGAACAGCGCAAGAAGAAACTAGAGCAAATACAAGCTCTTGGCTATGAAGCATTTCCCCGGGAATTCCGCTGGACGGAACGCCCCGCGGATCTGCTCGCCCGGTACACTGAGGCGACGAGTGCCGAATTGGAAACGGAAAAGAAGGAAGTGCGCGTGGCGGGCCGGATCGTTTCGTATCGATTGATGGGCAAAGCGGGCTTTGCGCACCTGCAGGGGGGAGGGAAGCGGATACAGTTTTATGTGAGGAAGGATGTGGTAGGGGAGCGAGGATTCGAATTGTTCCACCTGTTGGACCTGGGCGACCACATCGGGGTACGAGGACACATGTTCCGTACCAAAACGGGAGAGTTGTCCGTGTGGGTGGAAGAGATTTTTTTCCTGTCGAAGGCACTGTTGCCCTTGCCCGAAAAATGGCACGGGCTGGCGGATATTGAGCTGCGCTACCGGCAGCGGTATCTGGATCTGGTAGCAACGGAAAAATCGCGGGAGGTGTTCCAGACGCGAGCGCGAATCATCCAGGAATTGCGGAAGTTTTTTGACGGGCGGGGATATATCGAAGTGGAAACGCCGATGATGCACCCGATCGCCGGGGGAGCCACGGCGCGGCCGTTTGTGACGCATCACAATACGCTGGACACGGACCTGTACCTTCGCATTGCGCCGGAGCTGTACTTGAAGCGGCTGACCGTGGGTGGATTCGATCGCGTGTATGAAATCAACCGCAACTTCCGGAATGAAGGGATTTCCACGCAACACAATCCGGAATTCACGATGCTGGAATTTTATGAAGCGTACAGCAATTATCACGACTTGATGGATATGAATGAACAGCTTTTTGCGCAACTGGCCAAGAACATCACGGGTTCGACGGCGGTAAAGTACGGAGAGGTCGATCTGGATTTCAGCAAGATGCAGCGATTGACGATGCGCGAGGCGATTGTGAAATACTGGCCGGAAGGCGCTGGAACAGGACCGAACGTGGAAGAACTCGCCGCTCCCGGTGGGGCACCGCGCGCCGCGGAACGGTACAACGAATGGGCCAAAGCGCATCACGCGGAATACGCAGGGGCCAGGGGCAGGCTTTCGGATGGCGAGTGGACGGGATTGCTGTTTGAAGCCGTGGCCGAGGACAAGTTGATCCAGCCGACGATTCTGTATGATTTTCCAACGGAGATTTCTCCGCTCTCGAAGCAAAAGCCGAAAGACCCTTCTCTGACCGAACGGTTCGAGATTTTCATCGCGGGAATGGAAATCGCGAACGGCTTTTCGGAATTGAACGATCCAACCGAGCAGGAACGGCGATTCCTGGCGCAAATCGCACAAGGCGGGGATGAGGCGCCGAAGCAGCTGGATGTAGATTACGTGCGCGCGCTGTGCCACGGCATGCCGCCGACGGCAGGAGAGGGGATCGGGATAGACCGCCTGACGATGCTACTGACCGACTCACACTCGATTCGTGATGTGATTCTCTTTCCGTTACTGCGCCCCGAGGCAAAGTCCGAGGAACAAGCCGCGGCGGAAAGCAGAAAGGCGTAAGGGCGCGCCGCGCTATGGGATTCGAATGGTTTGTGGCGCGGCGTTACCTGCGATCCCCGTACCGACCTACCGTCCTTCGACTGATAACTCTGTTCGCGGTGCTGGGAGTGGCCGCGGGTGTCGCCACGCTGGTGATTGCGCTGGCGATGAACAGCGGATTCCGCGAGACGCTGCAGGACCGCTTGCTGGGAGTGACCGCGCACGTGTCACTGACGCGGCCAGGCTCCGGTGGCATCCACAGCTACGAATCGCTGGCCGAGCGATTTGAAAAAATGGCGGGGGTGCGGTCGGTGACGCCGGCGATTTACCAGACGGTGTTGCTATCGTTCGAAGGCCAAGCGCGGGGTGTGGTGACTAAGGGAATCGACGTGTCGCGGGAACTGAAGAGCGACGAGGCGCTGCAAAAACTCTCCGCGGGACATCTGGACTTCTCCCCGGACCCTGATGGGATTGATGCCGTGGTGGTGGGGAAGCAGATCGCCGAGGAATGGAAATTGAAGCCGGGGGACTATGTGACACTGACGAGCCCTCAAGGGAGGCTGACACCGTTTGGGCTGATGCCGCGTTCGAGGAGATTTCGCGTGTCGGGAGTGTTCGATTCAGGGTTCTATGATTACGACGAGAACTGGTGTTTTGTGACCTTGCCCGCAGCGCAAGCGCTGGCCGGGGCGGGGGACATCGTCAATGTATTGGAATTCCGTCTTGCCAGGCCGGAGATGGCAGCGGATTTCGCGCGAACGGCCGAACAGGCCGCGGGGCAGGGATACACGGCGAGCACCTGGATGGAGGAGAACCGCGCCCTGTTCCGCGCGCTACGCCTAGAGAAACTCGTAACCGCCATCTTCATCGGGCTGATTACATTTGTCGCCGGACTCAACATTCTGGTGGTGCTTTCGATGACGGTGACCGACAAGGCGCGGGACATCGCCGTATTACTTTCCATGGGCGCACGCCGCGAACAGATTCGGCGGATTTTTTTGTATCAAGGAATCACCATTGGAGCGACGGGAACGGTCCTAGGGCTGCTGCTCGGGTATGCGTTCAGCTGGATTGCCGGCAGCTATCATTTGATTCCGCTCGATCCACAGGTGTACGCGGTGCCCTACGTTCCGTTTCATCCCAATCTCCTCGATGGAGTGTGGATTGGGCTCGCCGCCATGGCGATTGCGATTGTGGCGACGCTGTTGCCGGCGAAGGAGGCGTCCCGGTTGCTGCCCGTGGAGATACTGCGATTTGAGTAGGAATGAGGATCGGCTGGAGGGAAGAGTCGAGGAGAATGGCTTTGGTGCCCGATTTGCTCCTAGGAGGGTCAAGGGCGCGTTTGGCTTGGGAGGGCGCGTATTCGGTTGCTGGTGAGCCTTCCTGGGCTATTTGCAAAGTATTGAAACATAAGTGATTAAGAGTGCACAGGGAAGGAACGGATTTTCTCACCCACCGCGCAGGCACTTGTGGGATGGAAATGGGAAAACTCTTGCGTAAGGAAGCGCACTCAGGTGCCATTCAAACGGTCGGCCAATCGAACTTGGCCCGCATCCAATGAGATATAGAAGGATGCGAAATGTCATCGTCAGCGGTTGGCGAAGTGGTGAATAAGGCTGGCTAAGGGGACTAGAACTAGCAATCATGGCTTCTACTCACCAGAGCGAGGGAAGAGAGACGAGCGCGGCCGTGCTGGAAGGGCGCGGGCTGAAGAAGACGTACGGGTCGCGCGAGAAGAATCTGGAAGTATTGGTCGATGCGAACGTGAGATTGCATGCCGGAGAGATGGTAGCGGTCGTCGCGCCGTCCGGCGCGGGAAAAAGTACCCTACTGCATTTGCTGGCCGCGCTAGACACTCCAACAAGCGGTACAGTATACTTTGAAAATAAAGCGATCGAAACGAAGCAAGACGCGGCGCTCGCCGAATTTCGCAATTGCGCCGTGGGGTTTCTCTGGCAGAGGCACCAGCTGTTGCCGGATTTCACGGCCGCCGAGAATGTAGCGATGCCGCTGCTAGTGCGCGGAGAGCCGCAAGAACGTGCCATGACGGAAGCCCGGAAATGGCTGAGGGAAGTCGGGCTCCAGGATCGAGCCGAGCACCGCGCAGGAGAACTTTCGGGCGGGGAACAGC
>Ga0307471_100001280_pt1 | contig 13699 bp, 11 predicted proteins | sample atmos_gasesAM3C__2_FD_204566 | JGI IMG/M metagenome (GOLD analysis project Ga0307471, IMG submission 204566) | Hardwood forest soil microbial communities from Morgan-Monroe State Forest, Indiana, United States - atmos_gasesAM3C_515 | ecosystem: Environmental > Terrestrial > Soil > Temperate... | reverse complement strand
ATCGGGTGCTTCGAGCCAGATGCGAAACCATTCGGCAATTTCCTTCTTCTCTTCGCGCTTTCCGGCCTCGACCTTGCGATTGTGGGAGATCATTTCTGCCCGGCGCTTGCCGAGACGCCCTACTTCGCGTACCCGCTCGACCGCGGCCGTTTCGCCGTGGGCGCGGAACCGGCGCATTAATTCGTCGAGGTGGGTGAGACTGACTTCGGCATCGGCAAGAGTCTTGAAATGCAGAATGTCTTCAAACTCTTCTTCGAAGCGCTCTTCAGCCTCTTCGCGTTCCGTTAATTGCACTTTCCAGCCCATACTTTTCAGAACGTCGGCGATGTAATCGTTTCCCGTTTTTCCAGCTTCCCCGTGGTCGGCAATCAGCTTACGCCGCAACTGGTCGACTTCCGCGGCGGTCCATTTTTGAATCCCTAGCGACCGGGCAGTTTCGAGAATCATGTTTTTCTTGGTGTGCAGAGCGTCAGTCATCGTTTGCCCTTGTGAGCCGGAGCGGTGGCATGAGTCCGAGTGACTTCCATGACCGGAGGATCCGCAGGTTCGCCATTCAGGAGACGATGGTATTTGGCCACATTCTTGTTGTGTTCCGCCAGGGTAGAGGCGAAAAAGTGGCCGCCCTGGGTGTTGGCGACGAAATAGAGATAGTCCGTCTGCGCCGGGTGGAGCGCGGCACGCAGCGCGGCTTCGCCAGGATTGCCGATCGGGCCGGGCGGCAAGCCTGCATGCAGATAGGTATTGTAGGGGGAATCGAAACGCAAATCCTTAAATGTCAGCGCCCCGTTGTAGTTGTCGATTTGCTCAAGCGCGTAGATGACTGTGGGGTCGCACTGCAGGAGCATGCCTTTTTGCAGGCGATTCGTGTAGATACCAGCGACCACGGGGCGTTCATCGGGTTTCGGCGTTTCGCGCTCGACAAGCGAGGCGAGCGTAACGGTGCGGAGCAAGGCTCCACTCGGTTTGGCCGCGTCTTGCTGGAGCAGTCCGGAATCGACCCGGTCGAGCGCCTCGCGGAATTTGCGGACCATCATGGAGGTCAGTTCGGAGGGGGTAGTGTGACGAGCCAGGTTATAGGTCGCAGGAAAGACAAAGCCTTCAAGGGTTTTGGCATTGGGAGCCATATCCAGAATCAGTTTGGGGTCCTGCGCGGCCTTCAAAAACTCGTCGGCCTTCATGTGTTTGGCTGCTTGGAGATCGCGGGCAATATCAAAGATAGTTTCGCCTTCGCGGACCGTGAAGGGCTGCTCGTAAACTTGGCCGTTGGCCAGCTTCCAGAAGACTTCCTTGCCGGTGAGCGAGTGATCGAAGAAATAATCGCCTGCTTGCAGGGTACGCTTGGGATGGCGGCGAGCATATAACTCGAACGCAAGGGAGCTGCGGATAATACCGCTTCTTTTCAAAATATGTGCCGCAGTGCGTCGTGAAGTTCCGTGCGGAATCTCCACAAAGACGCCTTCCGCAGGAATCTTTCCGAACGGTTTTTCGATGGAATACCAGACGTATCCTGCCGCGGCCCCGGCCAGCAGCAGGAAAACGAGCAAAAGAATCCCAAGAATCGTGAAGCTAGCCCTGCTCATCCGTGTTATCCACCCGACAAGTACTCTCGCAAAATTACCATGGCTGCGACAGCGTCCACGGTGTATTTGCTTTCAGAGTTACCGGTGGGCCTCTTCTTGCCATCGCGCGTCAACTGATGCGTGATGCGGCGTCCCAGTTCTTCTTCGAGGATGCGCTCGGCTTCCCAGCTGGTCAGGCGTTCATCCACCATTTCGACGGGCACGCCGGCCTGCTTGCGCACCCGTGCGGCAAAGCGCGTAGCCTCCTCGGCCATGTCACCGTGAGTGCCGTCGAGCCGCAGGGGTAAGCCGACAATAATCTGCTTCACGCGCTCATCCCGTACCAACTCGCGCAGTCTGCGCATATCCTCGTTGCGATTCACGCGTTCCATCGTGGAAAAGGGCTGCGCCATGCGCGTTTCCACATCGGCTATAGCGATACCGATTTTCGTCCGGCCGTAATCCAGCCCCAGGATTTTTCCTGTTGTTCGGGCAGATTGGGGCGCCGAGGCGGCCGAATTCGCTGTGTTTTTCTTCACCTAATCAGTATAGCCCGAAGGAAGCTTTCCAGCGGAAAGAGGCCTGTCACGGTTTTCGTCCGCGGGCGCCGGATTGCCAATCTTGCCAGTAGCCGAGAGCTTTCATCTGCTGGTCCAGCCCGGTTTCTTTCATGAGGGATTCCAATTCCGCGCGGGACAAGCGCTTACCGATAGGTTCAGGACGATTCGCAATTCCCCAAGCGGTAACCGCCGCCAACACCGTGTTCAACTTCAGTTCGCGAATATCCACTTTGTCAAAGGTGTCCGAAGCGGCGTGATAGTTGACCAGGTAGTTGGCGATTTCCTGGTTGGCCACCAAGGTGGGCACGCCTTCCAGAAGAAAATCGAAATTATCGGTGCCGAAGGAAGCATCGTAGGTGAACGTGTCCACATCCCACCCGGCAAACGGCTTCAACACTTCACGCACGCCCGGTTCCATGTCGTGGCGACCAACCAAGGAATAGCCGGTGACCCGACCGATTCCCGTATCAAACACAACCACTCCCCGAACCTTGTCCATCTCCGCGCGGTGGGCTTGTACATAAGCATAGGAGCCGATCGTGCCCTGCTCTTCGCCGCTGAAGAGGATGAAACGCAGAGTGCGTCGCGGCAGCAGGCCGCTGGCCTTTATCGCGCGGGCCGCTTCAATGACCATTGCAGCGTTGCAACCGTTATCCAGGGCGCCCGTCCCTAGTGCCCAGGAATCGAGATGCGCGGCAAGGACTACCATCTCATCTGGTTTCTCGTAGCCGCGAATCTCCGCGACGACATTTTCCTGCTCTAGCGGCCCACTAATCTTATTTGGCAGGGTGAGCCGGGCGCGCACCGTTCCAGGATGCGCCGCCACAGTGCGAGCGATGCGAAGTGCGTCCTCACGCGCGACGACTGCCTGCGGAATCTTGTCCACTTTGCCGTCCACGGAGTTGGTGTGGCGGTAGAGCAGCTTTCGTTCGCGCGCACCAGTCCACAAAATCGCGGCTGCACCACCCTTCAGCGCCTGCGCGATGATGCCCGGGGGCCGCAAATATTCGTCAAAGAGGTCCGCCCAGGTTGCGCCGATGTCAGTGTGAACCAGCAGAATCGCGCCCTTGATTGAAGCGCCGGCCCGCGCAAAATCCTCCTTCGTGCCGAAGCCTACATCGACAATATTGCCTTCGAGCCCGCTGGCTGGCGTAGCCGGGGAAAGCCCAGTGGAGACGAGTGATATCGGAAAAGTGACCGGTCCGAGCATCTCCAGCCGCGTATCTCCTTCACTCCATGCCACCGGAAGCATGTATTTTTCGGTATGTACCTGCACACCCGCAGCCCGAAAGTTGCCCACAGCCCACTCCACGGCCTTGGCCATTTCCGGCGAACCACTCACGCGCCCGCCAATTTCATCGGTCAATCGGCGAAGGTTTTCTTCGAGCGGCGATTCGCCCATAACGATGGGAGTGATTTTGGCAGCGGCCTGTGCGCAGGCGGAAGTCTCCGTCGCGGAACATCCCGCCTCGCCCTGGACGGTTTGTGCGGGATGAAGCGGATCGGTCGTTAGGGGAGGAAGCTGGGCAGAGAGGGGAGGAACAAGGCACCAGAGAAACAAGAAAGAAACGAGAAGACCACGCGTCCGCATCGTGAAGTCCCTTTGCAGAAAGAATAAGAACGTGATTGCCAGCGAATTATAACGCAGCGTGGGTTGATCCCGTGAAGAGAGCGGCTTCGAAGTGCAGTGAGGAACAAAAGGAGCTGCGCTGATCTGATGGTTCGACGAAGCTCACCATGAGGGATCGCACACGACAAGCTGACGAGTGCTGGCATAAAGTCCCCTGGGGGTAAACCAGGGCTACAAAGAGGAAAGAAGAGCGTCGGAGATCCGAGCGACCTGGATCATTTCGGCTACGTCGTGTACGCGGACAATGTGCGCGCCGTTCAGGATGCTGGCGGCGACCGTTGCAGCGGTACCCCAGATGCGTTTCTCGGGGGGCAGCGGTTTTTCAGCACGCGCAAGCGTCGCGCCGAGAAAGCCTTTCCTGGAGGTGCCAACAACGAGCGGATAGCCAAGCTTGGAGAGTTCCGGCAATCTGGCCAGCAGTTCGTAATTCTGGGCGAAGGATTTGCCGAAGCCGATGCCTGGGTCAAGGATGATGTGAGAACGAGGAACGCCGGCGCGGCGGGCGACGGCAACGGATTCACGAAGACCTGTGATAACGTCCCGAAGAACATTTTTGGCGAAGGGATGTTTTTGCATGGTGCGCGGCATACCTCGCATATGCATGAGTATAAGCGGCACGCGGCAATGAGCGGCAACCTTGGCCAGGCGAGGGCCGTTTTTCAAGCCGGAGATATCGTTTAGGATTTCTGCGCCGGCACCGATGGCCAGTTCCGCCACAGTCGCTTTTTGCGTGTCCACGGAGATGGGAATCTTCAGGCGGCCGCGGAGGCCCTGGAGAACCGGCAGCAGGCGCGCGAGTTCTTGCGCGGCGGAAATGCCCGCGGAACCGGGGCGGGTCGACTCAGCGCCAATGTCGAGAATGTCTGCTCCCGCGCGTTCCATTGCTAGTGCGCCATCTAGGGCATGCTTCAAGCTGAAGAATTTCCCGCCGTCGGAAAAACTGTCCGGCGTGACGTTGAGCACGCCCATGACGAGCGTGCGCTCGCCGAGGAGGAGAATGCGAGACGGGAGTTTGAGGCGGTAGAGTTTTCGGCGCAGCATCAGTGCGGGTGCGGTTGAGATCCTTCGCTTCACTCAGGATGACACAACCGGGAAGGTTTTTGCGCTAGTCGAGATCGAAATCGCGAATGGGCTTGCTGGCCGGGGTATCCTTGGCTTTTTTCATGGCTTCCTCGAACTTCTTGGCCAAGATGTCTTCCTTGTTGGATTCCTGAAACCAGGAATCAGCGAACTTGTCTTCGCGCTGGCGGTTCTGTTCGGCAAGAATCTTCTCGGCGTCGGTTAGGTCGACGTTGGGCCCGGCTTTGGGTGGGGCTTCGTGCGAGAGCACAGCACCAAAGATCGGATCAATCACCAGTTTGGCCTGGCAGCACGGGCAAATGACCTTCAGGTTTTCGCCGTCTTTGCGTCCCATGGTGGTAGTTTACCTCTTTTTGGGCGCAGGTGAAGGGGCATGGTCACGGAAATGAGAGAAGGGAAAGCGGATATCAGTAATTAGATATCAGGAATCAGGAAACACTCGGGAGGAGCAGCCCCCGTCAAGTGCCGTTGAAAAGAGTAGGGGCGCGAACGTGCCCCGAACCTAGTCCAACTGGAAAATGACAGGGAGAGGCGGCGCAAGAACCTGCGCCCCAGGATTAACACAGAACTCAAGACGAAATCCTTAAGCTGGCCTCACGCCTTTGCCGGGGAATCGCCCCGTGTGAAGCCTGGAGCGGGACGCAACTCCGGGCGGACGACCTTGGGATCCGTCGTCGGGGCGCCCTGCGGCGGCGGTGTGGGAGGAGTGCGCGGCTTTTCCGGCAAGGGCTTATTTTCCATGAGCAATTTCACTTCGTTGGCGTCAAGAACCTCGCGTTCGAGCAAAGCGAGGGCAATGCGATCGAGGGTGTCGCGGTTGGTCGAAAGGATGCTGCGCGCTTTGTCGTAAGCTTCGTTAACAATGCGCTTTACTTCCTTGTCGATCTGCACGGCCGTGTCTTCGCTGAAGTCGCGGTGCTGAGCGATTTCGCGGCCGAGGAAGATGGCTTCTTCCTTTTTGCCAAAGGCCAGGGGCCCGAGTTGGCTCATGCCCCATTCGCAGACCATGTTGCGCGCAATATCCGTGGCCCGTTCGATATCGTTGCCCGCGCCGGTGGTGATGTGGCCGAGGAAAATCTCTTCGGCGGTGCGGCCGCCCATCAAAACGGCGAGCATCCCTTCGAGATACTCTTTCGTGTAGGTGTGTTTGTCCATTTCCGGCAGTTGCATGGTCAAGCCCAGGGCCATGCCGCGCGGGATGATGGTGACCTTGTGCACGGGGTCGGCGCCGGGTGTCATGGCCGCAACGAGCGCGTGGCCAGCCTCGTGAAACGCAGTGTTCTTCTTCTCCTCGTCGGAGAGGATCATGGACTTGCGCTCCACGCCCATAAGAACTTTGTCCTTGGCCATCTCAAAATCGACCATCATGACAAACTTGCGGTTTTGGCGCGCGGCCCAGAGAGCCGCTTCGTTTACGAGATTGGCGAGATCCGCGCCGGAGAAGCCGGGTGTGCCGCGAGCGATAATGGAAAGATCGACGTCATCGGAAATCGGCACTTTGCGAGTATGCACGCGGAGAATTTCCTCGCGGCCCTTGACATCGGGGCGCGCCACGACAACGCGGCGGTCGAAGCGGCCGGGGCGGAGCAAGGCGGGATCGAGGACATCAGGCCGGTTCGTCGCGGCAATCAGGATGACACCCTCATTGGATTCAAAGCCGTCCATCTCCACGAGCAAGGCGTTCAAGGTCTGCTCGCGTTCATCGTGACCACCGCCGAGACCCGCACCGCGGTGGCGGCCGACAGCGTCAATTTCGTCAATGAAGATGATGCAAGGAGCATTCTTCTTACCCTGCTCGAAAAGGTCACGCACGCGGCTGGCACCCACGCCAACAAACATCTCGACAAAATCCGAGCCGGAGATGGAAAAGAAGGGCACATTAGCTTCGCCGGCGATGGCGCGCGCCAGCAGGGTTTTGCCCGTTCCCGGAGGACCGACAAGCAACACGCCCTTAGGAATGCGTCCACCAAGCTTCTGGAATTTCTGGGGGTCCTTGAGGAATTCAATAATCTCCTGGAGCTCTTCCTTGGCCTCGTCGCTGCCAGCTACATCCTTAAAGGTGGCCTTCTTTTGTTGCGCGGAGAGCAGACGCGCCCGGGACTTCCCGAAGCTGAGCGCCTTGTTGCCGCCCGCCTGCATCTGGCGCATGAGGAAAAAGACAAAGCCAGCAAGCAGCAGCAGGGGAAGGGCATTGAGCAGGATGAGAACCCAGTCACCGCTCCGCACTTCTTTTACATTCAGCTGAACCGTTTTATCGCGCAGGACCTTGGTAATCTCTGGTGCGTTTTCCTTGGGGATCGTGAGGCGGAACTTGCTGTTGGCCGGGCGAATGTATTCTCCCTGGAGTTCGTAGCTGTTAGGCGAGAGGTACATGGTTACTTCTTTGACGTCGCCTTCATCAACCTTGGCCATGAACTCGCTGTAGGTGGGAGTGAGTTCCCGGGCAGTTTGCCCATTGGCCGAGACCAAACGCCAGAGCATTACGCCCAGAAAAACAATCGAGATCCAGAAAAGGATCGTCTTTGCCGTGGAACTGGAATTCACTGTATCCTCACAATTTTCCCGAGACCAAAAAGCCCCAACAAGTCATCACAGGTGCGTTTGCCTAATGCTTTTTTCTCGACCGCCGAATCTTGCGCGAACGCGATAACCCCACCCCTGCCACCAGGTACCTGGCGTTACTGCCCATGCCGTTTGAAGCCGCCAGGCCATAACCTGCCCACCGTAGATTAGATGCAGTCTGGAAGCCGAAGTAATCGGGCTCCAGGTCCACATGGCGCTGGGAAGGCTTGTCCAACAGCACAGCCAGGCGCAGCGACCTCGGCTTGCTTTCGCCGACTCGCCGCAAAAGGAAATCCTGGGTCACGCCGCTGTCGAGCACCGCATCCACCACCAGAACATCGCGGCCAGCAAGGTCGGAGCGCTCTTTGCCTGCAGCCGCCGTCACGCGATTGCTGAAGAACACTTCGCGCCGAGTGCGGCCACCCAACTGCACATCGCGAACGCCTTCCTGCACAAAATGCAGAACTACCGGCGCCTCAATGGCGCGAATCAAATCCGCGGCGAACATGAAAGCGCGATCCATGGTTACCACAATGTCCAGCCGCCGTCCCTGGGCGGCGCGGGTGATCTCTTTGCCCAGCGCCCTGACGCGAGTCGCGATCCGCTCGGCGGAGTAAGTGGCGACGCCGGTCTTGCTCACGATTCCCGTTCCTCGGTGATCATGACACCTTCCCGGGTACTCTCGTTCGCAGCAAATTCCGCGGCCACGGGTAATCCACGTACCCACACCAACTTTCCGCCACAGGTGAGCACGGGCCAACGGGCTTTCTCCCACCGGTTGACGCCAATCTCATTCAAAAGCCGCGCCAACTTGTGCTGCTTCCGGTGACCTAGAGGACGCATGACATCTCCAGGTCTCCAATTGCGCACCACCAGCGGTAGCCGTAACCCATCGCGGTCCAAGACCGCGCCCTGCACCTTAGTTTCTCGCCCTTCGGGGGGCCAGTCAATCACCCGCAGGTGCAAGAGGGCCGGAAGTTCCACAATGTGCAACTCAGCCTCCCGAGCGCGCAAATTCACGTTGTAGGAGTAGTCATTTGGAGGGGGCCGTGAGGCAAGTTTTTGTGGAGTCTCCGCCAAGCGTTGGAAAATCAGACCGCTTTGGTCGCGGCGGACTTCGACGCCCCCCGGAAGTTGCAAAGACTTGCCAGCGTCTGAGCCCGAGGCCAAAAGGAGGACCGCTTCCACATGGGGAGCACTTAGCTGACCCCCAGACGGTTTGATGCTTTGTACCAGTTGGCGAATCAGCCGGGTACGGAGCGGCCGCGGTTCGGCCAGAAACTCAGCGAGCAGGATGCGAGCTCTATTTTCCGATCGCTCCAACGAGCGCAGGGCCCAACGCTCTGCCAGACCTTGCAGATAGGCTTCGTCCTCACGAGCGAGATCGGCGAGCTGGCAGAGGTGTTCGACGACTTTGGATTGAAACTGCTTTTCGAGGAGAGGCAGGAGCTTTTTACGGATGTGTGCCCGGGTCCTCCTTGTGTCGCGATTGCTGGCGTCTTCACGCCAGGATTGGCGTTTCGCGCGCAAGTAGGAACGCAAGTGCGCGCGGCGGAACTCAAGCAGGGGGCGGAAAATAACGCCCGTCCGGGGGTGAATGCCACCGAGTCCAGCGAGGCCCGTGCCCCGGAGGATGTGGGCCAAAACGGTTTCCGCCTGGTCGTCAGCGGTATGAGCCACGGCGATGCGGGTGACGTGACCTTCCTGGACGAGTCGCTGAAAAAAAGAATAGCGCGCGCGCCGTGCTGCATCCTCGAGGTTGGCCCGCTCTCGACTGGCAACCAACGCTACGTCTTCACGCGCAACGAAAAATTCCGAGCCCAGCTTCGCCGCGAGTTTGGCCACGAATTTTTCATCCAGATCGGAATGTTTTCCCCGCAATTTATGATTGAAATGAACGACGCAGGCGACAACACCCAGCTCTTCGCGCAACTCCACGAACAAGCGCAGCAAGGCGACAGAATCGGCCCCGCCGGAAACCGCGACTCCCACGCGCTCTCCTGCACTAACCACGTTGCGTTTTCGCAAGAGAACCAGGAGCCGCTGCGCCAATTCGGATCGTTTAGCCATCATTTCGCCCGCGCTGCAGAGCGAGACTACTGCTTGGGCAGAAGCTCTGCCGGGATGAGGTTATCCGGGTGTTCCTCGTCCCAGATGATGGAGAGAATCCACCAGCGTTTGCCGTCGTTGTAGAGTGTGAAAATATTTACACCACGGGCAATCACTTTGCCGCTGGACGAGAGTTTCCCCTCATAACTGCTAAGGACGCTGGCCACATGGCCGAACTGATTCGTCTTATGCCCCAGTTCGCGCTCCACGAATCCCTCTTTGACCATAAAACTGTCCGCACCATCGACATATTGCTCGTGGGTCAGGGAATGCGTCTTCGCCATTTTCGTTTCCGGGTTCACAGAAACGACGAGCAATCGCGCGTTGGGATCAAATAGCGAGAGATCCCGCGACCACTGCCGTGGCACAGCGACTCCACCCGAAATCGTTTCATACGTTGCTTTGATGATCGCATCGATACTGCTCACATCCTCCGGCCGTGCTTCGATCGCGGGAACGTTCACGTGTTCCTCCTTCTTGACCTGCGGAGCGGCAGAACCAATCATCGTCAGCAGAATCGTGCCGCCCAGGGCAGCCAGTAGAAACTCTAGATTGTTCATCGCAGACACCTCTCCTGGCGGCTATCCTAGCAACGCCAGGGAAAGAGGTCGAGGGCAGAAAGATGGTCTTGGTCTAACGCGTGCGTGTCATGTGGAAGAAGAAGAGAAGCGAGAGCTGAACGTCGCGCAATAGATTAAGCGGCACCATGTGCACGGGAATGCGGAACCAGCGGCGTTCGCTCCAACGCTGCTGCACGGTGCTCCAGAAGGCCTCCAGGTCAGCGCGCGTATACACCTTGCTCGACGCCAGCAGAGGGCTCCACTTGGCCCAGAACAGGTGGGCTTTGGAGGGTACCCTCAGTGTGGGGAAATGCTCCTTGGCGCGCTGAAAAGCGGTCTGCAGATCAACAAGCTTCAACTTGTCGTACTTACCGCGAAGGTTGGCAAGCTCTTCGACGACGCGTTGCTCGGCCTCGGAAGGGTGACGGGTCTGGAGCCAGAGCTCTTCCATCTCCACCAGTACTTTCAACATGCCTGCAAAGTGGGCGCGGATTTCTTTGAAGCGCGCCGTGTAGTACTTCCATGGCGAAAGAACGGGAGTCCCCGGGCGGACGTTCTTGCGTCCTTTCAGGCGAAGGAAACCGCACATCATGGGATGGCGCCCTTCCGTTTCAATGGAATTCTTGTACCAGAGGAAGCGCAGAAAATTATTCCAATAATTGGCCCGCGAGCCGCGCTTCAACACTTCTCGCATGTTTTCGAGGCTGTAAAATGTGCGCCAAGCCTCGAGGTAGGTTTCCTTCCAGGAACCATCTTTCAGGTACGGATGGTGAGTGACTTCATGCTGGGAATCGTAAAGATTGAAATCCGGGTTCATCCATTCCCCGCGGCGCACCATCTGCAAATGGTCCATCGAGCCGGGGAGCGGCATCAGGATAAAAAACGAGGCATGGTCCGGCTGCACTTCGTGCATCAGAAACTTCAAATCGCGCCGAATAGACTCGACCGTGTCAAAGGGGAAGCCGATAATATAGCCAACGTGCGCCGAAATGTCCGAATCGTGGTAGGACTGGATGAGCTGGCGATATTCACTGACTTGATTCTGTTTTTTTCCGGCCGCCGCCAGGTTGCCCGGGTCCACGCTCTCCATACCGATAAAGACATTGATGCAGCCCGCCTTCCTGGCTTTCACGACAAAATTCTTGATTTTCCAGGAGAGCACGTCCACCTGCATCATAAACGTTACGGGAATGTGCTCATCTTCGCGCAAGCGGATCAAAGCGTCGAAGATGGCTTCCCAATTCTTGTTGCGGGCAAAATTGTCATCGGTAAAGAAATAGAAGGAAATGCCGTGCTGATGGTAATTGTGGCGAATCGCCTCGGCGATCCGTTCTGATGAGCGGAAACGCATCTTGCGGCCTTGCACGTTGATTATGGTGCAAAACGTACATTCAAAGGGGCAGCCACGCCCGCAATCGAGCGTGCCGAAATTCGAAGCGGTGAATTTCCGGAGATATTCCTTGCGGATGGCGGGAAGCGGCTTGTGATACAGGTCGGGCTTGTCGTTCAGGAAATCATACATGGGCTTCAATTGCCCCTGGATGGCATCCCAAAGCAAGTCTCTCCACTTTTCTTCGACTTCCCCTTTTACGATGGTCACGCCCTGATCCATCAATTCCTGGATGTCCGGCGGAATGTCGGGCAGCAGTGCCAAATAGCCGCTAACATGGAAACCGCCAATCATGACGGTAAGTCCGGCGCGGCGGAAAACATGCGCGAGATCCGCGGCGCGTGGAAACTGATTGGTCTGCACTCCAACCAGGCAGACGATCGTTTTCGAGCGGTTCTCGCGCTGCGAGCGGCAGATACGTTTCACCGGGACTTTGTCCACGGTTTCATCGAACAATTCGACTTTGATTTCCCACGAATCACCGAAACTCTTCCCCCGAATGAGATCCTCGGTGAGACCCGCAAGACAGGCCAGCGTGTTGCTCGGCAACACGCCGCGCCAATGGCGCACAACATAGCCGTCATCGTCGTATTGCGTGGGTTTAATCAATACAAGATTCAGTGTTTTCATGGCGCTCGCGATCCCGGTCCGGAACGTTGGCGCAGGCGGGAGCAATTCCGGAACAACTCCCACATCCTGTCACATCAGGGAAGGTCCAGCAAGGCGAATCGTAGGATACCGGGTACTCTACTGACTACATGGCGATTAAATATCTCTGAAAGTTCGCGAGATAGGCAGGAATTGTGTCGAATATATCCCGTCGACTTTTCCGCGAGACGGAAAACAGAGAGAAGCGTTGACTTCGGTACGAGGGTAAGTGCAACATGGCGTTGTGAACCGCGTGAGCGCTGTCGTCAACAGTTTAGAAGCGCTGATCTCGCAATCCCGTTCTATCGAGACGGTGCAAAAGAGAGATTTGCGTTGCGGCGACCGCGTGGTCGTGACCACGAAGAATTCCGTGTACACGGTGTGGGTGCTTGGCAATGAAGAATATTGGGTGTGGGGTGGATGGTTCGATCTGCAAGGAATGTCTCCCCAGAGAATCGCCATCAACGGATGCACCTGGGGCGGTTCGGCGATACTGCGCAATGTCGTGGCCGCGCGGGGACTGCATCTGGAGTTCGGCAATCGAGTCGTCACCACGCAAATCCAGAGAGTTCGCGTCATCCCGGCCGACACGCGCATACATCCCAACTGAATCGTAATTCACAAGTAGCGGACCCGCCGTCAGTCTGACCTACCGTCAATGAGTGACACAACAGATCGGCTGCACTGACAGTGGCAATCACAATTTGAAGGAAAGAGCCAGCATCGAGCCATGATTCTTTCCACCGCTTGGTCTCTATCAGGAACGAGGAAACGCCTTCAGAGCGCAACCCCATCGGAGAACCCTGGAGTAAGAAATGCACAGGGTTTGTGAGGCATCGATCGGAGCAATCCATCTGGCGCGGCCAGAACGGCTTACAGCGGCCATTGAGGAAGGATGTGGAAAACTAAGATTTCGCGGGAATCGGGTGTTGACATTTTCGCGGGGTCTGCTAATGTTAGTAGGTTCGTTGGTAGCCACTCTGCTGGACAGGGAGGCAGAACAAACGCTCTTTGACAACCGATACGATGTGCCAGAATCTGTTCGACCCCATTCGGGTTTTCGAGCACGAATGGGTTGAGTGAAATCGAGCGACTAACAATTTTGCTTGGTAGGCTGACCGGAGATTCTTCTCCGGTTTTTTTATCGCCAAGCGACAGGCTTCAAACGAGAGTTTGATCCTGGCTCAGAACGAACGCTGGCGGCGTGCTTAACACATGCAAGTCGAGTGCGTAGCTCCTGTAGCAATACAGGGGTGGGCGCACGGCGCACGGGTGCGTAACACGTGGGCAATCTGCCCTCCGATGGGGAATAACCCCGCGAAAGCGGGGCTAATTCCGCATAACATTCCCTGGACCTTGGTCTGGGGACTCAAAGCCGTAAGGCGTCGGAGGAGGAGCCCGCGCCCGATTAGCTAGTTGGTGAGGTAACGGCTCACCAAGGCAATGATCGGTAGCTGGTCTGAGAGGATGGCCAGCCACACTGGAACTGAGACACGGTCCAGACTCCTACGGGAGGCAGCAGTGGGGAATCTTGCGCAATGGGCGAAAGCCTGACGCAGCGACGCCGCGTGGGGGATGAAGCTTCTCGGAGTGTAAACCCC
>Ga0307471_100001279_pt1 | contig 13709 bp, 8 predicted proteins | sample atmos_gasesAM3C__2_FD_204566 | JGI IMG/M metagenome (GOLD analysis project Ga0307471, IMG submission 204566) | Hardwood forest soil microbial communities from Morgan-Monroe State Forest, Indiana, United States - atmos_gasesAM3C_515 | ecosystem: Environmental > Terrestrial > Soil > Temperate... | reverse complement strand
TAAGGTACGTACGGTCCTTCACCTGTCCTTTCTCTGTACTATCGTCCAGTTGTTCGCCTGTCCCAAAGTTCTACACTGCTTAAGCTATTGTCGCGCCAGGGTTAGGGGGTAACCATGGTCCGCAAGTCGCAATTATTTATTTTAATTTTCAGCACGATCGGCCTTTCGCTTCTCTCCACTTCCGTATGGGCCAGTCCCGCCACGCTCAAGTGCAATTCAAACCGCGATCAGGTCTGGGTCTACGATTCGCTGAATAGCTTCAATGTCGATGCGAAGCTGAAATGCGGCCAGGGCGTCGAAATCATCGAGCGCGTCCCCAATTACGTGAAAATCCGCGCGCAAAATGGCGTCGAAGGTTACGTGCCAGACGCGGCTGTCGCCGGTCTCCCCACCTCTCAGCCTTATCGCGATTCGGCCCACGACGTGGGCTTGGCTGCGAAACAAGTGCAAGCCGTCGAGGTAGCAAACGCGGCAGCGCACGCTGCTTCACTGGCACCCGCCGATGTGAACTACTCAAACGTCTCGCCAGCTTCGGCTCCCGGATCTTCAAATTCAGCCGCCGCCGCACCCGGAAAGAAAAGCCTCGCCAGCGTTTCGATGGCGCCTCCGCCCGCGCTCGGCGCATTGCAACCCGTCTCGGTCTCATCAGCGGCGAAGCCCGCAGTTTTGTCTGCGCCCACGTCAGCACCCGCCATTTCGCCAGCGCCTTCAGCGCCACCCGCAAGACCAGCCGCCGAATCATCTGCAATCCCCGCACCGCAGCCGGCAAAAACGCCTTCGCCGTCCGCTATGAATTCCGATTCAGCCGCCGACTCGACAACTCCCATTGAGCAGCCGAACACGTCGTGCCAGGCCTACTTCTCAGCCTACGGCCTCACGCCCAGCCAGACGAAATGGATCGCCAAGAATCGCGAAAAAGCTTTCTCGCAAATTTGCCCCGCTCCCGATCCTTCCAAGGTCGACTTCGTGATGATCTTCACTCACGACGTAGATTTTTTCAGCGGCACGATGCCCGACCCGGTTCACAAGAGCGGCGGCTTCTCTGATTTCACGCCCATGACGTCGATGGACACCGCCCTAATACCACAATCGCAAGCAGACAGCGCCCGCCGCGAGTACGTCTGGATTTTCCAGTTTGAGAAGGGAACATTCGATCCAGCGATCTTCTCCGCGAAGCGGCGCTATCAATTTTCAAAAATGGAAACGGGTTCGCTGGGGTCGAAAGCGGGCGTCAAGACAATCGAGGATGCTTTCCGATTCGTCGCGGGCGCGAGCCACTGACCGCGACCGGTAGGACGCAACCAACTCTCCCGCCTCAAAGCCCCCCAGTAGGGGCGGGTCTCAGACCCCGCCCGCGCAGCCCACGCCTCCCGGCAAGCTCTTTTGCAACCTCGCCTCACTGCCCGACGCAGCGCCGGTACATTTCCTCCGTCTGATCCAGCGGCCCTTCCCACGAAAGGCTGTCCACAAACGCACGGCATCCCGCCCGCCGATTTTCGCGCAGCATCGGGTCCCCAAGCATTTTCCCCAGCGCATTCTCGAGCGCCACAAGGTTGTGCGGAATCACCTCTCCCGCCGCTCCCACAAAAGGCGCAATGCCGCAACGGTCCGTCACGATCACAGGCGTTCCACACGCCGCCGCCTCTCCCGCGGTATTCCCAAAATTCTCGTTTTGCGAAGGCAGCACAAACACATCCGCATCGCGATAGGCCGACCACTTCGCATCATCATAAAGCGGCCCTGCAAAGAGAACCTTGCATCCAATCCCAAGGCAATCAGCCATGGATCGAAGCTTCGCCAAAAATCCATCCCCTTCCTCGGGACCAGCCAGCACGAGCACCGCATTCTGGCCGCGACCAGAACTCGCGCGCCAGTTTGCGAATGCCTCCAGCAACATGTCGGGGCTTTTCTTTGACACCAACCGCCCTAAGAACAAAATCACCTTCGCATCGCTCGAAATTCCCCGCTCCCGCCGAAATTTCCCTGCCTCCGGCTCCCTAGAAGGCAGCTCAATGCCATTTCGACGGACTTCAACACGCGCCGCGTCAATGCCTCCGCCGGCCAGATACTGTTTCTCCTGCTCCGACGTCGCAACAAGATAGCGCCCGCCTCGAATAAACCGTTCGCCAAGCAGATCCAGGTACATCCGTTTTAATCTCAGGCTGCGCACAATCGGCGGATACATCCCCATCGGCTCAATCACATACGGTACAGATTGCCGCCTGCAGTAATGGCTCGCCGCAGGCCCCAGCAAATCGTACAGCCCGTAAAAGTGCACCACGTCGTAATAGCAAATGGAACCCCGGCAAAACGCAAACACACCCGGATTCAGCGTCACCGCGCGATATTGCCCTGTCGTCCTGAGGTAGATCGCCTCCACACCGTCGCTGCGAGCTGTCCAACCCCAGCGGCAGCGCTCTGCCCCGGCATCAGAGCCATTTCCCTTCCCAAACCCGAGGTCCGCCGTCAGCACCGTGACCTGATGCCCTCGCTTGGCGAGCCCCGTCGCGAGCGCACGCACCTTGAACACCGGCCCGCCCCGTTCCTGAAAAGGGAAATAGGACTGAACCACTTTCAAAACGCGCATGTGGCCTGTTGTGTCGGGCATGAAACGTAGAATCTCAAACGTGGGCCGGGCAGCTTCACCCCGCAGAGAAACGAGAATACTACTTCGAGCTACCCTAATCCAGATTAGGAGACCCGCGCACGCGCAGCCCCAGCACTGAAATTCAAACAGGATAAAACCCGGAAGCGAACACCTTGCGAAGAAGCGGAAAAGAAAAGGAGTGAATAGACCCCACCGTCGTTCGATATCAGAGGGGTAGGAAAAAAGGAGCGACGGTAGGTGGCCGGGGGAAGGAAGCTGGCCCAGCCCTCAATCCCCGAAGGGATTCTCAGCTTTCCTCCCCCTGACCCAGCAGCCTATCGCACGCGAGAAGCCAAAGCATCTGGTTGAAAACAAAGGCGCTTCAGAATCACCTGAGGTGTAAAAAGTCCAAGCCCCCCGGTAAAATTCTCCGGAGGAAAATTCTTGGAACTGCTTTCGCCCTGTTTCGCGTCAGAGTTTCCTTCTGCGAATCGCGTTGCCGCCTTGACCGCAATCGCTGCGCTTGCTATGTTTGAAGATTACCCTGGGCGCAATCTACCCAGTGTGCGCTGTCCTCGACTGTAGAAGGCGCTGTAACCGGTCATTAACACCATGGGCCTCAAGAAAATCGTCATTCGCGGCGCGCGGCAGCATAATCTCAAGAATATAAGCCTCGAGATTCCCCGTAACTCGCTGACCGTCATCACCGGCCTCTCCGGTTCGGGTAAATCCTCGCTCGCCTTCGACACCCTGTACGCCGAGGGGCAGCGCCGTTATGTGGAATCCCTCTCCGCCTATGCGCGCCAGTTCCTCGATCAGATGGAACGTCCCGATGTCGATTCGGTCGAAGGCCTTTCGCCATCCATTGCCATCGAGCAGAAAACTACCACGCGCTCGCCCCGTTCCACGGTCGGCACCATCACCGAGATTTACGACTATCTTCGCGTCGTTTACAGCGCGATTGGCACTCCGCATTGCCCGAAGTGCGGCAAACCCATCACGCGCCAATCCACCGAGCAAATCGTGCAGTCGGTTCTCGCGCTCAAGCCCGATGACCGCATCATGGTCCTCGCTCCAGTCGTTCGCGGACGCAAAGGCGAATACAAGAAGGAACTCGAGAAATACGCCGAGGAAGGTTACGTCCGCGCGCGTGTAGATGGCGACCTCGTCAATCTCGACGAACCGATTCCGCTCGATCGCCGCAAGAATCACACCATCGAAATCGTCGTAGACCGGCTGCTGCTTAAAAACGGCATCGCGCAACGCCTCGAGGAATCCATCGAGACGGCCCTGCGTCTCACCGGCGGCCTGGTCACAATTTCAGTTGTCGGCGGCGACGAGCACGTTTACTCCGAAAAACTCGCCTGCCCCGATTGCGGCATCTCCGTCCCGCAACTCGAGCCCCGCTCGTTCAGCTTCAATTCGCCCTACGGCGCCTGCCCCGAATGCCACGGCCTCGGTTCCAAATACGATTTCGATCCGTCCAAAGTAATCGTCGATTGGTCGAAGCCGCTTTTCGAAGGCGGACTCGGCCCCGGCTCAGGTTCCACGTTCGTTCAGCGCACCATGAAACTTGCTGCCGTAGCGCACGGTTTCGATCTCGATACTCCATTCGAGCAATTTCCACGAAAAGTTCAAAATCTGATTCTTCACGGCAATCCTGCGGACGGCACCGGAGTGAAGGGCCTCAATTTTCAAGGCGTCATCACGCATCTCGAGAAAAGCCTCGAAGAATCGAATTCCGACACGTACCGCGAATGGCTCACGCAATACATGTCCCCAGCGCCCTGTGCGGCTTGCAACGAACGCCGCCTGCGCCCCGAAAGCCTCGCCGTAAAAATCGCCGGTCTTTCCATCGCTGATTTCACCGCCCTCCCGCTCTCCGAAGCGCGCGCTGCCGTCGACAAAATTCGCGGCCACCTCACGCTCCGCCAGCGAAAAATAGCTGGTCGCCCGCTCACGGAAATCGCCGAGCGCCTCGATTTTCTTCTCAACGTGGGACTCGGCTATCTCACTCTCGACCGCTCGGCCGCCACGCTCTCCGGCGGCGAAGCGCAGCGCATCCGCCTCGCCACGCAGATCGGCTCGCGCCTGCGCGGCGTCCTCTACGTGCTCGACGAGCCTTCCATCGGCCTGCACGCCCGCGACAATGGCCGTTTGCTCAGCACCCTCGAAACCCTGCGCGACTTGGGTAACACTGTCCTCGTCGTCGAACACGACGAAGAAACAATTCGCCGCGCCAACTACGTAGTCGATCTCGGCCCCGGCGCAGGCACCGCCGGAGGACATCTCGTCGCCGCGGGACCGCCCGAGGAAATTGCGGCAAATTCCGCATCGCTCACCGGTCAATATCTTTCCGGCCGCGCGAAAATTCCCGTCCCGGATCATCGCCGCCCCGCCAACGGGAAGGCGATCACCATCCTCGGCGCGCACGGAAACAACCTGAAAAATATCGACGTCACATTTCCCCTCGGCCTTCTCACTGTCGTCACTGGCGTTTCCGGCTCGGGCAAGTCCACGCTCATCAACGACATTTTGTATCGCGCCCTCGCAGCGAAGCTCTATCGCTCCATGGAAAAACCCGGCGAGCATCGAGCCATCACCGGTATCGAGCACATAGACAAAGTTGTTCAAATCGACCAGGCTCCCATCGGCCGCACTCCGCGCTCGAATCCCGCCACCTACACGGGCGTCTTCGCTCCGATTCGCGAGCTCTACGCCATGCTTCCGGAATCGCGCGAACGCGGCTACCGTCCCGGGCGTTTCAGTTTCAATGTGAAGGGAGGCCGTTGCGAGGCCTGCCAGGGCGACGGCCAGCGCCGCATCGAAATGAATTTCCTGCCAGACGTGTACGTCACTTGCGAAGTCTGTCGCGGCAAGCGCTACAATGCCGAGACCCTCGCCGTCCGTTACAAGGGCCTTACGATTTCCGATCTCCTCGATTTGCCCATCGAGGAAGCCCTGAAGGCCCTCGAAAATATCCCCGCGATTCAGCAAAAGCTGCAGACACTCGTCGACGTCGGCCTCGGCTACATTCAGCTCGGCCAGTCCGCCACCACGCTTTCCGGCGGCGAAGCCCAGCGCACCAAGCTAGCCCGCGAACTTTCGCGCCGCCAAACCGGCCGCACGCTGTATATTCTCGATGAGCCAACCACGGGTCTCCATTTCGACGACGTGAAAAAGCTTCTCGACGTGCTGAACCGCCTCGTCTCGCTCGGCAATACCGTGCTGATCATCGAGCACCATCTCGACGTCATCAAACAAGCCGACTGGATCATTGACCTCGGCCCCGAAGGCGGCAACGAAGGCGGCCGCATCGTCGCGCAAGGCACCCCAGAACAAGTCGCGCGAGTGAAAAAATCATTCACTGGCCAAATCCTGGCCCGCGCGCTGAACGGTGCGAATGGAAATGGACACAGCAACACCACCCAGAGTGCAAACGCGCAAGCCGATGCAAACGCGACTGCCTGACTCGTATGATCCCCGACGATAACAATCCTAGCCTTCCCGATTCGTTTCTCGACCCGCCCGTTCCTCCGGCCGCTGGATTGCCAAACCCGGAATTGCACACCACGGCAACAACATCGCCAATAATCGTCCAGCCCGAAGTAACGCCACCCATCTTCCAGCAATATCCCGAAGATCTGCGCGCACCCTGGAGCTGGCTCGACCTGCTGCTGCTAATCGCAGTCACTCTCCTAGGAACCTTTTTGATCAGCATCGTTCTCGTCGGCATCTTCGCAGCCTTCGGAATGACGCCTACCAGCCTGCAGAATTCCTCCACCAACAAGAGTCTCTTTCTAATCATCAATCAAGCCATTCTCTCGCTCGGGTTACTCGCATATCTCGCCACTCAAATACGTGTGCGATTTCAGTCGCCATTCTGGCGAACCATCGGCTGGCGTCAGCTCCAGACTGGCACGATCCCGCGCCGCATCGTCTACCTCAGCCTGGTTCTCGGCGGCTTCAGTCTCTCCTTGCTGGTCCAGCTCGCTTCCGCAGCACTTCAGACCAAAGCAAAGCTCCCCATCCAGGAATATTTTCAGGACCCGCGCAGCGCCCTTCTCCTGATGCTGATGAGCATCCTGCTAGCTCCGCTCGTCGAAGAAACCATCTTCCGCGGCTATCTCTACCCGGTTCTCGCGCGAAGCTTCGGCATCGGCGCAGGAGTAGTCATCACAGGCACTCTCTTCGGACTCCTGCACGCTCCGCAACTCTGGGGCGGCTGGGGCCAAATCTCGCTCCTGATTGGCGTAGGAACTATTTTCACCGCCGCTCGCGCCATCTCGCGCACTGTCGTTGCCAGCTACATCCTCCACGTCAGTTACAACTCATTCCTGTTTATCGCATTCCTCATCGCCTCCCACGGCCTCCGCCATTTCCCGCCGAGTCCGTGATTTTCAGTAGCACAGGCATTCCTGCCTGTGCCCCAAGCCGCTACCACCACAAAATTCTCCACGCAAGCAACCTGTGTAATCCCCCGGGTTTCGTAGGGGCGGCTCTAAGAGCCGCCCGCGCTGCCAACTTGTGTGGCGACCACCACCATCCGTCATTGCTCGAGACTTCGCTATCGTCACCATGACCACCACGCACCGCTACAATCCCTGCTCGCGTAGCTCAGGTCCCGTTCTAGCCCCGGCCAGAACTGACCTGAGGCCTTTCGCCCCTTCCACATCACCGCACCCAAAATCAGCTAGAATAGAATGCTAAGCGCAGGACGCCCGCATCACACCGCGTCCCGCGAATCACGGACCCAAAACACTTGTACACCGTCGAAGCAATCCGCTGGACGCCCCAAGGCGTCGTCATCCTCGACCAGCTCCGCCTCCCGCGCGAAGTCACCTATCACACCTACACCGACTACCGCGACGTAGCGAAAGCGATCAAAGACATGATCATCCGCGGCGCCCCGGCCATCGGCGTCGCCGCCGCGATGGGCGTCGCTCTCGGCGTCGAACACTCGCGCGCGCAAACACTTCCCGAGCTGCGCGCCGAATTCGCCACCATCTGCGACACGCTCGCCCACACTCGTCCCACCGCAGTCGATCTCTTCTGGGCCATCAATCGCTTCAAAGCTCGCTTCGAACAATTAGCCGCGACCGTCGCATCCGCCAAAAACGGCGCCTCCGGCCTCGCCCATCTGCGCGCCGCTCTCATCGAAGAAGCGCAGAAAGTTCACGAAGAGCGCCGTGCTGCAGATCGCCGCATCGGAAAGTTCGGCGCAGACCTCCTCGGCAAATCCGGCCGCGTTATGACTCAATGCAATGCCGGCGCACTCGCCACCGGCGGCATCGGCACCGCCCTCGGCGTGATTCGCGTGGCAGTCGAAGAAGGCTACAAAATTGACGTGCTCGTTCCCGAAACGCGCCCATACCTCCAAGGCGCCCGCCTCACCGCCTGGGAATTGCAGCAGGATCAAATTCCGCTCACCCTCATCACCGACAACATGGTCGGCCATTTCCTGAAAACCGGCGGCGTGAGCGCGGTCGTAGTCGGTGCCGACCGCATCGCCCGCAATGGCGACACCGCCAATAAAATCGGCACCTACGGCATGGCCGTCCTCGCCCGCGAGAATAACGTCCCCTTTTACGTCGCGGCCCCCATCTCCACCATCGACATGTCGCTCGCCTCCGGCGACCAAATCCCTATCGAAGAGCGTTCCTCAGCCGAAGTGACGCACCTCGCCGGCACGCAACTTGCGCCGACCGATGTAAAGGCGGCGCATCCGGCTTTCGACGTCACACCGGCCCGCTACATCACCGCGATAATCACAGAGCAGGGCGTCGCCCGCGCCCCGTTCGACGAACCCCTCCGCAAATTCACCACAGCTCCGTAGCTCGCGGCAAAGTTAGTCCACGAACGAGTTCGCCGCATTCCTAAAATTTCCTCGCTTCCCCCGGAACTTTCGGCGCTACCCCGACGTACCAATTACCGTGACGGGCGGACGCCCGCAAAACAAACGGCAAAACAAACAAATGATCAGCGATCAATTGCGACAGGTTCTACGACGGCTCGGCCGCGCCCCTCTCTTCACAGCCATCAACTTGATCACTCTCGCCGCAGGCATCGGCGCGAACACCGTGATCTTCAGCGTCCTCGAAGGTGTCCTGCTGAAGCCGCTGCCCTACCCACATCCCGACGAACTAGTCGGCGTTTGGCACACCGCTCCGGGCGTAGGCATCAAGGATCTCGAGATGTCTCCGTCCATTTATTTCATTGACCGCGAGCAGAACACAACGTTTCAGGATATCGGCGCGTATTCCGGTGATTCGATCAGCGTCACCGGCGCCGGCGAACCTGAACAAGTCCACAGCCTCGACGTGACCGATGGAACGTTGCCGCTTCTCGGCGCGAAGCCGGCGCTGGGGCGCCTGTTCACACGCGAAGACGATTCGCCGGGCACTCCCGAAACCGCTCTTATCTCGTACGGCTATTGGCGCCAGAAATTCGGCGGTGATCCGAATGTTCTTGGCAGATCGATCACGCTCGATGGGAAACCGCGCGAAATTATCGGCGTCCTGCCGCAGAATTTTCATTTTCTCGACGAAGGCGAGCCCGCTATTTTTCTTCCCCTCAAATGGGACCGCAACAAAACCAAGCTCGGCAATTTCAGTTACCGCGCACTGGCGCGCCTGAAGCCCGGCGTCACCATGGCGCAAGCCAGCGCGGACGTGGCGCGCATGATTCCTATCTCTATTCGTAGTTTCCCAGCGCCCGAAGGCTTCAGCGCCGCTCTCTTCGAAAAAGCGCAATTCGCGCCAAACCTGCGGCCGCTCAAGCAGGACGTAGTGGGCGACATCGGCAATGTGCTATGGGTGCTGATGGGCTCGATTGCCGTGGTCCTCTTGATCGCGTGCGCGAACGTAGCCAACCTGCTGCTTGTGCGCGTCGAGGGACGCCGCCAGGAACTCGCCGTTCGTGCCGCGCTCGGTGCTGGATGGAAACAAATCGCGGCAGACCTGCTGTTTGAAAGTGTGATCCTCGGGCTTCTCGGCAGCGCGCTGGGCTTGGCGCTGGCCTATGCTACACTCCGCGTTCTCGTTGCGATGGCGCCCACCGGCCTTCCGCGCATTCACGAAATTGGCATCGACTTTCCGGTGCTGCTGTTTACCGTGGCGATCGCGCTGTTTTCGAGTCTTCTCTTCGCCTCAATCCCGATTTTCAAATACGCCGGCTCTCGGCTGAACACCGGCCTTCGCGAAGGGGGACGCGCGCTCAGCCAGAGCCGCGAGCAGCACCGCGCCCGCAACGTTCTCGTAATCGTGCAGGTGGCTCTCGCGCTGGTGCTTCTGATTTGCTCGGGTTTGATGATTCGCACCTTCCGCGCTTTGATGCGCGTCCCGCCCGGCTTCACGTCGCCCGATTCCGTTCAAACCTTCCGGTACTACATTCCGGAAGCGGATGTGCCCGACAGCCAAGCCGAACGCGCCGTCCGCATGGACCAGGAAGTATTGAGTAAGCTTGCCGCGATTCCAGGAGTTTCCCAGGCGAGTTTTTCGAGCGCGATTCCTCTGGATCACAACAGCTCTTTTGACCCGGTTTTCGCGCAGGATCGTACCTACGCCGAAGGAGAACTTCCGCCGGTGCGCCGCTTCAAGTTCATATCGCCAGGCTTCTTTTCGACGCTGGGCACTCCTTTCATCGCCGGCCGCGATCTCACTTGGGACGACATCTACCAGCGAATTCCGGTTGCGATCGTCTCCGAAAATCTTGCGCGTGAGTATTGGCATGACGCCGGCAACGCGCTGGGCAAGCGAATTCGCGTCGGCAATAATGACGACTGGCGCGAAATCATCGGTGTCGTCGCCAACACGCACGACAATGGCGTCGACAAAGATCCAAGCTCGTCCGTTTACTGGCCAGTGATCATGAATCGCTTTGAGGGGCAAAAGGAATCATTGCACCGCGGCATCGGATTTGCCATTCGCAGTCCGCGGGCCGGTTCCGAAGCATTTCTGAAAGAAATCCGGCAAGCCGTGTGGTCGGTTGATTCCAATATTCCTCTCGCGGAAGTGCACACGCTTGGGTATCTCTACAAGGAATCAATGGCGCGCACTTCCTTCACGCTGGTTATGCTGGGAGTGGCGGGAGGCATGGCGTTGCTGCTCGGAATCGTAGGAATTTACGGCGTGATTGCATACTCCGTTTCGCAGCGTACCCGTGAAATCGGGATTCGCATGGCGTTGGGCGCCCAGCAGCAGACTCTCACGGCGATGTTTGTGCGTCACGGACTTTGGCTTGCCGGAGTCGGCGTCGTCTGCGGGCTCGCGGCATCGTTCGCAGTGATGCGCCTGATGTCGTCTCTACTGTTCCACGTCAGCCCGCTCGATCCGATCACTTACACCGCTGTAACACTCGGGGTGATCGCCACTGTGTATGTCGCGTGCTATCTACCCTCTCGACGCGCCTCCAGAGTAGATCCCGTCGAGGCCCTCCGCGCGGAATAGGCCCTGGTCGCCCAAGCGAATTGCTGGCTTGTCATATCTCCCCCACGCTAGAATGAGAACGCAGGGGAAAGCCCCGCCGTACACAAGCCGGAGGCGTAATGAAAGTCCTCTTCGTTCATCCCAGCCCTCTGATGTATTCGGAGATTTACCTGCGTCTCGAGCCGCTGGGGCTTGAGTTGGTCGCGCAATCCGCACGCAAAGCAGGCCACGACGTCCGTCTGCTCGACCTTCAAGTCTTCCGCCATCGCGACTACTTCCGCCTTCTCGAGGACTTCAAACCCGAAGCCATCGGCTTTTCGCTGAACTATCTCGCGAATATTCCCGAAGTGGTGGATCTCGCGAAGGAAACCCAGCGCCGCCTTCCGGAATGTTTCATCTTCGCCGGGGGCCACAGCGCGTCTTTCACCGCAAAAGAAATTCTCGCCCACGCCGACGGCGCCATCAGCTGTGTCGTCCGCGGAGAAGGCGAAGCGATCACGCCGAACGTCCTCGAAGCAGCGGATGACCCGGACAGGCTCCGCACGTTGCCGGGCGTCACGAGCATCTATGGCGATGGCCCTGCGCCCCGCCTGGTCGAAAACCTGAACGCCACGCAACCGGCCCGCGATCTAATCGCCCGGCGCCGAAAATATTTCATCGGCGTGCTGGACCCCTGCGCCTCGATCGAATTTACGCGGGGTTGCCCGTGGGATTGCTCCTTCTGCAGCGCCTGGACGTTTTACGGCCGCAACTACCGCAAGCTGAAGGCAGAAGTGGCCGCCGAAGATCTCGCCAGTATTCAGGAACACGGAGTATTCATCGTCGACGACGTTGCCTTTATTCAATCCGACCACGGTCTGGCCCTTGCCCGCGAAGTGGAAAAGCGCAACCTCAAGAAGGAGTATTACCTCGAAACACGCGGCGATGTTCTCGTCAGAAACAAAGAAGTTTTCAAAATGTGGAAACGCCTCGGCCTGAAATATATGTTCCTTGGGATCGAAGCCATCGACGACGAGGGCCTCAAGAGCCATCGCAAGCGCGTCACCGTAAAAAAGAATATCGAAGCGCTCGAATGCGCGCGCTCGCTGAATATTCATGCCGCTGTGAACATCATCGCCGATCCCAATTGGGACGAGCGCCACTTCGAAGCTGTCCGCGAATGGGCGCTGCAGGTACCCGAGATTGTTCACATCACCGTCAATACTCCATATCCTGGGACGGAAACCTGGGTCACCGAGTCGCGCAACTTCACTTCTCGCGATTACCGACTCTTCGATGTGCAGCACGCCGTGCTCCCCACCAAGCTTCCTCTCGATCGCTTCTACGAAGAACTCGTGCGCACCCAGCAGATTCTCAACCAGAAACATCTCGGCTTCGCCGCGCTGAAAGACACTTTCTTCATGGCCCTCGGCTTCCTCGCCCAGGGACAAACGAATTTCGTCAAAATGCTCTGGAAGTTTTCCAGCGTCTACAATGCCAAGCGCCAAATGCAAGATCATCAGCGCGAAATTCGCTATCCCATCCGGCTTCCTGAAGCGGCACCTCCCAAGCGCGTGGATCAAACACTTCTCTACATCCACACGCCCGAAACAGCTCACGCCTCGCACGAGCTCTAGGAGCCGCTACAGGGCGTAATAATTCCCTAGGGCTAGTACCTTGCGGGGCGGCTACTTCGCATTCGCAAAAGAGACATAAACCTTTCTTCCCCAGTCATTTCCAGATACCAACCCTGCCTTGGCAAGATGAATGCTTCCCCTTATCCCTGATCCCCCGTGCAGGGTTGAAAATCGTGCAGGCTTGAAAATTGGGAGTTCCAGGAGGCGATATATGAGCGGCACTCGAAGTTCAAACTTGCCTGAAACGATTATCAGATTTTCAGACTCGGTCCACGAGCCAGCCGTATACGAAGATCAGATCAAAGCCCGGCTGCAAACAATTACGAGTTTCGTTGAAGGACTTAACACTTCTACCGTTGATCTGTTGCTGGCTGAAAAGCCTTTCTCGCGCGAACTATTGCAGGAGCTAGTCGTCAAGGAAGCAGCGCTCCGCTGGATCGTTCGCGTCGCGATCCTGTCAAACGAAAATGTGCGCGCTCGACTATGGGCCGACATCGATAAAGCGCTGGATAACTTGGATCTGATCATTGACGTGGTCGGACGCTCAAACATCGAGTGGCCCGTCAACGATGTTCTCCAATTCAGCGACGAGCTGGCTTACATCACGTAGCCTCTTCGACCCAGTTGCCCGTTCGAGCACAAGCCCTTTTTCCGGAAACCGTCCCAACCATCCAATCCGCCACGCGCCACACTCTAAGAGATGGTGGGGAATCAGCAGTTGTTCAGTTTTTTCTGAGCGAGGTGGAAGTAAGCGGCTGGCAAAACTATGGCGAAAACAATCATCGCTGCCTTGACGAAGGCGTTGGGCCTGGTCGCTCTTGGCGCCTGTCTCGTCACTGCTCCGGCCTATGGCGACGTGGGCGTGATTCTCAACGAAACGCTCAACGAGAGCGTCGCGCGCGTCACTGGCTCGGGGCATACCGCCGTCTACTTCTCGCGCATCTGCCCGGATACCCCCGTCAAGCTTCGTCTCTGCCGTCCGGGCGAAAATGGTTCAGTGATGAGCAATTACATCAACCTGGGTGAGGACGAGCGCTACGAATGGAACATCGCGCCCTTCAACCTCTACGTATACGGCGT
>Ga0307471_100001278_pt1 | contig 13716 bp, 11 predicted proteins | sample atmos_gasesAM3C__2_FD_204566 | JGI IMG/M metagenome (GOLD analysis project Ga0307471, IMG submission 204566) | Hardwood forest soil microbial communities from Morgan-Monroe State Forest, Indiana, United States - atmos_gasesAM3C_515 | ecosystem: Environmental > Terrestrial > Soil > Temperate... | reverse complement strand
CCAGCTCCGAGAAGGCGCCGCGCTCTCCCTGGATGGCGACGCTCGGGCCCCGGGTCATCCGCCCTCGCCGCCGCGGGCGGGGCCGGGAGAGGGCGGCGCAGACGGCTCCTCCTCGAGGCGCCGCTCCAGGACCGTCCGCGCGGCGTCGAACCCCTCGAGCCTCAGGAAGAACTCGGCAGCCTGCAGGAGGGCGTCCTCCGGCGCCAGCCCGACGATCTCGCTCGAGGTGACGGCCACGCCGTGCCGGGCAGCCTCGCTGCGCACCATCTCGAAGACGCGGTGCAGCGGCGTGCCGCGGAAGTTGGTCATGTTGATCGACACCTGGGCGAGGCCGCGCGACTCGAGCATCACCCCCAGGGCCTTGACGTATCGCAGCCCGCCGCTGCTGTGGCGGATCGACCGGGCGATCGAGCGCGCGATCTCGAGGTCCGCGGTCGCCAGGTTGATGTTGAAGGCGATCAGGAATTCACGCGCCCCGACGGCGACGCAGCCGGCCGTCGGATGCACCCGCTCGGGGCCGAAGTCGGGCTTGAAGAGCGGGTCGCGGATCTTGGCCGGAAACCCCTCGAACTCCCCCTTGCGAATCGCCGCCAGGTCGCGGCGGTGCTCGGCGCTCGCCGCCTCCTCGTAAAGGTAGACCGGCAGCTGATGGCGCCGGGCGATCGCGTCGCCGATCTCCCGCGCGAGGGCGACGCACTCCGGCATCGTCACCCCGCGGATCGGGATCAGCGGGACGACGTCGACCGCGCCCATGCGCGGGTGCCGGCCGCGGTGGCGCGTCAGGTCGATCCGCTCGACGCAGACGGCGACGAGCGCCTCGACGGCCGCGCGGATCGAAGCGGCGTCGCCCGCGAGCGTCAGGACCGAACGGTTGTGGTCGGAGTCCGAGGACAGGTCGAGGATGCGCACGGGCCCGCTCGCGGCCACGGCGTCCCGCACCGCCGCGATCACTTCGGACCGCCGCCCCTCGCTGAAGTTGGGAACGCACTCGATGAGGGCCAAACCGGCCTCCGGGGGCCTCGGGGCACCCCTCCCAATACCCGGACAGGCTCCTAGGCCCCGGACAGGACCAGCTGGGACGCGGCGTCGATCAGGGCGCGGGGGTCCCGTCGCATCGGCCCCTCCCAATCGACCGCCAGACGGTGCGCCGGGCAGCCGCCCTCGCCGCCCAGCCGGCGGTCGAGCAGGTCCAGGAACGAGGCTTCCTCCGGCGTCCCCTGGTTGTTGAGGCCCTGGCGGGCGAGCCGCACGAGATCGATGAGCAGGTCGCGCACGAGGGACGGCTCGCGCGCCGCGCCCTCCCTCCCGGGGCGCGCCTGGGAAAGCCGGGCCATCGGGCCGTGCCGGCACACCTCGTCCAGCAGGCTGACCCGCTCCTTGAAGGTCATCTCGCGCACCATCTCCCACGCCGAGCGCCGCGAGGCGCCGTCATACAGGATCCCCTTCCAGAGGGCCGCGAGCGCCAGGCACGACTGAGGGTCGCCGGAGTCGGCGCCCCGGACCTCGATGTAGCGCTTCAGCCGCACCTCCGGGAACAGGGTCGTGAGATGCGTCTCGAAGTCGGCGAGCGTCGCCTTCTCGCCCTCGAACCCCTTCTTGATGAATCTACGAAAGGTCATGCCCTGCGCCGGCATCCACTTCTCGCCGCGCACCACGAAGAACATCGGCACCTCGAGGGAGTAATCGAGGTAGTCCGCGAACCCAGAGCCGTCGCGGAAGACGAAAGGGAGCAGCCCGCAGCGGTCCGGGTCGGTCTCGCGCCAGGCCCAGGCGCGGTAGGACATGAAGCCGTTGAGTCGTCCTTCGGTGATGGGAGAGTTCGCGTAGAGCGCGGTCACCGCAGGGGACAGCGCCATGGCCGTGCGCATCTTGTCGGCCGCGTCCCCCTCGCTGCCGTAGTCCAGGTTCAGCTGCACGCAGGCCGTCTGCTTCATCATGATCGGGGCGCGCGCGCCGCGCTTCGGCAGGTACTCGCGCATGATGGCGTACCGCTTCTTGGGGATCCAGGCTATCTCGTCGAGCGGCGAGAACGGCTGCAGCCCGAGGCCCAGCCAGGCGATCCCGAGCGGACGCGACAGGTCGTCAACCTCGGCGACGAACGTGGCCAGCTCGTCTCGCATCGAGGTGACGCTCTTGTGCACGGCGCCCGACAGCTCGAGCTGCGCCCCGGGCTCGAGCGTGATCCGGGTGCCGCCCTTCGAGAGCGAGAGGACGCGCCCGTCCTCCTCGTGTGGCTCCCAGGCCCGCTCCCGGGCCAGGGTCTTGAGGAGCGTCTCGACCGACACCGGCCCCTCGTAGGGGACGGCGCGGCCGCTCTCGCGGAACACGCCCACGCGCTCGTACTCGAGGCCGATTCCCCAGCGCTCACGGGGCTTGGCCCCGAGATCGAAATAATCCTCGAGGTCCTCCTCCCGGCTGATGACGTCGTGAGGCTCCATTCGGATGTCCTCGCAAAGCGCTCATTCTACCATCGAAGCCGCCGGCGTCCGGGTCTGGGATCCCGGTCGTTCGGTCGGGGATCGCTCGGGATGTGAGGGAAGAGGAGCCGGGTGCCGGGTGCGACGCCCGCCCGGGGGCTGACCTACCTGCCGGAGGCGGCGGGGCCCTGGCGGCGCGATTCGTGCCAGTCCTGGTAGCGCTTCATGTAAGCCCGCGCGACCGTCTCGGCCGGCAGACCGAGACAGCGGGCGTACTCTCTGAGGAAGCCGCGCACGAAGACGGCCGCCGGGAGATCTCCGAAGCGCTCCTCTTCGATGGCCTGCAGGTGGCCCGGACGGATCTTGGTTTTTTCGGCGATCGCCTCGATGGTCAGACGCCGCCGCTCGCGCTCCTCGCGCAGATCGGTCCCGCCGTCGGGGAGGGGGCGCGCGACCTCCTGGGGTGCGCTCTCGTCCGGCCCGGTCGTGGCGGGCTCGTCCGGCAACGTGGCGGCGGGTCGCGCTCCGGGGGGCTCCGCGGCCGCCTCGGGGCTCGGCATCCCGGAGGTCTCGATCCCGCCGGCGATTTCGAGCGTGGGGGCCGGCGCGGGCGCTCCGGCGTCCTCCGGTGCGGGGGAGGCGACGCCGATCCCGGGCTCCGGGGCCGCGGCGGCCTCGGGCGCCGGGGCGGGCGTCTCCGTACCCTGGGAGGCGGGCATGCCGGCGTGCAGGCCGCGCACCTGATCGACGCCGAGGGCGCCGCTCTGCAGCATCTGGCGGTCGTACGTGGCCCGGCTCTCGAGGAAGATCAGCGTGCGGTAGGCCGCCTCGATGCGCGCCTGGACCTCGCGCAGCCCGGGCGCGTCGAAGACGGGAGCGAGGAACGTCGTCTCGGGATCGTAGGTTTTCTTCAGCAGCTGGTAAGCCGACTGGACCTCCTTCGGGGAGGCCTTGGGCACGAGCTCCAGCACCCGGTAGTGATCGATCGATTCGAGGTCCTCCCACTCCAGATCGGAGTCGCGGAACGAGGCCCCCGCCGCGGCCATGAGCCTCGTCGCGGCGCGCGCGATCCCCTTGGTGGCGGCGGCGTTCGGGTACTGCTGCGAGAGCGAGCGACGCTTCTGCACCGACTGCAGCACCGAGAGGTCGTGCTCGACGATCCCGGCGGTGTGCAGCCCGAGCCCGAAGCATTTCCTGAAGCCGCTCGCCAGGGAGGCGGCCGCCTCTTCGTCCGACTCGCCGCGCACCTGGTTGAGCAGGAGCTCCGCCCGGGTCTTGCGGACGACGCGGGCGACCTCCTCCCTCGCGCCCGGATCGACCGCGCCGAGGCGGGCCATGAACGTGCGGAACGGCGCGCGGGCCGGGTCGATCCCCGACTCGCGCAGCCGCCTCTCGATGTCGCCCATCCTCTCCCCGGTGAGCGCCCGCACCAGGCACCAGCGCAGGTGGGCCTCCACGAAGAGATACACCGACTCGACGGCCGCCGGCTCCGGTGTCGTGACCAGGATTCCGACCGAGGCCTCGGCGAAGGCGGCGATCGTCGCGGGCGATCGGCCGGAGCCGCAGTCGATGATGACGTGATCGGCCGAGAGGGTCCCGAACTGCTCGGCCACCTGGCGGACGAAGGCGACCGGCTCGTCGCGCAGGTCCCCCTTCTGCAGGCCGCCGACCAGGCGCAGGTTCACCGTCGGGGTCTCGCAGGCCAGCTCGGAGAGGAGCGGCACCCGGCCGGAGGCGAGGTCGCCCAGGGACACAGGCAGGCGTTGGAATCCGAGATACGTCTGGAGGTTGCTACCCTGCAGGTCGAGATCGACGAGGACCACGCGGCGGCCGGAGCGGGCCACCTGCACTCCGAGATTGGCGGCGAGGAGGGATCGCCCCACGCCTCCCTTGCCGCCGGCGAGCGCCCAGATGGACTGGCGGGCCGGCGCCGCCTCCGCCGTCCGCGACGGGGCCTGCCGCCTGGCCGATCCGGATCGCTCGGCGCCGCGCGGTGTCTCCATCAGGCCACCTTGTCCTGGAGGTCCTTCTCTTCGAACTCTTCGCCGTTGAAGGAGATGAGGCGGGTCTTCTCGTCCACCGTCGTTTCCAGGTTGACCGGCCGGCCCCAGATCTTCTGGACGTTGCGCAGCGTCTCGCGCGCCTCGTTGTGCTTGAGCTCGATCCCCTCGTACTTGTGCCTGAGGAGCAGCTCTCCCTTGTTCCGGAAGTTCCCGTCCACGACGTAGATGAACGGCTGCCCGAAGTTGGTGAGCTGGAAGAGGAGGCGCTGCTTGACCTTCTTGAAGTCCCGGTCGGAGATCTGGTACATGCCGGTCTTCGAATTGTAGTCGTAGATGAACATCTTGTGCTCGCGGCAGAACTCCTCGGTCAGGTAATCGTCGATGAAGGTGACGTCGTTGCAGAGCTTGCGCACCTCGAACACCTTGTCGCGGCCGAGGCCGAGCTTGTGGTCCCACCGGGCACGCTCCCCCAGATCCTCGCAGTCGTCGTAGTCCTTGCCGAAGCGCCCCTTGTTCCAGCGCTCCTCGATGTTGCGGTACAGCTCGACGCCGAGCTTGTAGGGATTCAGGCGGCCGGTGCGTCCCCCCAGCGTGCCCGAATGGTGGTCGGCGTAGTCGATGACCTCGGCGTCGGTCAGGCACTTCTCGGTCATCAGCTTGGAGTGCCAGTAGGTGGCCCAGCCCTCGTTCATGATCTTCGTCTGAGCCTGCGGCGCGAAGTAGTAGGCCTCCTCGCGCACGATGGCCAGGACGTCCCGCTGCCAGTTCTCGAGCGGGGCGTACTCGATGAGGAACCTCAGGATGTCCCGCACCGGGCTCTCGGGGAAGCGCTTCTTCTTCCGCCGGTCCTCCTCCAGCTTCTTGCGCTCCGCCTCCATCAACTCGGGCGGATTGATGAAGTCGTTCATGTACGACTTGCTCTTGAGGCGGCGCACGGCGGGGCGCGCATCCTCCTCCGGGGCCCGCAGGCGCTCGCGCACGATGAACGGGGCGTGCGGGTCGATCAGGTTCTCGAGCGACAGGCAGGTGTCGACGAAGTTCTCCACTGTCTCGACGCCCTGCTTCTCCATGTACCTCCGGATGTGCGTCGCGTGGTTGGCCATCTCGTCCATCATCTTGCGGTTGGTCTTGGAGAAGGACAGGTTGTTCTTGAAGAAGTCGCAGTGGGCGTAGACGTGGGCCATGACGAGCTTCTGATCGACGCGCGAGTTGCATTCGAGGAGGTAGGCGTAACAGGGATCGTTGTTGATGACCATCTCGTAGATCCTCGAGAGGCCATACGAATAGGACTTCGAGAGGGACTCGTACTCCATCCCGAACCTCCAGTGGGGGTAGCGCGTGGGGAACCCGCCGTAGGCCGCGACCTGGTTCAGCTGCCTGTAGTCCAGGAGCTCGAAGATGACCGGGAAGAAGTCGAGGCCGTAGGAGCGCGCGTGCCCCTCGATCTCTTCCTGCAGCTGCTGCAGCTCGGAGGTGAGCGTGCCCATGCCTATCGCCCCCGGCCGAGGAAGTCCTTGATCGACGCCAGGATCCCGTCCTTGTTCTCGATCTTCGAGAGCGCCACCCGCTCGTCCTCGGCGAAGGCTTCCTTGAGGTCCACCAGGAACTGGCCGGTTCCGTACGGGCTCTCCACCTGGCCGTAGCAGAACAGGTTCACCCGCGGCAGGACCTGGGCCTTGAGGATCGACAGGCATTCCTCGGTGTCGCCCTGCGACCAGTTGTCGCCGTCCGAGAAATGCAGGCAGTAGACGTTCCAGTCGTCCGAGGGGTACTCCAGGTCGATGATCTTCGAGCAGAGCTTGTAGGCGGCCGAGATGACGGTCCCGCCCGATTCGCGCGTGTGATAGAACGTCTCGCGGTCCACCTCACGCGCCTCGGCATCGTGGATGATGTAGCGGATCTCCACGCCCTTGTAGTGGTGCCGCAGCCAGGTGTCGATCCAGAACGACTCGATCCGGACGATCTCCTTCTGCTCCTCGCCCATCGAGCCCGAGACGTCCATCATGTAGAGGATGGCCGCGTTGGCCTGGGGCGTCACGGAGCTCTTCCAGGAGCGGTACCGCGCGTCCTGACGGATCGGGATGAGGATCGGGAAATCGGGCCGGTAGGTCCCGGTCGAGATGCTGCGCTTCAGCGTCTCCTTGTAGGTCCGCTTGAAGTGCCTGAGCGTCTCCGGTCCATATTTCGAGATGCCAGTGTAGCGGTCCTTCACCGAGACGATGTTCCGCCGCCCCTTCGGGCGGATCGCGGGGAGGGCCAGCTCCTCGCCGAGCATCTCGGCCAGCTCGTCGAGGGAGATGTCCACTTCGAGGAGGTGCTCGCCCGGCTGGTTGCCGGCCCCCTGCTTGCCGGCCTCCGCGTCCCCGGCTCCGAGGACGGTGCCGACGGCGCCCTCTCCCTGGCCGACGCCGCCGGTCTGCTTGTGGCCGTACACGAACTGGGGGATGTTGATCTGGGGGAGCGGGATCGAGATCAGGTCCTTGCCGCGCCGGCCGATGAGCTCGCCGCTGCTGATGTACTTCTTGAGCTCTTTCTTGATGCGGCCCCTGACGATCTGCCTGAACCGGTTGTGATCCTGCTCAATCCTGAGGATCATCGGATCGCATCTCAGTCGCGCGCGTCGCCCCGGGCGAAGATGCTGGCCACGTACTGGAGGATGTCCGTGGCGCAGATGTCGCAGTAGCCGTAGTCTTTCTTCAGGCGGCTCTTGACGACGTCGATCTTCTCCTGGGTGTCCTTGTCGACGACCGAGGAGACCAGGGAGGTCAGCTTGATGGAGTCCTTCTGGTCCTCGAACAGCTTGAGCTCGAGGGCCTTGTGCAGCCGCTCGTTGGTCTTGTAGTTGAAGGTCTTCCCTTCGACGGCCAGGGCGCCGATGTAGTTCATGATCTCGCGGCGGAAGTCGTCCTTGCGATTCTCCGGGATGTCGATCTTGTCCTCGATCGACCGCATCAGACGCTCGTCAGGCTCCTCGTCCTGGCCCGTGTACTTGTTGCGCACGCGCTCCTTCTGCGTGTACGCCTTGACGTTGTCGATGTAGTTGCTGCACAGCCGCGCGATCGCCTCCTCGTCGGCCGAGATGGCGCGCTGGACCTCGTTCTTGGCCATGTCCTCGTACTCCTGCTTCACGACCCCGAGGAGATCCCGGTAGCGCTTGCGCTGTTCTTCAGAGGTGATGAGCGAGTGGTGCCTGAGACCCGACTCCAGCTCGTTCAGGACCATGAACGGGTTGATGCAGCCCTCGCCCTTGTCGGACACCAGCGCGTTGCTGATCTTGTCCTGGATGTAGCGCGGCGAGATTCCGTCCATGCCCTCGCGCACCGCCTCCTTGCGAAGCTCCTTGACGTTGTCCTCGGTGAAGCCGGGGAGCGTCTTGCCGTTGTACAGGCGCAGCTTCTGAAGGAGGGTCAGATCGGCCTTCTTGGGCTCCTCGAGCCGCGTCAGGACGGCCCACATCGCGGCCATCTCGAGGGTGTGGGGCGCGATGTGCTTGCCCTTGATGCGCGAGGGGTTGTAATCCTTCTCGTAGATCTTGATCTCCTCGGACAGCTTGGTGATGTAGGGGATGTCGATCTTGACGGTCCGGTCCCGGAGGGCCTCCATGAACTCGTTGTGCTGGAGCTTCCGGTACTCGGGCTCGTTCGTGTGACCGATGATCACTTCGTCGATGTCGGTCTGCGCGAACTTCTTCGGCTTGATCTTGTGCTCCTGCGACGCGCCCAGGAGGTCGTACAGGAAGGCCACGTCGAGCTTCAGGACCTCGATGAACTCGATGAGTCCCCGGTTGGCGACGTTGAACTCTCCGTCGAAATTGAAGGCGCGCGGGTCGGAGTCGGAGCCGTACTCCGCGATCTTGCGGTAGTTGATGTCGCCGGTCAGCTCGGTCGAGTCCTGGTTCTTCTCGTCCTTGGGCTGGAAAGTGCCGATCCCCACCCGGTCCTTCTCGGACAGGATCAACCGGCGCACGCGCACGTGCGAGACGATCTTGGTCCAATCTCCCCCGAAACGCAGCGTGAGGTCCTTGTGGTTCTGTCGGCAGGACGGACAGAGGTCGCCCTCGATGACGACGCGCTCGTCCTCCGGCTTGCCCTCGTTGAGCATCCTGAGAACCTCGGCGCGCAGGTCCTGAGGAACGAGGTGCAGAGGCTCTTCGTGCATCGGGCAGGGAAGGACCTCCGGAGTCTGATCCGGGCGCTTGCGGCCCGCCTCGCCGTCGAGGACCCAGACGAAGGTGTAGAGCGCGCCCTCCGGCGTCTTCGAGTAATCTTCGAGGCCCTTCTTGAGCAGGCGCGCGATCGTCGACTTCGACGATCCGACGGGCCCGTGCAGGAGCAGCACGCGCTTCTCGGTGCCGTAGCGCTGCGCCGCTGACTTGAAGACGTTCACCAGTTTCAGGAGCGGGACGTCGAGACCGAAGACCGCGTCGACCCCTCCGTGATCCTTGTCGTCGAAGAAGTTGTAGTGAGTGATTTTCTTCTTGTACTCGAAGTACTCGCGGGTTCCCTTCGCGAGGATCATGTCGTAGATCCTCTGGAAGGCGGTGCGCGTCACCTTCGGATTGTGACGGACGATCTGCAGGTATTCCTCGAGACCACCCTCCCAGTGCTGGTCACGGAAGCCTCTCAGGTCCTGGAGCTTGCCGATCATCTGCACGATTTCGGTGCCGGTGGGGCCGGCGCCCGAGGTCTTCGTGACCTCGCGGTTGCCGTAAGTTTGAGGAGTGGGGGAGTAGGTCGTATCTTTCTGATAGGCCATGGTTTCCTCTAATAACCCGCGCCTGACTGGTAATATAAGTCTCAGTCAAGGAATTGTCAAAAAGTTTTGACACTTTTCGTCGCTCGGGCTAACATCCGGCGCTTGGGGCGCGCGGAGGGAAGCGTGGATCCGCACGATCTGCGAGGCGAAGTCCAGGGTGAGATCCGGAGGATTCTCGCCGACCCCGGCATGCGTGCGGCGCGGCTCATGGGCGCAATCGGCGACCTGGGGGCCGTCTCCGGCGTCGAGCCGTATCGCGCCTGCCTGCGGGCCCTCGTCCCCGTCGACCGCTCCGACGGCGCCGCCCGGATCCTGCTCGAGGAAATCGAGGCTCATCGGGCCCGGCTCGAGACGAGCCTCGCCAGGGACCCGGGCCTGAGCGTGGCGGCGCTCGATTATCTGCACGATCTGGAAGGGACCCTGGGAGACCCGGTCTTCCGCGAACAGGCGGTCCCGCAGCCCGAAGCGGCGCCCGCCGGATCCGACCTCGTCTCGGCGTCCCTCGACGAGGTGCTCGCTCTCGAGATGCGGCGCTCCGAGCGCTTCGGCCACCCCATGGCGCTCGCCCTCCTCGCGCCCGACGCGGGCGGGGTGGGCGAGGACCTCCTGTCCGCCGCCTCCGAGGCCCTCCGCAAGGCGATCCGGGACACGGACCACGCGGCGCGCCTCCTCCCCGATGGTTTCGCCCTCGTGCTGCCGTGCGCCGGTGAGGAGGAGGCCGTGAAGACGGCCGACCGGCACCGCCCGGGGCTGAGCGCCGCCACCGGCGTGACGTGGAGCTGCGGCGTGGCGTCCTGCCCGGATCGACCCTGGGAGCCTCGGGCCCTGGCCGGGGCCGCGCGACGGGCCCTCGACTCGGCGCGCGAGGCAGGGGGGAACGCCGTCCGGCCGTATCGCGCGGAGCGGCGCGAGCATCCCAGACGCTCCGTGGGGCCGTCGATCGCGGCGGTGCTGCGCGCGGAAGGGCCCGACCTTCCGGTCCAGGTTCTGGACCTGTCGATCGGCGGATCGCTCCTTCTGACCAGTCGGCGGATCGATCCCGGCAGCCGGATCCTCCTGGCGATCCGGGAGGCGTCGGCCCGCCCGCGCGAGGTGGTGCTTTCGTCACGCGTAGTCCGATCGGAGGCGACCTCCGTGCCGTCGCCCGATGGCCCCGCCTGGCGCTCGGGCGTGGCCTTCCTGGCGGACGTCGAGGCCCGCTGCCGCGTCGCCGGGATCCTGACGGACGCCGCCCGCGTGCGGTCCGGCGGGGAGCCGGGTGCGTGATCACCCTCGAAGAGGCTGCGCGCTACAAGGATGAGCTGATCGCGGTCCTCCAGGAGGACGCGCACAACGAGGAGAAGATCCTCAAGCGCCTCGAACAGATCAGGACCCAGAGCGGGCTGCAGGCGTACGCGGCCCTCCTCCTGATCCTCACGCACCTGCCGTTCGAGGAGTCGGATGCCCGCCGGCACTGGGAGGCGATCCTGAAGCACCGGCGGAGCCTGACCCAGGCCCTCGAGCGCGAAGTCGGGCTGAGGGTCGCCGCGCTGGACTACTTCGTCAACGTGAACCGCCAGCTGACCAGCCCGCGCATCATCGACTTGTCGATGGCCGAGCGGCAGGAGCCGACGTCCCCCGTGGACGTCCTCACCGGCCTCTGGAACGCGCGGCACTTCCTGGCCGCGCTGCAGAAGGAGAGCCGCCGGGCCAAGCGATACACGCTCGACCTCTGCGTGCTCTATCTCGACATCGACGACTTCCGGCAGATCAACGAGCGCCACGGCGATCTGGTGGGCGACATCCTGTTGCGCGAGGTGGCCATCCTCCTGAAGAACCGGATCCGCGACATCGACATGGCGGCGCGCCTCGCGGGCGAGGAGTTCGGCCTCATCCTCCCCGAGACCGAGCGGATGGGCGCCTTCCTGGTCGCGGAGCGGATCCGCAAGGAGGTGGAGCGACACTTCCTGCGCCGCGACATCGACGGGCGGCCGATCTCCATGACCTCCACGGTCGGCATCGCGAAGTACCCGGAGGACGCCACGACGGCGGATCGCCTGGTGCAGCGCGCCGAGGAGGCAATGCACCAGGCGAAGGCGCGGGGCGGCAACACCGTGGGCGTCTATTACCGGGAGCGCCGGACCTATATCCGGTTCGACATGTCCAGGAGGCCGGTCAAGATCCGCGTCACCGAGGCCGCGGAGACCGAGACCGCCGGTCCCGAGACCTCCCCCGAACCGCGCAACATCAGCAAGAGCGGCCTCCTCTTCGAGAGCGATCGCGTCTACGTCATCGGCGACGAGCTGATCATCGTCTGCCAGGACGGCAGGGACGGGGCTCGCGTGACGCTCCGGGCACGCGTCGTGCGGATCGAGGAGATGGAGGACCATCCCGGGCGTTACGAGGTGGGCGCCGTCTTCCTCATCGAGTGGGAGCACCAGGAAGCCCAGGTGACCGAATTCCTCCGCCGCGGCGGCATGGCGGCCAGCGGTTAGGCGGCAGCCCCGGGGGCCCACGTGCCTTACCTTGGCCTCGACACGGCGACCTCGCGCGGCAGCGTGGCGCTGGCGCGTCCGGGTGAGGTGCTGGGCGAAACGTCCCTGCCGGACCGCGGCGCGCACGCGCGCGACCTCTTGACCAGCGTCGACCGGATCTTGCGCTCGGCCGGTCTCGAGTCGCGCGATCTCCTCGGGGTCGGGGTCGCCGTGGGCCCCGGGTCGTTCACCGGCGTGCGGGTGGGCATGGCCACGGCCAAGGGACTGGGATACGCCCTGCGCATCGGCGTCGCCGGGATCTCCACCCTGGAGGCGATCGCCCGCGCCGCCGCGGGCGCGGGGCGGGACGCCGTCTGCGCCGCGATCGGAGCCGGCCGGGGCGAGGTGTACGGCGCGCTCTTCCGGTTTGACAGGGGCGAGCCGGTCCGGACGGCTCCCGATCGGTCGTACCGTCCGGCGAACCTGGCGGGAACCCTGCCCGAGGGCTGCCTGCTGGTGGGGGACGGCGCGACGATGATCCTCGCCGAGGTGGCGTCGGGCGAAGGCGGGCGATTCGCGGTGCTCGAACCGTTCCCCCTCCTGGCGGGGACGATCGCCCTGTGGGCGTCCTCGACGATCGCCCCGGGGACGGCTTACCGGGCCGGGAGCCTGGGTCCCAATTACGTCCGGCCGTCGGACGCGGAGACGGCCCGGCGTCGTCCGTGAGGAAGCAGGAAGGGGCGCCGGGCAGCGGGTCGCTGACGGTGGCCGCGATGAGCCTGCAGGACATCCCCGCGGTGATGGAGATCGAGAACCGCTCGTTCCCGACGCCGTGGAGCGATTCCTCCTTCCGCCACGAGATCCTGGAAAATCCGTTCGCCAGCCTGTTCGTCGTGAAGAGCCTCGACCCGCCGCGGGTCATCGGGTTCGCCTGCGTCTGGATCATCGACGGCGAGCTCAAGATCAACAACATCGCCGTCCATCCCCGCTGGCGATCGCGGGGCGTCGGGACGCGGCTGCTGCGGTTCCTGCTCGAGTTCGCCGCCTCCCAGCGCTGCCGCGAGGTGACCCTCGAGGTGCGGCCCAGCAACGCGGCCGCCCTCGGGCTCTATCGCAAGGCCGGCTTCCAGCAGGTGGGGCGGCGCAAGAACTACTACTCCGATACCCACGAAGACGCCCTCGTGATGACCTGTCCGGTGCCCTGGAAGCCGCCAGGGTGAGGGCTTGCACAGCACCCCACCTGGTGGTACACTGCAATTCAGATGGTGACCCGCAACCCGCGACCGCGGCTGGTCGAACGCCTCAACATCCCAGGAGGTCAGTCCGATGGTGCACTCCTACGAGGACCTGAAGCGGACCCTTGCCGAGACAGACCAGGAATTCCAGAGGCTCCTGGCGGAGCACGCCTCCTGCGAGTCCCGGCTCCGGGAGCTGCAGGGCAAGGCGGTCCTCGACGATACCGAGAGGGTTGAAACGATCAACATCAAGAAGCAGAAGCTGCAGATCAAGGATAGGATGGAGCGGATCCTGCGCAGGCACACAGCACCGGAGGCCGGCGCCAGCGTCCGTCACTGACCCCGAGCGCGGGCAGGCCCAGAGCGCTCGTACGTCCCCGGGGGTGCCGCGTGCGACACCCCCTTTTTGCGGGAGGAACCAGGTGCCGGTGGCAGTGCAGGCCGTGCCGTTCCTGGTCGGGCTCGCGCTCCTCGCCGCCGCTCTGGGCGCGACCTTCGGCCCATGGGGTTTCCTGGCGCCCGCGCTGCTGGCGCTGTTCGTCCTCTATTTCTTCCGCGACCCCGATCGCCAATCCCCGGACGGAGAGAAGATCGTCCTCGCCCCTGCCGACGGCCGGGTCACGGCGGTGGAGCGCTCGCCGTCGGGAGGCCGCGTGTCGATTTTCCTCTCCGCCTTCGACTGCCACATCAACCGCTCGCCCGTGGACGGGGTGGTGGCCGAGGCGCGCCACACACCGGGGCGGTACCACCCCGCGTGGCAGGGGCGTGCCAGCAGCGAGAACGAGCGGAACCGGGTCGTCATCCGCGCTGCCGGAGGCGACTACGGCGTGACGCAGATCGCCGGGGTGATGGC
>Ga0307471_100001277_pt1 | contig 13719 bp, 13 predicted proteins | sample atmos_gasesAM3C__2_FD_204566 | JGI IMG/M metagenome (GOLD analysis project Ga0307471, IMG submission 204566) | Hardwood forest soil microbial communities from Morgan-Monroe State Forest, Indiana, United States - atmos_gasesAM3C_515 | ecosystem: Environmental > Terrestrial > Soil > Temperate... | reverse complement strand
CGCGCGCCTTGGACTTGTCGCCCATGGTGGCGATGTGCTCGGACGTCGGCCCGATGAACTTGACCCCGATGGACTCGCAGACTTCGGCGAAGTGGGCGTTCTCGGCCAGGAAACCGTATCCGGGGTGAACGGCGTCGCAGGCCGTGATCTCGGCCGCGCTCAGGATGTTGGGAATATTGCGGTAACTCAGGGCGGGATCGGCGGGCCCGATGCACAGGTGCTCGTCCGCGAGCCGCACGTGCAGAGAGTCCTTGTCCACTTCAGAATGGACGGCCACGCTGCGGATGCCCAGTTCCTTGCAGGCCCTGATGACCCGCACCGCGATCTCCCCGCGGTTGGCCACGAGGATTTTCTTGAACACTCCTCAGCCCTCCGGTTTGGCGCCCGGCTCGATCAGGAAGAGCGGCTCGCCGTACTCGACCGGCTTGGCGTTCTCCATGAGAATCTTAGCCACGCGCCCGTCCACGTCGGACTCGATCTCGTTCATCAGCTTCATGGCCTCGACGATGCAGAGCACCTGACCTTTCTTCACGTACGAGCCTTCCTCCACGTACACCTCGGCGTAAGGAGACGCCGACCGGTAGAAGGTCCCCACGATGGGCGAGCGCACAGTGACCAGGCCTTCCGTGGACGGCTCGGCCGTCGGCGCGACCGCGAGCCCGGCAGCGGAAACGGGCACGGACACCTCGACCGGTGGGGAAGGCACGCCGGTCCCTTCGCGCCGCAGCCGGATCCGGAGCCCATCGCGCTCGACCTCAAGGTCGCCGACGCCCGCGTTCTGGAATACGGCGACCAGGTCCTGCAGGACCTGCGGGTCCACCAGGGCGTCTGGACGCGGCTTGGGCTGCGCCGTGGAGGGTTTCCTGGCGGCTTTGGCGGGATGACGTTTCATCAGGCCCGTTCCACGTATTCGCGCGTGCGGCTGTCCACCTTGACCACCACCCCTTCATCGATATACAGCGGCACCTTGATGGTCGCCCCGCTCTCCAGGATCGCCGGCTTCGAGCCACCGGAAGCCGTGTCGCCGCGCACGCCTGGGTCCGTCTTCACGATCCTGAGCTCTACAAAGACTGGCAGCTCCATCCCGATCGGCGACCCGTTGTGGAGCAGCAGCGTGACGGTCATGTTTTCCTTGAGGAGATCCCAGCTGTCGCCCAGGTGCGCCCGCTCAAACGTCAACTGCTCATAGGTCGTCGTGTCCATGAAGGTGTACCGGTCGCCCTCTACATAGAGAAAGGTCATCTCCCGCTCGTCGAGATCGGGCGTGGGCAGCTTTTCTCCCGAGCGGTAGGTGCGTTCGATGACGTTCCCGGTCCTGAGACTCTTGAGCTTGGTCCGTACGAAGGCTCCACCCTTCCCGGGCTTGACATGCTGAAATTCGATGATCGTGTAGGGCTCCCCGTCCAGTTCGAGCTTCGCCCCGTTGCGAAATTCCGACGTTGAGATCACGGGTCTGTCTTGCCTCCTCCTGATCCATCTTGCTACTTCTTCGCGGTGGCCTGTTGCGCCCGGAGGTGCGAGACGGCGGCCCGCAGTCCCAGCGCATAGCTGTCCGGGCCGAACCCCGAGATCTGCCCGACCGCCACGCCGGCGATGTAGGAATGCTGCCGGAACTCCTCGCGCCGATAGAGGTTGGAGAGGTGCACCTCGACGGTCGGAATGTCGACCGCCGCGATGGCGTCGCGCAGGGCGATGCTCGTGTGGGTGTACGCGCCGGGATTGATCACCAGCGCATCGTACTGACCCGCCGCCTTCTGAATCCACGCCACCAGATCGCCTTCGTCATTGGATTGATGGATCGTGAGGCCCGCCCCCAGCTCCTTCGCCAGCGCGTCCAGATTGCGGTTGATCCCGTCCAGCGTAACCGCCCCGTAGATGTGAGTCTCGCGGGAGCCCAGCAGGTTGAGATTCGGCCCATGGAGGATCAGGACCTTCACGTCCGGCGACGCTCCCGGATCCTAGCAAGCCAGCCTTCCAGGCGACGGAGAGGGGCCTTGCGCTTGGCCTGGTCCGCGCTCACTGGGTATCTCTTCGCCGGAGCGTGACTGACTCCCACTCCTCCTTCCACGAGCCTCTGAATCTTTTCGTGCAACCGGAGATTGTCGGGCTCTTTGGCAGCAAGGCGGCGATAGACCTCTAGGCCTTTCTCAGGGTGCCCCTGGGAGATGTAGAGCTCGGCCAGCATCACAGTATCGGTGACGTCCCCGGCGCCCTCCATCGCCAGCGAGCGTCCTGCTCCGGCTGACTCACTGGCGGCATGCTCCGCAACAGGGGACTTTGCCACGGGCATAGGCGCAGGCGCCTCTTTGACCCTCTCATCCGTCTTGGCAGCCTCGCGCGTCTCCGAGCGCTTGGCCGTCTTGGCGCGTGCCACCTTAGCTCCGCCACCCTGCAACTGGTCCCGCAACTCCCCCATCTCGCGGTCCTTGGGATTGGCTTCCAGGATGGTCTCGCACGCCTTGAGCGCTGCAGGCTTATCCCCGAGATCGCGATACACAACCGCCAGCTTCCGGTAGGCAGCGAAATTGTCCGGTGCGGCCTTAATGACCTGCTCCAGTTCGGCGCGAGCCAGCTCGAGGTCCCCGGAGGTCCGGTAGATCTCGCCCAGGAAGACCCGGGCGCTGACCATTTTGGGGAACTTCTTGAGTCCTTCCTGAAGGACTTCGATGGCCTTGCCGAACTGGCCCGTGTCGACCAGCTCCTTGGCGTCAGACATAAACGCGCGAGATGCCGATTCGCTTGCCATCAGGGATTCCCCCTTGTTTGCATCCGAGTGGTCTGTGCGGGGCTTCCAGCCTAAGGAAGTGTGAGCACCGCGTCAAGAATTCGATGCGCCAGCTCATGCTTCGACATGAGCGGCAACGCGTCACAACGGCCCGTACGGTCCAGCAAGGTCGCGCGGTTCGTATCGGTGCCGAACCCGGCTCCAGGCTCCGTGAGGTCGTTGGCAACAATCAGGTCCAGCGCCTTGTCTATCAGCTTGCCCCTGGCGCGCGCGACCAGATCGCCAGTCTCTGCCGCGAAACCGACCACGACCTGTCCGGCCCGTCGCGGCGGTAGGTCCTTCAAAATGTCCGTGGTCGGCTCCAGCGCCTGCATCCGCACGCCCCGGCCTTTCGGCACTTTACCCCTGGCCGGGCGCGGAGGCCGGAAATCAGCGACCGCCGCCGCCATGATCAGGACATCGGTGCCGGGGAACTGGGTGACGACCTCTTTGCGCATCTCCTCGGACGTGACCACCGGGATGTACGCGACGTTCGGGACGGGCGCGAGACTGGTCGGCCCCGCGACCAGGACGACGTCAGCGCCACGATCCCGTGCGGCTTCCGCCAAAGCCCAGCCCATCTTGCCGGACGAGCGGTTCGACAGGAACCGCACCGGATCGAGCGGTTCCTGGGTGGGCCCCGCGGTGACGAGGATCCGCCGACCACGGAAATCCTTAGCGCAGAGCGCCCCGGAGATCGCCGCCAGGATGACGTCCTCGTCGGGAAAGCGCCCCTGGCCGACCCGGCCAGACGCCAACGGCCCGACCTCCGGCTCTAGCACGGTCACCCCGCGCTGACGAAGGGTCAGCACGTTGGCGCAGACCGCCGGGTGGGTCCACATGCCGCCGTCCATGGCGGGGGCCACCACCACCGGGCACTCCGCCGCGAGCACCAGCGTGGTGAGGAGATCGTCGGCGAGGCCATGCGCCAGCTTGGCGATGCAGTGAGCCGAGGCCGGCGCGATCGCGATCAGATCGGCCCTGTCCGCGAGCGCAAGGTGCGGCATAACCATCCCGGCGGGAGGGCCATTGGACGATTCGAAGAGATCCATGAAGACCGGGTGGCTCGTGAGCGCCTCAAAGGTCAGCGGTGTGACGAAGCGCTGCGCGGTATGCGTCATGACCACGCGCACCATCGCCCCTTCGGTCAACAGGCGGCGCGCCAGCGAGGCCGCTTTGTAGGCAGCGATGCTGCCGGTCACCCCGAGCACGATGCTCTTGCCCGTCAAACGCGCAGCAGGCGCGTGGGGGATGCGATTAGTCGTCTTCACTCGCCTCCGCTGGCTTGGAGTCGTCCACCACGACGCTCAGGTCCTTCTTGATCTCGTTCGCGTCTTCACCGCCCACGTGCGCCAGGGTTAGCCGTTCAAGCTCGCGCTCCCGTTGCTTGCGCGCTTCTTTCATGGCTTGGCGGGCGTCCTTTCCGACCAGGAACATCACTTTGCCCTTCAGCACCTCTTCCAGCGCCATCGTCGTCGGCTTGGTGTGCTTGGTCGCGATCGACGGCCGGGTGCCCTGCATGAACTGCCGGGCCCGCTGGGCCGCAATGATCACCAGCCGGCTCCGTGATTCGATCGGTAAGTCCTCATACTCGGGCAACAGCGATAACGCGTCCATTAACGATCCTCCTGAGGTTCCATCAAGGCCTGTTCCACTGCGGATAGGTCCAGCAGGGCCGTCCGGCTGCGCTCGGCCAGCACGATAGCTTCAAGCTGCCGCACGGCAAACTTAAAGTCCTCGTTGATGATCACGTAGATATAGTCTCGATAGTTCTTCACTTCATCCCGGGCCTTTTTCAGCCGCCGCGCAATCTCATCCGGTGCGTCTCCTTTCCGGTCCTCCAGGCGCCGGCGCAGCACCTCCAGCGATGGCGGCAAAATATAGATCGACACCGCGTCCGGTTCGTGCCGCCGGATCTGCAAAGCTCCCTGGGCATCGATGTCGAGAAGGACATCGATCCCCAGCGAGATCCATTCCTTGATGGGGGCGCGGGGGGTCCCGTAGAGATTGCCGTAAACCTCGGCCCACTCCAGAAAGGCGCCTTCCTTGATCATGTCTCGGAACGTGGCTTCATCCACGAAGTGGTAGTGCCGGTCCGCAATTTCCGCCGGACGCGGCTTGCGGGTGGTGTAGGATACCGAGTAGCGCAAATCCGGCAACTGGCTGACGAGTTCCTGACACAGGGACGTCTTGCCGGCGCCGGAGGGAGCTGACACCACGAACAGGATACCCTGACGGCGCTTCACGATGGCGTCCTTACTCGACATTCTGCACCTGCTCGCGGATCTTCTCGAGCTCCGCCTTCACGGCCACGACCTCCTGGGTCACCACCGTGTCACCGACCTTCGACCCGATGGTGTTGATCTCCCGGTTCAACTCCTGCAACAGAAAATCTAGGCTCCGTCCCACCGGCTCGGTCTTTCGGAGGAACGCCCGGAACTGCGCCAGATGGCTTTCCAAGCGGGTCAGCTCTTCGCTCACGTCGCTGCGATCGGCTAGGATCGCCACCTCTTGCGCCAAACGGCCCTGGTCCACACTGTCCCTGCCCGCCCCCGCGCTCTCCAAGAGCCGCTTGATCCGTTCTTGCAGGCGCGCGGCGCGCTCCTCCACGATGGCTGGGAGCCGTTGGCGGATCGTGCGTAGGCGCCCTTCCACCTCGTGCAACCGCGCCAGGAGATCCCGCTCCAGCGTGCGGCCCTCATGGCGTCGCATCTGATCGAGCGCTTTCAGTGCCTGGCCCAGCACGCGCTCCACCGCGCGGACCGCGTCCGGATCTTCGGCCACCAGCTCCGCCGGCCTAATGACGTCCCGGAAGCTGGCGAGTAGGGTCGCATCCGGCGAGCCTTTGAGGCCCAGCTCCCGCTGCAACTCGTTCAGCAACGCGTGATAGCGGCGCGCGAGCGCCCGGTCCAGTACAACCCCACGCCCGGGGTCACGCTCGCTGTTGAAATTCACCGTGACCTCCACCCGCCCACGGGCCACCCGGGCCTGGACCAGGTCGCGGATCCGGTCTTCATGGGCCTGCAAGGCGCGCGGTAGTTTGGCCATCACCTCGCTGTGTCGGTGGTTCACCGAACGGATTTCCACAGTAATTGGCGTACCCTTATGCCGTCCCTCGGCGCAACCGTATCCCGTCATGCTCCGGATCATGCCGGCCGCTTTCCTTCCCACGGACAGAGATCGTACAGCCGGCACTCGTGGCACTTGGGGGCGCGCGCCTGACAGATGTGCCGTCCGTGAAGCAGCAACTGGTGCGAGGCCCTCGTCCAGCTGCCCTTCGGCAACAGGCGCTGCAACGCGAATTCGATCCCTTCCGGATCGTCCGTGTCCACCAGGCCCAGCCGCTGGGCGACCCGCTTGACGTGGGTGTCGACCACCACCCCGGGGATTCCGAAGCAGTTGCCCAGGATGACGTTGGCCGTCTTCCGTCCGACGCCCGGAAGGGTGACCAACTCTTCCATGGTCTGGGGCACTTCTCCACCGAAACGGCTGACCAGGGCCTGGCCGGTCTTGATGAGGCTCCTAGCCTTCGCCTTGTAAAATCCGGTCGGTCTAATCTCCACTTCCAATCTGGCCGGGTCCGCCCTCGCGTAGTCCTTAGCCGTCTGATACCGGGCAAAGAGCCCCTTCGTCACCTGGTTCACCCGCTCATCCGTGCACTGGGCCGACAGGATGGTCGCCACCAGCAACTGGAGCGGCGTCTTGTAATGAAGAGCCACCCGCGGGCTCGGAACCTCTTCGTCCAGTAGCTTTAGGAGCCGGTCCGTGGTCTGCAATGGCTCCCCCTCGTCGGGACCTCCGCGGGACCGACGGCCTCGGGCATCCCCTTCAAGACCGGCCTACGTGAATGTCATGAGACCGGGCAAAGCCATCTCCACGGAGGGACCCACAACTCCTGGAAAAGTGGGCCCATGCTAGCAGGAAAGGCCGGCCTGGGTCAAACTCCAGAGCTGCTTTTCGACTGTGTCCAGCAGGGGGATCAGCGTGTCGGGCCGCACGGCCGAGACCGCCAGCCCGCCCAGGCGGGCGCTCACCACGGTCGCCTGTGAGGGGTCCACCAGATCAGCCTTGTTCAGGACCAACAGGCGTGGCAGGCGATCAAGCTCCAGTTCCCGCAGAATGTCCTCCACGGCCGCCACCTGCCGCTCCAGGGTCGGGCTGCCAAGGTCTGCCACATGGAGCAACAGGTCGGCGTCGTGCAGTTCCTCGAGCGTGGCGCGGAACGCGCCCATCAGTTCCGCGGGCAGATTCCGGATGAACCCGACCGTGTCGGTCACGATCGCTTCCCGCTCCTGCGGAAAACGCAGGCGGCGGCTTGTCGTGTCCAGCGTCTCGAAGAGGCGGTTGTTCGCCGTCACCCGGCTGCGCGTCAGGACATTCAGCAGCGTGGACTTGCCGGCGTTGGTGTACCCTACGATCGAGATGATCGGCACCGCCCGCCGCAGGCGCCGGGCCCGCTGCTGCATGCGGGTCCGCGCCAGCGCCTCCATCTGCTTCTCGAGATGGCTGATCCGGTCCCGCACGCGGCGCCGATCCACTTCCAGTTTCGTCTCGCCGGGTCCACGCCCGCCGATGCCCCCTGCCAACCTCGACATCGCCGTGCCGTGTCCGGTGAGGCGAGGCAGGAGGTAGCGCAACTGGGCGAGCTCCACCTGCAGCTTGCCCTCCCGGCTGTGCGCCCGGCGGCTGAAGATGTCGAGAATCAACTGAGTCCGGTCGATGACCTTCAAGTCGGTCACGGCGGCGATGGCCGTGGCCTGCGCGGGCGACAGATTCTGGTCGAAGACAAGGTAGTCCACTCCATGTTGCAAGCCCTTGATGACAACCTCCTTCAGCTTGCCGCTGCCCAGCAGGTACTTGGGATGCAGCGTCTGGGGACGCTGCACGACCATGTCCAGCACCATGAGACTGGCCGAGCGGGCCAGATCGGCCAGTTCCGCCAGCGACTCTTCCTGATCGGCGTGGCTCTGCCGCGACACGCTGACCAGGATCGCCTGCTCTTGGAAGTCGTCCACGAGATGCGCGGTGCGGGTTCGGTTGAGCTCCCCTTCGAGCGCGCCGAGAAATTCGCCCAGATGGACCTTACAGTCTGGCACAGCGACCGGCGACCAGACCTCGCAGGATTTGCCGGCCGGATTCGGCGGGAGGATGTTCGCCGCGTACAGATGGCCCGGCTGGCCGTCGGCGCGCACGCCGAGGGCCGCGATCACGTCCAAACGCAGGAGGGCCAAGTCGGTCAGGTCGTCCTGACTCAACGGTTCGTCGCGCAGATGCGTATGGATTAGCCGAATGCCCCGGAGCGCTTGCCGGCCCAGGCGATAGTCCGAGAGGTCGGGCAAGATCACCTCTCGGTCGTTCCCGACGATGACGTCCTCGATCACGCCCCGTCGATTGATCAGCAGGCCGATCTGGCGCCCAATCTCGCGGGAGAGCCCCGCGCAGAACCGGGCCAGTTCCCAGGAGATGATGGCATCTTCGGGCACCCGGCGGCGGTAGACATGTTCCAACCGCCTCAGTTGGCTGGGCTTGAGCCCCGTTAGGTTCCCATGAGGAGAAGGAATCGGGCGCCCTCCTTGCGCTCGTCAGCCTCCGATGACCCAGTCCGCTCGAGGTTCGAAACCCAGCGACGCGACCCGACCTTCGCGCAACAGCCGTGCGCCAGCTACGGCGATCATTGCGCCGTTATCAGTGCAGTAGCGAACCGGGGGAATATGGACGGTGACTCCCTTGTCGCGCGCCCGCGCCTCAAACCGTCCCCGGAGCTGCGAGTTGGCGGCCACGCCGCCCGTCACCACGACGTCACGCACGCCGCAGCGCTTGGCGGCAGCCAGCGATTTCTCCACCAAGACGTCCACGATGGCCTGCTGAAACCCAGCAGCCACATCCGGCACATGCCAGGAACGCCCATCGGCCTCCCGCTCCCGCAGGTAATACAATAACGCGGTCTTGATGCCGCTAAAGCTGAAGTTGAGGTCCTCGCACGTGGGGTACGGACGGGGGAATGGCGCCCGCTCCGGGTCGCCCGCTCCCGCCAGCCGGTCAATCACGGGACCGCCGGGATAGCCCAAGCCGAGCATCTTGGCGGCCTTGTCGAAGGCCTCCCCTGCCGCGTCATCCAGTGTCCGTCCCAGGAGCTCCGGCTCGCCCCATGTCTTGACGTGATAGAGATTCGTGTGGCCGCCCGAGGCGATCAGTGCCACGAAGGGCGGCGCCACGGGGCCAGCACCCAAGCTGGCCGCGCACAGATGGCCTTCCAGGTGATTGACTGGAAACAACGGGATCTGCAACGAGTAGGCCAGGGCCTTGCCGTAGGCAACGCCGACCAGGAGCGCGCCGATGAGGCCGGGCCCTCCGGTCGCTGCGACCGCGCTAAGCTTGCGCGGGCCAATCCCCGCAGAGGTCAAGGCCTCCCGCACGACCTGGTCAATGGTCTCGATGTGGCGGCGGCCAGCCAATTCGGGCACCACGCCCCCGTAGCGGGCATGGGTCTCGACCTGCGAACGCACCACCTCGGCGAGCACGGCACCATCCGCCCGGGCGACGGCGGCGGCGGTTTCGTCACAGGATGTCTCGATGCCTAGAATCACCGACGTGGCTCAGACAGGGAGGGAGACGGTGCAGAAGCAAACTAGAAGGCGTGGTCGCACTCAGGACCAACAGAGCGGAGCGGCCAACGGTGGGAACAACCCCGGGACGCCTGACCGGCGGGTCATACGCCGGCTAGGGCCTCCTCTTCGACGAAGGCCGGCGCCCCACCCTTCATGACCACTTTGACCTTGCGGAACTCCCGGAACCGCCCCTTGATCAGCTCTTCGGAGAGCGGGTCGCCGATGTTCTTCTGGATGCACCGGCGCATCGGCCGGGCGCCATAGATGGGCTGGTAGCCTTCCTGGATCAACCAGCCCTTGACCTCGTCCGACACCTCAAGTTCGATCCCGCGATCGGCCAGGCGCTGGTTCAATTCGCGGAGGAGGTTGTCCACGATCGTGACCAGGTGCGCCTTCTCGAGCGCGTGGAACACCACGACTTCGTCGATGCGGTTGAGGAACTCGGGACTAAAGGTGTGCTTGAGCTCGCCCAAGATGTTCTCCTTGTGGCGGCGATTGACATCCTCCGAGGTGTCCTGCTGGAAGCCCAGCGAGGCCCCTTTGATCAGCCTGGTGCCGAGGTTGGAGGTCATGATGATGACCGTGTTCTTGAAGTCCACCTTCCGGCCGAGGCTGTCCGTGAGGACGCCGTCGTCCAAGACCTGTAAGAGCACGTTGAAGAGGTCCGGGTGCGCCTTCTCGATCTCGTCGAAGAGCACCACCGAGTACGGCCGGCGGCGGACTTTCTCCGTGAGCTGGCCGCCCTCTTCGTAGCCCACGTACCCTGGGGGCGCCCCAAATAGCCGGGAGCTGCTGAACTTCTCCTGGTACTCGGACATGTCGATTCGGATCAGGGCGTCCTCGGTGTTGAACAGGAACTCGGCCAGCGCCCGCGCCAGCTCGGTCTTGCCCACGCCCGTCGGCCCCATGAAGATGAATGACCCGATCGGCTTCTTGGACTCCTTGAGCCCGGCCCGCGAGCGCCGGATAGACCGCGCAACGGCGGAGACGGCTTCCTCCTGGCCGACGACGCGTTTGTGCAACGCCTCTTCCATCCGCAGCAACTTCAGGGACTCCTCCTCTTCCAGCTTGAAGAGCGGGATCCCGGTCATCTTGGAGACCACGTAGGAGATATCCTCCTTCGCAATGACTGGCCGGCTCTTCTCCTGGCTCTTCTTCCACTCGCGCTTCGAGTCTTCCAGCAGCTTCCGCAACCGCTCTTCCTCTTCCCGGAACTTCACGGCCTCCTCGAAGTTCTGAAGCGCGATCGCCATTTCCTTCTCGCGCGAGACCTTCTTCAACTCCTGTTCCATCGCCCGCAGATCGCCCGGCAGGGCGTAAGCCTGCAGCTTGGCCCGGGACCCGGTCTCGTCGATCACGTCAATGGCCTTGTCTGGGAAGAAACGGTCGGTGATGTAGCGATCCGCCAGCTTGACGGCTTCCGCGATGGCCTCTTCGGTAATCTCCACCCCGTGGTGGTTCTCGTAGCGATCGCGCAGGCCCTGAATGATGCGGATGGTCTCTTCCATGCTGGGTTGCTGCACGTAGATCGGCTGGAAGCGCCGCTTCAGCGCCCCGTCCTTCTCGATGTGCTTGCGGTACTCATCCAGGGTGGTCGCGCCGATGCACTGGATCTCCCCGCGCGAGAGCGCGGGCTTCAGCATGTTGGACGCGTCGATGGACCCCTCCGCCGCCCCGGCCCCGACCAGGGTGTGCAGCTCGTCGATGAAGATGATGATGTTGCCCGCCTGGACGATCTCCTTCATCACGACCTTGAGGCGCTCCTCGAACTGGCCGCGGTACTTGGTGCCGGCCACGAGAGAGCCCAGGTCCAGCGCAATGACACGACGGTTCAAAAGATTATCAGGCACCTCCGCGCTCACGATCCGCTGGGCGAGGCCTTCGACGATGGCCGTCTTGCCGACGCCGGCTTCTCCAATCAGCACGGGGTTGTTCTTGGTCCGCCGGCTGAGGATCTGCAGCACCCGCTCGATCTCATCCTGTCGACCGATGACCGGGTCCAGCGTGCCCTCCTGCGCGAGATGGGTGAGGTCTCGCCCGAATTCATCCAGCGCCGGGGTATTGCTTTTCCGGTCCCGCTCCCGCGGCGAGCTCTTCCGGAGGAACGAGACGGTTAACTGGCGGGCAGTCAGGAGGTTGGCACCGAGGCTCCGGAGGATCTTCCCGCCGATGCCCTCCTCCTCGCGGAGCAGGCCCAATAGGAGGTGCTCGCCGCCGATGTGGTTGTGGCCCAGCAACCGGGCCTCTTCGACCGCATACTCGATGACTTTCTTCACCCGTGGGCTGAAGGGAATCTCCCCGAAGGTCATCGTCGTGCCGCCTCCCGGCAGGTTGCGCTCGATTTCGAGACGGATCTGCTCGGTGGAGAGCCCCATCTTCTTCAGGATCATCAGCGCGACCCCATCGGTCTCGCGAAGGATGGCCAGGACCAAGTGCTCGGTGCCGAGATAGTCGTTCTGGTGCCGCTCGGCCTCTTCGCGCGCCAAGACGATGATCTTTCTGCCCTTGTCGGTGAACCGTTCAAACATCCTGTATCTCCTCCACGTACGCCATGCCGTCGTGGAAAATCCGTGCTTGTATTCTACACGTGTTCTACAAGAATTCTACATGTGTTCTAGAAGAATTCTACTCGTATTCTACGAAATTCTACACGTATTCTACCGGGTGGTCGTAGGAGTGTCAAGAGCGCCCCTGAGCACTCAAATATTCGTGCGCCGACCACCACGCAAGATCACCGTACGTACTATCACGAGAGCGTCCTCGTTGACAATCAAGCGGGGCGCAGCTAAAATGCCGCCATGAAACGCATCGGTATCATCGTCAAAGCGGAGTCACCCGAGACCAAGGCCCTCCTGAAGGAGTTCGTCCCCTGGTTGCGGGCCCGGGGCAAGGACCCGCTGCTCGATCCCGCCACCGCCAAGCTCATCGGGGAAACCGCCCCCTCTCTCAAGAAGGACCTCGCCGCGCTCGCCGACATGCTGGTGGTCCTCGGCGGCGACGGCACCATGCTGGCGGCGGCCCGTCTCGTCGAAGACCGCCCCATTCCGATCCTGGGCGTCAACACGGGGGGGCTGGGCTTCCTCACCGCGGTCACGCGCGAGGAGCTCTTCAAGGCGTTGGAACAGGTGTTCGCCAATGCCTACGCGGAAGAGGAGCGCCTCATGCTGCGGTCCCGCATCGTCCGGATGGGCACGCAGATCGCCGCAGCCTCCGTCCTGAATGACGTGGCGCTCAGCAAAGGCGCCTTGTCTCACATGGTCCAGTTGGAGATTTCCATCGATGGCCAATTCGTGACGGGATTGCGGGGCGACGGGCTCATCATCTCGACCCCGACCGGCTCGACGGCGTATTCCATGGCTGCCGGCGGGCCGATCCTCAACCCCGCCGTCCACGCGCTGATCCTCACCCCCATCTGTCCCCACACCCTCACCAACCGTCCGATTGTCATCCCCCAAGAGGCACACGTCGCGGTGATGCTGGTCAGCAAAGACGAGGGCGCCATGGTGACGTTCGACGGGCAGGCCGGCATCGCGCTGCAGCCCCGCGACCTGATCGAGGTCCGCGCGTCGGAGAACAAGACACGGCTGATCCGATTCGCGGACCGGACCTACTACGACATGTTGCGGAAAAAACTGAAGTGGGGGGAGAGCTAACGGGACGCCGACACCTTCGCCATGGATTTTTTCCGGCGAATGGCGGCGAGCATCTCGTCGTTGGCGGGAAACTTGAATTCCTCGATATCGCGGCGCTGCCCTTCCTCTTGCTCCATCTCACTCAAGGCCAGCAGATCGTCGACCCGCACAACGTCCGGTTGCCGGCTCTTTACCAAGGCCTCCAGCCGTGTCAGTTTGTGCGTGATCTCTTCCGCAGCCAGAGGCGCTTTGTCCGCCAAGTAACGCAGGACAACCTCACTGCACCACTCCCCGTCCCTCTTGGCCACGCCGACCAGCCCTTCACTGGCCTTGCGGGCCCACCCGCACAGGAAAACCCCCTGGATGACCGCGCCGGTCGCCTCGTCGTAGGCCTGGAACAGGCTGTCGTCGGGATCGTTCTGTGTCCGGTTGGGGTTCGTGACAAAGACTCCGTTCTTGTACGGAAGCCCGACCGCCTCATCCACACGGTCTCCGACGGCGAACACGACACTGTCGCACGGGATCGTGTAATAGGTCTTCAGCCCGACCGCCGCTGGATCCCCGCCTCTGAGCTCGAGCTTGGTCTCCTCCGCCTCCAGACCGATGACCTGGTTCTGTCCGTTGGTGAGGACACGCTTCGGGGAGGACAGGAAATGGAAGTACATACGAGTGTGGCTCTCGGGCGGCTCGTACTTCGTGAACTCTGCCCGCATCT
>Ga0307471_100001276_pt1 | contig 13722 bp, 10 predicted proteins | sample atmos_gasesAM3C__2_FD_204566 | JGI IMG/M metagenome (GOLD analysis project Ga0307471, IMG submission 204566) | Hardwood forest soil microbial communities from Morgan-Monroe State Forest, Indiana, United States - atmos_gasesAM3C_515 | ecosystem: Environmental > Terrestrial > Soil > Temperate... | reverse complement strand
TTGAGTCCTTTGCGCGCGAGCGCGTAGAATTTGGCATTTTTGAAGTCGGCCTCGGCGGGCGTCTGGACGCCACGAACATTCTTTCGCCTATAGTTACGGCCATTACGCGCATCGATTTCGACCACGAAAATTTTCTCGGCCACTCGCTGAAGGAAATCGCGGGCGAAAAAGCGGGCATCCTGAAGCCTGAAGTGCCGCTAATCCTTGCCGAACAGCGACCTGACGCGCGCGACGTCATTCTGACTCGGGCTAATCAATTACGCTGTCCGGTGATTGAAACTGCACGAGCACTTCAAATTACAAAGGAGTCTTCGCAAGATGGTTTCTTCCGCGCTCGCGTTACAGAACTCTCTTCCGGCGACTCCTTCGACGTTGCGCCGAGTCTTCCCGGCCGCTTCCAATTGCAAAATGCTCTGAACGCTCTGGCTGCCGCGCGCTACCTGGCAAGCCGGGGCTTCCGCATTTCAGCCAATCACATTACGGAAGGCATTTCCAAAACAGTGTGGCCTGGCCGCCTCGAAAAACTCCAATCCAGCCCGGACGTTTATCTCGATGGCGCGCACAATCCCGGCGCCGCGCGCGAACTCGCGCAATTCCTTGGTCAGAATTTCGCGGGACGCAAAATCTGGCTGATCTACGGAGCGCTTCGCGACAAGGCGGTGGACGAGGTGGCCGGCCAGTTATTCCCGCATGCTGCCGAAGTTATCTTCACGGAGCCGCGTACTTCTCGCGCCATCTCCGCGCCGCGACTGGCGGAAATCGCTTCCCACCACGCTTCCAGCTTTACAGTGATTTCTTCCGCCGAACTGGCGCTCGACCAGGCGCTGGCCCAAGCCGCTCCCAATGATGTGATTTTCATTACCGGGTCGCTTTATCTGGTCGGCCAGCTTCGCCACTATTGGAAGCAGCGCGAGCAGGTCGCGGCGCGCTGAAAAAAGCCGTAAGATATCGCCTTCCATGAATAACCAACTCGACCGCAAGGACGCCAATCCTCTCGTCGGCATCATCATGGGTTCCACGTCGGACTGGGAGACCATGGAGCACGCTTCGAACATCCTCACAAGTCTAGGCGTTCCGCATGAGACGCGAGTCGTCTCGGCTCACCGCACTCCGGACCTGCTTTTTGAATACGCGTCGTCCGCCGAGCAGCGCGGGCTCGAAGTTATCATTGCGGGGGCAGGCGGGGCGGCGCATCTGCCCGGCATGGCCGCTTCTAAAACAGTTCTCCCCGTACTCGGCGTTCCCGTCGAGTCGAAGGTCCTCAAGGGCCTGGATTCCCTGCTCTCCATCGCGCAAATGCCGGGGGGAATTCCTGTCGGCACGCTGGCCATTGGAAAGGCCGGAGCTGTGAACGCCGCGCTGCTGGCCGCAGCGATTCTTGGTAATAAACACGCCGCCATTCGTGAAGCACTGCGAAAATTCCGCGTCGAGCAGACGGACCGGGTGATGGCGCAGCCCGATCCTTCCGTTTCCGCTGTGGCGACTCCCTTCAAAGATTCGCAGAAAGGGAAACGCCGGTGACGGTGGGCATTCTCGGCGGCGGACAGCTCGGCTATATGCTCGCGCTGGCCGGCTACCCGCTCGGCTTGCATTTTCGGTTTCTCGATCCCTCCCCGGAAGCGCCCGTCGGCCGCATCGCCCAGCGCGTGACGGCGGATTACACCGACCACGCTGCGCTCGAAAAATTCTCCAATGGCCTGGAACTGGTGACCTACGAATTTGAAAATGTGCCTGTCGAGGCCGCGAAATTTCTCGCCGAGCGCGTTCCCGTATATCCTCCGCCTGCCGCCCTCGAAGCCGCACAGGACCGCCTCGCTGAAAAGACGCTGTTTCGCAATCTTGGCATCAGCACGACCGACTTTCTGCCCATTTCCGGCGCTGCCGAGTTTGAGGCCGCGGTCAAACAGCTGGGCCTCCCTGCCGTGCTTAAGACTTCGCGCATGGGTTATGACGGCAAAGGCCAATGGACTCTTCGGACAGATGAGGATGTCGCAAAGGCTAAGGTCGAGCTCCCCAAGGTTGCTCTTATCCTGGAGCGCTTCGTGCCATTCCGGCGCGAACTCTCAGTCCTCGCGGTGCGTTCGCAGAATGGAGAAACCGGTTTTTACACGCTCGTGGAAAATCATCATCGCGGCGGCATTCTCCGCCTCTCTCTTGCGCCTGCCCCAGGCCTTGAGCCGCCCGTGCAGCGCGCAGCCGAGGATATTGCCCGCCGCGTGCTCGAATCGCTGAAATACGTCGGCGTCCTGGCTATCGAATTTTTTGAGCACGAAGGCCGCCTGCTCGCCAACGAGATGGCGCCCCGCGTCCACAATTCCGGCCACTGGACCATTGAAGGGGCCATTACCAGCCAATTTGAAAACCATCTTCGCGCCGTTCTGGGCATGCCGCTCGGATCGACCGGCGCGGCGGGTCACTGTGCCATGCTGAATCTGATTGGCGACTTTCCCGAACCCTCGGAAATCCTGGCGGTGGCGGACGCGCACCTTCACCTTTACGGGAAAGTCTCCCGGCCGGGACGGAAGCTCGGCCACGTCACCTTGCGCGCCGCTTCGGCGGAACGCCTGGCACTTCGCCTCTCCGAACTCCCCGCCTTCTTCCACCGTCCGGAGTTCTGTCTTGACTCGGCTCTGGTGCAGTCCGCCTCTCACCGCGTTTGACCTTCCTCTGGGAATTTTTCCGGCACGGTTGCATTTAATGCGGAAGGCCATGATGGTGAAGGGGCGATCGGTGTAACGGTATTGTTATTCACCGCACCATATAAAGGGGCTTGCTCCCAGAGAGAGGTTTCTTCGAAATGGCTAACTATCGATTTGGAAAGCATCCACCGAAGTCGGACTATCGCACGCTGCGCTTCAAGGACTATCTAAAGCCCGGGCTCGCGGCGCCGCCGGCTTCCCTCAACGTGTTGGACACCGTCTATCAAAACCTGAAAACCAAGGATCCCACGAAGCTTTTCCCTATGGATGGGAACGATACGATTGGGGACTGCACGATTGCGGCTGTGGCGCATGCCATCACCGTTTACCGCGGACTGCTGAAGACGAAGAAGATTATGGCACAAGCTGCGGTCCAGAAACTGTATTACCACCTGACAGGCGGGCCGGACACTGGCCTGAACGAGCTGGACGTGCTGAATTATTGGCGAGCGAACCCTGTGTCCGCCGACGAGATCCTTGCCTACGTCAAGATCGACCCGAAAAACCACACCCACGTGGAGCAGGCCATTCAAATATTCGGCGGCGTGTACCTGGGATTCCAGGTCCAGCAGAACTGCGTTCAAGACTTCGACAATCACAAACCGTGGACGCCGGGACCGCTGACAAATGACGGCCACGCGGTATACGCGGTGGCGTACGACGCGAGCGGCGTGACCGTTCTGACCTGGGGAAACACGCAGCAAGGCACCTGGGCATGGTGGGACGAGTGTGTGGACGAGGCTTACGCCATCCTGCCCCCAGAAGCGCAGAAGCCTGGGTTTGCGAAAGGCTTCGATTTCGCGCAGTTGCAAGCGGACCTGAATGACGTAGCAAGCTGAATTGCCTGATCGACGAGCCACAGCAGGCCCGCAACCACTGACATTAACGCAAAGGGAGCCCAAGCGGCTCCCTTTTTGTTTTCTGTAGCGAGTTTTTCCCGGGCAGGTCGCGCGGCGGTTGCATGGAAAGCAAGATTGGGGCAAGCTACGCGCGTTGTGAGGAGGGTGTGATGAAAAATGGGAGTTTTCGCGCGGCAATTCTGATCCTGTGCGCAGGAATACTGGGGTTGAGCACAAAAGATTTTGTGCTGGCACAGGCCGCTGCACAAGCGGCTGGAGCAGTGACTGTGATTCGCGCCGGAGCGCTGATCGATGGCGTGAGCGAGGCGCCGCGGAGGAATCAGCTGATTTTCGTCCGTGGCGAAAAGATTATAAAAGTAACCGGATCGGGAGAAGCAATTCCCTCAGGCGCGAACGTGATTGACCTTTCGAATGCGACGGTGTTGCCGGGGCTTATCGATTCACACACACATATTTTCTTGTGGGGCGAGGATCCGGCGAAAGGAGGCTACGACGAGAACATCCTGAAAGCTGGAATTGCGCTGCGAGCGGCTCGTGCAACGGCTGCTTGCCGGAGAGCGCTCGAGCAGGGATTCACCACACTGCGCGATGTGGAAACGGAAGGGGCGGGATACGGAGACGTCGAAATCAAACAGGCGATCGAAGAAGGGACCATCCCTGGGCCGCGGCTTTTTTGCGCGACGCGGGCGATTTCTACCACCGGCGGCTACAACCTGGAAGGCTGCGCGCCGGAACTGGACATGCCGAAAGGGGCCCAGCTCGTGGATGGCCCGGTGGAAGCGCGGAAAGCGGCGCGGCAGCAACTGGAGCACGGAGCGGACTGGATCAAGGTGTACATGACGCACAGGTCCTGGGTGGATAAAGAGGGAAGGCTTGTTGCCCAGCCAACGCTGACGGTGGAAGAGTTAAGAGCCATCGTCGACGAAGCTCACGGTTGGACCAAGAAGGTAGCATGCCATGCGTATAACGGAATTGGTTTGCAGCGCGCGTTGGACGGCGGCTGTGACTCGATTGAACACGGGCTGGAAATGACCGACGCGCAAATCGAGCAGATGAAACGGCAGGGCACGTGGTATTGCCCGACGCTCTCGCCGTATTACGGAGACTGGTCGCCGGCGGATACGCCGGCCGGAAGACGCGATCGCGCGCGAGCCGCAGTGCACGAAGATACCTTCAAGAGGGCGCTTAAAGCCCGCTTGAAGATCGTGTTTGGAACCGATATCGGCGGGATGCCCTGGACGGAGCCGATCGCTCAGGAGTTCCAACGGATGGTGGAAATGGGCATGGCGCCGATGGATGCGATTCAGTCAGCAACTTCGCGGCCGGCTGAAATGTTGGATATGAAAGGAGAAATTGGCGTAGTCGCTTCGGGGGCGTATGCGGAGGTCATCGCGGTTTCCGGAGATCCGCTGAAGTCCGTCGGCGAGCTGGAGCACGTCAAATTTGTGATGCACAACGGCTCAGTGTTCAAGAATGAGCTGACGAAGTAGGAGGAAATCCAATGACAGAGCAGAACTTCAAAAACCACGGGAAGTTTGTTCCTGCATTCCATTTCTTCGCCATTCCAGTTTTTGTGGCCAATCTCGTATGGTCGCTCTATCGATTGAGGGAGTTGGGGTTCTCGTTTCGCGGCATCTTCGGCGTGCTATTCGCGGCAGCACTTGTCGTACTGGTCTTTGAAGCGAGACTGTTTGCACTTGCGGTGCAGGATCGCGTCATTCGACTGGAGGAACGCCTGCGCTACGAACAAGTGCTACCTGAAGAATTGCGCTGGCGAGCAGATGAACTCAGCGTCAACCAATTTGTTGCCCTGCGGTTCGCGTGTGATGACGAATTACCGACGCTGATGAAGAAGGTATTGGACGACAAAATGACGAGCCGCAAAGCCATCAAGCGGCTCATCAAGAATTGGCGCCCGGATTATCTCCGGGCTTGAAACTCCAAAACTCCCGGGCTCAGATTTCTGCTTATCGAGAAACGGCTCTGACGGCAGCGCCTTCGATCTCGGCGATCTCGTCGGGCGTGAGCTTTAGCTCCCCGGCGCGCATCACGCCATCCACTTGCTTGGCGTTGCGGGCCCCAACAATTGCGCCCGTGACCGCCGGATGCCGCAGCACCCAAGTGATGGCCACCTCGCCGGGCCCGCGACCATGCCGCGATCCAACCTGGCGAAGGCGTTCCACAAGCTCGAGGTTTTTGGAAAGGCGCGGTTCGCGGAACTCCGGATTGCGGCTTCGGAAGTCGTCTGGGAGAAGCGCGGCCGCTCGCTCGCGAGTCATCCCGCCAGTAAGCAGCCCGGAAGCCATGGGGGCGTACGAGATCACGCTGAGTCCCTGCCTTTGACAATAAGGAAGGATTTCGTCTTCAATCTTGCGGCGAATCAGCGAGTACGGCGGCTGAAGCGAGGTAACGGGGGCGATCTTCTCGACGCGCTGAATTTGCGGCACATTATAATTCGAAACCCCAATCCAACGGACTTTGCCCGCTTTTTGCAGTTCGGCCATGGCGCGCCAGGCCTCCTCGAGCGAGGGGCCGTTGTCCGACGGCGGCCAGTGCATTTGGTATAGATCAATCGTCTCGACTTGCAGGCGGCGCAAACTGTCCTCGCATTCGTGGCGGATGGATGCGGCTGAGTGATCGGGCTTGATTTTCCGAGTCGGGTCCCACGTCAGGGTGCACTTGGTGAAAACATACGGCCGGGGACCGCGCCATTCCTGTAATGCGCCCGCGACAATTTCTTCGGAATGGCCCGTGCCGTAGACCGCGGCCGTGTCGATCCAGTTGACGCCCATTTCCAGCGCTCGATGAATTGCCGCGATTGAATCTCTATCGTCCTGCGGGCCCCAGGCAAATTCCCAGCCGGAGCCCCCAATGGCCCAGGCGCCAAACCCAACCGGGGTTATTTTCAAATCGGAGTTTCCAAGTTTCCTTGTTTCCATCTCAACCCTCGCACTCACACGCGGGCGGGCTGCTTTCCCGCGCCGCGGATTCTTCTCTTTGTCTCTCATAAAATGAGATGAACAAAAAGAGAAAAAAGTTAAGAGAGGCACTCAAAACGACTGAAGGAACCTAGTTTGCTGTGATTGCGGCGTCCAGCGACACACTTTCGCCGTCTGGATTAGTAATGGTGATTCGCTGCGGACCGGGGGTGAGGGCAGGAACCGAAGTGGTGAGCGTATTGGCATCCTTGAGTGTAACCGTTGCCGATTTTCCGTTGATGGCGAGGCCAACGCCGTTGACGAAGCCGCTGCCGCGAATCGTAAGGGTTGCTCCTCCAGCAGCCGAAATTGTAGAAGGCTGAATCGTGCCAATCCCGAGCGGTACGGCGGCAAGCTGCACAATCGTGAGCGCGGCGTTTTGGGCGGTTCCATCCGAAGAAGTGATGGCGAAAAGCCGCTGACCGTTTTCATCGGTTGTAAGGAACCCGCCGTGAAGGCCGTCCACATCAGTCATAAACTGCTGCGGGAGAAACATCCGCAACCGAAGCGCTCCAGAGTGAGCGTCGAGAATATCTATGCCGCCTTTAACGCCGGTGCTTCCGGGCGCGCCGGTCAGAAATGGTTGATAGAGCAGCGCGCCGGAAGGATGCATAACCATTCCAGGCACGGAAACACGGCCAGGAACCTGTGCTAGTTCCGAGAAGTCCGGAATCGAGGAAATCGTAAAATTAGGGACGTGGACTTCCGTCGCTCCATTGGCCGCAAGCGCAAAGGCAGAGCCATCGGCAGAGGTAGTGAAATCAATGGCCGATGAATTTGCCGCGGCCGTGACGAAATGATTGGGAGAGCTGGCATTCCACGAAGCGAGTGGACCGCCGGGAGCTGACGCAAACGCGAGAAAGACTTGATCGCCCGCTCCGTTGGACTGAAGAAGTGGAGCACCGGTAAGGCTGGTGACCTCAGGCTGCGGAGCGGGTTGAATGGTCGGCGGAGAGGCAACAAGGTTCATCTGGGCAAGGCAGGTGGAACACGCTCCCGTAGACCCGCCCTCGCCGCTGAGCCCGACAAAAACTGTCTGCACGCTGGTTGCGGCAACGCGAGCCGGACCGGAATTGGTAAAGCCCGAAACGCCGCCAACGAAAACCGTGGTGCCCGTGCCTTTCACAGGGTCGAGAAGATAAACATTTTGTGCTCCAAAATCGGCAACGATCAATTGCGCGCCGTCGGGCGTCAGAGCGAGACCGCGCAAACCGGCATTGGGAGGCGGTCCTCCGGGAGGTTGGATCGGCGATAGAAATAGATTTTGCTGCAGATCGAAAACATCCACGTGATCAATGTTCGACAGGTAGATACGCTGGCGCGGCTGATCGTAGATCAGAAATTTGAATAAAGCCGCCTTCGCGAAAGAATGAACGCTTTGCAAGTATTGAAAAGCTTTGGAGGAAGTTGTGGAACCCGCAGGCGCTGAAATTAAAATGTCCGCTTTGCCGGGCGAACCCGCGGGCGTCTGCAACGTAATGCGTTCGAGAGGAAAGGGATAACTGGAATCCAAGGAAAGAGATGGAGCAATCGCCGTAACGTTCTCGACCCTCTGTACTGTGGCGGTGGCTCCGCTGATTTTCACGCTTATCTTTGTTGGATCCGTACCAAAGCCGTATCCATAAATCTGCGCCACGTCAGCGCCGGAACTTGTTCCGGCATTGGGGAGAACCTGCAAGACTTCAGGACCATAGCTGAAGGCGTCCGGTGCGATTGCAATCCAGGAATTTTGGAAATAGGCGGTCAAGTTGACGGGGCCGTTCACAACGCTAGGGGGCGATGACGCCTGGATTTGTGTGGAACCGCTTACCGTGGGATTTGCCGTTAACTGTAAGCCGAGTTTGACTTGCACCGCGCCGAAAAAGTTCTGGCCGCCTAGAATTGTTGAAGTGCCTCCCGCGATTGGCCCTTCAGAAGGTTGCAGGCTAGGCGCCGCGTCAACGATCGGCGCGGCCAACGAAATCGTTCCGGGAGTAGACGCATCGGCAAAGCTAAGTCCGCGGTTGGAAAGCGCAAAAAGAAGCTGCGTTTCGTCCGCATCTTCAATCATCGAAGCAACGCCTTGAATCGGGATGTCCGGCACCCTGCCGATGAGTTGTCCCGACTGGCCATCGAGCACGGTGATGAACGAGGCGCCGCTGGAAGTTTCCGCGACATACAACTCTTTCCCATCGCGGGAGAAAGTTGCACCCGTGACGTTCGCGGCCAGGTAAGCAGAAATTTGCTGGAGCGACGCACTGAACATGAGCACTTGCCCATTGCCCCCTCCCACAAAGACAACCGCGAATCGGCTTCCATCACTGTTCGCAGCGGCCCACGGTATTGTGCCGGTCCCCAGCACGACCGGACCGGCGACGACGTTGCCTCCGGAGTCAAACAAGGCAATCTCTCCGGTCGAGTCGTTCGCGGCGGTGAGGACTTTCGAATGGTCCCCGGAATGTGCCAGGACGCCGACTCCTTGCTGGAAAACGGCCGGGGCCGCACTCGTCAAGTCGCTCAAGGAATTTGAAGACGGGTCCCAAAGAACGAGCAAGGCTTCCGCGGAAACGGGCTGACGTAGACGGACCATGGCCTTACCGTTCGAAAGGGACAATACCTCGATCGGGCGATCAAAAATCACGTTAGGAATGGGCGTGAGCCCTGCTAGCGCGTAACGATTCTTGACGGAAAGCGAGACCGGATCGACAGCGACAATCTCATTTCGTGCCGTGCCAATCCAAATGGTAGCTCCATCGGCAGAAAGATCGGCGCTCGTGGCCCCTGGAACGGAGATTTGTGCAATTCGCGTTTGGCTGGAGGCGGAAAATACTTCGACGCAGTTCATGGCGCGGTTGGCAACGAAGACCTGCTTATTAGCGGGATCGTAAGCGATATGACGATGACGAGGTTCGCCCAAAGGGGCATCTGCCGTCGCGACTGAATCAGTTCGCAAGTAACTTGTACGCGGGAGCATGGGGGACACACCCGCTTGCACCGTGAGAGCAAGCGTTTGCGAATGAGACAGTGCGCCGCTGCTTCCCTGTGCGGAAACTGTGAAGTTCCCCGTTGCGGCGTTTGACGCGGCGCCAAAAACAACTGAAGTGCTTGCGCCCGCCGCAACATCAAACGGGCTCGCCGGATTCGACGTCACGCCGGACGGAATTCCGGTCAGCGTGACTTGCACGTTGCCGGTGAATCCGTTGCTGGGATTAATCGAGACGTTCACCGCGGAGCTGGTGCCACCCTGAGAAATGGAGATCGAATTCGTAGAAAGGCTCAGGGAAAAATCGGGTGGAGGAGGGGGCGGTTGCGTGACGGGAGAACCCCCGCCACACCCCGCACATGCCAAGGCGAGCGCCAGCAACTCCACCACCGGGACGCGGTCAAGTAGTCGTCCCACGACACGACTCCAGGAATCTTCTGCGAGAGACGCGGAAACCAAACACAACGGGCATTCGCGCATTCTCTGCGCCAAAACTGAAAGGAAAGCCGGTTAGACAATAGCTACCAGCGCTGGACGTGTCAAGCTGATAAACACTGATTGCGGAAAGATCAACTGTGGAAAATCAGGAGAGCGCCCCGGACCTGCCAGGACGCTCTCTGGAAGGGATTGAATGCGGTAAAAAACTAAATTGTCTTGGTGGCCGTCGCAGCCGCGGGAACCGAAGAGCCTCTTGCAAACGCTTGGCTGCTGGATTCTTTCTCCGCGCTCTTGTCGATTTCAATGGAACCCTTGAAGTAGGCGCCGTCTTCGATCATGATGCGCGCGGTGGTCAGGTCGCCGTTGACCGAACCATCCTTCTTGATTTCAATTCTGTCCTTGGCGCGAAGGTTGCCCTTCACCGCGCCGTACACTATCACCTCGCGGGCGATGATGTCGGCCGTGACTTTCGCCGTGGCTCCGACGGTGAGTTTCCGCTCATCGAGTTGGACCAGCCCTTCGACTGAGCCATCGATCACCAGATCTTCGTTGCCGGAGATCTCTCCTTTCACATGCAGACTTGCCCCGAGCCGCGCTGTGCCGCGGTCCGCGGTCCCGCCTAATGGACGCATTGCATCTGTACTCATTGCCGGTTTTTCCTCCCAGGCCGCCGGAGCTGGTCTCGACGGCTGATTCGAAATTGGATTTCTTTGTTCCGGTTGCCCGGGTTGCGGTGCATCCGGTTTCTTATTACCCCACATCGATCCTCCCTAAGGGACAGCACACCCCACGTAGATTTTCGCCCGGGGGTAATGCAAACTCTATTCCTCGCGGGGGCCCTCAGCAAACAAACTCTGGACGCACTGTTCCTGATAGTTACTAGACTTTCGGGCAGGGCTGGTTGGGCCCGGTGATTCTGTAGGAAATCCTGAGGAAAGTAAAGAAAAGCTTTATTTTATTCAATTAATGGGAAGGCTTCTCCGGGACGGGCTGCGTGGCTAGAAAATCCTCGACGAAACGGCGGGAGTAGGAATCGAGAAGCTGTTGAATCCGCTGGTGGCTTGCCGATTTGAGAATGAATCCCGCGTGATGAAACTTGCTGACGCGATAAGCAATTTCGTCATCGTTGTATGCCGAAGTGTCGGGATGCTCCTGGCGCGCGAGAGATAGAATCACTCCCGCGTAATCTCGGCGCCCGGCGGGAAGCTGGTAAGGTTGTTTGCTGGCGCCGACTTCGAGTCGCGCCCACTCACGCCAGAGATTGACGCCCGTTGCGGCTTCGATGACATCCGCAATGTAAGCGCCTCCGACTCGCGCGGCAATCTCGAGAAAATAGAATTTTCCATCCGCATGCGCCTTCAAAAATTCAGCGTGGGTCACGCCTCGCACCAAGCCAAGGCTTTCGATGAGATCGCGATTGATTTTCTGCAATGCGCGCGCTTCCTCCGCATCGCGCGGAAGCGTACTCGTCGTGAAAACGCCTCCTTGATGCGAGGTTTCAAGTGGCGGCGCGCCGTAGCCGTGCGCTTCTGCAAAGACAACTTCATTCTCCGAAATCACGCTGTCCACGTGATAGACCGAGCCGGGCACAAACTGTTCCAGCAGATAGAACGATTGCTGGTCACCCAACTGATCGAGCCACGGCCAAAGCTCTTCCTGTTTATGAATCTTCTTCATCCCGATGCCGGACGCCTGCGAACGAGGCTTGAGCAGCCACGGACCTGGTACGCGGGACATGAATTCGCGCAGGCTATCGTAGTTCAAAACGTGCACAAATTCCGGCGCCAGAATCCCCGTCTCTCTTGCGCGGGCGCGCATTGCCAGCTTGTCTCGAAAATACCGTACCGTGGTCAAGCCCATGCCGGGAATGCGGAGGTGTTCGCGAAGGGCGGAGACGTTTTCCATGTCAAACTCGTCCAGGGCTACGATCCGATCAATCGGCTGCGACCTGGCCGTATAACTCACCGCGTAAATCAAGCTTTGAAGAGGCAGCTCTTCCGGCATGGTGAACACTTCGTCGATGCATTCAAACGGCCAATTCGCGTTGCGCAGTTTTTCGACGGTCAACAACAGCACGCGGCAACCCATGCCCCTGCAGGCACGGATAAACTCCTGCCCCTTTTCATAGGAACTGATACACAGAACGGTAAGAGGCCGGCCGCCTGACATGTGCTACCTCGAGGGGAGGGCAATCAGAGCGCGGATTATACAGCGCCCGGAGCGGCTGGATATAAAAATTGCAAAAAAGGCCCGACGCGCCGCGCCCAGGCCAGCTCATTGTGCTCGGCGCCCTCAACGCGCTCGTAATGCAAATCGTGTCCCAACCGCCAGCCCTTTTCGAGCAGCACATCGCGAAATCGCTCGACATACTGCACCATGCGCGGCCCTTCGCGCGTGCCGATGTCCAGCCAGATGCGCGGACGCGGCTCAACGTGCATGGACTTCACGAAACGGTGGATAACGAGCTGGTTCCACCAAACGGAAGGCGAAAGCGCGGCGATCTTCCCAAAGATCGTGCAATGCTTGAGTCCGAGATATAGCGACACCAGTCCACCCAGCGACGAGCCGCCAATGCCGGTGTGCTGTGGCCCCGGAAGCGTCCGATATTCACGTTCCACGAAAGGCTTCACTTCCTCGATGAGAAATTTTGCGTAACGATCCGCGCGCCCTCCCCCAAGCTTTGGCACATGTGTGGGCGTATATTCGCGGATTCGCGCTTTCGTGTTGTACATGCCGACGATGATCAGCGGCTGAACGTGGCGGGCATTGACGCACTCGTCCGCGGTTTGCCCGACGTGCCAGTCTTGTCCCGGGATGAAAGACGTCGCGCCGTCAAAAAGGTTCTGCCCGTCATGAAGATAAAGAACGGGGAAACGTCGCGCCGGCTGGTCGGGATAGCCGGGGGGCGTGTAAATAATGAGGTCGCGCTGATTACGCAGGAAGCGCGACCGGAACCCTTCGTGCTTGCGAAGCTGCCCAGAACTCACTGTGCGATCGTCACCAGGAGGTCCTTAGCTTCCACCTGCTGGCCGGGTGACACCCATAGTTTCACAATTCGCCCGGACAGCGGCGCATAGATATTGGACTGCATTTTCATCGCTTCGAGGGTAAGAAGTTTCGCGCCGCGTTCCACCGCGTGATTCGTTTGCACGGCAACGCTGCTGATTACGCCTGCGGTTGGTGCGGCCACCTGGCCGGAATCGGCAGGGTCCGCTTTGGGATGCGCGCGTTCCGTGACTCGCAGCGATTTGTCTCGCACCGTAATCTCGCGCGGCTGCCCGTTGAGCTCGAAAAAAAGTGTGCGCGTGCCATCCGGATGTGGCTCGCTGAACGTCAGAAATTTGATGATGAGCGTTTTTCCGGACTCGATCTCCACCGTGATTTCTTCGCCGGATTTGAGCCCATAGAAAAATGCCGGCGTAGGCAGCACGCTGACGTCGGAATATGTCTGGCGGAATCTGTCGAACTTCGAAAACACTTCCGGGTAGAGCAGAAAGCTCAGAAGGTCGTCGCGACGAATGGCATGCCCGGCTCGTTGTTCCAGGTCTCTTTGTTCCTGCTCGAAATTTGCCGGCGGCAAACTAGCACTTGGGCGGCCCTTCAGCGGTGAGCGGCCATTCAGAATGATCTTTTGAAGCTTCCTCGGCCACCCGCCTGGAGGAACTCCCAAAGCCCCGGAAAACATCTCCACCACCGAATTGGGAAATGGCATGTCGTGCTTTCCATTGAGAGCCAGAACATCCTTCGGCCGCATCTCCTTTGCCATCAGAAGCAATGTCATGTCT
>Ga0307471_100001274_pt1 | contig 13724 bp, 14 predicted proteins | sample atmos_gasesAM3C__2_FD_204566 | JGI IMG/M metagenome (GOLD analysis project Ga0307471, IMG submission 204566) | Hardwood forest soil microbial communities from Morgan-Monroe State Forest, Indiana, United States - atmos_gasesAM3C_515 | ecosystem: Environmental > Terrestrial > Soil > Temperate... | reverse complement strand
CAGGGTGAACGCCGCATCAACTCGTCGGGCGGACCTCGTCTGCCGCGCCAGCTTGGCTGGCCGCGGCATGCCGGTCGCGCGTGCCACCAACCGTTCCACACTCGCGTCCGATCCCGACCCGAGATGTATCTCGGGTCGGCCTCCTAGTGCAGCGAGGCGAAGGCTTCGCGCGCCAGCTCCATCGGCCCCGCGGGAAGGATACCCACCAGGAGCGTGACGAGCACGGCCACGACGATGGTTGCGAGGAGGCAGGGCCGCGCGCCCGGCGGCACGAGCGAGCGCGTGCCTTCCACCATGTACATCTGCACCAGCACGCCGAAGTAGTAGTACACCGAGACCAGGCTGTTCAGGACGCCGATCATCGCCAGGCCGACGTACCCCGCGTCGACCGCGGCGCTGAAGAGGTAGAACTTGCCGGCGAAGCCAGCCGTGGGGGGTATGCCGGCCAGCGAGAGCATGAAGACCACCATGGAGAGGCCGAGCACCGGATGGCGGAAGCCCACCCCGGCCCAGTCGGCGAGCCCCTCCCCCGGCTCGTCCCGGCGGCCGAGGGCGAGCAGCACGCCGAAGGCGCCCAGCGTCATGAAGGTGTAGACGGCGAGGTAGAAGACGAGCGCCGCCCCGCCGGCGGGGGTCGCGACCACGAGCCCGATGAGGGCGTAGCCCGCGTGCGCGATGCTCGAGTACGCGAGCATGCGCTTCACGCTCCGCTGCGAGACCGCCACCAGGTTGCCGACGCTCATCGTGAGCACGGCGAGGATCCAGAGGAGCCCCGACCAGCGGACGGCGATCCCGCCGAGCGCCGCCAGCACCACCCGGGCGAACGCCGCGAAGGCCGCCGCCTTGACACCCACCGCCATGAACGCCGTGACCGCGGTCGGCGCCCCTTCGTAGACGTCCGGCGTCCAGACGTGGAAGGGCGCGAGTGCCACCTTGAAGCCGAAGCCCACCAGCACGAGCGCGAGGCCGAGGATCATGAACGGCCGCGCGCCGTCGTGCGCCACGGCGCCCGCGATCACCCCGAGCCGCGTGCTCCCCGCTGCCGCGTAGAAGAAGGCGATCCCGTAGAGGAGGAAGCCGGTCGCGAAGGCGCCGAGCAGGAAGTACTTGAGCGCCGCCTCGATGGAGCGTGGCTCGGCGCGGAGCATCCCGGTCAGCACGTAGACGGCAACCGACATGATCTCCAGCGCCAGGAAGAGCACGATCAGGTCGTTGGCGGCAGCGAGGAAGATCATGCCCGTCGTGGCGAGGAGCACGAGCGCGAAGTACTCCCCGCGCGGGAGCGGGTGCTCGCGCAGGAAGTCGACCGACATGAGGATCGTCAGCGCCGAGCCCGCGCAGAGCAGGACGGTGAAGAAGAGCGCGTAGCGGTCCCCGCGGAGCGTGCTCGCGAAGCCGTCGCCGATGGGCGACTCTCCCCACAGCCAGACGGCGGCCGCCGCGGCGACCGCGAGGCCCGCGATCCCGAGGACGGGGAGCGCGTCGGCGTCCGGATCGCGGACGATCATGTCCACCGCCATCACCAGCATCGCGGTGGCCGCCACGATCACCCCCGGGAGGGCGACCTCCCAGTGTCCGGTGAAGGCGGCGACGTCGATCGCGGTCATGGGTGGAGCGCCGCCTCGGCGGAGGGCGTCGCCGCCACCACCGCCGGGGCCCGCAGCCGGGCCAGCATCTTGTTGATCGACGGCTCCATGCGCCGGAAGAAGGGCGCCGGGTAGAGCCCCATCACGAAGCAGAGCGCGAGCACCGGCACCAGGACCGCGATCTCCCGGGCGCTCAGGTCCCGGAGACCGGCGTTCTCCAGATGCGTGAGGGGACCGAAGACGACCCGCTGGTACATCCAGAGGAGGTACAGGGCCGCGAGCACCACGCCGCTCGTCGCCACGGCCGTCGCCCAGGGTCGGGGCCCGAACGCGCCGAGCAGGATGAGGAACTCGCCGATGAACCCGTTCAGGCCGGGCAGACCCACGGAGGCGAGCATGGCGACGAGGAAGAAGCTCGCGTACACGGGGATGACGCTCCACAGGCCGCCGAAGTCGGCGATCAGCCGCGTGTGCCGGCGCTCGTAGATCATCCCGACCAGGAGGAAGAGCGCGCCCGTCGAGAGGCCGTGGTTCAGCATCTGGTAGACGCTCCCCGCCGCCGACGTCTCGGTGAAGACGAAGAGCCCCAGCATGACGAAGCCGAGGTGCGAGACGGACGAGTAGGCGACGAGCTTCTTCAGATCGGGCTGCACCGTCGCCACCAGCGCGCCGTAGACGATGCCGACCACCGCGAGTGCGACCACGACCGGCGCCAGCGTCTCGGCCGCCGTGGGGAAGAGCGGCATCGCGAAGCGAAGGAAGCCGTACGTCCCCATCTTGAGCAGCACGCCGGCGAGGATGACGGAGCCGCCGGTGGGCGCCTCGACGTGCGCGTCGGGCAGCCAGGTATGGAGCGGGAAGAGCGGGACCTTGATGGCGAACGCGAGCGCGAACGCGGTGAAGAGGTAGAGCTGCTCCCGGGCGGTGAACGGCACGGCGAGGAAGCGGTCGTAGCCGAAGGCGAAGCTTCCGCTCTCGGCCTGCACCCGCCAGGCACAGTAGAGGATGGCGATCAGCATGAGGAGGCTCCCGAGCAGCGTGAAGAGCACGAACTTGACGGCGGCATAGACGCGTCGGGCCCCGCCCCACACCCCGATCAGGAAGTACATCGGGACGAGCATCAGCTCCCAGAAGACGTAGAAGAGGAAGAGATCCGTCGCCAGGAACGCGCCCAGCATCCCGGTCTCGAGGACGAGCAGGAAAGCGAGGAACTCCTTCACCCGCCGCGTGATGTCGCCCCACGAGGCGAGGACGACGATCGGCACCAGGAGGGCGGTGAGGAGAACGAGGAAGAGGCTCACGCCGTCGACCCCGAGGCGGTACTCGATGCCCCACTGCGGAATCCACCGCGCACGCTCGACGAACTGGAAGTCGGCCTCGCCCGGCTGGAAGCGCTCGAGCATCCAGCCGGCGAAGGCGAGCGGCACGAGCGAGAAGACGAAGGCCGCGCGGCGCAGGCCGACGGTCGGCTCGCGCGGCAGCATCGCGAGGATGATGGCCCCCGCGAGCGGCGAGAAGACGATCAGGGTGAGGAGGGGGAGCTGCATTAGCGGAGCGCGTAGTACCCGAGGAGCAGGAGCGCGCCGAACAGGAACGAGAGCGCGTAGTGCTGGACGTTGCCGGTCTGCAGGCGGCGCGCGACGCCGCTCGTCGTGCCTACCAGGACGGCCAGCCCGTTGACGGTCCCGTCGATGATTCCCTGGTCGACGGGCCACGCGACCAGCCCGGCGAGCGCGAAGAGCGGCCGCACGACCAGGGCGTCGTAGAGCTCGTCGACGCGGAACTTGTCACGCACCAGCGTGTAGGCCCGCCCGAGGCGCCAGGCGAACACGACCGGGAGCCCGGGCAGCCGGACGTAGAGCGTGTAGGCGAGCGCGAGGCCGCCGAGCGCCAGCGCCGACGCGAGCACGAGCATGGCGAGCGGCGTCTCGCCCGCCTCCGCCTGGCCGACGAGCGGCGCCAGCGTCGCCGGCACGGGCAGCGCGCCCCCCACCAATGCGAGCAGGGCGAGCACGAGGAGCGGGATGGTCATCACGGCGGGGGACTCGTGCACGTGGTGCTGCACCTCCTCGGAGGCACGACACTCGCCGAGGAAGGCGAGGAAGAGGAGCCGGCCGGTGTAGAAGGCGGTCAGGAACGCGACCACGAAGCCGATCACGCCGAGGACGGGGAGCGCGTGCGGACCGGACAGGGCTGCGTGCAGGATCTCGTCCTTGCTGAAGAACCCCGCCGTCGGCGGCACGCCGGCGATCGCCAGCGTGGCGATCGTCATGGTCCAGAAGGTGATCGGCATGTAGCGGCGAAGGCCGCCCATGCGTTCCAGGTCCTGCTCCCCGCCGAGGCCGTGGATCACGCTCCCCGCCCCGAGGAAGAGGAGCGCCTTGAAGAAGGCATGCGTGACCAGGTGGAAGACAGCGGCGGCGGGCGCGCCGACGCCGACGGCGAGGAACATGTAGCCGAGCTGGCTGACGGTCGAGTAGGCGAGCACGCGCTTGATGTCGGTCTGGGCGATGGCGATCACCGCCGCCAGGAGCGCGGTCGCCGTCCCCACCACCGCCACCACCACGAGCGCGGCGGGGGCGAGCGCATAGAGCGCGTGGAGCCGGGCGATCATGTAGACGCCGGCCGTCACCATGGTGGCCGCATGGATGAGCGCAGAGACGGGCGTCGGGCCCGCCATCGCGTCCGGCAGCCAGACGTAGAGGGGGATCTGCGCCGACTTTCCGGTCGCGCCCACCAGGAAGAGCAGGCAGACGACCGTGGGCACCGGCCAGCCGAAGACCGTCCGCGCATTGGCGAGGTGCGAGAGATGCTGCTCGATCGCCGTCACGTCGAGCGTCCAGACCCCGTGCGTGCCGAGGGTCGTGACTAGGAGGAAGAGCCCGAGGAGGAAGCCGGCGTCACCGATGCGGTTCACCAGGAACGCCTTCTTACCGGCGGCTGCGTTCTCGACCTTGTCGTACCAGAAGCCGATGAGCAGATAGGAGCAGAGGCCCACCCCCTCCCAGCCGACGAAGAGCAGCAGCAGATTGTCGGCCAGCACGAGGATGAGCATCGCGGTCATGAAGAGGTTGAGGTAGGCGAAGAAGCGCGCGATTCCCCGATCGCCGTGCATGTACCCGACGGAGTAGACGTGGATGAGGAAGCCGACCCCGGTCACGACCAGCGCCATGATGGCCGAGAGCGCGTCGAGCCGGAGCGCGGCGTCGGCCCGGAAGGGACCCGCGACGATCCAGGTGTAGACGCGATCGTGGAGGGCAGCGCCGGGGGCGAGGGGGAAGAGCTGGAGCGCGCTCGTCACCACCACTGCAAAGGCCGCCGCGACGACCCCCGGTCCCACCAGCTTGACGGCGCGCGGCAAGCGGGCGCCGAGGAAGAGGTGAAAGAGGACGCCCGCGGCCGGGAGCGCGATGATCCAGCGCAGCGCCGTCGTCTCGATCACCATCGGAGGCTCATCAGCTCGTCGGCGTTGGTCGTCTCGCGGCTGCGGAAGACCGCGAGGATGATCGCCAGGCCGACCGCGGCCTCCGCCGCCGCCACCGTCATGACGAAGAACACCATCACCTGGCCGTCCATCGAGCCGAGGCTACGGGCGATCGCCACGAACGCCAGGTTGACCGCATTCAGCATGATCTCGATCGCCATGAAGATGATGATGACGTTCCGTCGCACCAGCACGCCGAGCACGCCCACGGTGAAGAGGACGGCGCTGAGGCCGAGGTACCAGGCGAGCGGCGTCGGACTCATTTCGTCACCGTCGCGAGAGGGCCACCGCCCCTACCACCGCCACCAGCAGGAGGACCGAGGTGAGCTCGAAGGCGAGGAGATGGGACGTGAAGAGCCGCTGGGCGAGCGCCTGCGTCTCCCCGAAGCCCGGGGGGAGCGTGTTCGACGGCGCCGGCGCGGAGCGGCCGAGGAGCGTCACGAGCAGGGCGGTGAAAGCGAGCGCGGCGGCGGTCGCCGCCACGACGAGGCCCTTGCCACCCGTCAGGCGCGGCTCGCCCTGCAGGTTCAGCAGCATGACGACGAAGAGGAAGAGGACGACGATCGCCCCCGCGTAGACGATCACCTGCAGCACGGCCACGAGCTGCGCGTCGAGCGCGACGAAGAAGACCGACAGGAGGAAGAGCGTCACGACCAGGCCGAGCGCGCTGTGGACGGGGTTCGCCGTCGCGATCACGCTGACCGCCGCCGCCACGGTGAGGATCGCCAGCAGGAGGAAGACGGGCGGGTTCATGTGCTCCCCACCAGGACCACCACCAAGGACGTGAGCAGAACGTTCAGGAGCGCGATCGGCAGCAGGCCCTGCCAGCCGAGCCGCATGAGCTGATCGTAGCGGAAGCGCGGCAGGGTCCAGCGGATGACGATCTGCAGCCAGGTGAAGAGGATGACCTTCACGGCGAAGCTGGTGACCTGGAGGATCGCGACCCCCCACGACGGGACGGCGAGCATCGCCCCGCCAGGGAGATGAAAGCCGTCGCGTGCCAGGTAGGGCACCTGCCAGCCGCCGAAGAACAGCGTCGTCACGAGCGCGGCCACGAGCACGACCTCGATGAAGTCACTCATCATGAACATCAGGTGCTTCGCGCCCGAGTACTCCGTGAAGTAGCCGCTCACCAGCTCGGACTCGCTCTCGGGCAGGTCGAAGGGAATGCGCTTCGACTCCGCCACGCCGGCCGTGAAGAAGATCACGAGGGCCACCGGCTGGTAGAGGACGCCCCACGCCGGCAGCCAGCCCCAGAGGAGCCGGCCCTGCTGGCGCACCATCTCCTGGAGATCGAGCGTGTTGAAGGTGAGGACCACGCCGATCAGCGCCAGACCCATGGCGATCTCGTAGGAGATCATCTGCGCCGACCCGCGGATGCCGCCCAGGAGGGACCAGCGGTTGTTCGACGCCCATCCGCCCAGCACGACGCCGTACACGCCGAGGGAGGCCATGGCGAGCACGAAGAGGATCCCCACGTTCAGCTCCGCCGCCTGGAGGTTGATGGTCCGGTCGCCGACCTGGAGAACGTCGCCGAACGGGATGACGGCGAACGGGAGCAGGGCCGGGACCACGCTCACGAGCGGCGCGAGCATGTGCAGCAGGTGGTCGACCGCCGCCGGGGTGACGTCCTCCTTGAGGAGGAACTTGATCGGATCGGCGACCAGCGTGTTCACCAGGCCGAGGCCGGCGAAGCCGAAGATCGCGGCCCGGTTGGCCCCGATCCGGTCCTGGATGACGGCGCTGACCTTCCGCTCGAAGAACACGCCCAGGGCGACCACCTGCAGGGCGAGCAGGATGGCGAAGACCGCCTTGCCGGCCGTGATCGCGACGTCCACGCCCAAGGTCAGGTCCCGGCGAGGCGCTCGATCAGCTCGAGCGCCCGGGCGACGGTCAGGTTCTCGTGGTACTCGGTGTTGTTCACCTGCAGGACCGGCGCCGTGCCGCAGGACGCCAGGCACTCGACCTCTTCCAGGGAGAAGCGGCCGTCCGCGGTGCGTCCGCCGTCGGAGACGCCGAGGCGCTGCTCGACCGCCGCCTGGATCGCACCCGCGCCGCGAAGGGCACAGGGGAGGTTGCGGCAGAGCTGGATGTGCCAGCGACCCTTCGGCTCCTTCCAGTACATCGTGTAGAAGGAGGCCACCGAGGTGACCCAGGCGAGCGGCAGGTCCATCAGCGTCGCCACGTAGTTCATCACCGGTAGCGAGAGCCAGCCGAACTCGCGCTGCGCCAGCCAGAGCGTCGGCATGAGGGCAGCGCGCCGCTCCGGGTAGCGCGCGAGGAGCGCACGGTACTCGGCGAGCGTTGCCTCCGAGAAGCGTGGCTCCTCAGTGGTCACACTCGCCTCCGATCATGTTGATCTGGCCGAAGATGGGGATGATGTCCGCCAGCATGCAGCCGCGCAGCATCTCGCCGACGGCCCCCATGCTGTAGAAGGAAGGCGGTCGCACGCGCACCCGGTAGGGCCGGCCGCTCCCGTCGCTCACCAGGTAGAAGCCGAGCTCGCCGTTGCCGCCCTCGGTGGCCACGTAGACCTCGCCTGCCGGGACCTTCTGGCCCTCGATGACCAGCTTGAAGTGGTTCATCAGGCCCTCGATCGAGCCGTAGACCTCGGACTTGGGCGGCAGGACGAAGCGCGGGTCGTTCGCCATGATCGGCCCGTCGGGAATCTGCGCGAGCGCCTGCTCGATGATGCGCATGCTCTGCTCCATCTCCGCCATGCGCACCATGAAGCGGTCGTAGCAGTCGCCCCTCGTGCCAGTCGGCACGGCGAAGTCCATCCGGTCGTAGACGAGGTAGGGATGCGCCTTGCGCACGTCGTAGGCGACACCGCACGCCCGCAGCAGCGGGCCGGTGAGGCCCCAGGAGATCGCCTCCTCGGACGACAATCCGCCGATGCCACTCATCCGGTCGAGGAAGATGCGGTTGCGGGAGAGGAGGCGGTCGCAGTCGGCGAGCACGCGCCGCACCTGCCGGAGCGCCACCCCCGTCCGCGCCTTCATGTCGGCGGGCAGATCCTTCATCACGCCGCCGAGGCGGCAGTAGGTGACGGTGAGCCGCGCCCCGGTGAGCGCTTCCACCAGATCGTAGAGGAACTCGCGCGCCTCGAGCATGTAGAAGGCCGCCGAGATGGCGCCCAGCTCGCTGGACGCCATGCCGAGGCAGGTGAGGTGGTCGGTCACGCGCGAGATCTCGCCGCCGATCACGCGGATGTACTGACACCGCTCGGGCGCGCTGATCCCGGCGAGCTTCTCCACGGCCAGCGCGAAGCCGACGTTGTTGAGGAGCGGCGAGGCGTAGTTGAGCCGGTCGGCGTAGGGGAAGACGTGGTTCCACGTCCCCTGCTCGCACATCTTCTCGAAGCCGCGATGCAGGTAGCCGATCTCGACGTCCACGTCGACGATCCGCTCGCCGTCGAGACGGAGGTTGAACTTGATGGTGCCGTGCGAGGCCGGATGCGACGGCCCCATCTGCAGCTCCATCACCTCCGACATCGGATCGGAGGCGGCGAAGCGCGGCGGCGTGAGGCTCCCGGGACCGGCCGCCATGGCTCAGATCGTCCGTCGCGGTGACCACGGGCGCGTGATCGGGTCGCGCTCGGGCACGAGCGGCTGGCGCCGGTCGAGCGGGTAGTCCTTGCGCAGGGGGTGTCCCTCGAACTCGGGGTACATGAGAATCCGCCGCAGGTCGGGATGGCCGACGAAGCGGATGCCGAACATGTCCCAGGTCTCCCGCTCGGCCCAGTTGGCGCTCTTCCAGAGCGACACCGCGCTCGGGACCGACGGATCGTCGGCCGGCACCGGCACCTTGACGCGCAGCCGGTGATTCTGCCGGGTGGAGTAGAGCTGGTAGACGACCGCGAAGCGCGGCTCCCGCTCGACGTAGTCGACCGCGGTCAGGTCCGACAGCATGTCGAAGGCGAGCGTCGGATGATCCCGCAGCGTTCGCAGCGTCTGGGCCGCGGCCTCCCGCTCGACGACGACCACCACCTCCCCCCGCACCGTGTCCTCCGGCACCAGCGTCGCCTGCGGCAGGACGGCGGCGACCTCGGTGCGAAGCGCGTCAGCAGTCATGGCGGGCGGCCACGCGCCTCATGCCCACTCGAGGGCACCCTTGCGCCAGACGTAGACGAAGCCGAGCGCCAGCACGAGCACGAACGCCGCCATCTCGATGAACCCGAACATCCCGAGCGGGCGGAAGATCACCGCCCACGGATAGAGGAACACGACCTCGACGTCGAAGACGATGAAGAGGATCGCCGTCAGATAGAACTTGACCGAGAAGCGTCCCCAGGCAGAGCCGCTGGAGGGATTGCCGCACTCGAACGCTTCCGCCTTGACCGCCGAGGGTCGCCACGGCCGCAGCAATGCCCCGGCGCCGAGCAGCACGCCGGCCACGAGCAACGCGACGGTGAAAGAAAAGAGGACGGCAAGGTACGGAAGCGTCATTGCGCGCGGGAAGTCGCTACGTAGTGTGAACCAACCGACGTGTCAAGTTGACGGGCGGTGCTTTTGACTCGTCGCGGGCCCTCTGCTACGCGACGCTCACGCGAATGGCGGCACCCATCCCGCACGAGGCTCTCGCGCGTGGCGTGCGGGCTGCCTTCGGGGCTGCGGCCCGCATCGCGGTCGCGACGCCGCTCGCCGGCGATGCCTCCAACCGCCGCTACATTCGCCTCGAGCTCTCCGGCGCCCCGGCGCCCGCCCCGCCGGCCGTCGTCGCCATGCTCCTCGACGGCGCGCGCCCCGTTTCCGACGAGCTGGGCGGCGCGGGCGCGAACGCCGAGCTGCCCTTCCTGAACGTCGGCCGGTACCTCGCCGTCCACGGGCTCCCGGTGCCCACGGTCCATCTCGCGCGCCCCGAGGAAGGGTTCCTGCTCCTCGAGGACATCGGCGACACGACGCTCTGGCGCGCGGTCGAGGCGGCACCGGCACGCGCCCCCACCCTCTTCGCCGCGGCCGTCGATCTGCTGGTGGAGCTGCAGGTGATCGGCAGCCGTCACGCGGACGGCACGTGTGTCGCCTTCGGCCACCGCTTCGACGGGCGCCTCGCGCGCCTCGAGGTCGAGCACTTCGTCGAGCACGGGATCGAGACCCGGCACGGCCGGAAGCTCCCCGACGGCGAGCGCGCGCGGCTGCTGGCGGCGCTCGAGCCGGTCGTCGCGCCGTTCGAGTCGCCAGCGCTCGTCCTGGCGCACCGGGACTACATGGCGTGGAACCTCCACGTGCAGGGTGATCGCCTGCGGCTGATCGACTTCCAGGACGCGCTCCTCGCGCCCGACGCCTTCGACCTGGCGCAGCTCCTCACCGACCGCACGACGGGCACCATCGTTTCTCCGGCCCTCGAGGAGGCGCTGATCGCCCGCTTCGTCGCCGGCCGCGCCACCGCCGCGCTCCCCCTCCCTCCCGGGTTCGACGACCGCTACCGGCTGTGCGGGCTCCAGCACGCCCTCAAGGTGATCGGCCGCTTCTACTTCCTCGAGATCGTGAAGCAGAAGCCGGGGTACCTGGCCTACCTCCCCAGCGTGTATGCCGTCGCGCGTCGGCTCTTTGCCAGCTTGCCGGGCCTGGCTTCTGCACGACAGCTCGTCGTTCCCTACGTGCCGGAGCTCGCCGCCGAGGCGTCATGATCCGGCGGGCGATGGTGCTGGCCGCGGGACGCGGGACCCGACTCGCCCCGCTCACGCACACGGTCCCGAAGCCGCTCGTCTCGGTGAACGGCCGCCCGTTCCTCGAGTACATCCTGGAGTTCCTCCACGCCGGCGGCATCCGGGAGGTGGTCCTGAACCTGCATCACCTCGGCCACCTCATCGAGCAGCACCTCGGCGACGGCGCACGCTTCGGACTGCGCATCCGGTACTCGTGGGAGAATCCGATCCTCGACACCGGCGGCGGCATCAAGCACGCCGAGCCGCTGCTCGCCGGCGAACCGTTCGTGGTGGCGAACGGCGACAGCCTGCTCGAGCTGCGCCTGCAGGACCTGATCGCCTATCATCGGGAGCGGGGCGGGATCGCCACGATGACCCTCCGACCGGACCCGGACGCGGCGCGCTTCGGGCTGGTCGAGATCGATGCGGGCGAGCGCGTGCGACGCATCGCCGGTGTCCCGCCCGACGCGCCGGGGGCGCTCCGGGGCTTCATGTTCCCGGGGCTCCAGATCTTCGAGCCCACGATCTTCTCGTGGATGGAACCGGGCCGGGTCTACGGTCTCACCCGCGTCACGTACGCACGGCTTCTCGCGGAGGACGTCCCGGTGTACGGCTTCGTCACGGGTGCGCGCTGGGTCAACATCGACAACCCCGGAGCACGTGCGGCGGCCGAGCAGACGCTGGCGGAGCGGGCTTTCGCGTACCCCCCCTGAGTCGGGCGACACAGCACGATCGTGGGTGTCTGCAACGAACCGGTTTGCACGCCCCGGGGGTCGCCGAGTCGGTTCCTTGACTCTGAGCCAGGGGTTTAGTACCCACTTGCCGCGGTCTTGGACGCTTCCGCACGGCGGAAGTAGCGGGGAGGAGGAGGGCGCGGCTTGCACGCGGGGTGGGCACATGGTTTGCTCGTTTAACCTCCCCGTGACGCGGTGCGCTGACCCTCCCGGGAAGGAGCCGACGGCCGGTTAGCCGCCGGCCGATCCTGGCCACGGACTCCGACGAAGGCGGACCATGGGCCTCACCATCGTTCACAAGAGCGACCTCGCGACGCGCCGGAAGAACCCGCGCATCGCTCTTGTCCTCGCCGGTGGGGCGATCACCGGCGGCGCCTACAAGCTCGGCGGTCTGAAGGCCCTCGACGACTTCCTCGTCAACCGCAAGACCACGGACTTCGACCTCTACGTCGGTCTCTCCGCCGGCGCGTTCCTGGCAGCACCCCTCGCCGGCGGCGTCACGCCGCCGGAGATGCTCCGCGCCCTGGAAGCGACGTCCGAGGACTTCACGTACCTCTCGCCGCTCGAGTTCTACAGCCTGAACCTGCGGGAGTTCGTCGGCAAGCCGCTCGAGTTCCTGGTCGACCTGTTCACCTACTTCCCGAATCTCATTTACGAGTTCCTGGTCCAGACGCCGGAGCTCGTGCGCAGTCTCCAGGAACCGCTCTCGCGCGCGCGCAATCGGCCGACGCTCGGCAACCTGGTCGAGTGTGCCAAGCCCCTGATCGACGCGATCGGCTCGGCGCGCGAGTTCCCGTTCCCGCTCGCCTACCTACCCTCCGGCGTGTTCGACAACGCGAGCCTCGAGCACTACCTCCGCCACAACATCGAGCGGCGGGGCATGACGAACGACTTCCGCGTGCTCTACCGCCTCCGCAAGGTGGAGCTCTACATCGTCGCCATGAACCTCGACACCGCCGAGCGCGTGGTGTTCGGGCACGACGAGGACACCTCGCTCACCATCTCCGAGGCGGTGCAGGCGTCGACCGCCCTCCCCGGCTTCTACAAGCCGGCGCGTATCAAGGGCGTCGACTACGTCGACGGCGGCGTGCGGCGCACCGCGAACATCGACGTGGCGATCGAGCACGGTGCCGACCTCGTCATCTGCTACAATCCGTTCCGGCCCTTCTCCAATCGGGTGGTCCGGCGCTTCGTGCCGGAGCGCAACTCCTACCAGCTCGAGGGTCGGCCGCTCGCGGACCAGGGGATGCTGACCGTCCTGAACCAGGTCCTCCGCACCCTCCTCCACTCGCGCCTCCAGCTCGGCATCCGGCAGTACCAGGACGATCCGCACTTCCAGGGCGACATCATCCTGCTCGAGCCGGGTGAGACCGACCTGACGTTCTTCAAGATGGCGCCGCTCAACCTCTGGGCGGGCCGCAGCGCCGGAGCCCACGGCTATCTCTCAGTCACGCAGTCGATCGAGGCGCACTACGAGCTGATCCGTCAGATCCTGCAGAGCTACGGCGTCCTCATGACGCGTCGCGAGGTCCGCGAGGGCCTCGAGCGTCTGCTCCGCACCGAGCCGAGCGAGACGCCCGACGACGTGCTCCTCCGCGACGTTCCGAAGCGCAACCTCCACGTCGCCTGATCCGGCCCCCGTGCGGCGCGCGGGCCGCGGGGCTATAAGGGCGGTGCGATGCACGTGATCATGGTGAAGAAGAAGCTCGCCGACGGCTCGGACTGCCGGAAGTGCACCGAGGTGACCCAGTACCTCCAGACCCGCGGCCTGTGGGACCGCATCGACGAGGTCGTGTGGGCCCGGGAGAACGACCCCGACAGCCCCGGCCTGGTGCTCGGCGCGCGCTTCGGCATCGAGCGCGCCCCCTTCTTCATCGTGCGCGACGACGCGGGCGAGACCGCCTACCGGAGCGTCCTCCAGCTCATCCAGGAACGCTTCGGTGGCGCGGTGACGACGCTCGATCAAGCGCGTGACGTCGACCCAGACGACGTGGGTGGGATCTAACGTTCCCGGGGGCCCGTGCGGTGCTCGCGCGGCTGCGCCGCGCTGCGGCCATTAGCCGCTGAACTGACGCCCCCGGACCCCCTCGCCGGGCTCGGCTAAGCCTCGCTCCGGCTCCCCTGACTGCGTACCCGGCTTGGTGAACTTACTTCTGGACGTTGCCGGCGTGGAGACCGCACTCTTTGAGGGTCTCCTCTTCCCACCACCAGCGACCCTCACGCTCGTGCTGGCCGGGGTTGACGGGGCGGGTGCAGGGTTCGCAGCCGATCGA
>Ga0307471_100001273_pt1 | contig 13725 bp, 10 predicted proteins | sample atmos_gasesAM3C__2_FD_204566 | JGI IMG/M metagenome (GOLD analysis project Ga0307471, IMG submission 204566) | Hardwood forest soil microbial communities from Morgan-Monroe State Forest, Indiana, United States - atmos_gasesAM3C_515 | ecosystem: Environmental > Terrestrial > Soil > Temperate... | reverse complement strand
CACCGATCCTTTGTCCTCAACACTTACTAAAGAATTGACAACCGTAGCTGGCAAACTAACGGTAGACGACACAGCAGGAATTAACTCGGACTTTACTTTAACCATCGCAGATGCAGACCTTAATAACAATCCAAATACAAAAGACATTTACACACTGAACTTCACTGATTTCGGACCCGATTGTGATACCCCGGCAAGCTGCAACGCAATAACTGAAGACGCCACGAATGTCGAATTTGGAATATTTAGGGGAGGACATTCCTTAGGCGACTTTAGCGGTGATGCTCTCTACGAAACAGTGGAGTTACAAGTAGCAGGTGTAAACATCGACCTGTTGGGCCCATTTACAGAGTCGCTCAGTGAAACAGGTCCAAACACTGGAATATTTACAGCCAGTTTCGACATGCAGGACATACTAACCAATGCAGACAATGGTGATCAAGTTGACGATGGAGACACACTAGAGTTCACACTGAATGACTATATGGAAGACACAAAGAAGGCGAGCTCTGACGAAATAACAGTAGGAAGGGCTACCGCAGGTGTGGACTTATCGAGAGACGAAGCGCCAATTCCGCCAGCGAGCACTGGACCGTCAACACCAATATTTGATGCGATAGGCTCAGCTACAGTCAGCATAGACCTGCAGATTTCAGATGACGACGTCAACGAGAACACTGGCAGCCAAGACACACTGACACTTGACCTTGCGGGTGCTGGACAAAACTTCAGAGTAGAAGTCGATGCAGCAGGATTTGATGCGAACTCTGATGATGATGGTGCTGGTCTAGCCGGCGCATTGGATGGCAATGACTTGGCAGACATTTTCACAACAAACGGTGGAGCTCTCGAAGGCCTAACGCTTGAAGAAACAGGCGCAAATACAGGAGTGTTCGAAGAAACGCTTGACTTCGTGCGTGGCCCCATATCTCTCGACGACTGGCAGGACATGAGGATCACATTCGTCTATATCCAGCCTGACGGCGACGAAGATAGCTCTGGTGTTACGTTCAGAGGACATGACGGGGTAGTTGATGTAGACGTACCATCAGTCAAGTCCCACACTATGATGACTGTGAACGTACAAGACGAAGACCTCAACTTGGACAGCACTAATGTGGAAGAATTCGACTGTGGGTTCGCGGCCACCGAGTTGCTCAGATTTGAAGCTGAAAATGATGATATAGCTCAAAGCGGAAACTGCGCAACATTTACAGAGACTGGCGAAGACACTGGCATATTCACTGGACAATTGGAAGTTGGCACAGACCTTGAAATAGTATCAGGAGAAGACCAAGCATCGAACTTACACATAACCTACCAAGACGAAATAGACTCTTCGGGTGAAAATGGCGACGACATTGAGGTAGACGTACCTGTAGTAAGTGGTACAGGCGCAATTCAGGTCAAACCGGATCTAGTAGGTCCTGGAACTGAAATAACAGTGCTCATAACTGACACTGACCTCGACGAGAAGCCCAGCGGCAAAGACACAATAAAGAACGCCGATCAACCAGACTTGGTTCAGATCAGAAGCGACAGGAGAGAAGTTAGTAAGACTGGCGTCGATATGGAAGAAACAGGTCCTTCAACTGGCGTATTCCAGTTCACAATCCAACTGATAACCAACGCACAGGATTGTGCCGATGACGACCTTAGTGATCCAAAATACGATGCGAGCTTCAGCGGTGACAAGGCAGAGATTGGAGCATGCCCCGGCGACTTGCTTGCACTCAAGTACGAGGATGCACACGATGCCAGCGGACGTTCACAAGTAGTCTCCAAAGTCGTAGAAGTAAATAGCTGGGATCCAGAGTTCAAAGCAGACAAGGATTCATACAACGTCGGTGACAAGGCTACAGTTACGATAGCTGACCCAGACGCCAACAGGGATGCAGACGTTGCTGACACACTCCGAGACATTCGCATAACCTCTACAAGCGACCAAGTAGGAGAGGAAGTCTCTGCAATTGAGACAGGAAAAGATACTGGTGTATTCAAGCTGAGCTTCGGACTATCTGGAAGCGCAACTAGCGGAGGAATAAATGTGAAGAAAGGAGACACAGTCACTATAACATACACCGATGACTTCCCAGCAAACTTCGTAGATATAGAGAACGACAAAGACTTCAAGTTCACCCTATCAGTTTCTGGTACAGGAGCCAGTCCAACAGCAACTACTCCATCAGCGCCCGTAGCGAAGGACATCACTGGCAAGGTAGTGACTTCCGTGACAACTGGACAGCAAGTATTGCTGGCTACCACGATTATCAACACCCTTGATCAGGACCTGCCATATGTGGCTCTGATTGAAGTCAGGGACTCGAGTGGAGTAACTGTCGCGATTGGATTCAGCACCGGCACTCTCAAGGCAAACGATAGGTCAGAAGTAGGGCAGTCTTGGACACCACAGGAGTCTGGAAGCTACAACGTCAGGACATTCGTCATAAGCAGTCTAAGCAGCCCGCAAATCCTGTCCAAAGTCGAACAATCGACACTCAGCGTAAGTTAGAGATGGGTTGACACAGATCAACCTCTCTTTTTCCTTTTTCTTTTTTGACTATGAAGGTATGATACAATAGTATTGAAATCTACAGGGATGTCAAAACAATGTATGCTGGAGAATCACCACACCGATCGTATCAACTTATTATGATAGCTGCCAGGTTTGCATTAGTTATGGTAATTATGGTTGGAGCGGCGATCGTTACAGGATTTTCGCCGATTCCTGCAGCAAACGCCGATCAATTTAACCTCAAGATAAATAAACTGGTATTTACACCCGGAGATGATCTAATACTTTTTGGCGATGGCGCGCCAAATGACATTTACGCTGTGAACATATATGACCCAGTTGGCCGAGCGATAAGGATTGATAGTATCGCTTCAAGCGAATCGGGCGTCTTCAGGCAAACCATATTTAAATGGCCGCAGCCATCAACAAGCATTTCCTTTGGGCAGTACGCTGTAGAAATCTCCTCGAGCATCGGCGCTCCATTTACCCGTCAAGTCGAAGTAACATTCGCGGAAGCGACTGGGGAAAACGTTACATCGCCTGTTTCCTCGCACGTGCTTTCAGTAAAACTCGATTCGCCAGTAGAGGTACAGATTAAGAAGCAGTTTCGCGTGTCCGTGCAAGTAACGTTTGACGGAGCGTTAGTTGATGCTGACGCAACTGAACTTTTAGGATCTTCACATATACATGCAGGTAACGCAACGATAAATCTTTCACGAGACTTTAAGAAGATTCATGAAGGTCTGTATTACGCGGACTTGACGCTTCCTACGGAAGGAACATACGTAATTCATGTCTCGGCGTTCTACAAGGGCTATTTGTCACATGATTCCAACGTGGTATCTGCAACATCATCGAGCATATCTGAGCTTAACGACAGACTTAGAGAAGCTAACAAAGATCTGGCGTTCTTGCAAACTAGATTAACTGAGGCTACTTCGAACTTGGAGGACACAAGAACCTCCTTGAAGCAGTCTGTTGACGGTGCACGAGAGTCGATAAGCAGTGATGTTAAGTCCGCCAGAGATGCCGTTAATGACCTCAGCCAAGCCTCAGGACAGATTAATTCGATTATACTTCCAGTTCTAATTCTGATCTCAATCATTATAGCTTTGCAGATATCCCTATTTGCTCGGATTCGTGCCTCTTATAGGTAACTATGAGAATCGCTGCAAGGTCCAATCGATTAGACTGAAACCGGGTTCATTTGGAAGTTGTATTGTAGATGCCACTCTAGTTGAAGTATTATTGCCAACTTCAGCTTGTGGGCTGCCTGCCTGTACTAAGTTGAGATCCGGATTAGTTCTGTAATCCATTCTTGCTGGATTGATTAGAACAAGCGGTTGTGGATTTGTTTCTGGCATGTCTACACGGTACGAGTTCCTGCCCACTTAAATCCCCGATTGTATCTGCATCTCTGTGTTGCTGTGGCATTTCAATGACAAAAAGAATCCTAAAGATTAAAAGTGGCTTTATACGCTTTGACCGTGTTTAATAATGGTAACCAATACCCAGATTGCAGAGCTGGTCAAAAGGGCACGGGAAGGAGCGGCCAAGCGGAAATTTACCCAGTCTGCAGAGTTGACACTTGTTCTCAAGGATATCGACGTAAAGAAGGGCTTTAACCTAAACGAGGTAGTGGCTCTTCCTCACAAACCAAGCAGGGTGCCTAGCATCTGTGTAATTGCCTCCGGCGACATGGGTAGCAAGGCCCGGAAGGCAGGCATCGATAAGGTAATGGAGCCGGCAGAGCTTGATAGGCTTGGAACTAACAAACGAGAGGCCCGCAAGCTTGTCAGGGCTCACGACTTTTTCTTGGCAGACACTGCCCAGATGGCCTCGATCGGCCGCTCGCTGGGCCAGTTCCTGGGTCCAAAGGGCAAGATGCCGACACCGCTGCCATATGGTGCGCCTGTAGAGAATATTGCTGGACGCTTCAAGAACTCTGTAAGGGTCAAGGCAAAAAACCAGCTTAACGTTTCTGCGAAGATTGGTGACGAAAAGATGGAGGACGGCCAACTTGTGGAAAACGCAAGCGCCATCATTGCAGCAGTGGAGAAAAAGCTGCCCCAGGGCGACAAGAACATTCGAAATGCCATGGTCAAGTTCTCTATGGGCAAGACAGCTAAACTAACTGCGCTCAAGGCAGCAAAGGAGAAGAAGGAATAACATGTCGCAGATGGCACCGCCAGCGCGTAAGCATTACCCAAAGAAGAAACGTCTGTTGTATCAAGAGCTACAAGACCTGCCGACAAAATACAGTGTCATTGCGCTTTCCAAGATGACCAAGGTGCGCGCCACACAGCTGATGGCAATCCGCAAAAAGTTCCGAAGCGAAATCAAGATAAGGATAATCAAGAACAAAATTGCAATTAGAGCGTTTGAAAAGGTCAATGGAGTAACAGGCATCGAGCACCTGAGCAAGCAGCTAGAAGGCCAGTGTGCCCTCATGTTCACTAACATCAGTCCGTTCAAGCTCAACCTCATATTTGCACAGAACAAGGTATTTCTGGCCGCCAAAGGAGGGGACATTGCCACAAAGGAAATTGTAGTTCCTGCAGGCAATACTGGCATTGCACCCGGCCCCGTCCTGTCAGAATTCAAGGTTGCAAACGTCGCAACAAGAATAGATTCGGGAACCATCTGGATAGCCAAAGATACAGTGGTAGCCAAGCCAGGCGACGTCATTTCGATCCAGCTCGCATCGCTTTTGAGCAAGCTCAATGTCAAGCCGATAGAGGCTGGTATTGCGGTCAACTTCGCAATTGCAGAAGGTCTGCAATTCAAAGAACAAGATTTAAAGATAAACCTTGCCGACTACAGAGACGAGCTTGTAAGGTCTTTCCATGAGGCTCTATCGCTAGCGACGGAGATAGGCTACATGACACCAGAAACGGTCAAGCCACTCCTGATTAAGGCACAACAACAGGCAAGATCGCTAGCATCAGAAGCAGGGTATGTGACCCCAGAAACTGCAGACTTTGTGCTGCAAAGAGCGCAAGCGAAAGGGCGAGCATTGGCAGACAAAGCAAAGGAAAAAGGCTATACTGCCCAATAACCCGATGATAAGATATTCCTCTTGCTAGGAACGCCACTTCATGAGTACGAGTACGGATTACGATTCAAGTATTTATCATCCAAAATTCAATGTCGCAGGGTCATACATCCACATACCAGCCATCAACTTTGTTCCAGATAGTCAATCCTTTAGAATCAGTAGTTGACTCTACAAACGTGCTTTCATTGCCCGTATCAACATATAGTGCGACATGGTTAACGGTTCCCGAGGTCTCTGGATTGAAAGCATCAAAGTAGACAATCTTGATTTCCCAATCCTTTGTATACGATGAAGCCGACATGATACTTGCTATCAAGATTGTCAAATCTTCACAATCCCCTTTACCTAGAAAGAGTGTCTCAAGGGGAGAGTTAACTTGTTCGACATCTTCTTTCGCATAGCTGGTAGCATTTGTTGCGATATACCAAGTTTCGTAGATAAACTGGTGGTCACTTCCTGCATTTTCATAAATCTCATCGGCTAGCCTAGAGAATGGTTGTGCTTGCACAAATTTTGTATAATCTCTCACTGATATAACTTTATTATTTTCTGTCTCAAGATATTGTATGTTATTTGGTTTGACAAGTGTGGTAACATTTCTAGAGTACTCATCATCTGTAACTTCAAGATAATATTGTCTACCCTTAGAATCAAAAAGGACCCAGGAAATTGTATCATCAGCTGGCTTCGCATAGGTCTCAACCGCGTTTTCATTTGCGCGCTCTGAAGTAACGTCGGCAGTAAGCTGATTGTTTTTCGCTTCACGTACTCCTGGCTTAACAGTGTCTTGCCAGAGTGTAACCTTATGACCCTGGAAGGAAATGCTATCGAAGCTTCCAAATAAACCATTACTGTTATCGGTCCATGATGTGGGTAGAATTGGGAAGCTACTAAGAGAACGGGGATAATATGCTGGTTCTGCTGCGACACCTTGCAATATGATCATTGATAGAAAAGAGAGAAGAATTGTTACGGTTAATAGCAGCCAGGGAAGACTCTTTCTCCTTGCAGCTATATACATGGAAGAGTCAAGAAAGGGCGAGAAAAAGGCACTTTGTACGTATTTCTGGTCTACATACTAGTCTCAGAAATCAATTATCGAATTCAGTGGTCTTGTTGCAAGCCGAGGAGTTTCTTCTTCAGAAATCTTTTCTGTCTATTTTCTTTCGTTTCTTAATTTCCTGTAATAGACGTAGCCTCCAAGAGAGGCAATGGAAGAGGTAATGAGGAGAATAACGCCCATTGGAGACTCGGGTACAACAAAGAACTGCACATTTAGAGTCCTTGTAACCACATGGCCGTTGCCAAAGTTAGCTACAACTCTCCATTGTCCTGGCTGATCAGGTTCAAACGTGTCTTCAGCAGCTCCTGATGAATTCAAAGTTACCAAAATCGATTCTGCGACATCTAAAGTAGGATCCACCCATGCAAAGGTAACTTGGCTAACGATACTATCATCGGTGGTAGCTACGGCCTTGACCTCCTGTCCCAAGTCCACTATTCCGTCTGACTGTTCACTGCCTTCAAACAGCTTAAGTTCATAAAATTCATTATCATTTCCATTGTCATCGCCATTGTTCTTATCTCCTCCACCTCCGCCCCTTCTGTGACGGTCCTCACTTAGAAGAGATTTCGAAAGTGTAACTCCGATTTTGTCTGATAGTGCGACCTGCTCTGGGTTCGATTTGGTCAAGTCTAATGGTACTGTTGGCGGAATCCCATTTTCTTCGTCTTCATCTTTAGTCTGGTTATTGTTCTGGTCGTCAACCGGTTTTATCGGTCCCGGCTGCCCTTGTAGTGGTGACATGAAGAACATTAGTAGGATAACTATTCCCAAGCCGGTCAAGCCCCAAACAACAACTTGGTCTTCTAGATGCAGATGCCTTACCTGTCTGCTCGGCTGTAGTCAGTACGAATATAGTTTGTGAATGTCAGAGTCAGTAACCATTATTCCATATTCTGACAATATGTACCAGCTCTCGAGTCATTTAGACTTCGATTTTATGGGATCAAGATAAAAGGAGTATGGCAGACTATCAAAGAAGAGAAAAAGGAAATGTAATGTCTTCGTCTTTTAGCCGAATAGGGAAGAAAGTCCTTCGAGCGCTTCTTCCTCTTTCTTCTCATCCTTCTTTTCTTCTTCCTTCTTGCTCGCCCCTCCGCTTGCTGGTGCGCCGGCAGCTGCTGGAGCGGCCGCTGCGACAGCAACAGGGGCTGCTTTCAAAGCCTCTTCAATGTTCACTTCGCTCAATGCCGCAACTAGCGCCTTCACTCTTACATCGTCTGGGGCAACGCCAGCGGCCTTGACAACACTCTTGACGCTATCCTCGGTGATATTCTGCTTTAACTTGTGTAGCAGCAAAGCGGCATATACATATTCCATTGAAGTTTGCAATCGTTTTACCATATTTGAACCTAGCGGCTATATTGTGATCTTCATTTACCTGCATATTTTCATTTTTGGAAGCTTTTAGATCGCAGAGTTGTCCGGGTCATAACTCATACTGATTCTCAAGAACGGTTCTGCTGCGAGGTACCATCTGCGCGTATTGCCTAACCAACGGTCTAATCCAATAAAAGCTCCTTTCGACATCCTTGAATTGTCTGGCTTTCCTGTTATTTGCAGAGGTTATGTCGGGCTAGTGATTGAAAGTGGACCGGGTGGGATTCGAACCCACGACCACCTACGTCTCCTCTGCCGTCACCAGCATGCAAGGCAGGTATTCTACCGGACTAAACTACCGGCCCACAGAGCCTAAGCCCAGATTTTGATAATTTAAGTGTTAAAATCTTGTTAGAGCGAACCTCACCATCAACTCGTTCAGTAAGAGTGATTTTCAACCTTGTGCTGCCGCAGATGCTTCCATGCGCCAAACTTTTTGCCGCACTTTTCGCAGGAATATTGAGCTCGTCTCTGGGTCTCCTTTTCAGAAGACCTACCATCTGCCACGTTGTAGCGGACTAGCCTTTTTGCTATCCTTACCAAGCGAGTGTGGTTGCAGACAGGCTATATATTGAGATTTGTATTGTAACTTATTAAAAACAACTAATCGAGGCCCTGAAGCAGACCGTCTGCCTTCATCTTTTCTGCCTGGGCAGATATGTATCGCCAGATTATATCCGCCCTGTCAGATTTAAAATCCCAAGGTGCTATTAACCCAGGTCGTTATCTCTAATCCACATCCTGCGCTTTATTTTGCCCCGGATTCTGCAGGTTCTTACCTTGCCGTCGGTGCACTTTACAATTACATTGTCGCCTCCAACCAGCTTGATTACGCGGCCCAGCAGCTCGCCCTCTTGGGGCATAACCATTTCCTTCAACTCTGATTCAGAAAGAACCTTTTTCTTGCCTATATTGGATCGACGTATTTTTGTTCAAATGGGGTTAAAAGGATACTGTCCCATCCAGAACAAGATAATGGTTCAGAGAAAAAAGCTGCAGAGTTATCCTTCGCCGCACATAGAATCAGAATCCAATATCAAAATGGGATAATGAGTAGTGTTTTGTTTAAGACGAACGCACTTCTCAACTGCTTATTAAAGTTTTATGGAGAACCGCACTGTTTTTACCGGAAATAAGGCTGAGAATATAGCTAAGCTCCAAACCCTAATGACATTTCTATAGGAAATTTATTTATAGTTCTATTCTGACAAACTAGAATTAACTTGAGGTACGTTCATGCGATTCTCATAGGAGTAGCCATTCCTCTTATACTGACGGCAACATTTTTGGCAGTGCCGTCTGCTATAACCGGGAATAATATGGCTACAAAAGCCTTTGATAATTCAAAGGACCTAGAGCAAGAGACTTCTGCGAATACATTACCAGTTGCAGAGGCCGCTTCCAGCAAGATTCATAGGATAACGTTGTCTGCTGAGCAGCTTTCTAATGGGCTTCTAGCTTACAAAATGGTCAGTTACACAGTTGGTGTCGGCAAAGGCAAGCCGGCTGATATTACTTCCAAGTATCCTTCTGAGGCAACGATACCTGGACCAACAATTGTAATGAGCGAAGGAGACCGGGCGTTCCTAACGATCAAGAACAACTTAGGGTCAGGAATAGTAAGCGTGCATGTCCATGGAGTCCATTATAATATCATAAGTGACGGAACTCTCATGCACATCAATGACATCAAAGATGAGGGCGCAACAACAAAGAAGGATTATCAATATCACTGGATCGCTGGCCCTGGCACCGCGGGAACATGGCCATATCATGACCATACATTTGCAGGTATCAACGGTGCAGAAAACAGAGGATTGTTCGGCACTGTTATCGTGAATCCAGCTAGTGGAACCGTAAAAGCAAACAATGATGGAGTTGTTACTACAGTCCCATTATCCGGCATAACAAAGAATATCGTACTTTATCTTGGAGATGATGCCTTCTGGGGAACTGAGATAAAGAGCGATGGGACTCAGCGTGCACTTTGGACCAATCCACATCTGATAGCAGCAGATAACGAGCTAGTAAGATTTCACTTGATAGCTCTTGGCACAGATATGCACGAGTTTACAATGGATGACTATGAAATAGTAGATCCGGTAACGTCAACTCTTGTATCTACCAAACCAATCGGGCCGCTCGAAAATCTGCAATTCACACTTAGAGCCGACGTTGTTTTCGCAGGTGGAGATGATAACTACAGAGACCTTCAAGCAAGCAACGCGCTAATGGGAGTACAAGGAATATTTGAGGTGAGCCCATCTGGAGGAGACAGTATATCATCTGGGATACCGGATGCATTCTAATGGAGGATGAGTGAAAAGAAATGAAAAAATCTAATTTGATTTTAAGTGCAGTTGTCGTTGGAACCATGCTCTTAAGTGCAATGGTGCTTGCTGCGCCTCCACTCAGCTTGAGCGGCATAAGGCTGCCCCAGATCTTCAATTCTGCCTATGCAGCCACAGTCACATATGACTTTGTAACCGAGACCTTGCCCAATGGACAACCCGCATATAGGCTAGATGGTTCACCAACCGCTACGATTCCTGGACCAACGCTGATAGTAGAAGAAGGAGACGTGGTCACTATCAATGGTGTTGATGATGACTTCAGCGTAATGGACCAGACGGACACTGACGGCTCACCGAGCATTTACACGTTCACAGCATCAACTCCGGGCACGTATGTGTATAAAGACGAAAGCTCGGCTCTGATTGGCCTGTTCGGTGCCGTAATAGTCAACGCGGCGAGCGGAGACGCAGGGAGCTACGTAGACGGAAAATCAGGTTCTGTAACTGCTGTAGACCTCAACGAGCTAGACAAGGAATTTGTGATGTTCATGGTCGGATCTACATTCTGGGGATCTGAGATTAACGGTGGGTCAGAGTCTCCACTTTGGACGAATCCTACAATTAGTGCAGTGCAAGGCGACCTGGTTCGCTTCCATATACTTTCAGTAGGACCAGGGCATACCTTCCACCTACATGCGCACAGGTGGGTCGATCCAGGAACTACGAACATCATTGACACAAAACTGATGGATGAAGAACAAGTAGGTGAAGATTCGCATGTATTCATAGTCGCTGCCGGAGATCAAGTAGGATCAGGCCATTGGCAATACCATTGTCATGTGTTTGCTCATATGGAGGCAGGTATGCACGGAATATTCAATGTAGTTGAAACAGGTCCAGCAATAAGTGAGGCTGGAGCCTCTCCTTATAACATCCACCCCGTATTAGCAGACATACTTGGAGTCGATCCTCCATCGGGACCTGGCCTAGTAACGTTCGAGATAACTGATGAACCTGGAAGTTGGTTCAAGAACACGCTTGACATTAGCGGAGTAACACTGACAAAATCTCTCGCTCTTGCAAATCCTGGTGACAGTGTCAACTTTGTCATGTCCCAGACCGGTACTGTGCATACCATTACCAGTTTACTGTGGCCGACCGGCGCAGAACACATGCCCATGGATGAAGTGCAATCATACAAGGGTGGAGGTATTGTACCATTGACAGAACCAGGGCTGTACGTGTTCACCTGCAAGATACACCCGTACATGTTTGGTGGTGTGATCGTAGATGATCCGGACACACAAATCGATCCAACGCCGCTAGGGGAAGGAGTACTATCACTCTTAGGCACCGAGGTCTCGAGTGGAGGCAGTATGCTCTTAGACCTAGGCGAAACAATCAGCTTAGTAAATGGTGCAACCATACCGACGGGGTCTGATCTTGCACTTCGACTGACAAAGACCTTCTTTGTCGCAACCACACCCTCGAATTGGAGAGACTATAACGAGGAGAGTTGGAACCCATCATATCCCGCAGTATCTGTCAAGGCTAACGTAGTTGGAATAGGAGACGTAGCAGTAATCAACTTAGATACCCTGCTAAACGTCTACTTTAGTGAAGGATCTGAAAATGAGCTGGTTAATCCGTCGGATGCCTATGGAATAACTGGTGTAGGCGAAGTATGGGTGGATACACAATTCGAAGAGACTGAAGGCAAGAACAAACCTGGAACCGCCACAGCCGTGGATACAACTACATGGGAAGTGTCTAAGAAAGTCGCTCTGCCCGGTTACAATATGAACAACCCGCATAATATGTGGACGGACAGAGATCAAACTGTTATTTACCAAACAGAGTGGTTTAGTAACAAGTTATCAACATTCGATAGAGAAACGGGCGAACCAATATCGCAAATCGTGGTTGGTGAAGCTCCGTCACATGTAATGACAAGGGTGAACAATGACAAAATACATGTAGCACTCAATGGAGAAGAAGGGGTTGTGGAGATTGAAGCTACGACGGCCCCTTCACAGTCGGACATCGACCAAATCATTCCTATGCAAGGTTATGGTCAAAACCCAACTCACCCACATGCACACTGGATGAGCTCTACCGGCGACAAAATGGTCACACCAAACTCATTCACACACGATTCCACACTGTACGATTTTAACACTGGTATCATAAACAAACAACCAACAGGAGTATTGGCAATTGCGACTGGAATGACGCCTGACGACAATTACTACGTAGTTGCAAACTTGCTTAGTAGCACGATAAGCGTGATGGACATGAATACAGGGGATAAGGTAAGAGATCTTGAACTCCTTGCAGATTATAATCCGATTCCACTAGATGGTATTACAGGATCAGTTGCGTCCGATGTAGATGGAGATGGAAATATCATAGTCGCAGCCCTGCCTATCCAGACACCGATAAGCCCAGATGGCAAGTACATGGTAACTGCAAACACCCTAACTGGAAACATCCTGATCACTGACGTTTCAGATCCAGACCCTGATAATTGGTTCTTCGTTAAGACCCTTCCGTGCGAAGCAGGTTGTCATGGTGTTCAATTTGGAGCGAAGGCTGGAGGAGGATATCTGGCATATGTATCCGGGAAGTTTGCAAACGATCTCATCGTCATTGACATCGATGATTCTAGTCCAAGCAATCTCGAAATTGTTGGAAAAGTGCTTCTCACGTCTGACAGCGGAATGACTACTGATACCCCAACTCCAAAAGAAGTAACTGGAAATGATGGGATGGGCGGTCAGGGAGTATTACCTGTTCCTGTTGCCTATAACGGCTGGGTACAAAATATTCCGCAATCAGTTCTTGACGACAACAGTTGGGAACTTAGCTGCGAGCAGAGGAACCCAATTAGCCCCGAAAGCTGCATTCCATAAAAGGAGCATTGAGAACTAGAAGGCAAGCGCCTTCTCTCCTACTCATCTTTTTCTTTCTTGATTCAAACTACGCAAATCAGACAAGTTGCTTGTAGCGTTCAAATAACCCTGGATATTGACTCTACGACGGGCCGTTAGCTCAGCTTGGTGGAGCGTTCGACTGATAATCGAAAGGTCGAGGGTTCAAATCCCTTACGGCCCATACTTTGTTCATTGATATTGTTAATGAACAATGCTTTCATATCCAAAAACAGTGATCCATCGGCAGGATCCAAGTTTCGATGTATTAAACAGCCAAGAATTGCTTAAGCCTTGAAAATTCTGAAAAAATGGGAACTTACAACCCACGGTAGCCTTCCTCAACTGCTCCAAAAATAAGATTGGCAACATATTTCGCAAATTTGTCATTGACATCAACGTTTGTAAATACCTCGTACAGTGAAATAACCCCAATCAATGTCGGCGTAATTCTAATGATGACAACTGAAGAAGATGGATCTTTG
>Ga0307471_100001272_pt1 | contig 13731 bp, 15 predicted proteins | sample atmos_gasesAM3C__2_FD_204566 | JGI IMG/M metagenome (GOLD analysis project Ga0307471, IMG submission 204566) | Hardwood forest soil microbial communities from Morgan-Monroe State Forest, Indiana, United States - atmos_gasesAM3C_515 | ecosystem: Environmental > Terrestrial > Soil > Temperate... | reverse complement strand
CTAGCTTCCATACGAATGGTGTCCAATTGGATGCAACAACCGCACTTACAGCTGCATCTATGGCTTTGTGAAGCTATCCCCGGTGAGTCTGAGCACACGTAAACGTTTGCATTGGATAGTGCGGCCGCCTTCAATTTCGTTGCACATCGCAGGCATTAATTCCAGAGGGTATTCGAAGGTCCATCCGAGAAGTATCATCGACGTTACTCTTGTAAATCTATTGTACAGTGTCGTAATGAAGCGAATTTCCGACATGGAACACTACCTGTTGTAATAAAATACTCGTTACTATCGTTAGAGGGTACTTGCGCGAATTGGATTTCCCTGCGATATTGCTTGCCAACTTCCCTCCAAGACGGGATGGTGTGATTGTGACCAAAAGTGCGGTTCGGAAAAGCGTCAAGAAAGAAAAGTCTGACTTCGGCAAAGATCGCCGCCGAAGGCACCACCACTGGCTCGTGACCGTGTTTTATGCCGATGGCGAAAAATTCGGTCGCGTTTATACGGATAAGGACAAAGCAACACGCTTCGCAGATCGCCAGCGCCGCTCGCCGGTCGTCAAATCGGCGCGCGTCTCGCAGGTCTCGTAGCAGACAGGTTCGCAGATGACTGCCATTCCTATGGCAGTGCAGGGGACTCTTGTCGCTCGTCAGCTGGGCGTGTTATAAAAGTAGGGTAGGCGGCCTTAGTATAGTGGTAGTACGGAACCTTGCCAAGGTTCAGGTGTCGGTTCGATTCCGATAGGCCGCTCCATTTTTTTCAAGCGCTTACAGTCGTTTAAGCTGCGAATTAATTTTACATTTTTTCCAATAAACACGCTTTTGCGAACAACTCTCGTAAGTCGTCCTTTCTCTTTAGCACAGCGAAAAGCAATAAACCCAGTAAATCCAGCGTGCTAGTGTTTTCGCGGAGACTCGAATGCCTTAGACAGAACCTCGGAAAGGTTTAGTACATCGGGTTTTTTCTCGGATGACAAATCACATGCTGTCGCGTTCCGCGACCTGCGCAAACCATTCAGGCGATTCCGTAGATCCGGTAAAACTCACCGAGGCATGAGCGCAGCTTACACTGGGAACCAATGCCGTTTACGAAATGGCTAAAACATTTAAGGGTAGCCGGTCGACCACTCAGCAATGCGGAAAGAGTTATTTTCATATCTCAGGCAGTACGTGCAACTTGGTATCCCATTGCTCCGACAGACCGATAACCTTCTCCGTGAAGAAGCCAAGCGCGTAACGAAAGAAAGCAAGAACCTGGAACTGTTCTACGGCAGCGTAGATTATGACAGGCTGGTGGTCGAGGTGAATAAGCTTGCGCGGGGTATTTTCGATTCTCGTGCTGCTCAGTTCATCCCTTCGCGGGAAGCCGAGGCCAGGCAATCGCGGCATGATCTTTATGCAGTTATTGAGAACCAGCCTCACCTGAAACGAAGGCTTGCCGCGATTTCGAGGGAATCTGTCGGTCGCTGGATTGCCCACGAAGTTAAACGGTCGGCTCGTCGTATCCTTCCAGGACATCTAGCTCATGTGATCAGCGGCCAACCATTAAGAGATCTGACGTGGCTCGCTAAGCGGCTCTTAGCCTCATCACGCTACAGAGTCTCTCATGCGATGGTGCGTAGCGATCTTTATTTGAATTGGCGGTATTACCAGACAGGTACACTTGCCAAGGCATCCCCGATGACAACTACCACGCAGTTAATGCGAGCTATTGCAACTTCTTCGTGACGAGCGATCCTAGACTGGCTGACTATATGACGGATGTGCTGATGCAGGCAAAAGGTGGAACTCTACACCGGATGCTCATCGCTGGCCGATTGGCTCGCAAAAACCTGCGCGTGAGCCGCCAGCCACGGGAGCTTCCCACGACGCAGACAACCGTTCAAAAGGGCGAAGGAAGGGAAATTCTCCTCGCTGTGGTACATATCGAGGTACACAGTAGTGATGTCTACGACGTACCCTCCATGCATCCCTGAATTTACTTGGTAAATCAGCGCCGTGGAGAAACAAAATGAGCGCCATCTGCCGCAAACGCTCGCGCAGCCAGGGATCATCCCACAGTTCCTAGCCCTGTCTCTCGAAATGAGAGCGAATCTTTGCTCGGTCAGCATCGTTCTTTATCTTGCCGCAGGCAAGCGATAGCCGGACCTCCGGGGCCTCCCGGCATGCCCCGGCTTCCGTGAATTGCAGGCACAGCCGGTTGAAGACAATACGTCGCAGGTCCGGCTCGTTAAGCAGCTTGTACCGTTTTGCTTCCTCTGGATCCGCTGCCGTCGAGGCGCACGCTCTGACACCTACCGAGTCCAGGAACTCTTGAACTCGACTACCCGCAGAAGATTCTCCCGCCCGCTGTAGCCGACGATATCGAGCTCCCATCGAGGGGACGAGTGCCGACCGATCAGGCGCTTTTCTTCCTTGGTCAGCTCAACCTTCACGGAAGTTCTGACCCAGAAACCACTCATCCAGAGAATCTCGCTAACGACCTGCTCGAATGCATCCATGATTCACGCTTATCGGAAAGTGTCCGAGGTCGGAAAATTTTCATAGCCAGCGTACATCGCGTAGCCAGCGTAATTCGCATAGCGGGCATATGAACCGCTTCCTTCTTGGCCCAAAACTTACCCTTCACCCAGCTCTTTTTTGAACGGCTCGTGATTAGGCGGTTGTCGCTCATGACTCGCCCAGATAAACGGCCGTTGCTTCCATAAATTTCCTCACCGTCGAATCTGCCAACTTCCTTGCCGAAATAGGTGAACAGGCTGTCCCCGTCCCGGTACCCGAAACATTCACCGCCCCAGTTCCAGAACCAGTCCATAGTCCCTACTTCCTTGCTGTCCGCGCCTTCGCCAGCTCGCCCGAGTGGAAAAGGATGGAGCCGTCCGTCTCCGTGTCGCCGGCAAGGTATTTCTGCCGGGCGGCTTCCTCGATGACCTTGCGGTTTTTCCGGAACACTTCGATCTTTTCGTGGTTGTCAGCTTGGAAGTCATCATCCAAGGACTCCCTACTGATCGCGCAGCGAATGCGCGTCTTTCCGTCCTGCCCGAAGAAAAGAACAACCTCGCGATCAAAATCAAATTTCTCCACCTGATCGGGAAATGTCAGATCGTGCTTCTCAAGCGCCCATCGCACGCGCTGTGCGAGAAGCGTCGTGAATGGTTTGATGTCTACATCGATGCTCGCGCGATCCAGCGCCGCGAGATAGGCCTTGCGGTCCCTCAAGCGGATGACCGTCCACGGATAGCCGCCCGAGGCCAGCATCACGTTCATCAGGAAACGGGCCATGCGGCCGTTTCCGTCCGGGTAGGGATGAATGTAGCCGAATAACCAATGCCCAAGCACAGCTCGGACTGCCGGTTCGGGTTCTTTTTCCAGGAGATCGAAGTACGCCGGCGTGGCGTCTCGCACCGCCTCCCACCGCGGCGGGGCATAACGCGACGTTCGCAGGTAAACGGCATTTCTCCTATATCCCGCGAGCTCGCCCGCGCGAAGCACGCCGGCCGTTACAAAAGGCTGGAACAATTCCCCGTACCAGTCCTTATGTTCGGCGCAAGCCCGCGCGCCCGGGTTCTTTCCCTCTCAGTTAGCGATAACTCCATCTTTGGCAATATTACTGTTCCACTTGACAGTGCCAATTTAACAAAAGATACTCTGAAAGTTATCGATTACTATTCTGGGTTGGCGAAATGCTCAAAGGATCTAACGCAAAAATTATTGATGGCATCGATCCCACACTGGTGCCAAAGAAACGTCTTTTTACCGGCGCCTGCATACCAGGCATTGGGTTGGGCACCTTTGGTTCCGATCACGTCAGCGCAGATGAAGCTGCGAGGGCGGTAAGGGACGCGGCTTCGATCGGATACAGGCATTTCGATTGCGCCTCGGTTTACGGTAACGAAAACAGAATTGGAGAAGCGTTGCAGGAAGTCGTGAGCAGCGGGATCAAAAGGGAGGAGCTTTGGATCACGTCCAAGCTGTGGAATGACAAACATGCGGAAGAGGAGGTTATTCCCAGCTGCGAGCAGTCCTTGAAAGATTTACGGCTCGAGTACCTAGACCTATATCTTGTTCATTGGCCATTTCCGAATCACCATCCGCCGGGGTGCGACGTGCGCACTCGAAATCCGAATGCCGAGCCGTACATCCACGAGAACTACATGAAGACATGGAGGCAGATGGAACTGCTGGTGAAGATGAGGTTGGTTCGTCACATTGGTACCTCGAACATGACCATCCCTAAGCTGAAGTTATTGCTGCGGGACGCGAGGATCAAGCCCGCGGCTAATCAGATGGAGTTACACCCTCATTTTCAGCAACCGGAGCTGTTTGAGTTTGTCATCCAGAACGGAATGGTGCCCATAGGGTATTCACCGATTGGATCGCCAGCGCGACCGGAGCGCGACCGGACTCCTGAGGACACGTCGCCAGCCGAAGATCCGGTTATCGTTCGCATTGCCGCACGGCATCGAGTTCACCCAGCGGCTATCTGCGTGAAATGGGCGGCGCAGCGCGGACAGGTGCCGATCCCTTTTTCGACCAAGCGGTCCAACTATTTGAGCAATCTGCTCGCGGTCGTGGAGGATCCGCTTTCCAATGAAGAGATGATGGAGATTGCCGGGGCCGACCGCAATTGCCGACTGATTAAGGGCCAGGTCTTTTTGTGGAAAGAAGGCCAGTGCTGGGCGGACTTGTGGGACGTTAACGGCCAAATTACGCCCGCATGAGGACGATAAACCAGTCAAAAAACTGAGAGGCAGACATGAAGAGTGTAATGAGTGCAGCCTATCTGCCGGGTGACAGCACGGTCGAGTTGCGTAGTGTTGCAGTTCCTGTCCCTGGACACGGGGAAGTTCTCATTCGGATGAAAGCTTCGACTATCTGCGGATCCGATATCCGATGTATTTACCACCAACATCTCGGGAAAGGACCAGAAGGATATCAGGGTGTAATTGCAGGCCATGAGCCTTGTGGCCAAATTGTCGAGATCGGTCCCGGATGCCGACGATTCAAGAATGGCGATCGCGTTATTGTTTACCACATTTCGGGATGCGGCGTGTGCAATGATTGCCGACGCGGATACATGATCTCCTGCACGAGTGAAAAATATCGGCGTGCATACGGTTGGCAACGAGATGGCGGGATGGCTGAGTACATGATCGCAGAGGAGAAGGACCTGATCGCACTACCGGATTCACTGAGCTACGCCGATGGAGCACAAGTAGCGTGCGGGTTCGGGACGGCGTATGAGGGCCTTGAGAAGGTTGGGATCAGCGGAAACGACTCTGTACTGATTACGGGATTAGGACCGGTCGGGCTTGCGACTGCCGCTCTTTGCCGACAACTTGGGGCGGAGCGAATCATAGGCATCGATGTCGTGAACGAACGGATCACAATCGCAAAAGAGCTTGGACTATGTGATGAGATTTTGTGCGCAGGGTCCGAGAACTTAGCACAGATTCGAGATTTGACCGGCGGCTTCGGGGTTGAGCGTGCAGTAGATTGTTCAGCGAATGCGGACGCGCGTGCGACTGCAATTCGCGCGACCCGCAAATGGGGCAAGGTTGTTCTTCTTGGAGAAGGTGGAACCGTTCAGTTCAATCCCTCACCAGACATCATTCACGACCAGAAAACGATTTACGGTTCGTGGGTGACCTCTACATGGCTGATGGAGGAACTGGTAGAGCGATTGGTTCGCTGGGATTTGCATCCGGCTGACATCATCACGCACCGGTTTCCACTTCAATCCGTGAACAGTGCGTACGCTTTGATGGCTTCAGGGCGATGCGGCAAAGTCGCCGTGTGTTTCGACGAAGAATTGCAAGCGAGCTGATAGGACCTTCATGGCATTCAGCAACGAAAGTGGGGCGCTGACTGGCTTTCAAGCTCGAACAACTGGCCCGCATCGGCTTTTTCCCCGGGAATACGCATCGGCTTTCTTTTTTGTGACCGGCCTATTTTTTCTTTGGGGTATTCCGAACAACTTAAATGACGTACTGATACGTCAGTTCATGAAGTCCTTCGAGATTACCCGCTTCCAGGCAGGACTGGTGCAATCGGCCTTTTACACCGGGTACTTCGCGATGTCGCTTCCCGCGGGAATGTTGATGAAAAGATGCGGCTACAAAGCCGGCCTGGTGACTGGCCTTCTGCTTTACAGTGCTGGAACAACTCTCTTCTGGCCGGCCGCGCTTGCTCGAAGCTATGGACTTTTCCTGATTGCTTTGTTTGTCATCGCCAGTGGACTGGGTTTTTTGGAGACGGGAGCAAATCCATTTATTGCGCAACTAGGTCATGCGGATGATTCGGCGCGACGCCTGAACTTTTCCCAGGCATTCAATCCTTTGGGCGCAATTGTTGGCGTGCTGATAGGAACAATCTTTGTGTTCTCAGGGGTGGAATTGAAGACTGCTGAGATCACGTCGATGAAAGTCGCCGCCACCTACGATATTTACTTGCGTCAAGAAACCATGCGAGTAGTTAGGCCGTACTTGGTTTTGGGAGTGGTTGTATTCGTGTGGGCTCTGCTCATCTTAAAGACCCGCTTCCCCGTGATGGCGGGGGAGGCTAGCGCGGTGGGCCGTGCCGAAAAAGGCCGGTTCAGTGATCTGCTGAAGTACCCGCATTTTATGCTTTCAGTGCTGGCGCAATTCTGTTATGTCGGAGCGCAGGTCGGGACCTGGAGTTACTTCATCCAATACGTCCAGGATTACACGCACCAGCCTGAAAAAGTCGCCGGCTATTTTCTGACCGGCACACTGGTTGCCTTCGGGGTAGGACGCTTCTCATCGACGTACCTGATGAAGTCTATTCCGGCAAACAAGCTCATGGGTCTCTACGCTCTTGTGAACGTTGTCTTGGTTTCGGTCGGCATTGTTCATCCAGGATGGATCGGCCTTTGGGCAATCTTTCTCACGAGCTTCTTCATGTCTTTGATGTTCCCGACGATCTTCGCATTAGGGCTAAAGGGACTCGGACCAAATACCAAGCTGGGAAGCTCGTTTATTGTGATGGCAATTATCGGCGGCGCGGTTTTTACGCCCGTCATGGGCCTTGTATTCCAGTCAACAAACAGCATGGCGAAGTCAATGATCGTCCCGCTGTTTTGCTATTTGGTTGTCGCCTACTTCGCGTTGTGGGGCAGTCGCATCAGAGCCTCGAATCTGTCCTCAGCCAGCTTGACCCAGGAGACTGCACAACTATGAAGGTCGCAACGGGAGTGGGATGGGAACAACTACTGCAGTCCCGTCTATCTCTCTACGGTCATCGTAACTGGATCGTTGTAGCGGACTCGGCCTATCCGGCGCAATCGCAACCCGGAATTGAGACAATCCTGACAGCAATGGGTCAGCTTGCTGTAGTGGAGATCGTACTTCGCGCCATTTCAGCTTCGCCTCATGTGAGAACTCACGTATACACGGACCAGGAACTTCGGTTTGTCGCGGAAGAGGATGCACCCGGAATTACGGCTTATCGCCAACACCTGACTGAACTGGTGCAGAAAAGCAACATCGGCGATCTTCCGCACGAAGCAATCATTGCCAAACTCGATCAGGCAGCTCGAATGTTCAACGTTCTGATTCTAAAATCGGATATGACGATTCCTTACACATCCGTGTTCTTTGAGCTTGATTGTGCGTATTGGAGTTCCGATCGAGAAGTGAGGCTTCGCTCGGCGCTAGCGAATTCAGCCAACGGCTAGCGGAAAGAAGATATGCTTCGGACCGGTATTCTGAATCCGGCGATCAACTCTCTGATAGCAGAGTCCGGCACACCAACACGCTGGTAATTGCCGATCGCGGTTTTCCATTCTGGCCAGAGATCGAAACTATCGATATTTCTCTGACGGATGATATTCCTCGGGTACTTGACGTATTCTGTGCAATCCGGGCGAATTTCAGTGTAGGAAAAGTATTCATGGCAGAGGAATTCTTGAACTCGAATTCCTCTCAAACGCAGACGGAGTTTCAAATGAAAGTTGGAATTCCAATCATTTTTGAGCCGCACCAGGAGTTTAAGAAAAGGGTGCCAAGCGCGATCGGGTTGATTCGAACCGCCGACATCATTCAATACGCGAACCTAATATTGGAGTCTGCGTGATCCCAAATCGACGTGTAAGCCAAATCGAGGTGGATTACGTTATCTTTTAGCGGCATGTTTCCGAGGCCGGGACATCTGACGAAGGCTGGAAGACCGGACTACTAGCCGAGGTGTGATCAGTTCCGTGGTAGGTCGGACCGGTTCTTTAGCGCCTATCAATGACATGGCAAGTCTAGCAGCTTTCTCTCCGATACTCTGGCTGTTCTGATCGATGGTCGAAAGGGGTACCCGAAGCAGATCTGAGTAAAGGACATTTCCGCAGCCTACAATAGCGATGTCTTCGGGGATGCGAAGGCCGGCGTCGAGGATGGCGCGCATCGCCCCGAGCGCTACGGGATCGTTGTAGCAGAATATTCCGTCGGGTCTGGACTTCAGCGAAATGAGCTTGCCAGTAACGTCGTAGGCAGTGAGGTCACCGCGATAATCGGCAGATGTCCCGATTGAGACAACGTATTCGGGCGACGGTGCGATTCCATTGTCCTGGAGTGCTCGGCGGTAGCCGGCAAGTCGGCCAAAAGCGGTGCTAACTTCCGGGCCGCGAATGTGTGCGATACGCTTGCAACCCTGTTTGAGCAAATGAGATGTGGCCATAAAGCCTGCGGCTTCGTCGTCATTACCAACGAAATTGGCAGCGAGGCCTGCGAAATTACGATCAACCAGCACGTACGGAACGTTCTGCTCCTCGATTCTCCGAAAGCTTTCGACTGTCCATTGAGTAGATGCAACCAGAATGACATCCACGTGGTGCGCCAAGAGTTGTTCAATCTCCTGGCGCTCTAGTTCCGGATCATCTTCGGAACACTCGAGAAGGAGACTGTATCCGGCTTTTCGAATCTCGGCTGCGAGCGCGTTCGCAACTTGGGCAAAGAACGGATGAAGCAGGTCGGGAACGACAAGACCCAGAGTCCAGGTCTTACCGGTGGTCAAAGATCGAGCGGCAACGTTCGGGCGATACTTTAGCTCCTTGATTCGCTTTAATACGCGATTGCGAGTCTCATCGCTAATATCAGGATGATGCCGAAGAGCTTTGGATACCGTTACGGCAGATAACCCAAGGTCCCGGGCGATGTCTTTCATCCGCAGGCGCATCGCGGTTGTTTCCTTCCTTCCTCACTAACCTTGCAATTGCCGGAATATCATAGCACCCCGTTTGGGGCACTTTCGGCTACGCGCGCTCGGAGCGATTCGGCATCGTGACATAATGCAAAGCCGGTGACGACAGCAGTCTCATGGGGTACACGTTAGAAAGTTATGCGAAGGGCATAGGCGTACTTTGCCGGTGGTTCGCCGCTCAACTGGATATGCAATCCATCGGCGCGCTGCTCGAATTTCGGTTTGATATCGGTGCCGAGCAATGCGACGCTCTGAACTTGCCTGTTGCCTGATGCAGGTGCGAGCGAATGGATGACGACTTCTCCTTTGGTTGGCCAAACCAATCCGATTGCATAAAGTATGTCGCCTTTCGAGGTAAACCGAAAATCCTCAGCGGTGTAGCGAGTCACGTCGGTGTCATGGAAAGCGCCGGTTGCAGGTTTCGTGGGGCCCTCGCCGTAAACTCGCCAAGGGCGAGTTCCGTATATCGCTTCTCCGTTGACCTTCAACCAAGCGCCTACATCAAGCAGGACATTCTGCACTTCTTCCGGTATTGTGCCATCTGAGCGAGGACCGATGTTCATCAGCAGGTTGCCATTCTTACTGACGATGTCTATCAGTTGATTGATGATGAACTGCGGCGATTTGAATGTATCGTCTTTGATATAGCCCCACGACTTGTTGCTGACGGAAGTGTCGGTCTGCCAATACTGTGGACGGATGTCGCCGAGTTGACCACGTTCTATATCAAGGACAGCCGAGTTGGCTTGCATGGCGTAGTCCTTATAATTGATGACTCCGATGTGATCTCCGAATTTAAGAGAGCTGTTGTAGTAAAACGAAGCGAAGCGCGTAAGATTCGGTCGGATGTAAGGCTGGCCGATCCACCAATCGAAATAGAAGATGTCAGGGTGATACTTCTGAACGAGCTCCGCAGAGCGCGCGAGCCAATCGTCTGCCCAGGCGCTCGACACGTAGGTGAAATCGTTACTCACTGGAGTTTCACGCGGATTCGACAACCAGTTGTGAGCGGGGCCATAGAACGCGGCGTACTGCGGGTCGTTGATATCTGATTGGACTTTGCGTCCCGTTTCCAGAAAGAAATTGTGCTCAACACGATGCGACGATACGCCAAAATGCAGACCTGCTGCCCGCACTGCTTTGGCCAGCTCTCCAATTACATCGCGATGCGGTCCCATCTTCGCAGCGGTCCAATCGCTTAATCCACTGTCGTACATGGCGAATCCGTCGTGATGCTCCGCAACGGGAATGACGTATTTTGCACCGGAGTTCTTGAATAGCTCGGCCCATGCAGCAGGATCGAAATGTTCGGCTTTAAACAGTGGCACGAAATCCTTGTATCCGAACTTGTCGACTGCTCCGTATGTAGCGATGTGGTGTTTGTTCTCCAGGGAGCCCGCAGAATACATGTTTCGGGGGTACCACTCGTTTCCGAATGCCGGGACTGAATAGACACCCCAATGGATGAAGATTCCGAACTTTGCATCCTTGTACCATTCGGGCACCTGGTATCTCTGGAGAGATTCCCAATCCGGCCGAAACGGTCCTTGGCGATCAACAGCATCGACTTCCTCGAGGACGGCGTCACGCTGAGCGTCGTACTTGCTGCTGGCTTTTTGCCAAACCTGATCGATGCTGCTGGGATCTTGTAACGCAGTAGGTGCAGTCACAGTCTGAGCATCGAGAAACGGGACCACGAATAAGGCTAAAACAGCGATGCCAAGTACTCGACGCAGGCATGAGAAGCTGTGCGAGAACATAGGATGGTTTCGCTCCCTTCTGTGACAGCGTTTGAACTATAAAGTAATCGATAACTAAAAACGCTAGATTCTGGTAGCTTGCCCTGTCAAGATAAACTTAACACTACCATGGCTTTCAGTCATCGATAACTTCTGAAAAATCTGATAACGTATCCGCGCACGTTCGAGCTAGCTCGATGCTTCAACTATCGTTCGGAGATCCGAAACGATTCCTGATTGCGGATCGATACATAAGTGAATGCCTAGATACATAATCGACTTTTCTGTTGATGAGCTTAGAACTCAAGAGCGGAAAGTAACCCGTTCAGTTGGTTTGTCGGTTCTTGGCAGACCCGAACTTTCATCTTTGTGATTCGGAAGCGACGGTGTCGGCCCATGTCATGTTCATCTCACGCCATAGGAGGTTCTTTGAAAGCGACAAGCAAGACTTCTCAATTTAAGACAGCGATAGGAATGCTGCTGTTCATCGCTTATTTTATTTGCATGTCGGGCATAGTGAGAGCGCAAGAAGGTTCCCCCGAGAAGAAGGTGCTTGCGCCCACCCCACCCATGGGCTGGAACAGTTGGGATTCTTACGGTCTGCGGATTAACGAACAACAGTTTCGGGACAATGTTGAAGCGTTAGCCGTCAAGCTGAAGGCCTTTGGATATACGTACGCTGTGATCGATGAAGGCTGGTACATGGAGAATCCAGAGGATCGGCCGAAACCCGAGCTTCTGAAGTATGCATTGGACGAAAATGGGCGCTTTATCCCGGTAACGGCGCGTTTTCCGTCTGCTCTTCAGAATGGCAGGAACACGAGTTTCGAAGAATTGGCGAAGTGGGTTCATTCCAAGGGGCTCAAGTTCGGAGTGCATATCGTTCGCGGTATTCCTCGCGAGAGTGTGTCGCGTAATCTGCAGATCGAGGGATCATCTTTCAGGGCTCAAGATGCAGCCGACCAGAATGCCCCGTGTCCATGGGACCCAACGAGTTGGGGAATTAGGAACAATGAGGCGGGCCAAGCCTGGTACGACTCGCTGTTGCGCCAATATGCCAGATGGGGAATTGATTTCTTGAAGGTCGATTGCATTGCGGATCATCCTTACAAGCCAGACGAAATTCGGCAGATAGCACTTGCCATTAAGCGTAGCGGTCGCGATATCGTTTTGAGCCTCTCGCCGGGGCCGACCGCAGTCGAGCACCATGCCGAGGTCGCTGAGTTAGCTCGGATGTGGCGGATTTCAAATGACATTTGGGACCTTTGGAAAGGCAATCCGATTTTTCCGATCGGTATCAGAGACCAGTTCGAACACGCTGCGCGGTGGGCGCAGTACGGCAAACCGGGCGCTTGGCCGGATGCGGACATGTTGCCGGTCGGTGAGTTACGTCCGTATCCGGACGTAGGGCATGGACCGCGTCACACTCGATTGACGCCCGCGGAGCAACAGACTCAGTTGAGCCTCTGGGCTATGGCACGGAGTCCGTTGATCGTAGGCGCCAATCTCACGCTGCTCGACCAGGACACTCTGAAATTGTTGACCAACGCGGACATATTGAAGATCGACCAGACAGCAACTGCCTCAAGACAGGTTTTGCAAGAAGGAGATTTGGTGGTCTGGACGGCAGACTTGCCGGGAAGAGTTCGTGCTGTGGCTGCATTCAACCTGAGCGAAGTACCCATCACCGTCGATCGTCCTTTCTCCGATTTCAATCTACCCGGGAAGCACAAAGCGAAGAACGCTTGGACGGGAGAGCGAATGAAGGCGACTTCACAACTCAAGACAAAGCTCGATCCACACGCCAGCATCGTTCTGCTGCTGGACACCAAGTAATTCTTTATTGCTGTTCGGCGGTTTCATGGAATCGGCAACGAACCCGTCTTGGGGCCGAAATGCTAACGGGTCGGAAGTTCTTCAACAAGATCAACCCGAAGCCGCTGCCTGGAGGCAATTATGAGAGCGTGTTTCCTTCGATCATTCTGGGCTCTTATTTTTCCACTTCTTTGTTGTTTGTTGGTCATAGCAGCGCCATGCGCGGCTCAGCTCTGGGACGTACCTGAGTTGCCGCCGGTTAAGATCTCGCCCACACAGGACGGCCTTATGGCGACGGTCGGAAATGAAGAAATCCATATTTATGTTTGCCGTCCGTCAGTTATTCACTTCCTTGCCACACCGGAAGCTCCAAACTCGGCCATACGGTCAAAGCCATGGCTCCTCGATTCAAAGGAATCGTGCCCAGGGGCTCAATTTCAGGTTTCACAAACAGGCGAAACTGCGGTGCTTACCACCGGCACCGTGAAGGTGGAGCTTTCGCTCAAATGGGGCAGCGTGCATTTTCGTACGGCTTCGGGCGAGAGCTTATTGCGTGAGCGAAACTCAATCCCGCGCACATATGAGCCTGTCGAGTTGAACGGAGAAAAGACGTTTCATGTGGAAGACCGTTTTGCGCCCGATTTCAGTGAAGGCTTTTACGGATTGGGTCAGCACCAGAGCGGCCTCTTTAATTATCGTGGCGCAACGGTCAAGCTCGCGCAAAACAACACCGATATCGCCATCCCCTTGCTTCTGTCCAGTAAGGGATACGCGCTGATGTGGAATACTGCCTCGCTTACCGAAATCGACAATCGCTTCCCGCTCGAGTTGAACTTGAGCTCTCTGGCTGGACACTCCATCGACTATTACTTCATCTACGGTCCGGAGATGGACCAGATCATCCACGAATACCGGAACCTGACAGGACACACACCGATGCTGCCGAAATGGGCTTATGGATTCTTCCAGTC